>ENA-ORCR01000131-ORCR01000131.1-marine-metagenome-genome-assembly--contig:-NODE-131-length-81574-cov-7.505908_pt1 | contig 81574 bp, 86 predicted proteins | sample MGYA00237782_ERZ508514 | MGnify/ENA primary metagenome ERZ508514 (study PRJEB26185, sample SAMN06268960) | marine metagenome | isolation source: Eden Landing Ponds, San Francisco, CA, USA | place...
GAGGTGGTCTGCGAGTTGCATGGACACTTCTCGCTACGGCCTCCTCGTTTCTCAAACTCGCTCAACTAGACAGTGCCCCTGTTCTCTAAATGTAGTGAAAACAATACTATTTCTGGCGCGCGATCAATGGACTGCCGGCACCGTTTTGAGCCCCCCGCGTGGAACAGACGGTATGGCTCCGCACGCCACAGGAGGGGTTCAATGGCAGACATAGTCGTGATGCGATACGACGTGCACGGCATGCCAGTCGACCAGTACGTGACAGCGCTCCGGGAGCGACTGCCGGAGTGGGACATCGCCGTCGCGGAGACGCCCGAGGCCGAGCGGGAGATGATTGCGGACGCGCCAGTTCTGACCGGCAACGATGTCTCGCCGGAACTGGTCGACACTGCCGACTCGCTGAAGCTGTTTGCAGGGACATACGCTGGATACGACCACCTCCCGCTCTCGGAGTTGGCGGACCGCGACATCGCGCTCACGACGGCCTCCGGCGTCCACGGTCCGAACGTCGCTGAGAACGTCGTCGGGTCGTGGCTTGCCTTCGCCCGTGGTTTCTTCACTGCTCGTCGCCATCAGCGCGACCACGTTTGGCAGTCCTTCCACACCGACGACTTCGCCGGGAGCCGGGTCTGCGTTGTCGGTCTCGGTGCAATCGGCAGGGCCATCGTCGACCGTGTGCAGGGGTTCGACGTGGAGACCGTCGGCGTCCGCTACTCGCCGGAGAAAGGCGGCCCGACCGATGAGGTGTACGGCTTCGATGAAATCCACGAGGCGGTCACCGACACGGAATACATCGGTCTCGCCTGCCCGCTGACTGACGAGACGCGCCATCTTATCGATGCCGAGGTGTTCCAGACCATGCATCCCGAAGCGGTGCTCACCAACGTGGCCCGCGGCCCAGTTGTCGATACCGACGCGCTGGTCAGTGCGCTCCAGCGCAACCACATCGACGGCGCGGCGCTGGACGTGACCGACCCCGAACCGCTGCCCGGCGACCACCCGCTGTGGGACTTCGAGAACGTCCTCATCACGCCACACAACGCCGGTCACACGCCGAGCTACTACGAGCGACTGGCGGATATCGTGGCGGAAAACGTCAAGCAGGCCGAGCGCACCGGCGAGTGGGACGGCCTCCGGAATCAGATCGAACTCTAACTACTGCTGGCTGGCGAGATAGCCAGCCCGTGCCTCGTACACCAGATAGAATACCAGCGCCACAGCGAACACACCACCCACTAGCTGTACGACCGTGACACCCCCTATGGTTGTCTCTCCGACGGTTTCCTGCAAGAAGATACCCACAGCAACCATCGCCGCGAGTCCGACGAACCGCCAGCGGGCCGCTACAGGAATTGTCTCGCCATCACCCGCAAGAGCGAGGTAGAGGTGTACACCGCCGAAGATGAGGAAATACGTACCGGCGAAAAACGCGACTGCGACGAGCCGTCCGAGCGGAACCACGAACTGGCCGAGCACTGAGAGAACGAGGACCACGCTCACCAGCCCGATCTGGAGCTTCGTTTCGCGGGCGACCATGCGCTGGTGGTCGAGTCCGGGCGTGAAAAAATATCGGATTGACTACCAGTGGACGTTCGGTTCGGAACGAGCAGCGCTCGGCGAGTGCGACCGTTACAGATAACCGCGCTTGTTCAGCAGTTCGCCGTTCAGCACGCTCGCACCGGCAGCACCGCGCATCGTGTTGTGCGCGAGGCAGTTGAACTGGACGCCGTCGGTCGTCTCGCGGAACCCGCCGACTGCGACGCCCATGCCATCCTCGACGTTGCGGTCGAGTCGCGGCTGCGGGCGGTCGGGTTCTTCGAACACTGTGATGAGCTTCTCCGGCGAGGACGGCAGGTCGATGCCGGTAACTGACTCCATCGCGGCCTCGGCGTCGGCCGTGGAGACGTCCTCTGCCGTGTCGGCCCAGACGTTCTCGAGGTGGCCGTCGAGCGTCGGGATGCGGTTACAGGAGGCGGCCACGTCCATCTCGTTGAGGTGGACCTCCGCGCCGTCGAACGAACCCAGGAGCTTGCGCGATTCGCTCTCCATCTTCTGCTCTTCGCCGCCGATGTGTGGGATGGCGTTGTCGATGATCTCCATCGACGTGACGCCGGAGTAGCCCGCGCCGGAGACGGCCTGCAGCGTCGAGACGCGCACGTCGGTCAGGTCGAACTCGCGGTCGAGGGCGGCCAGCGGCGGCACCATCGTGATCGTCGAGCAGTTCGGGTTCTTCAGGAGCGCGCCGTCCCAGCCGCGCTCGTCGCGCTGGACCTCGAGGAGGTCGACGTGGTCGGCGTTGACCTCGGGGATGATGAGCGGCACGTCCTCGTCCATCCGACCGTTCGAGGAGTTCGAGGAGACAGTGTAGCCGGCCTCGCAGAACTCCGGCTCGACTTCCGCGCCGACGCTCGACGGGAGCGAGGAGAAGATGAGATCGACGTCGTCGGGCACCGAATCCGGGTCGGTGGCGCGGACTTCTAACCCGGCCACGTCATCGGGAATCGGGGAATTGACGCGCCACTTGGCGGCGTCTTTGTATGTCTCGCCAACGCTCGCGTCGCTGGCTGTCAGTGCTGCGATCTCGAACTCGGGGTGGGGGTCAAGCAGTTGGATAAGTCGCTGCCCGACTGCCCCAGTCGCACCGAGTACACCTACGCGTACAGTCATCGGTTGACACACGGCTGTGGGTGGTCAAAACAGTTTGGATACGGAGCGATACCGCTGCCTTCGTAGGATTACTCACCCTCGGTATCTTCGAACACCCACTCGATAACGCGGGCCTCAACGAGGTCCCGCTCCTCGACGTAGGGGTCGTCGCGGTTCGCCAGCGTCTCCTCGGCCTCGGCGCGCATTTCGGCTTCGATTTCCGTGTGATCCAGCTCGTCCCGGATGTCGTTCAACAGCGCCTCGAAATCTTCACGGAGGTCGAAGGAGGCGCGGGCTACGTTGCACCGGGACAGTGGGCTCATCCCTGTCTCCAGCACGAGATCACGCACTGTCTCCCAGTCAGAGTCACAGAAGTAGATGGACACCTCGCCGACGATGTCCTGCCAGGCGATGGGGTCGGCGTGCTTGAGCAGCGGGACCGCCCGCGGTGGGAGGTCAAGACGGGTCGCAGTGTCCGGGTTCCCACACAGACAGCAGGCCTTCTCGGTTTTCCCCGTGTACATGCGCGGGTATTGGACTGACTGTATTTGGACCCATCGACGCTATGCTGCCCCGACAGGGGTAATATCTACCCCTGGCCGTCTGTTACAATCATAAAATAGTACAGCCCACCTCGACAGCCCGTCACACCGGACAGGAACGTTTTAATCGCCGGACCGGCCACACTTCGGTATGGATACCGCCGAGCGACTCGATCTGGTGACGCGACACACCACAGAGGTCGTCACCGAGGATGAACTGCGGACGCTGTTCGAGGAGAGCGACCCGTCGGCGTACATCGGCTACGCGCCGACCGGCGAGATGCACATCGGCCACTTCACGACGATGCGAAAGCTCGCGGACTTTCTGCGGGCCGGCGTCGACGTGACAGTTCTCATCGCTGACCTGCACGCCCACCTCGACGACAACAAGTCGCCGTTCGACCTACTTGACGCCCGCTCCGCCTACTACGAGACGGCCATCGAGGGCATGATTGAAGCAGCCGGCGCGGACCCCGACGACGTATCCTTCGTCCGCGGGACCGACTTCCAGCTCGACGAGGAGTACACGCTGGAGATGTACCGGATGGCCGCCGAGACGACCATCTCGCGAACGCAACGCGCCGCCAGCGAAGTGGTCCGCGAGTCCGAGAGCCCGAACCTCGGCGGGCTCATCTACCCGCTGATGCAGACGCTGGACGTGAAGGCGCTGGACGCCGACATCGCTTACGGCGGCGTCGACCAGCGCGGCATCTACATGCTCTCCCGCGAAATCCTCCCGAACCACGGCGGCGAGTCGCCGATTTGCCTGTTTGCCCCGCTGTTGTCGGGCCTTTCCGGCGGCAAGATGAGCGCCTCCGACGAAACGTCGAAGGTCAACCTCACAGACAGCCCCGACGAGGTCGACGAGAAGATCAACCAGGCGTACTGCCCGGCCGGCGAGGTCGAGGAGAACGGCGTGCTGGAATACCTCAATCACCTCGTCTTCCCGATTCTGGACGTCCGGGACGAGTCCTTCGTCGTCGAGCGCCCCGAGGAGTACGGCGGCGACCTCACCTACGAGAGCTACGATGAGGTCGAGGTGGACTTCGTCAGCGGCGAACTCCACCCCGCCGACCTGAAGCCATCCGCCGCCAGCGCGATCTCAGAGGTCATCGACCCGGTTCGGGAGCGACTGGCCGACGAGGAAGACCTACTCGCCGAGGCCTACCCCGAAAAGTACGGCGCGGAGTGACGCGGTCGCCCGATGCCACCCTCCGATTCGAGCGCCGACAACGACGAACCGGCGCGCTCGCGGGCCGCCGTCCGCCGGACCTACGAGGACATCGGCGACCACTTCTCGAAGACCCGCGAATACGCCTGGCCGGAGGTCGAGTCGTTCGTCGACGAGTGCGGCAGTGTCGAGACGGCGCTCGATGTCGGCTGCGGCAACGGCCGCCACGCGGAACTGCTCGCCGGGGTCGCTGACCGCGTCGTCGGGCTCGACGCCAGCCGCGCACTTCTGCAAGCCGCGACCGACCGCGTCGGCGACAGCGTTGCGCTGCTGCAGGGCGATGCGACCCGGCTCCCGCTCGCTGCGGGGTCCGTTGACCTTGCAGTGTACGTTGCGACGCTGCATCACCTGCCGTCACAGTCCGCCCGTCGCGCCAGTCTGGACGAACTGGCCCGCGTGCTCGCGCCGGACGCTCGGGCGCTCGTCAGCGTGTGGAGCACGGCTCACGACCGCTTCGACGCCGACCCCGACGCGGACGAGGGGTTCGACACGACGGTCGACTGGACGCTGCCCGGTGGGGAGACGGTCCCGCGGTTCTATCACATCTACGCGTCGGCCGAATTCGAGCGCGATGTCGCCGACAGCGCCCTCCGGCTAGTGTCGATGGAACTCTCAAGCGGCAACTGTTACGGGGTCGTCGAGCCAGAAGGGAAACGCACTTAATTGCCTTCCATCTATGGACGTGTACGTTCGCACTCGGGCGAAACACAGTCCATCTGGTCTGTGTCTGCACGAGTGAGCGGCGGTGGTGAGCAAATCCGCCTGATTTGCGAACGACGCCGCGAAGAAGCGAAGCAATGAGCGGCGGTGGTCTAGTGGTAGGACCTGAGCCTTCCAAGCTCATGGCCCGGGTTCAAATCCCGGTCGCCGCATTTTGCTGTGAGCACAAGCGCGAACAGCAAATGCTGTACAGAGGGATTTGAACTACGGAAATCCGAGCGACAGCGAGGATTTGCAGTCGAGTTCAAATCCCGGTCGCCGCATTCTACGTCAATAAAAACGACCAGCCGAGTCGTTATCGGGCGTTTTGAAGCCGCCGTGCTCTCTCAGCCGGCGTAGTAGCCAACTGACGCCGTCATTCCGATTCGACGGCAGCCTCCGCAAACTCCTCCCAGTCGTCGCCCATCCATTCCTGCAGGCGGTCGGTGACGCCGGCGAAGTCTCCCCCATCCTCGAAGGACTCGACGACGACCCAGCCGTCGCCGTCGCGGTCGTAGCCGAGGCTGTAGCCACGGTCCCCGTTGATGATGACGACGAACGCGGCCACCACGTCGAGGTCGGGGAAGAACCCGACCGGCGCGAACCCGTAGTCGTCGTGCTGGGCCTCGAGGGCCGAAATCTCGCCCGTCGAGAGCGGTCTATCCGGCAGCGAGTCCGTCAGTTCTGTCATTACGTCGCAGTCGTTGGGAGAAGACTGAAAACGTTTCGAGCGGGGCGTGATCAGGAGACCCGAAAAGTGTGAATAAGATATAATTTCGGCCAACATTGAAGTGTTGCCATGTCTTTTGTTAACATGGAGCTTCCTACGCTCCCGGCGGGAACGACCGTCGTACCATCCGGGATTGGCATCGGCGGACGACAACTCGCCGGTGGAGACTGGCCACTCCACCGGCCACGCATCGTTTCGAAACCAACGGCGTACGGAGCATCTGACACCCCCACCCCCACCACTTTCCCTGCTCCCGTTTTTCCGAGGTGGTTTCCACACACCAGCCGTGACCCGGCAGTCCCGGTGGTGTTTTCTGCCAGTACGCGTAGCGTCGGGTATGGAAGCCGCGCGGCTCCCTGGCACCAGCGGACCCGAGCAGATAGTCGCGCACGTGGACATGGACTGTTTTTACGCCGCCTGCGAACAGCGGCGGGAGCCTGCACTCAGGGGCGAGCCGCTTGTCGTGGGGATGGGCTACGAGAACGGCGCGACCCACGGGGCCGTCGCGACCGCGAGCTACGAGGCGCGGGCGTACGGCGTCGAATCAGCGATGGCGATTTCCGAGGCACTGGAGCGGCTCCCACGCAAAGTCGAGGCCGTCGATGACCCGGACCTTGATGTCGAGGACGCCGGGTTCTATCGTCCGGTTGATATGGACTTCTATGAGTCCGTGGCTGCGGATGTCCGGGAGATACTCCACGCGGAAGCAGACGTCGTCCGGGAGGTGAGCATCGACGAGGCGTATCTGGATATCACCGACCGCGTCTCCTGGGAGACCGTCGAGTCGTGGGCACAGAAGCTGAAAGACACCATCGAGTCGGAGGTTGGTGTGGCGGCGAGCGTCGGCGTCGCCCCGACGATGAGCGCCGCGAAGGTGGCCAGCGACCGCGACAAGCCGGACGGGCTGGTCGTCGTCGAACCGGGGGCCGTCCGGGAGTTCTTTTCCGACCTCCCCGTCGAGGACGTCCACGGTGTCGGCCCGGTGACCGCCAGGGAACTCGCCTCGCTCGATATCCAGACCGCGGGCGACCTGGCGGCCGCCGACCCGGAACTGCTGGCCGAACGGTTCGGCGAGCGCGGCCGCGAGATACGCCGCTACGCCCGCGGCGAGGACGAGCGGTCGGTGACGCCGAAAGGCGACCCCAAGAGCCTCTCTCGGGAGTCCGCCTTCACCGACGCGACGGCCGATATGGAGGCCAAGTGTCGGCAGGTTCGTACCCTCGCCGACGCTGTCGCCGACCGCGCGCAGCGGAAGGGCGCGCGCTATCAGACCATCGGAATCAAGGTTGTGACGCCGCCGTTCGACGTGAACACGCGCGCCCGGTCGCTCCCCGGCCCGGTCGAAGAGCCCGAACTGGTCAGACGCGTCGCGCTGGACCTGCTCGGCGAGTTCGACGACGACCCGGTTCGGAAGGTCGGGGTCCGCGTCTCGAACCTTGATTTCTCGGCCGGCGAACAAGCTAATCTAGACGGGTTCGGCGGTGACTCCGGAACCGCGGAGACGACTGATAGCTCCCGCGCCAGCAACGGCACGGAGCTGGTCGAGAATGAGAGCGACGAGGGACAGGCCGGACTCGGGACATTCGCCGAGAACGACGGGGGCGACGAAACTGCCGGAGAGTCGGTGAACGAAGGGCCGGACGGCGGCGATAATCACATCTCGCTCCCGCCCGGCCAGACCACGCTCGCAGATTTCTAAGGGTTCTCAGGCGACACCGTGTTCCAGATTCTCCAGAAGCTTCCCGACGAACAGGCCGGCCCGCGGCGAGATGGTGTCATCAGCCGGGACTGCTGTCGGGTGCGCGGCCAGCGTGTCGACGAACCGCTGGCTGTGGGTCATCGCGTGCAGCATGTCGACCACGTCGACTACCAGCCCCTCGTCGCTGGTGTCCATCCCGGCGTAGCGCTCCTTCTCCGCCTCGGAGTAGGTGATCGTCCAGGCCGGGCCGCCGGCGGCCGCGACGATGTCGTCGAGCGGTGCGACTTCCAGCGGGCCGTCGTCACTCCCGACGTACACGGTTCCGTCCTCGACGAACGTCTCGTATCTGTCCATGGACAGCCCCCACCGAACGGCTGTGATAAGGTGTGCCACCACAATAGCCGTTGCCCCTATCGAGACGCCTTCCGAACCTGTTCCGCATTTGATGGGCGTCTGACGGAGAGTTATGGGGCGTGAGCGTCTCCTTCCGGACAGAAACGCATGGCAGAGACCGAACAGATAACCGTCGCGACAACGAGCGCGGGGCCGGGTGGGACCGGGGAACCGGGAGAGACGGTCGATCTCCCGGTGGTGGAGCTGCTGACCGGGCGGGGGTTCATCACCGGCAAGAGCGGGTCCGGGAAGTCGAACACGGCGAGCGTCGTCGCCGAAAAACTGCTGGACAACGGCTTCGGCCTGCTCATCGTCGACATCGACGGCGAGTACTACGGGCTAAAAGAAGAATACGAGATCCTCCACGTCGGCGGCGACGAGGAGTGCGACATCCAGGTCACGGAAGACCACGCCGGCAAGATCGCCTCGCTAGCGCTCGAACAGAACGTCCCAATCATTCTGGACATCTCCTCGTTCCTCGACGAGGAGGAGGCTGAGACGCTGCTGACCGAAGTCGCCAAGCAACTGTTCGCCAAGGCGAAAAAGCAGAAACAGCCGTTCCTGATGCTCGTCGAGGAGTGCCACGAGTGGATGCCCGAGAAGGGGTCGATGGGCGAGGTCGGGAAGATGCTCATCAAGATCGGGAAGCGCGGCCGGAAACACGGACTGGGCATCGTCGGCATCAGCCAGCGCCCGGCCGACGTGAAGAAGGACTACATCACCCAGTGCGACTGGCTCGTCTGGCATCGCCTGACCTGGAACAACGACACGAAGGTGGTCGGGCGCATCCTCGACAACAAGTACGCCGACGCCGTCGAAGACCTGGACGACGGCGAGGCGTTCATGATGAACGACTGGGCCGAGCAGGTCCGCCGGGTGCAGTTCCACCGCAAGCAGACCTTCGACGCCGGCGCGACGCCCGGTCTCGACGACTTCGAGCGCCCGGAACTCAAGTCCGTCAGCGACGACCTCGTCTCCGAACTGGAGACCATCAGCGAGGAACAGCAGGCGACGGAGAACCGCATCAAGGAACTCCGCGAGGAACTGGACAAGAAAAACTCCCGCATCGCCGAACTGGAAGCGGAACTGCAGGACGCCCGGGACCTCTCGCGGATGGCCGAGCAGTTCACCGAGGCGATGCTGAACCAGGCTGAAGACTACAATCCCGGACGGACGGCACAAGAGGAGATGCGCCGCCAGCGCGAGCGGTTCGCCGACTCGTCGGACTCAGACGGTGAGGCAGACGCCGACGGCCACCGTGACGAGCAGTCCGCGGAGTCGGACGATGCCGCCGATGCCACGTCCGGCGGCGGGTTCGGTGACGCGTTCAGCGCCTTCGCCGAGGACGGGGCTTCGATGAACGGCGGCAGTACTGGCGACGGAGCAGCGACGAATGGCAGCAGCGTGGACGATGACCCAGCGACGAATGGAAGCAGTGCGGACGCCGAACCGGCGTCGAACGGCCACGCCACGAACGCCGACGTAGCGGCGAACGGGGCCGTCACAAACGACAGTGCGGCGGCCGTGCCAGTCAACGGCCAGGCTGATACAGACACTGCTGACGCTGATGACGAAGATCTGAGAGCGGCTATCGCTGAGGCCGTCGAAGCCGAGCAGTCGAGCGGGGCAACTGGCTCCGCTACCGACGAGTCCACATCCGACTTCGACGGTCCCGCCGTCTACGGCAACTTGCGAGCCGACATCGAGGAGTTGGACCGCAAGACTCGGCGGATGCTCGCGTACTACCGCGAGCAGGGTCCCGGAACGCCGCTGAACGCCCACTTCTCGGCGGGCGGCTCCGGCGACCGGACGGCGGCCTACGCGCGAAACAGGGAACTCCGGCTCCGCGAACTGGTCGAACACGTCGGCCGCGGGAAGTACGATTCCCGGATTGCGGCACTGGTTCGAGAAGAGAGCGACCGCCGACTCGACGAAGATGAGGTAGAGTCGGTTGTCTCCCGACTCGAATCGGCATTTCTGGACGGAAACGGCGACTGAAAAGTCAGTACCGCGATAACGGCTGTTTTACAGCAACGGTTCGACGAGGTCCTCGAGCGCCGCCCGCGGGTCGTCGGCCTTCGCGACGCCGCTTGCCAGCAGGACGCCGGTCGCGCCGAGGTCGCTCGCGGAGACGAGGTCTTCGCCGGTCGAGATGCCCGCACCACAGAGCACGTCCACGTCGCCGTTGACGCGGGCGGCGGCGTCGACCGCGCCGGTCACGATGTCCGGGTCGGCCTTGCTGACGGGCGTACCCGTCCCGATGAGTTCCGGCGGCTCGACGGCGACGCCGTCGGGGTCGAGCGCGGCGGCCGCGCCGATCTGTGCGGGGTTGTTCGCACAGACGATGGTTTCGAGGTCCGCGCGGTCGGCGGCGTCGAGCGCGCCGTCGATATCCGCGAGCTTGAGTCGGTTCTCGGAGTGGTTCAGGAGCGTTCCGACGGCACCGGCGTCCGCGGCGGCCTCGGCGAGGGTACTACCGGTGTGGCTGCCGTGCTCGACGGCGCTGACGTGCTGGGCCCACGTCTCGACGCCGGTCTCCGCGACAGCGCCGATCTGTGCGGCCTGTGGCGCGACTGCGACGCGAACGCCGGAGTCGTCGCTGACGTCTGCAGCGGCGGTCGCTACTTCGACTGGATCACACGGGTACGCCTTCAGATTGACAAGGACGAACATACGAAACGCACCGGCTGCTGTCGGGAAATAGGTTGCGAAGCCGCCGTTTGGCAGCGCTCGCTACCGCGCCTTCGTTCCATCTTGGTCCCTCGCTCGGGGGTGACAATTATTACGGTTCAGCCGAGACAAGAAACGAGACAAGCCGTGACAGCAGGGGATGACGACACACCGACCGTTCTGATAGTCGAGGACGAACAACACCTGGCCGATCTGTACACCGACTATCTGTCCGGCCAGTATCACGTGCAGACGGCCTACAGCGGCGAAGAGGGGTTAGAACTGCTGTCCCCCGATATCGACGTGGTGTTACTCGACCGCCGGATGCCGGTCGTCTCCGGCAACGAAGTGCTCGCACAGATCGAGGAGCGAGGGCTTCGTTGCCGCGTCGCGATGGTCACCGCTGTCGACCCCGATTTCGATATCATCGAGATGCGCGTCGACGACTACCTCGTCAAGCCCGTCACCCGCGACGACCTCCAGGAGGTCGTCGACCGACTGTACAAGATCCGGGAGTACAACGAGCGCCTTCAGAGGCTCACATCGAAAAAGCTCAAACGCAACGTCCTCCGCGTCGAGAAGACCCAACGAGAACTGGAAGACAGCACTCGGTATCAGGAGCTCCAAGACGAGATCGCGGCTATCTCGTCGAACGTCGAGTCGCTCGCGGACGAACTCGACGTCGAGAAAGACGACCTCCAGTTGTAACCTAGTCCTTCCGCTTCACGACGTCTCCGAGCGTGTACTCGCCGTCGCTGCTGCCGCCGGACCACTCCGTCTCGTCGGCGCTGCCGCCGGCGCTCAGGGAGATTTCGAGCGCGCTTTCGAGTTTCTTCTGGACGTCGTCGCTGGGCAGGGAGTTCCCCTGTTCGAGCTTCCGAATCAGGCTCGCCTTCTCGTTGAGTTGCTTGGCGAGTTCCTCCTGGCTGAGGCCCTGGGATTCCCGACCTTTGCGGATTCGGTCGTGGTAATCCTGTGCGATCTCGTCCATCTCGTCGAACATGTCTCGACGGCGGCCACCGGACCCGCCACCACCCGAGGAACTCGACGAGGAGGACGAACTCGACGACGATGACGAGGAGGACGACGTCGAGTACTTCGTCGACGTAGAGGACGTCTCCTCCGTCTTGACCTCCGTGCCGAAGTCGGTACACTCGTCGCAAACGTCGAGTTCGGCTCCCTCGATTTTGACGCGGTTCGGAGACGAAACCTCCGTCCCGCACATCTCGCACTGAACCATACCGACGGCTTGGACGGGGCGCGGTATAAATGGTGCGCTGGCTACTCCAGCGCCCCCATCGCGTGATAAAACCGCTGAGCGGCGGTGACGTGGCCGACGACGGCGAACACGACCAGCAGCCACCCCACCAGCGTCAGGCCGGCCAGTGCGGTCGGGACGAACGCCGCGACGCCCGTTACGACACCGACGAGCGCGAGCCGGTCGGCGCGGCCGAGCAGGCCGCCGTACACGCGGTCGAGGCCGACCGCTTGCGCCTGGGTCCCGAGATAGGAGGTCATCAGGACACCGGTGACTGCGGCGATGCCCAGTTCCCACTGGCTCACGCCGGCAGCGAGGCCGACGATAATGCCGATGTCGGCGTAGCGGTCGAGAACGTGGTCCAGCAGGTCGCCACCCGATGACGCGACGTTCAGCTCCCGCGCGAGCGCGCCGTCCACGAGGTCGAGCCAGCCGTTCAGGAAGACGAGGACGGCTCCGCCGAGATACAGCAGGGGTTCCCGCGCCGCGACGGCGTACACCCCGCCCGCTCCGAGGGCCAGCAGGAACGCAATGACGCTGACGCCGTTCGGGGAGAGCCCAGCGACCTTGGCGGCGCTGACGAACGGGCCGAGCGCGCGGTCTGCCAGCGGGCGGAACTTATCGAGCGTCATAGCCAGTCGATGTAGGAGACGGTCCCCGCACTCGGCTCGCGCTCGCCGTCCACGACGGCCCGGATTTCACTCGCCACCTCGTCGGGGTCCCGGTCCGTCGTCTCGATTTCGTACACCGATTCCATGCCGTGCTCCTCGACGGCTTCCCCGAGGATGACATCGAGCGCTTCTGACTCCGCGTTCTCGTAGGCCTTCGAATCGTCGTCGCCGCGCTCCCGAAGCCGCTCGACGATTGTCTCCGGATGGGCTCGCAGCACGATCACGCGGTCCGCCTCGAAGTGATGGGCGAGATGGGACTCGAACAACACGTGATCGCGGCCGTCGAGCCACTCGGACAGGCTGTCGAGGTCAGCGACGAGGCTCCCGCGGTCCTCGTCGATACCTGTCGAGAACCCCTCGTCTTTGATGACGTCGTTGAGATGGAGCACGTCGAGGTCAGTGTCGAGGCGCTCCGTCGCCGTGGTCTTGCCCGTGCCCGGCGTCCCGGTGACAGCGACTCTCACGCCTCGACCACCTCGATGACTTCGTTCAGTACCGAGACGGCGCGTTCCGTGTCTTCGCGTGTCCCGCAGGTGATGCGGATACACTCGGGCAGCCCGAACGAGGAGCAATCGCGGATGATGACGCCCCGCTCCTGGGCGGCGTCCGCGACGGCCGACGCGTCGCCGACCTCCGCGAGAATGAAGTTCCCAGCGCTGTCCCAGGTCGGCGCGTCGAGTTCCTCGGAGAGGTACTCCCGGGCCCACGCGGCGGTGTCGACGGACCGCTCGACGTGTTCGTCGTCGTCCAACGCCGCCAGCCCGGCGCGGCAGGCGAGTTCGCTGGCGGAAAAGGGCGTGTTGATGCGGGCGTAGGCGTCGGCCCAGTCGTCCGGGACCACCGCGTAGCCGAGTCGAACGCCCGCGAGCCCGTAGGCCTTCGAGAACGTTCGCAGGAGCGCAACGTCGTCGCGGTTGTCCAGTAATGGCCGCTTGCTCGGTTTCTCGGTGAACTCCCCGTAGGCTTCGTCGACGACGACGAGGGTCTGCTCGTCGGTCTCCTCGGCAATCGTTCTGACGGCGTCGGTCGTGAACTCCGCGCCCGTGGGGTTGTGCGGGCTGGTGAGGTAGACGATTCGCTCGCCGTCGTAATCCTTCAGGACGGTGTCGGCGGTCTGGGCGAAGTCGTCGGCCTTCGAGAGCGTGTACTCGTTGACCTCGCCGTGGTGATAGCGTGCGCTCATCGCGTAGTACGCGAAGCCCGGTGACGGGACGAGCACGTCCTGGCTGGGTTCGAGCATCGCCCGGGCGAGGCAGTCGAGCGCGCCGTCGCCGCCGTTGCTCAGCCACACCTGTTCGGGCGTTACGTCCCACATATCCGCCAGCTCGTCGACGAGGTCGGCGTGGGAGGCCTTCGGATAGGAGTGCATTCGCTCGGCCGCCCCGCGAATCGCCTCGACGGCTCTCGGGCTCGGCCCGTACATGTTCTCGTTCGACGCCAGCTTCACCATGTCGTCCGGGTCGAGGCCGAGTTCCCGGGCGACCTCCTCGATACCGCGACCTGCCCGATAGACAGTGTGAGCGGAGAGGTCCCGTGGTTCCATGGCTGTGCAAAACGGACGGGGCGGCTTAAGCGTGCTCACATCGGGCGTGGCCGCGGCTCCTCAGTCAGCCCCGCACAGAAATCCGCTGGCGGCCTCCCGTGTGAAACCCGCCGATGACGGGTAAGACACGGAATAGCACGCTCCCCACCGAACCCCTGTCAGTCAGTGGTAATGAGCGTTACGGTGACCCACTGTTTAGTCCAGGAGTCCGTCCCCACCGAAAACGGTAACATACCATAGGTCCTGATAGCGTCCAATGCCGCTTCTCATCGATATCCGGAAACTCACGCTCATTACGCGGCTCATCCAGGACGGGGCCGAACAGGTCGCCGACTCGCTGGCGACGCTGGCCGGCGTCGACGCCGCCGTCGAGATCAAGAGCCTCTCGTTCGTCCAGCCGGAGGACATCGCCACCGAAATGGGCGGCGGGACCATCTACAGCGCCCGCGTTCGCCTGACAGAGCCGCCCTACGGCGTCTTCCTGATGACGTTCGAGACCGAGACGGCCGCCGAGATCGCGGAGCTGATGACCGGTTCCAGCGTCGATGACGGGTTCACACAGCTCCACGAGTCCGCGCTCCAGGAGATGTGCAACATCCTCACCTCGGGCTTCATCGACGGCATCGCGAACACGCTGAACGCGACCATCAATATGGGGACGCCGACGGTCGTACAGGACGACGCGACCGAGATCGCCGACAAGGCCCTCTCGCACGTCCGGCGGGACTCGCTGACCATCGTGCTCGACTCGCTCGTCGACATCAAGGAGAGCGACGTGGCGTTCTCGCTCCGCATCTTCCTCATCCCCGATCCCGGCTCGTTCGTCCATCTCATCGACCAACTGGACTACGACACGGACCGCGAGACGCACATCTCGGCTGATACAGACGCGGTCAAAGAACTCGATATGTCCGGTGACGCGGACGCGCTCGATGCCTTCGATTCCTCGGAGTAACCACACCGAACCCACGACGTTGAAGAGGGTCGCGTCCAACCGCCGCATATGAGTGTCGTAAACGCGGCTGTCTTCGGGGTTCACCTGATATTCGCCGCGCTGTGGGCTGGCACCGTGTTGTTCATGACCTACGCCGTGCTCCCGACGGCGCTGAACGGCGACTCCTCGCCGGGACCGCTGTTGGCGATTACCGGGAAGCTCCAGACGGTGTCACGGGCGAGCGCGCTGCTCCTGTTTCTGACGGGCGGGCATCTGGCTGCGACCCGCTACACCGCCGAGTCGCTGACGGGAACCGGTCGCGGCCACCTCGTCATCACGATGATCGTCCTGTGGTTCATCCTGGCAGGCCTCGTCGAAGTCGGGGCATCGAAACTCAGCGACGGCTTCGACCAGCAGAAGGTGCGCGAACCGGCCCGGAACGCACGCCCGTTCCTGCTCGGGGCATCCGTCGTCGCAATCCTGCTTCTTCTCGACGCCGGCGCGATTCTCGGCCTGTACTGAGCGCCGATCCGGCGGTTTTGCGTGCCGCTTCCCGACTCCCTGTATCAGCAGATACAAGCTTCCGTCCGGCATACCGAAACCCAATGTGGCCCTGGGGACATCTCGCCGTCGCCTACCTCGTCTACGTCGTCTACACTCGCCGTGACCCGACCCGTCGCCAGACAGCAGCACCACTGACCGCGCTGGCGGTGGGGTCGCAGTTCCCGGACCTGATCGACAAACCGCTCGCCTGGACGTTCGGCATCCTGCCGTCGGGGCGGTCGCTTGCCCATTCGTTGTTCACCCTCTTCATCCTCGCCGTGGTCCTGCACCAACTCGCCGTCCGATATCGCAGAACGGACCTCTCGGAGGCCTTCACAATCGGAGCGTTCGCACACACCCTGACCGACATGAGCCCGACGGCGGTGGCAGGGCTGCTCGGCGGCGACCTGACACAATTCCGGTGGCTCCGCTTTCTCGTCTGGCCGCTCCAGCCACCGCCGCCGTACGCCAACGACACCTCCTTCGTCGAGCAGTTCGCCTCGCTCTCCGCCGAGCCGTACGTCCTGTTCCAGTTCGGGCTGTTCGGTCTGGCTGTCGCCGTGTGGATCGCCCACGGTGCGCCCGGGCTCCGGTCGGTCACTCGCCGGAGTAAGGCAGTGGTCGCGGCGTTTTCCGATTAGAGCCGCTCGGAGACGTGGTCCGCGCACTTCAGCGCGAGCGCGGCGATGGTCAGCGTCGGGTTCATCGACCCGGCGCTGACGAACACCGACGAGGATGCGATTGAGAGGTTCGTCACGTCGTGGGCCCGTAGCTGCGGATCGATCACGCTCTCCGCGGGGTCGGTCCCCATCCGCGTCGTCCCCATGTGGTGGTACGCTGGCCCGGTGTCCGCCGGACCGACCGTCCAGGAGATGTCGACGCCCAGCTCCGATAGCACGGCGTGTTGAATCTCGTTCGCACGACCGACCGACCGTTCCAGTCGCTCGCCCCACGACCACTGGATGTCCGGTACCGGGTTTCCGTGGTCGTCCGTCGTCGAGGTGTCCAGCGTCACCCGGTTTTCCTTTCGCGGCGGCTGGCCGACCAGTCCGCCCATCGCGATGCTGTTGCCGTAACTCTCGCGGAGGCTCGACAGCAGTGTATCACCCCACTCCTCGCCGGAGAGCGCGAGTTCGACCGGCGACGGACCGGCGTAGTTCAGAAACTCCAGTTTCAGCGGCGACAGCGCTTCGTCGGTGGCCGCAACGACCGTCTCTCCGTCCGCGACGCGCTCGACTGCCTGCCCGGGGTCGTCGTAGAACTGGTGGCACTCGCTCGTGAGAAAGCCGACGTGATTCTGGCGCGTTTCCCGGTCGAGGGTGCCGCCAGCGCCGGCAAACAGGTGGTCCATGAAGTAGTGGCCGACCAGTCCTGAACTGTTCGCCAGCCCGTCCGGATGGTCGTCGTTCGCTGACAGGAGAAGGAGTCGCGGCGTCTCGACGCCGCCCGCCGCGATAACGAACTCGCGGGCCGTCTGGCGGTGTTCGGTCCCGTCCGGCGTCGCGTAGACGGCCGCCTCGACTCTTCCGTCAGAACCGGTTTCGAGGCGCTGGACCGGCGCGCGGTCGATGACTCTGGTTCCCTCGGCTTCGGCGTCCTCGATGTGGACGCTGGCGTCGTACTTTGCGCCGGAAGGACAGACCGGCTGGCAGGTTCCGTATCCGACACACGGCCCCCGGCCGTCGTACGGTTCGGAGTTCCGGGCGTTGGGCACGGAGTGCATCGTGATGCCCAACCGCTCGCAAGCCTCGGCGAACAGCGAGTCGCTGTACGACGGCGGAAAACCGGGCAGGGGATACGCACCGTCTCGCGGTGGTGCGAAGGGGTTGTCTGCGTCGCCGGCGACCCCCAGCGCCCGCTCGGCGTCGGCGTAGTACGGCCGCAGGTCGTCGTAGCTGATCGGCCACGCTGGGTCGTCAGTGTCGTGGCCCCCGTCGAAATCCGAGGGGTGCAACCGCATCACCATCCCCTGCCAGTGCAGCGTCGACCCGCCGACGCCTTTCACCCGGGAGACGTTCAGCGGGTAGTACCGCTCGCCGCTCGCACTGAACGCGTCGCGGTCACCGCCCATCTCCCAGACCGAGCCGTGGTCTCCGGGCCGGATCGCTTGCTCCATCTGCTGCTCTCGGTTCGATCTGTCGAACCGCGGCCCGGCCTCTAGCACGACTATCTTCTGTCCGTCGCTGGCGAGTTGGCTCGCGACGAGTGCCCCTGCCGGCCCGGCCCCGATGACACACACGTCCGCCCGCTCGGACGGCTCCCGGTCCATTTCAGCATGGGTTAGGCAAGCCTAAACTTATACGTTGGCATCTCAGGTGCTGTGTCTGGCGGCGAAGGTTTGGTTCGTTTGTTGGCTCGCTGTTGCGCGTCGAAAGCGGGCGTGGCGGGACTGAGCGAAACCGGAGGTTTCGCGAGGGTCGCCACGGCCGTGAGTGTGTTTCGAGCGGATGCGAGAAACCACGAACGGCCGTGGCGGGATTCGAACCACGGTCGGACGTGCTCGCTTCGCTGCGCGCGACCTCCCTGATTAGAATCCCGCCATGCCGGTTCGCTCCCTTCGGTCGCTGCACGGGCGTGGCGGGATTCGAACCCGCGTTCTAGGGGTTAGGAACCCCTCGCCCTGGTCCACTAGGCCACACGCCCTACCGAGTGGTTGATTGACCGGCGAAAAATCCTTTCGTTATCACTACAGATCGCTGAAAACGGAGAAGTGTCGAGGTTACGTCTCGGTTTCCGTCGCCGTCTCGGTCGACTCGGCCGAGTCCACGGTGGAGGCGTCGGTGCCCTCTGCAGCGCCGCCCTCACGCATCTCTTCGAGTTCCTGCTCGACTTCTTCGCGCCCCTTCTGGAACTCGCCCATGGCTTCGCCAGTCGACCGCGCTAGTTTTGGAATCTTGTTCGCACCGAACAGCAGGACGGCGATGAGGAGGATGACCATCATCTCCGTCGTCCCGGGCATCCCCGGGAACAGTACTCCGGATGTCCCTAACATTGTATCCGAAGGTTACGTGGTTGCTATTATAACCTTTTTGCTCAGGTCGGCCTGCCAGGCGATTCATTGCTATCTGAATTCCCTCTGTGGCGCTGCTCTGATGTAGGCCGAAGACAGAGCATGAGTCACAAGCGGAGTCGTAACCGCTCAGGATGTGGAAACGGCCTCGCCGGGAACCGACGGCGAGGCCCGGCATGGGGGTGGGGGAGTGGGCGTAATGGGTGTGGATCGGGGGGCAATACGAGACACCATCTCCCCGGCCGTGTGGTGTCTCTGGCTGGGTACGGCACGTCGACAGATAGACCGCTACATGTCCACGGACCAGGCTGATAGCTGGGATTGTCCAGGTGACACGACTTCCGTGGCCATGGTCTGCATGCGTGGTCTGTTCGGATGCGGGTTCGCACCCGCAATAACGGCTATGTGATACTGTCAATTCATTATACGCTTGTTAAATCACTACTCACCGGGTGCAGCGCCGGATAGATGGCCGCATCTGCCCGGGGATATAACTACTGTCGGGCGCTCAGGGATACCAGATGCCGGCCGACAGCCACACGATGGAAGTCAGGAGCGGGGAAGAGGTAACGATCCGACCGATCAAACCCGTCGGAGAGGACGTAGTTCGGGTCGATATCGAGGCTGACGGGGTGTGGCGACTCGATATCACGCGCGAGGGCGAGATCGCGGACGTCGTCACGACCCGGGACGCCGACGGGACACTTGCCGACCGCGAGCTGCCAGAGTGGATCGACGAAGTCACGGCGAAGTTCGCGCAGTTCTGACTCTGGACCGGACTCGGCCACGTCGGAAAGGGTTTTACCTGCCAGGACCCAGGTCGCCAGTATGGTAGCAACCGGAGACACTGCACCCGATTTCACGGCACCGATTGCAAACGGCGACATCGATGAGATAACGCTGTCCGAGGCGCTCGGCGACGGGCCTATTGTTCTCGCATTCTTCCCCGGGGCGTTCACCAGCGTTTGCAGCCACGAGATGAACACGTTCCAGGATCGACTCGACGAACTCACCGAGGCGGGGGCGACGCTATACGGCGTCAGCATCGACACACCGTTCTCACAGAACGCGTTCCGGGACGAACTGGGACTCGAGTTCGATCTCATCAGTGACTCCGGGCGGGAGATCGTCGACGCCTACGACATTTCGATGGACTTCGAAGCACTCGGCGTTCCGAACGTCGCCAAGCGAGCCGTCTTCGTTATCGACGAGGACCAGGACATCACGTACGCCTGGGTCAGCGACGACCCCGGCGTCGAACCGGACTACGACGAAGTGATCGACGCCGCCACCTGACCGCGCCGGTGGGGGATTTTTCGCGGTGGGTCGTCTGGGTTATGACATGAGCGTTGACAGCGACGATACTAGCGGCCGTATTTACGATCCCGACGCGGACCATGCGTTCCCCGACGGGCGACTAAACGCCGTTCTCGACACCGTCACGACTGACGAGGAGATTCAGGCGTATCTTGAAGCCCAGAACATTAACCCCGTCGCGCGCAAGCGGTACAACGACCACGGCGCGAAACACATCGACATCGTCCGGAATCGAGCGCTGTGCCTGTATGACCTCCTCAAACAGGGCGGCGTCGAGTTCAACGGTGCGGCCGACCACGGCCTCGATGAGGCCGACGAGGCTGTCATCATCGCACTTGCGACGACGCTGCACGACATCGGCCACGTCGTCCACCGCGATTCACACCCCTATTATTCGATCCCGCTGGCAGCCGATCTCCTCGATGACCTGCTCGATGAATTCTACGACGTTCGACAGGCGGTTCAGGTAAAAGGCGAAGTGTTACACGCGATTCTTTGTCATCACACCGAGGAAAACCCGCTGACGCTGGAAGCAGGCGTCGTTCGCGTCGCCGACGCGCTGGACATGGAGCGCGGTCGTTCGCGGATTCCGTACAAGCGCGGCGGTCGCGGTATCGACACTGTCTCCAGCCAGGCTATCGAGACGGTGACGCTGAGCTCGGGCGACGACTATCCCGTACTCGTCGAAATCGCGATGAATAACGCGGCCGGCGTCTATCAGGTGGACAACCTGCTGAAAGCCAAGCTCAAGGACTCCGGCTTAGAGGAACACGTCCGAATCGTTGCGCTCAACACCCGGGAAGACGGCAACCAGATCGTCGAGCGGATCGAACTCTAAACCGGTCCGACACAACGGTTTTGTACCGTGCTTCCCTAGCTGTGCTTATGAGTCTCACACCCATGGATGAGCCACGGGGTGCCCGGGGTAGGACGGCCGACGGCGACGTGCCGCCGCCCTCGCTTCTGGAACGGGCCAGGCACCGGGTGCGCTCAGCCATTGATACCATTTCGATTGGGGAGAAATGCCTCCAGTGGCTCGATACGCGTGGTCGCGACAAGCCACAGTCGAAGATCCACACCGACGGGTTCGCCGACGACGTCGTTGCGCCGCCGGAGTGCCCGTCGATCAGCGACCTCCCGACGCGGTCACGACCGTTTACGTATCCGACGCGGAATCACACGGAGAGCAACACTGTCGATCTCATCGCTATCGAGTCCGGCGACCGACTGACGGTGACACATCCCGACAACTCTGAGGCGAAGATTTCGTCTGACGTGTGGGAATCTGTCGAGCAGTAGGCGCTTCTACTGACGTGTTCTTTTATCGCTGAACGAACAGTCTACGATCTGTCTGCCTGACAGCGTTTGGAAAAGAGAAAACAGCAGAATAGCTGGCCGATACCGCGGTCAGAGGTCGTACTGTGCGATGTTGCCGGAGCCACAGGCCGGGCAGGCCGTGCCGTCCGTTTCGATGGTGGTTCCACAGCGTCGACACTCCAGATGTGACCGCTGTCGAGTCCCCACGACCCGGCGTAATCGCTCGATCATATTGCCCGACAGGGGGCCAGGGCTCATATAATCGGGTAATTCACAGTGAAAGTGAAAACCGCAGGACGGGGATCTGATACCGAGGGGCCCGTCAGCCGAGCGTCAGACGCTACTGTCCCATCGTCCGGCCTATACATTCGCCCCAGTTACACGCGGTTCTGCTCACGTCGGTCCCGCTTGCCGGACGCGTACAGCAGCGCCAGGAACAGCCCGACTGCGAACAGCCAGACCACCACCAGCCAGAGCACTACCGATTGGACCCCACTCCCGAGCATGAAATGTAAGCGTCACTGACCGTATTTAATTAGTGGCACCGTATCGAGACTGGATACGGTGTAAAACAGCGGATTATGCCTCGAATAGCTGCTGGGAACTGTGTAAATCAGCTCCTAAACCCCTTCACTGGAACCGTACGCGCGGGAACTACGTTCTTGTCGGCCAGCCGGTCCCAGATACACCCCTGTCCGGGAGTGACGCCCAGGTGTTTTTGTTCGCGCCGACGTAGCCACGCCCGATGACGGGAACAGCCGCAGCCGAGCCCACTGTGACGACGTTCACGTCGACTGTCGACCGTATCGATACAACCGATGTCGTGCTAACGGAGACGTACTTTTACCCCGAAGGCGGCGGCCAGCCGGCCGACCGGGGGACACTTGGCGGCGTTGAGGTCGTCGACGTCCAGCACCGAAACGGCGATATCGTCCACGAACTGGCCGATCCGCCGGCGTTTGACTCCGGCGAGACGGTCGAAGGCCAGATCGACACGGCGTTTCGGACGTACTGCATGCGCGCCCACACGGCCAGCCACGTCCTCTACGGCGCTGGTCGCCGGCTGCTGTCGGATCTCGGCTACGGCGGCTTCGATATTAGCGCGACAGTACCGGACGACGACGAAGCCGCTGCCTTCGGACCGGCTATCAGCGGGAAGGTTCGGGTGGACTTCGAAACGACGACCGAAATCGACGACGAAACGCTCACCGAACTCGAACGGCTGACTAACCGCGCCGTCTGGGAGTCCTACGACGTGACCTGGGAAGAAATCTCGCGTGAGGAGGCACTGGACCGCGACGACATCGCGTTCAACACGAAGACCGAAGAGGGAATCGAGGGCGAGGCGGTCCGGGTCGTCACCATCGAAGACTGGGACGTGGCAGCCTGTGGTGGGACACACGTCGGGAACACGCGAGAGATCGGGCCGGTGACAGTGCTCGGACGGTCCAACCCCGGCGAGGGACTGACCCGCGTCGAGTTCGCCGTCGGTCCGCGAGCCATCCGCCAGCGCGCGACCGAACACGAGCGGGCGATGACTGCCGCCCGGTCGCTGGATACGAACGTTGCGGAACTCCCGGCCGCTGTCGATGGTCTCCAGTCAGAATGCGACGACCTCCGGGAGACGGTGGCGACCCTCCGAGAGCGCCTCGTCGATTCCCGTCTCGCTGATCTGCGCGACGATGCTATCGAAGTGGACGGGCGGCGGTGGCTCATCGGCACCGTCACCGGACTCGACGCGAACGGACTGGCCGACCGGGCGGAGTCCGCCGTCGACGACGATATCGACGTGGCCGCGCTGGTGGACGCCGATGGCCAGTATCTGGGCGTCGCGACAACCGGCGGCATCGACGCCGGCGAGGTCGTCGACCGCGTGACGTCGGAGTTCGGTGGCGGCGGCGGCGGGCGACCGACAGTCGCACAGGGCGGCGGTCTCGATGCTGACGGTGACGATATCGTCGCGTTCCTCCGAGACGTGTCAGAGGCGGCAGACCGGGGCGACTGATCTCAGTCACCCCGATTCGGCGTCCCGTTGAACCGCGCGACCTCGTTTCGTAGCGCGTCCCGTTTCAGCAGTCCGAACCCGACGAGGATACAGGCGAATCCGACACCTGTGTAGACCGTCGGCGTCTCACCGAGGAACAGCAGTCCAGTGGCGGCGGCGACGACTGGGGCGGCGTAGGAGACAAGGTTGATCTCGATGGGTCCCAGCCGCTCCAGCAAGTCGAAGTAGATGAGAAAGCCGAGGGCGCTGGCGACGACGACCAGGTACAGCAGGGCGAGGACGGCCTCGGCGGTCCACCGGACGTCGGCAATCGACTCGGCGGCACCGAGGCTGACGCCGTGCATGAGCACCGCACCGAGCAGCATCGACCACGCCTCCATCGTCTCGATTTCCAGGTCGTCGTCGAACCGGCGAGTCAGCACGCTCCCGAGGGCGAACGACGTGGCCGCGAGGAATACCAGAAACAGCGACACGGTTCGCGGGTCGAGGAGGTTCTCCGGGTCCGGGTTGCTGAGGACGCCGACGCCGACGAACCCGATGAGTAAGCCGACGATGCCCAGTGCCGTGAGCCGTTCGTCCGGGAGGAACGCACGCGCGAACCCGGTCGTGAGAATCGGCGAGAGGCTGACGACGATAGCGGCGGCGGCGCTGGTGGTTCCCTGCTCGCCGACGAACAGGAAGATGTGGTAGGCGGCGATCATGAGCGAGCCGCCGATACCCACGACGGCCCAGTCGGTCCGACCCCGTGGAACCCACTGGTCTGTGGCGTACACCGCGTAGCCGAGCATCAACAGCCCGGCGAGGTCGTACCGGAACGCCGCAAACAGGATCGGCGGGAAGTACTCCAGCCCGGCTTTGATCGCGGTGAAGGCGCTGCCCCAGGCGACGGCGAGCGCGACGAAGAGGATGGCGTTGCGGAACCGCATCGTCCGCTCAGTCGGCCGCCTCGCCGTCGTCGCCCGGCTCGTAGGTCTCCGCGATGGCGTCGAGGGCTTCGTGGTGTTCCGTCGTGTGCGGCGCGGTCAGCGGTGAGACGCTGACCTTCCCGTCGACGACGGCACGGCGGTCGGTCCCCTCGGGATCGGGGATGTCGCCCTCGGCCATGTGCTCCCAGATTCGGTCGTGGAGGGTCACGGCGTCGCCCTCCCTGACGGCGTCCATCTCGTAGACGTGGGACGGTCGGGTGACCGTCATCTCCGCGTCGCCCCACTCGGCGACGGGGGCGTTGACGTTCAGGTAGTCGCACTGCTCGAACACGCCGGCGTCGACGGCGTGGTCGGCGAGGTAGGTCGTCGCCTTGGCGGCCTCGCCGTAGCTGTCGCCGTTGGCCTCGATGTCGGCGAAGGCGGCGTCCTCGCGGACCGGGATGTACATCGAGACGGCCATCGCCGGCACGTCGAAGAACGTCGCCTCGACGGCGGCGCTGACGGTCCCCGAGCGCCCGAGAACGTACGCGCCGAGGTTCGCCCCGCGGTTACAGCCCGCGACCACGAGGTCGGTGTCGGTGACGAGCGCTTCGAGCCCCGCCACGACGCAGTCCGAGGGCGTTCCCTCGACGGCGTAGCCGAGCTCGTGCTCGTGGACGGTCACTTCGTGTGAGATAGCTCGGCCGACCGCGCTCTGGTCCTCCGCCGGGGCGACCGCGGTCACGTCGCCGACCGTCGAGAGCCCGTCGTACAGCGCCCGGAGGCCGGCGCTCTCGATGCCGTCGTCGTTGGTCAGCAGAATCGTCGGCTCGTCCATACGCTCCGTCAGGCCGTCCCCGAGAAAAGCCCACCGCTAGCGGGCCCGGTCGACGACCGTCTCGCCGTCGACGACGACGTTGTACGCCTCCTCGTCGTCGTTCCAGAGCACTAGCGCGTTCTCGAATGAGAGCAGGTCGCCGTAGTCGGCTTTCCGGAGGTCCTCGTTCAGTATCGACGCCTCCGTGAGGACGGCGAAGTGGTCGACCTTCTGGCTGCCGTCGCCCAGCAGATACAGCGGGTTCGCCCCCTCCCGCTCGGCGAGGTCGTGGCTGAGTTTCACACCCAGGAAGTTCACCCGGTCGGTGACGTAGTTCTCGGCGTCGGCCATCGGCGCGTGGATGCCCCGGTCCGGCGTCACGTCGTGCTTTCGCTTCCCGTCGGTTCGCAGGACGCTGTAGGCGAACTGCACGTCCGTGTTGACGAACTCGCCCGTCCCGCCCGCGGGGTCGTCGAGCCGCCGCTGCATCGTCGGCACCTCGATGTCGGGCTTGCGGTCGAACGACCACGATTCGCTGTCGGGAGACTGGTGGGGCCAGAGGCGAACCGTCGGCCCGTACACCGTCGCCGGCCCGCCGTCGGCCACCTCGCGCTCGACCTGCCGGAGCTGTATCGCCGTGTTCCGGTCGGCGGGGGCCAGCGCCAGTAGCGTTCCGTCGTCGGAAAGCGCCTCGACGTACCGGTAGAGGGTCGCCGCCGCGTCGTCGAGTTCGCTGAGGACGTTGCCGAAGATGATGAGGTCATATCCCTCATCGGTGCTGCCGTCGCTGCCGCTGTCCCCGTCTCCGGTCCCGCCACCGCTGTCGTCGCCGGGAATCGGCGACGACGGATCGAACTCCTCGGCGAGCGCCCGGTGAATCTCCCATCGGACGTTCTGGCCGCTGTCTTCCAGTAGGCTCTCCAGCACGTCCGCGGCGGCGCTCGGTTCGACCGCGTGGTAGTCGAGCAGCGCGTCGTCCGGAAGCAGGTCGCGCAGGGCGACCGCCGGGCCGCCGACACCGGCCCCGACATCCAGAACTCGGAGCTGTGACGGGAGCAGACCGTCTGCGGCGAGGTCCGCGAGGACGTACTTCGCCACGGCGTAGTAGTCAGGGAGGTGGTAGACGGCGTAGCCAAGCGCCGTCAGTTCGTCGTACTCGACGGCCTGGCCCTGGAGATACCGCTCCTTGATGTCACGGATGCGCTCACGGAGTTCGTCACCGCTGTCGCCGCTGTGCCACTCCAGTCCGCCCCACTCTGTCAACAGGTCGATGACCTGCTGTTCGTAGCGGTCGGGGAACCGCTCGACGCCGTCGAAATCTACCGAAAGACGACCCTCAGGTGCCGGAGCGAAGGTCCCGTCGTCCTGTTCGACGATGCCCAGATCGAACGCCTCCTCCCGAAGCACCTGCTTGACGACGGCGGGGTGGGGCTGGCCCTCGACGTACTCGTGTAGCTCCTCGGGGTCCAGCGGTCGGACGTTGCGGAGGTACTGGGCGTTTTCGCGTATCTGCTGGCGTGTTTCCTGGTTCATGAAAGTTGCTCGTAGAGCCGTTCGAAGGTGTCCGCGTCGGCGTCGGCAATCTGCCGGGCGGCGTCGGCGACCGCGTCCGCGCCGTCGAAGGTGTCCTGGATGTCGGCGTACACCCGCGGATCGCCGCCGGTGACCTGCTCGACGAGGTCGAACAGGCCGGCCGAAATCGGCGTCTGAAACCGGTCGGGCACGTCGGCGGCGGCCATCGCGAACGCGAGCACCGCCGCGTGGGCGCTGGCCTGGACTGTTTCCATGGCTTCGTCGTGTTCCGCCGCCGTCGTCTCGAAGCAGTTGTTCCCGGCCTCGTCGAGTGCGTCGACGACGGCAGCAGCGTCGGGTCCCGATACGTCGGCGACGACGGCGACGTTGCCGGGCGCGTTCTCGGGGGCAAACAGCGGGTGGAGGCTCAGTCGCTGGCCGTCAGGCATCGCGTCCCGCATCGCTGCGACGGGGTCTGCCATGCACCCAGTCACATCGACGATTGCACCCGTAGCCAGCGGCGCGAACTCGTGAATGGCCGTCTCGGCGACGGGCATCGGCACCGCGATACAGACGACATCGAAAGTCTCGGTCGCGTCGCTGGCGACAGCGCGCCCGCCGACCGCGTCGGCAGCGGCTTCGGCGGCCGACTGGTCGACATCGGTGAAGGCGACGGACGCGTCGGCGTGGGTCCGGACTGTGCGCGCGAACCACTGGCCCATCGCGCCGGCGCCAACGACGAGGACGTTCATCGGCCCAGCGTAGCCCGCCCCGTCTCAAAAGCCGTTCGGTCACACTCCTGACCGCCGCGACACCGCAGGTGACGATACTCGGGTAGACAGCCGTCGAACAGCCCGCTGTGGTCCGGTTTCCCCCTCCTAAACGCTTATCTGTCGGCCCTGAGAGAACGGTGACATGAAGCGCGTTCGATTCCGTGATACCGCGGGGAATGTCCGGGGGGGCCGCTGGACCGTCGAGGACGGCGAGCCCGTCGTCACCGCCGCCGCCGGACCGTACGGTCGCATCGCGTTCGGCGACGAGTCCTACGACCCCGACGAGGTGGACATTCTCCCGCCCTGCGAGCCGACGAAAGTCGTCTGTATCGGGCGCAACTACGCCGACCACGCCGAAGAGATGGACTCGGACCTCCCGGACAGGCCGATGCTGTTCCTCAAGGCTCCGAACGCCGTCGCTTCCCACGGCAAGCACCTCACGATGCCCTCGGGGAAAGAGCGCATCGACTACGAGGCCGAACTCGGCGTCGTCATCGGCGAGCAGTGCCGGAACGTCAGTGAATCGGGCGCGATGGACGTCGTCGCGGGGTACACCTGCGTCAACGACATCTCCAACCGCGACGACCAGCGGCGGGAACAGAACTGGGTCCGCGGGAAGGCCTTCGACAACGCCTGCCCGATTGGCCCGCTCGTGGCTACGCCGGAGCACGTTCCCGAGGACGCCAGCATCGAACTCCGATTGAACGGCGAGACGAAGCAGTCCTCCTCCCGCGAGCACCTCATCTTCTCGGTGCCCGAACTGATCGCGGAGATAACCTCGTACATGACCCTAGAGCCCGGTGACGTCATCGCCACGGGGACCCCCGAGGGCGTCGGTCCGATGGAAGACGGTGACGAGGTCGAAGTGGAAATCGAGGGTATCGGCACGCTCAAACACAGCGTCAAGATTCCATAGGCGGCCAGTCCACAGTTCCGAAGCTATTCAACGACGATTGCGCCTCTCATCCCCAGTCCCTCGTGTGGTTTACAGGAGTACAGATAGGTCCCAGTTTCCTCGAACGTATGCTCGTAGGCGCTCCCTTCGTCGGCGACGAGTTCCGAATCGAGCGGGCCATCGCCTTTGGAGACGATGTTGTGCGGGCCGCCGTCGCCGGTCCAGTCCCAGCGGACGGTCGTCCCAGTCGAAACTTTCAGTGCAGGTGGGTCGAACGCGAACTGACCGCCGTTACCGTCCGCACCGGCCGTAACAGTAGCAGTGTCAGTGTCGGTGCGGTCGGCAATGGTGCCGTCGAAGTTACTCGACTCTATGAGCCATTCGTCGACAGTTGCATTGCCTGAACTCGGCGGCTCTTTCACGATAACCGCACCCTTCATGCCACCGTCGCGATGGGGTTCGGAGACGTAGCGGTACTCGCCGGGCTCCTCGAAGAAGTAGTGATACATCGTCCCGGGCTGGGCGTTCGTCCGGCCGCTGTCGAAGGTGCCGTCGAGCGCGACGACGTTCTGCTGGCCACCGTGGCCCGTCCAGTCCCAGCGGATGGTCGTCATCGGCGGGACTTCGATGACCGGCGGATCGAAGGCCAGTCCGCCATCCTTCTCTTGGCCGACCATGACCGTCGGCCGGGACTCGGGTCCGAAGCGGCGGGCCTCGCCGTCGTAACCGTTGGCGTCGTCGAGCCAGTCGTCGAGGGATTCGGGCGTTGACGCGGTCGTGGCTGTCTCTGTGGGCGTTGACGATGCAGCTTCGGTCCCGTTGTCGGCTGGGTTTGGACTGCTTGAGGAGACGCAGCCGGCGGTAACGGCGAGTGTTGTCAGTCCTGTGCTCGCGAGGAACTGTCTGCGGGTGGAGGGCGGTCGCATGGCATGCTAACCGTTGGTATTACGGGATAGAAAAGGGAATGTCTCCTTTCCAGATTCTGGAAACAAACGGTTTCCCTTTATTTGATGGTGTTTTATAATCTACACACCGGGTGAGAGCTGATACCCAGGTATCGCAGGACATCGGCGGAATAGCGTCCCACAGGTTTCATATCGCTGGCCCGTCATATCAGGATCGAACCGCCCGCAGAACTACCGCCGACTGCCCCCCCCCCTGAGAGGGTCCCTCCGTGGCACACAACGACGCGAGCGAGACGCAGGCGCTGTTCGACGCCCTCGCCGACCCTGACTGTCGCGACATACTCAGGGTACTCGACGAGCCGCTGCCAGCCAAAGAGGTCGCCTCGGCCTGTGACCTGCCCCAGACAAGCACGTACCGGAAGCTCGAACAACTGAGCGAGGCCGAGCTGGTCGCCGAGGAGACGGAAGTGCGTGCTGACGGGCATCACGCGACGGCGTACGTCCGGGATTGCGGGGGCGTGTTCGTCGGGGTCGACGGTGACGGATCCTTCGATGTCGACGTCCTGCCGGCCGAGGAACGACCGAGCGACCGGCTCGCACTCCTGTGGTCACGCGTCAGCGAGGAACTATGAACGGAGACATCCCACTCATCGTCATCGGATTCAAGACTGTGACAGTGTTGCTCGGTGGGCTCATCACCTACTTCGCAACCCGCGCGGCGCTGAAAACACGGGCGACAGGGCTCACGTTTCTCGCTATCGGATTCGCGACTATCACCGTCGGATCGCTCATCGCCGGCGTCGGAGACCAGCTGTTCGGCTTACCCACCGATGTCGCACTGACCTTCGAGAACGCGCTGACTGCGGTCGGCTTCGCGGTCATCGCGTACTCGCTGTACGTCACCAGCCGCTCTGCGCTGGTGACACGATAAAAACTGATCGCCGACTGTCGCGTTATTCGACGACGACTGCGCCTTTCATGCCCAGCGAGACGTGAGGCACACAGTTGTAGAGGTAGGTCCCGGCTTCTTCGAACGTGTACTCGTAGGTGGTCCCTTCCTCTGCGACAGCCGAACCCGAGTCGAGCGGGCCGTCGCCTTCCGATTTGACGTTGTGGCCGCCGCCTTCACCGGTCCACTCCCAGACGACCGTCGTCCCGGTCGAGACCTTTATCGCGGGCGGATCGAACGCGAACGCGCCGCCGTTACCCTCGGCTCCGACTGCAACGGATACCTCGTCCTGCTCGCTCATGACGACCATGCTGCCATCGAAGTTCGACGAATCGCCGACGTAGTCCGTCACCTCATTCGGCGCTTCGACGGTTTCCATCCCACCGCTGCTCTCGGTGTCCATCTCCTCGGCTTCAGTGGTTTCCATCTCCTCTGCTTCGGTGGCTTCCGTTTCGCCGCTGCCACCGTCGCCGCCACTACCGCCATCGCCGCCGGACCCGCCGCAGCCAGCAATGAGTCCAGCGCCTGATACGGCCGCCGTCGTGCGGATGAACGTCCGCCTGTCGAGGTCGTCTGTCATGCGGCTAGAATTATGACTGTGTACTTATAAGGAAGTCGTTTCTGACGCTTGACCGGGAACAATAATTGAGGATTGTCCCACCCCACAGCGTTTCGATACCGACACAGTTCGGACGGGGATTGATCCGGATACAGACCCTCGATACAGCCAATGGGAGTGTCCGTCCACAGATGACCGTTTGGCTTCGCGGCGACCACCTCCTCCGCCGGTCCGGCCCTGTCGCCAACCGGCCGGACGAACCGGTGCTCCTGATCGAGGCGGAGTCGTTCGCACGCAAACTGCCGTACCACCCACACAAGCTGATTCTGCTGTTCAGTGCAATTCGGCATTTCCGTGACGAGCTCCGGAACGTCGGTCGGACGGTCCAGTACCGCCAGACAGAGACTTTCGAGGACGGACTGGCGGCACATTTCGAGGCCCATCCGGACGACACGCTCGTAACCAACCGACCACAGACCGAGTCCGCACAGGCGCGTCTCGAATCGCTAGTAGCCGACGCCGACGGAACGATTGAATTCGTCCCCGACGAACGCTTCCTCTGCCCACCTTCGCAGTTCGACGAGTGGGCGGGGGACGGGCGCTATCGACACGAGGATTTCTACCGGTTCATGCGCCGGGAGACGGGGTACCTGCTGTCCGACGGGGTCCCCGTTGGCGGCGAGTGGAACTACGACGATCAGAACCGGGAGACGCCACCGGACGAGTGGACGCCGCCGGAGCCCCCGACATTCGAACCGGACGCAGTCACCGAGGACGTTATCGAGTGGGTCGAGGAAACGTTCGAGGGGAGCTACGACGAGCGACCGTACGGCGGCGACTGGGCCGACCCCGAGCCGTTTCGCTGGCCGGTCACTCGCCGGCAGGCTGTCCGAGCCCTGGACCACTTCGTTACGAACCGACTAACGGAGTTCGGGCCGTACCAGGACGCGATGCTGGAGGAAGAGTGGGCGATGAGCCACAGCCTGCTCTCCACGTCGCTCAATCTGGGACTCCTCGGTCCCGATGAAGTTATCGAGCGCGCTATCGCCGCCTACCAGGACGGCGACGCACCGCTGCCCAGCGTCGAAGGGTTCGTCCGACAGGTGCTTGGCTGGCGCGAGTTCCTCCGGCACGTCTACCGCCGGGAGATGCCGGATATAGCCGAGGCGAACCAGCTCGGCGCGAGCGAGGCCCTGCCGGACTTCTACTGGGACGGCGACACCGACATGGCGTGTCTCTCCGACGTGGTCGACGGCGTCCGGAAGCGGGGCTACTCACACCACATCGAGCGGCTGATGATTCTCGCGAACTTCGGTCTCATTTACGGCGTCGAGCCGGCGCAACTGAACCGCTGGTTCCACGCTGGCTACGTCGACGCCTTCCACTGGGTGACGACGCCGAATGTCGTCGAGATGGGGCTATACGGCGCGGGTGTGTTCGCCACCAAGCCGTACGCGTCGTCGGCGAACTACGTGGACAAGATGAGCGACTACTGCTCTGGCTGTCCGTACTACAAGACGAAAACGACCGGTGACGGTGCGTGCCCGTTCAACGCGCTGTACTGGGACTTCCTGGACCGAAACGAAGATACACTCCGGTCCAACCATCGAATGGGGCTGATGTACAGCCACGTCGACAACAAAAGCGACGAGGAACTCGCGGAGATACGCGAGCGGGCCGCAGAGATTCGAGAGATGGCGGCCGCTGGCGACCTCTGAGCGCGACCGTGCCCCGCGAGCGCCGCTCGGCTACTCTTCTCCCTCTGCCGCGTCGGCCGCCTGCCGTTGTTGCATCTCGTGGCGAGTAAACTGCGGCGACGACAGCGCCGGCCCGCGGCGTCGGCGGAACGACCACGCGAGAATCCCGAGCACCGCCGCGCTCCCGCCCAGCGCGAGCCCAGCGGGCTGGAGTCCGCTCACGGTGTAGAGGTAGGCACTCACCGGCACCCCGGCGCTGGCGACGATCCCGAGCAGGAGCCGCTTGGCGAGAACCCGACTCAGTCCGTCGGAGTCTTCGAGTACAGTCTTGACAAGCAGTTCTTCGCGCTCGACCCTGTCGAGTGCGTCCTCTAGCTTCGGGGCTGTCCGCACCGCTGACCGGGTCGAGTCCGTCACCGTCTCTTGGATTTCCGTCTTGATCCGCTCCCGGACATCGTCCCCAGCGCCCTGCTCCATGACGTACTCGGAAATAATTTCGATGAAGTCGAACTCGGGGTCGAGCGTCCGACAGACGCCTTCGAGGACCGTCGTTACCCGGACCACCAGCGCCAGGTCCTGTGGCAGGCGCATCGGGAACTCGTACAGTTGCGTCTCGAACTGGCCAACCAGCTGTTCGATGCGGTACTCGCTGATGTCCTCGCCGCGGAACTGCTCGATCACGATATCGAAAGCTTCCCGCATCACCTCGCGGTCGGCCATCGGGTCCAGCGCCCCCATCTCGACGAAGGCGTCCATCACCCGGTCCACGTCGTCGGTCGCCAGGCCGACGTAGAACTCAAGCAGGCGGTCCTGCGTCCGGGGCCCGAGGTAGCCGGTCATCCCGAAATCGTAGAAGACGATCGTCCCGTCGGGCTGGACCGCCAGATTACCGGGATGGGGGTCGGCGTGGAAGAGGCCGTCTTCGACGATCATCTGAATGTACACCTCCTCGAGCCGGCGGACAAGCGCCGGGCGGTCGATGCCGAGTTCGTCCAATCGCTCCACGTCGTCAATTTTCACGCCGTCGATGTACGTCATCGTCAGCACGCGGTCCGTCGAGTGGCTTTCGACGACGTCCGGGATGGCGATGTCGTCGTCATCTGTGAAGTTGTCGCCGATCTCCCGGAGCATCCGCGCCTCGTGGCCGTAGTCCATCTCCCGGCGAACCGTCGTCGCGAACTCCTCGGTGAGGTTTTCCAGCGTGAACGCCTGGCCCGGATCAGCACCGTAGGTGAGCACCGGCAACAGCGTCGACAGCACGCGCAGGTCGGATTCGACGCGCGTTCTGATGTTTGGTCGGAGAACCTTCACCGCGACCCGCTGGCCGTCGAGCCGCGCTTCGTACACCTGCCCAAGCGAGGCCCCGGAGATGGCTGTCGTGTCGAACTCTTCGAACAGCGCGTCGATGTCGTCGCTCAGTTCCCGTTCGATGACAGGCTCGATGGTGGCCCACGCGTCCGGTGGAACGTTGTCCTGTAGCTCCGAGAGCACGTCCACGTACGCCCGCGGCAGGGCGTCGGGCCGGGTCGACAGCATCTGCCCGAGTTTGATAAACGCCGGACCGAGGTCGACGAAAGTATCCTTCAAGTAGCGAGCGCGCCGCGTCCGCGTTTCGGGGGCTACTGTCCGGGACCGACCGAACAGGAGGAACCGATTGCGGTCTCGACTCCACTGCCAGAGCAGCGGGACGAACTGCCAGACGATGACGAGCGCCCGCCAGAGCGCCCGGAGCCGGACGCCGACACCGCCCGGCTGTGACACTGTCTGTCCCGTCGGCTCGTCGGCGACACGCTCCTCGGCAGTCACTGTCCCCAAATGAGGCCCGGCGACAGATGAGTCTGCTGGAGACGGTCCCCGCTCAGCGACGGAGGAAGCCGAACAGGCGGTACTCCGAATCCGGCGTGTACCGGCGGAACGCGAGGCTGTTTGCGAGCACCGACACGGACGAGGCGGCCATCGCGGCAGCGGCCAGCACTGGCTGAAGGAGTCCCAGCGAGGCCAGCGGAATCATGACGGTGTTGTACCCGAGCGCCCAGAACAGGTTCTGCTTGATCTTCCGGAGCGTGGCCTCGGAGATCCGGATGGCCTTCACCACGTCGGCGGGGTCGTCCCGGAGCAGGGTCACGTCCCCGGCCTCGATTGCCACGTCGGTCCCCGAGCCGATGGCACAGCCGACGCTCGCGGCGGCTAGCGCGGGCGCGTCGTTGACCCCGTCGCCGACCATCATCGCCTGGTCGCCGTCGCTCTGGAGGTCGTCAACGGCGTCGGCCTTGTCCTCCGGCAGCACGTCGGCCATCACGTTGTCTGGGTCGATTCCGACCTCCTCGGCGACGGCGCGGGCGGTCCGCCCGTTATCGCCGGTGATGAGCCAGACGCCGAGGCCGCGCTCTCGCAAACCGCTTACGGCGGCCTTCGCGGACTCTTTGACCGTGTCGGCGTCGGCGACGATGCCGAGGAGCCGGTAGTCCGGGTCGTCGGTCTCGGTGTCGTCACCGCCGGCGTCCTCGGCCAGCGCGACCAGCATCGCCGTCTTGCCCTCGCGTTCGAGGGCGTCCATCCGGTCCTCTGCCGGAGCGGTGTCGACGCCGGCCTCGGACAGCAGTTTTCGGTTGCCGACGAGGACGCGACCGTGGCGCGTCGTCGCTTTCACGCCCTGGCCGGGGATGTTCTCGAACGCGTCGGGGTCCTCAACCTCGATGCCCCGGTCGCGTGCACCGTCGACGATGGCCTCGGCCAGCGGGTGCTCGCTGGCGTGTTCGGCGCTTGCGGCGACTTCGAGCACGAACTCCTCGCTCCGTTCGCGCTCGGGCTTGAGCGCCCCGCCGTCCGCAGCGGGACCGACGACCTCTACATCTGTGAGTTCCATCTCGCCTTTCGTCAGCGTCCCCGTCTTGTCGAAGACGACGGTGTCGACCTCGTGGACGCGTTCGAGCACGTCCCCGCCCTTGAACAGGACGCCGTTGCGTGCGCCGATTGCCGTCCCGACCATCGTCGCCGCGGGCGTCGCCAGCCCCAGCGCGCAGGGACAGGCGATCAGGACGGCGGAGGCGAACACGACGATAGCGAACTCGGAGATACCGACGCCGGCCGGGCCACCCGCGGCCAGTCCCCACAGCGGGAGCGCGTCGACGACGGTCGCCAGCGTCTCCGGCGCGACCGCCCACAGCACCGCCCAGAGGACGGCGTTGCCGATGACCGCCGGGACGAAGTACGCCGAGATGCGGTCGGCGACGTTCTGGATGTCGGGCTGGCGGGACTGGGCCTGCCGGACCCGCTCGGCGATCTGCTGGATGGCGGTCTCCGAGCCGACTTTCGTCGCCTCGACTTCGAGGACGCCGTTCTGGTTCACCGTCGAGCCGATGACCTCGTCGCCCTCGCCTTTCTCGACCGGGACGGACTCGCCGGTCACCATCGACTCGTCGACGGCCGAGTCGCCGTTCACGACGACGCCGTCCGTCGGAACCTTCTCGCCGGGCCGGACTTTCAGCCGGTCGCCGACTTCGACCTCGTTGATGGGGATTTCCTCCTCGCTGCCGTCCTCGCGGACGACCGTCGCCGTGTCGGCCTCCATCTCAAGGAGTTGCTGGATGGCGGCCCCGGCCTGGCTCTTCGAGCGGGCTTCGAGGTAGTTCCCGAGCGTGATGAACACGAGAATCAGCGCGGCCGTGTCGAAGTACAGCCCCGTGCTCGCGATGAGACCCGCCAGCGCGGCAACTGAGTAGACGTACGCCGTCGAGGAACCCAGGGCGATGAGCACGTCCATGTTCGCCCGGCGGTTGTTGACCAGCGCTTTGTAGGAGTTCTCGTAGAACGGCTTGCCGAGCAGCAGCTGGACCGGCGTCGCCAGCGCGAAGGCGACCCAGCCCTGTGGGACCCCCAGAATCGTCTCGCCGACGAGACCGAGCGAGAACAGGTGGTCCGCCATGAACAGCAGGAGTGGAGCCGAGAATATCGCTCCGAACAGCGTGAGGCGGAGCTGTCTGCGCGTCTCCTCGTTGCGCGCGGCGGCCCTGCGGTCAGCGCCGGACTGCTCACCGCCGGAGCCGTCACCGCCGTTCTCACTCCCACCGTCCTCTCTGACAGGCGTGTAGCCGGCTGACTCGATAGCATCGTAGAGGTCCGCACGCGACACGTCGGCCGGGTTGTAGGTGATCTGGGCCTCGTCAGTGGCGTAGTTCACGTCGGCCTCGATGACGCCCGCAGTCGCTTCCAGCGCCTCTTCGTTGGTGTCCGCGCAGTTCGCACACGACATGTCGGTGATGCCGACGGTCACCGTCTCTGTCGCCATGCCGTAGCCGGCTTCCTGGACAGCAGCGACGATGTCAGCGAGCGATACCACGTCAGGGTCGTACTCGACGCTCCCCTCGTCGGTGGCGTAGTTCGCGTCGACGGACGCGACCCCGTCCAACTCGCCCACCGACTCCTCAATCGTGCCCGCGCAGTTGGCACAGCTCATTCCCGTCAGTTCGAGACGGGTGGTCCGAGTACTCATCTTGTCTTCCTATACGCTCCCCATGTTCATGCGGTTTGTCCCTTTGATCCGAAGGTCAGATTTGGATATTAGATTTAGAAGTAAACTCAAATATACCTTCACATATTATTCTAAAATCTATGCTGGCGTTCAGACCCCCTCTCTCAGTGACTCGTACTGGTCGACGAACCGTTCCGCACAGGAGCCACAGCAGAAGTAGTACCGCTCGCCGTCGAGCGTGCGCTGTTCGCCTTCCTCGTCGACAGAGTTGCCACACTCCGCGCAGTCGGGTGCGAACTCCGCCGCACCCAGCCCGACGGTCCACTCGCTGTCCGCGATCATCCGAACCTCGTAGCGGTCCACGTCCCCGAGATCGATGTGTTCGGAGAGAAGTTCGCTCGCGTCGGACTGGGAGACGGTCGCCGCTAGAACTACCCGGCCGCCGGCGGTCTGATAGACACGCTCGACGGTATCTGCGTCGCTGACCGCTGCAGCGATGTCGGCGGCCCGACCCGGCTTCGCGTCTACTTCGATCAGGACCGGCACGCCGGCTTGCAGCAGTGAGCGGTCGACATCGAGAGTAAACCCCTGTATCAGTCCCATTTCAACGAGTCGGTCGACGCGGTCCGAAACTGCAGGGGCCGAGAGGTCCACTCGCTCGGCGATGTCGCTGTAGGGCCGTCTGGCGTCTTCGAGCAGGAGTCGGAGGATCTCGTGATCGGTGTCGTCGAGTCCGGGCATATCGGACCAACTTCCAGCGCCGATTTATGCGTTGTGTCCGCCCCCGTCTGTGGTTCACCGGAAGCATGGGGTCCGAGAACCGCGCTGGATTAGATTAGTCTAATCTATTGATTAGATACTAACTATTAAATACTTCTGCGATAGCAGTTCACACATAATGACTATCGAATCTTGTAGCGAGCAGTCGCGTGGACTCACCCGCAGGCAAGCCCTCTGTGCCGGAGCGGGAGTGTTTGCATCCGGACTTGCCGGCTGTCTTAGCGGCGGCGGGGCCGAAGCGTCCACAAGCGACGGTGACGCAAGCGGCGCGGACGGACCGGTCGCGGTGGCGTCTTTCTTCAGCTTCTACGACTTCGCTCGCGAGGTCGCACGCGGGACGCCGATAACGGTCAGGAACCTCATCCCGACCGGACTGCACGGCCACGGCTGGGAACCGGACGCGAGCATCACGCGGGATATCATCGACGCGGACGCGTTCATCCACGTCGGCCCGGACTTCCAGCCGTGGGCGGACCGGGCGATTCAGACGCTCGAAGACGACGACGTGGATACCGAACTCATCAACGTCCGCGAGGGTATCGAACTCGAATCGCTCGCGGCGAGCCTCGACCGCAACGAGGAGGGGGTCGGACAGAACAGAGCCAGCGATCCCCATTTCTGGCTCGATCCGCAGCGCGCGAAACAGTCGGTCGACAATATCTCCGAGGGGCTGGTCGGGCTCGCGCCGGATTTCGAAGGCACGCTCCGGGACAATGCCGAAACGTACAAGTCAGCGGTTCTCGACCGCATCGACGCTGACTACGCCGAGATTTTCGACCGGGCTGACCGGAACGTGGTCCAGCTCGCGGCGCACAACGCCTTCCAGTACATCGGGGCGCGCTACGGCGTCAGGATGCGCCCGCTCGTGGTCAATCTCGCGGCCAGCGGTGACGTGAAGCCGTCGGACATCACCGAGGCGAAGGCGGTCATCGAAGACAACGACATCCGGTACATCGGGGCCGGCGTCTTCGAAACCCGGAAGCCGGCGAGACAACTGATCGCCGAGACATCGGTCGAGGCTTACTACCCGGTGACGCCGTACGCCGGCGTCCGTGAGGAGTGGGTGGCAAACGACTGGGGCTACGAGGAGATCGCCTATCAAATAAATATGCCAACGTTCGAGGTCGTTCTGGGCAACAAGGCGCCCGAAGACGCGGGTCCCGACGGCTGGAACGAGACCTGGCGGAACTTCGAGTGATTATGTCGATGCGTTCCCACCACCGAGACAATACTGACGAAGCGACGACCGATTCGGACGGGAACGGGTCACCCGTCGTCGAACTCGTGGACGTGTCGTTCGGGTACACATCCACGCCGGTGGTCGAAGACATCAGCGTCAGTATCGACGCTGGGGAGTACGTCGCCGTGGTCGGGCCGAACGGCTCGGGCAAGTCGACGCTCATGCAGTTGCTGCTCGGCCTGCTGGAACCGGACACAGGCACTGCGGAGCTGTTCGGCGTCGACGCGACGGCGTTCGACGACGGGGCCAGAGTCGGCTACGTCGCGCAACGCTCCGGCGCGAGCCAGGAGATGCCGATAACGGTCCGCGAAGTGGTGAAGATGGGCCGGTTCCCACACGTCGGGTTCGGCCGGCTCTCCGCAGTCGATTGGCGAATCGTCGACAGGGCCATCGACACGGTCGGGATGACGGCGTTCGCCGACAGGCGAATTACCCAGCTCTCCGGCGGGCAGCGCCAGCGGGCGTTCATCGCCCGAGCGCTGGCGGGCGAGGCCGACCTGCTCGTCCTGGACGAGCCGACCGTCGGCGTGGACACCGAATCGGTCGACGCCTTCTACGGACTGCTCGACTCGCTCCACGCCGAGGGGATCACCGTTCTCCTCATCGAACACGACCTGCAGGCCGTCACCAAACACGCGGAGCGGGTCATCTGTCTGAACCGGGAGATCTACTTCGACGGCCCGTCGACGGAATTCACTGACAGCGCGGCGCTGGCCAGAGCGTTCGGGACGGGTGCACAGTCGCTGACCGGAGGCGGCGGATGACGCTCGCATTTGCTTCTGGTGGCGTCTACGAGGTGTTCCTTCCGGTCCTCGAAGCCTGGTACTGGCTGCTGACACAGCTCTACCATCTGACCGGGCTGGAGCTCATCAGCCCCGAGTACACCTTCATGTACCGGGCGATACTCGTCGGGCTGTGCGTCGGCGTTATCGCGCCGCTCATCGGGACCTTCCTCGTCCACCGCCAGCTAGCACTCATCGGGGATGCGCTCGCCCACACGGCCTTCGCCGGCGTCGCCGTCGGGCTATTTCTCAACAGCGTCTTCGAGCTGGGCGTCTCGCCGTATCTCACCGCCGTCGTCGTGGCCGTTATCGCGGCGCTGCTCATCGAACTCATCTCCGAGGCGACCGACGCCTACAACGACGTGTCGATGGCGATTGTCCTCTCGACCGGGTTCGCGCTGGGAACGGTCCTCATCAGCCTCAACGCCGGCGGACTGGCCGTGGGTATCAATCAGTACCTGTTTGGCAACCTCTCGACGGTGTCCGCCGAGAACGCGGTCATCATGCTCGGGCTGTTCACCGTCATCGTCGCAACGGTCGCGCTCACCCGAAACCAGTTGCTGTACGTCACCTTCGATGAGACCGCCGCTGCCGTCTCCGGGCTCCCGGTGGCCTGGTACAACCGGATCATGGTGATGCTGACGGCGCTCGTCGTCGTCGGCGCGATGCAGATAATGGGCGTCATCCTCGTCGCGGCCATGCTGGTCGTCCCGGTCGCCGGCGCGACGCAGGTGTCCCGGAGCTTCTCGGAGTCGCTCCTGGCCTCGATTGTGTTGGCCGAACTGGCCGTCGTGATCGGCATCGGTGTCTCATATTACGCCGGTGCGACAGCCGGCGGCGTCATCGTGCTCGTCGCGGTGGGGATCTACGTCCTCTCGGTGGTTGCCGGGAAAGCCCGCCAGACGGGCGCTCCGGACGGGACGCGGGAACTCGACAGCATCAGTCAGGACTGAACTACGACCTCGACGGGGGCTGATGGTCGCAATTGAGGGCCACGGTTGGTGACTAAGCGCCTAGCTTGCGAGCGAGTCATCGGAACGCGTCACAGTCGCTACTTCCGCTCTGCCAGTGGACTACGTCGTCGCCTCCGAGAGGTCGGTCCCGGCGATGGCCGTCGCTATCGTTATGCTGCCCCGTCTGTCCGGAAGCGCATCGTCCAGTTCCACGGTTGCGCCGTCTTCGTCAGCCGCGACGGTATGTGTCTCGTCGTACACCGTTTCGCGGTCGACCGTGACCGTGAACTCGAACTCACGTGTCGCCGACCCGGTATTCGTCAGCCGTACGCCGGCGAGCCGAGCGCTCGCGGTACTGAGCGCGGAACAGCCCGAGAGTGCGAAGAGTGTGCCTGCTGTGAGGACGGTGCGTCTGGAGGGCATCATCCAGAACTGTTCGGCCGTTCTCGAAAAGTCTTCTGTCGCTCACACAGCAGCCGGCATCACACCGTCTCAGACGCCCATCTGCGCCGCGATGCCCGATATCATCGTTTCCCACAGCGAGAACCCCATCGTCACGCTCAGGGCGAAGTCCGCGGCGAAAAACAGGAACAGCCCCGCGCCGACGAAGTGGGCCATTCGCAGATTGAAGCGATGGGCGAAGCGGTGAAAAAACAGCGCGTTGGCGAGGCTCACCGGAATGATGGCGAGCATCTCACCGGCCCAGATGGCACTGGGATGGGCGCTGTACTGGGCGGCGAGTGTGATCGTGATGAGCTGGGTCTTGTCGCCGAACTCGCCGAAGGCCATCATCGCGAAGATGGGCAGGAAGCCGCCGAGCTTGTTCGGCACACGCCAGTCGACGATAGGGACGCGAACGTCTAGCTGGCCGCCGTCAGTGGTGAAGCCGGACGCGGGTTCCTGTTGCTCCGCGTCGGCCGCCGGGGCGCTGCGAAGCAGTAGTATCGCGAACAGCAGGAACATCCCGGCGGTGAGGCTTTCGAGGACGATTCCGGGCAGTACCGACGTGATCGCGGAACCGAACCAGATCTCCAGTGCCGTCCAGCCGGCGAAGGCCGTGCCGGCGGCGCTGACGACGAGAAACGGGTTGAACCGCGTCGACAGGCCGGCGATGATGAACTGGACCTTCTCGCCGGGAAGGACCGCCAACTGTGCACCGGCTGCTATCGCTACCACTGTCAGCCACGTCGCGTCGCTCACACCTGGCTCACTCCGTCTTCGCTCTGCGTATCCGGTGCGCGGACCTGAATCGCGTCGGCGATGTGGTCCGGTAACGACACTGACGCCCCGCTCTCTAGCTGGACTGTCACCATCCCGATAGGGGCGACCTCCTCGACGGTCAGCACGGTTCCCGGTGTGATGCCGGCGTCGGAGAGATACGTGAGTTCGTCGGGGTCACGGTCCCGGACCCGCGCGACTTCAAGTCGCCCCCCTTCCCCGTGCTCCGACAGCGCCGTCGCGGACTCGTCGTCGATGGGGTCCAGCGAGTCGCTGGGAATCGGGTCCCCGTGGGGATCGAATTCCGGTTCGTCGAGGACGGCCGCGACCCGGCGCTCGAACTCCTCGCTGATGTGGTGTTCGAGCACCTCCGCTTCCTCGTGAACCTCGGCCCAGTCGTAGCCCAACTGCTCGGTGAGAAAGGTCTCAAGCAGGCGGTGGTGGCGGATGATCTCCAGGGCGACCGTCTCGCCTTCCGGCGTCGTCCGCACGCCCTTGTACTTCTCGCGTTCGATCAGGCCGCGGTCGGCCAGTTTCTCGACCATACTGGTGACCGTCGGTGCCGTAACGTCCAGCATCTCGGCGATAGTAGACGGGGAAATCGGCGGGTCGCCGTCCCGCTCCAGACGATAGATCGCCTTCAGATAATCCTCCATCTTGGCACTCAACATACACCAAATTAGACGAATCTAACGCAAAAGATTGGCGGTTCCAACAACTTTGCACGTGCCGGTCAGATCCGGCGACCGTTATCACTCGTCAGCAGCGTACGTTTCTCGCCGGTGCCGGGTGAGGAGCCACAGAAACAGATAGCCGATAGCACCCAGAACGAACAGCGTCGCGGGAATGAGAAATGGTCCGAACGTCCGAACGAGCGTCTCGATCCCCGACAAACCGACCATACCCCGGCTAGGGACGTTGCCCTGATAAAGCTCAAGGGTCGGGCAAGCACAGCTACCGACCCACTCATTCGGGAGTATCGCGGCCTGTGGTGCGAAATCAGCGACGCGGCCGTGAATTCAGCTTGACCCGCTCAGATAAGGTCCTGATCTTCCAGCGAGGCCATGACATCGTCGACGAACGCATCAACGTTGTCGTACGGGAACTCCCCGTCGAGTTTCGTGTTCAGTTCCATCGCCGTCATCGAGAAGTCGCCGGATTCGAACTTCGTCGACGGGCCGCTCGGGAGCGCCGGAACGAGATCCATCGGGCTGGAGATCGGGTAGTCTGCTTCCTCAAACGCCTCGACAAACTGTGAGCGGAGGTCTTCTTTATCAACCATGGCCGGACGTTGTGCGAGAATTATCATAAAAGGTTCGACATCGGTACACTTTCCCATTGTTTGGAGTTTATTCTGGGAGCGCGTCGTCGTTGGACCCTCGCGTCGTCGGGTCAGTTGGGGTCGTATGAGAACGCCGCGTCTGTCCGACCGGCGCGACGGTCCCGGGTTGCTTACCGTACCCGGTTCTCGTCATCCGTGTCGCGCCGGGCCACCCGTTCGGCCGTCTCGCGGTCCGTCTCGACGCGCTGATCGCGTTCGCTTCGGACCAGCGCGTACAGGGCCAGCGGTGCGGCCACCGCGAGCAGTAGGACCACGACGAACAGCCCGGTTACGGCGGGCATCGTCAGCCGAGGAAGATATCCGCCAGGTCACTGCCCGCGGACCCAGTGTCTCGGTACAGTTCCGAGTAGCCACAGTTCGTACACGTGACGACCTGGAACTGATTCGTCTGGATGTCGAACATCTTCGAGAAGCCGCCGCCGGTGGTCGAGATGCTACCCACGTCGGTACCGGTGTGACCGCATTTCGGACAGCCGCGGTCGTCGTCTTGCGGTGGAGTGTTGGAGGGCATTGCAGCCGACGTTTTGTCCCCCTACGTAACAAATCTACTGCTACCCTGTCGACAGTTACGACGAACGTAGCAAAACGAGGCGGGAGAACTTAGTGGTGCACTATGCCAGAACTCACCCGCCTCAACGGAGAGAAACGCCCGCGTTATTTGTTTGTTATGAATCCCTCAATCCTACATGGCACAGCCGACGAGGGCGCTCAATCGTCGGCCGGGACCGGGTCACCGTGGGACACTTCGTCCCCGAGCAGGTCCATGAACTGCGCGAGCCACTCGGGATGGTCGGGCCATGCCTGGCCGGTGACGAGGTTGCCGTCGGTGACCACCTCGTCGACCCACGAACAGCCGGCGGCCTCGCACTCGGCGCGACAGGCCGGGTACGACGTCATCTCGTAGCCGTCAAGTACGTCGGCGGCGGCAAGGATCTGCGGACCGTGACACAGCGCCGCCACGGGTTTGTCCTCCTCGAAGAAGTGCCGTACCGCGTCAAGGACCTCGTCGTACGTCCGGAGATACTCGGGGGCGCGACCGCCGGGAACGCACAGCGCGTCGTAGTCGCTGGGGGTCACGTCGGCCATCGTCGCGTTCAGAACGAAGTCGTGGCCGCGGGACTCCATGTAGGTCTGGTCACCGCGGAAGTCGTGTATCGCTGTCTTGATCGTCTCTTCGGCCTCTTTGTCGGGACACACCGCATGGACCTCGTGGCCGACCATCTGCAGCGCCTGGAACGGCACCATTATCTCGTAGTCTTCGCCGAAATCGCCGACGATCATGAGGATGTCTTTGCCCATTGGAAACACCAGCGAACGCTACGGTCGCCGTCGAAATAAAGTCGTAGGTGAATTACCAGCTTCGTGTCATTCGTCGAGCGATGTAAGCACCCGCTCGATGTCCGCCAGCGAGTCGATGACGTAGTCGGGCGTCACGGCGCTCCGTTCCAGCGACCGCTCGTTGGACACACCGGTCCGGACGAGAACGGTCGTCATTCCGTTCCGCTCGCCCATCGCGATGTCCGTCTCCAACCGATCGCCGACGATTACACAGTCCGCCGGGGCACAGCCTAACCGCTCCAGCGCCGCCTGGACGGCGATCTCTGATGGTTTGCCGAGTATCCGGTCCGGATCCCGTTCGATGACTCCGGCGACGGCGTTGATTATCGCCCCGGAGCCGGGGACCGGGTCGCCGTCCTCGCCGGGGAACGTCCGGTCCGGGTCGGTTCCGAGGAAGACGGTCTCGTCGTCGACGGCCAGGAGCGCGTCGACCATGTCGTTGTAGTGGAAGCCGTCCGTCCACGAGGCGAGTAACACGTCGGTCTCAGCGGGGTCCTCGACCAGGCATGCGTTCGTCCCTTCGACCAGGTCGCGGAGTTGGTCGCTCCCGATAACGAACACGTTGTCCCCCGCGTGGGACCCGTTGAGGTACTCGCGGGTGACGACGCCGGAGGAACAGGCCTCACCTTCGCGGGCGTCGACGCCCATCCCCCGCAAGCGCTCGACGTACTCGCTCCCGTCGTGGATTGGATTGTTCGAGAAGAAGCAGATTCCCAGGCCGCGCTCCCTGAACACGTCGATTGCCGACGCCGCGCCCGGCAACAGCGTGTCTCCGTGGTACACCGTTCCGTCCAGGTCGACGATGACCCCCTCGACTGTCATTACCACCACTCGGGACCCGGCGGTGAAAAATCCGTCTCAGTCGTGCAGTTCGACGTCTGTCACTTCGAAGCGTGCCCCGCCGCTGTCGCTTTCAATCAGTGACACCTCCCAGCCGTGGGCCTCGGCGACCTGTTCGACGATAGCCAGGCCGAATCCGGTTCCGCCTTCCGTCGAGGAATACCCCATCTCGAACACGTCGTCGGCATCGCCGTCGACGCCCGCGCCGTTGTCAGCGATGTAGAAGCCGTCGCGTGACTCCAGCAGCCCGACCTCGATTTCGACCTCGCCGTCGTTGTGCTCGATGGCGTTCCGAAACAGATTCGCCAGCAGGTCCTGGACGCGCCCGCTGTCGGCCGCGAGTTCCGCGCTCGATTCGACCGACATGGATGACTGCTCCGCCTCGATCCAGGTCCACGCGGTCGATGCCAGCGTCGATAGCTCCGTTGCCTGTGGGTCACTGACAGTTCGGCCTTGTCGGGCCAGCGCGAGCACGTCCTCGATGATACAGCCCATCCGGTCCAGTGACCGGTCGATTTTGGCGACCAGTTCGGCCTCTTCGCTATCGGCGGGTTCCGAAAGCAGGTCGACTGCGCCCTGAGCGACGTTCAGCGGGTTCCGGAGGTCGTGGCTGACGACGCTGGCGAACTCCTCTAGCCGCTCGTTCTGGCGCTCCAGTTCGCGCTGGCGTTCGACGCGTTCAGTGATGTCGCGTGAGACCAACTGGAAGGTATCGGCTTTGCGGTGACTGTCGACGGGGATATACTGGTTGTGGTAATGTCGTCCACCGACGGCGTCCTCAGACCGCGTCGCAGCACCGTTTTCGACCGCGCTTTTGCCGGCTTCGAGGCGCTGGCTAGCCGCCTCGCTGTCCATCACCTCGCCCAGTTCCCGACCGACGAGCGCGTCGGGGTCGTCACCTAGTCTGTCTGCCATCGAGGGGTTCACCGAGAGGATGGTCCCGTCAGTCGTCAGGTGGACGATCCCGTCCGGCGAGTCCGCCACGAGCGACTCGAACTTCTTGCGGGTGCGCTCCTGGGAAACGACGTTCTTGATCCGGTTCGCCAGCCGGCCGTACTGTTTGTCTTCGACGACTTCGAGCTTCAGGAGGTAGTCGGCGACACCCGCCGCAATAGCCGCGCTGGCCGTCTCTTCGTCCCCTCTCCCAGTTAGCAGAATGAACGGAATAGACGGGTTTGTCTCCCTGATCTCCTCTAGGAGTTCTAACCCATCCATCTCGGGCATCTCGTAGTCGCTGACGACACAGTCGAACCCTCCCCCGTCGAGGCGATCTAGGGCTTCCGTGGCACCGTTTGCAGCAACCGACTCGATGCCGTGTTGCTGCGTGAGCGTATCAGCGGTCATCTCCGCGAAAAAATCGCTGTCGTCGACGACAAGCGTCCGTATGTTATTTCCAGGTGTCATATGGGCGGCGGGTTCCTTGTGCACCCAACGGTCTGTCCGTACTTATATTTCAAGGGACCCAGGTCGACCGCTGGACCGCGCTATCGCGGCACCGGCGGGGCAATCGATACTCGAAGGCCGGGGCTGTGATGGACTAGTGGGTCTGACTCACGATCCGATATGTCAACCAATGGGAGTACTGACCCGGTCACAGCGGCGTCGACGCGGTCGAGCCGCCACGGATCGTGACCGACGCTGCCGACGAGGTGCGTCCCGAAGCGCCCGGTCGTGAAGTATCGCTGCCGGTCGACGAGGAACGAGGCCAGCGAGTCCGGCGGAATCGCCACTGGGTCACCACTGGCTGTGTACCGGCACTCGAACAGTCGCCGCTTCCCTTCGTCAAGGACCCGACGACGGTCAGCCGTTGAGAGCGTCCGCGGGGTAGCGTCGCCGACTGTGATGCGAAACAGTTCCGAAACCGCTGTCGCCGTCCGTCTGTCATCACCGAACAGCGCCAGCACGCAGACCCCGCGTTGGCCGGTCGGCCCGCGGACGTAGGTTCGAACCGTGAGCAACTCCGAGGGGCCGGGGATCTCGATACCGAACGTCTCGACGCGATCAACGGTCGCCGCGACGGTCGACACCCAGGCGTCGCCGTCTGCCGTCTCGACGGTGAGCCAGTCGGGGACGGCCGCTTGCACCGCTGCTTCGGAGACCGGCCAGTGACAGAAGCACACGTCGTCGAGCGTGACCTGCAGCGGACGGAGGGCGACCACACCCTCACTGGGGCCGACACGCTAATCAGTGTACTGGGTGACCCCGTCGAGGCGGTGGAGTCGCCCCGCTGTCACTGGAATCTCGGCGCAGTAGTGGACGAGCGGGTCGCCGTCGGGGCTGTCGAACCCCGACGCGGCGAACAGCCCGTTCGTCCGGATATCCGCTCGTCCTGCCTGGAGCGGCCACGGCTCGTGGTCGATGTCGGCGTAATACACCGTGCCGTCGTCGCTCGCGGCGTAGAAGCGGTAGCGCTCCACCAGGAACGACTCCACAGAGCCCGGTTCGGGTGTCGACGGTGCCTCGGTCGGTTCGTAGGTGGCGTGGAAGTCCGCCGGGGGTGCGCGCGAGCTGGTCCGGCTACTCCGGAACTCGACGCTCTCGCCGTCGGTCCGGACCCGCATCGATGCCTGGTAGTAGGACAACTGGAACAGCCGCCGGGCCAGCGTGACGCTGAGGCGGTCGTCGGCGTCGAGGTTGTAGAAGTACACCCCTGGTGTCCCGTCGGCGACCACGTAGGTCCGGAGGTTCAGTTCGCCGAAGGACCGCCCGATTGGACTGCCTCGCGGCCTGATGTCCGCCATCTGGAACGGGACCACGCTGAGCCACGCCTGTCCGTCGTACGTGTCGACATCAAGCCCGTCCGGCAGCGTCGACTGGACGATGTCGGGCTCGACTGGCCAGTGCATGAACCCCACGTCCCGCCACGTCATCGTCAGCAGGTCCATGTCCGGTAGTAAGGGCCAGACAGGTTTCTGCCTGTCGTGGGGCGCGGTGACAGACGACAATGAGCGCGTCCGGCCGCATCGGCACTAAAACTTTGACCACTCCGCTCCCAGCATCGCGCATGAAGTTCGAGGTAATCCAGGGCGACATCGCTACACAGTCGGCGGACGCACTGGTCAACGCGGCGAACACGAGCCTGCAGATGGGCTCCGGCGTCGCGGGGGCGCTCAAGCGCGCGGCCGGGTCGGGGCTGAATGACGAGGCCGTCGCGAAGGGACCGGTCGACCTCGGCGGTGTCGCCACGACCGACGCCTACGACCTCGACGCCGAGTATGTCATCCACGCCGCTGCGATGCCACCGGGTGGTCAGTCAACCGCCGAGAGCATCCGCACCGCAACCCGGAACGCACTGGTGGAAGCGGACGCGCTGGACTGTAAATCGCTGGTCCTTCCAGCCATCGGCTGTGGTATCGCGGGGTTCGACTTCGAGGAGGGTATCCGAATTATCTGCACTGTCATCGACGAATACCAGCCCGAATCCCTGACAGACGTGCGACTCATCGCCTACTCCGACGACGACTTCGAAGGGATGCAACGAGTCGCGGCTGACGTTCGCGACTAACTGTCCGTTACAGCAGGTGTACCCGTCCGGCACGCCACTCCCAGGCGACTTCAAGTGCGATCCAGCAGACGAGCCATATCGCGGCGAAACTAAACACCAGCCACGTCGAACCGAGATACGACATGGTATCGGCGACGGACTGTAGCCACGGATAGACCTGCATACCGACGACGAGCGTCGCGACGAGACCCAGTATCCCGGTCACGTAGTGTTCGACCGCGTTACCTATCGAGCAGACGCAGGCATCACTGCCCGTCGTCTCCTCGAATGTCTCGCTGCTCGGCCCCCGAGCATTGGTCATTGTTACCTTTCCTCAACCTAGCGATTCATCACACAGCAGCTTAACCGTTTCGGCGGCTCACTCGTGGCCAGACACCCGAACTGGCTCGTACGGCGCTTCCAGCCACTCCACGTCGCTCGCCGAGAGGTCGATTTCGAGCGCCGCGACCGCTTCTTCGAGGTGTTCGAGGCTACTCGTCCCGATAATCGGTGCGTCGACCCACTCCTTGTCGAGCACCCAGGCCAGCGCGATCTGTGCCATCGAGGCGTCGTACTCGTCGGCCAGTTCCTGCACGCGCTCGTTGACTTCGCGGCCGTTCCCCTCGTAGTAGGGGTGTTCGCGAGCGTAGTCGTCCGTCTCGCCCCGGACCGTCTCCTCGACCTGCTCGTGTGGCCGGGTGAGATAGCCCCGGGCCAGCGGGCTCCACGGGATGACACCGACGTTCTCTTTCTCACACAGCGGCAGCATCTCGCGCTCCTCTTCGCGGTACAGCAGATTGTAGTGGTTCTGCATCGTCTCGAACCGCTCCAGCCCCTCGCGCTCGCTCGTCCGAAGAGCATCCGTGAACTGGTGGGTCCACATCGACGACGCGCCGACGTAGCGCGCCTGTCCCCGCCGGACGGCGTCGTCCAGCGCCCGGAGCGTCTGCTCGATTGGCGTGTCGTAGTCCCAGCGGTGGATCTGGTAGAGGTCGACGGTGTCCATCCCGAGGCGGGAAAGCGAGTTCGACAGTTCCTGCTCGATGGCCTTCCGCGAGAGCCCCCCGGAGTTGGGGTCGTCCTCGTCCATCTGGAAGTACCCCTTCGTCGCCACGACCTGGCTGTCGCGGTCGTAGTCGTCGAGGACGGTCCCGAGAACGCGCTCGGACTCGCCCATCGAGTACATGTTAGCCGTATCGAAGAAGTTGATGCCGAGGTCGATGGCCCGCTCGATGACCTCGCGGCTCTCGTCCTCGTCGAGCACCCAGTCGCGCCACTCCGAGGTTCCGAAGCTCATACAGCCCAGACAGAGCCGGCTGACCTCCACGCCAGTGGACCCGAGTGTCGTGTACTCCATGCCCCGAGTCGGGGGCGCGCTGCGCAAAAAAGGTTGGGCGAGCGGCCACGGCGCGGTCGGACATAGAACTCTCAGAGCACGCCAGCCACGAACCCGAGACCCATCGTGACGAGCACGGCGGCGGAGGCCAGCGGGAGGTAGGGCGTATACCGTTCGACGGCGGCCTCGTGGTGCTGGTAGCCAGCGACGAGCACCATCGTCAGGCCGACGAGCGCGACGACGACCGTGACCGCGTAGGCGCTCATCAGTTCGAGACAGTACGGCGAGCCGGCACAGAGCGCGATAATCTCGAACTCCTCCTCGTGGGCGAAGCCCAGCAGGAAGGCGGCCCACGCGATGCCGAACAGCCCGCGGTCGGCGGCGTCGTCGAGACTGTTGTGGGCGTGTGAGTGGCCGCCGACGAGCGGGAGTCGGTCGCGCAGGCGCGACCAGCGTCCGCCGCTGTCGTTGTGGTGCGAATGCTCCGTAGCGTGGTGGGTCTGCGAGTCGGAATGTACGTGGTCGTGGCCGTCTGTCGCTCCATGCCCGTGTCCGCCGTCCTCCATTTCGCCATGCCCGGGTCCGCCGTCCTCCGTTTCGCCATGCCCGTGGTCGCGTCCGTGCCGATACTCGCGGAGGCCCAGCAGTACGAGTAAGACGCCGGCTACGATGCTCACCGGTCCGCCGATGTGGACGCCAGCGACCAGTTCCAGCGGCTCGTTGGCCCGCGTGAGGTCAAAGTAGGCCTTGGCGTAGAAGAACGCGAACACCATCGCGATGCTGCTGACGAGGTGGCCGACGCCCAGCAAGAGGCTCGCCGCGAAGCCGGACAGCCACGCGTTGGACTGGTCGAGGGCGTAGGACGCGGCGACCGGCCAGCCGTGGCCCGGTTCGAGCCCGTGAACTGCGCCGAGGGCGATTGCCCCGAGAAACAGACCGAGTGCCTCGCTGTATGCCATCGATGTACCACACCGAAGCTACGGTCCTGCCTAAGGGTTGTTACTACGGAATCGGGGGCTGCGTAATACGGGGACCTTTGTGGGCCGGCGACGGCAATCCGGGTATGCGAACGAGCGTTAACATCCCTGAAAGCCTCCTCGCGGAGTTCGACCACGTGTGGCACGAACAGGACCTGGAAAACCGCTCGCGGGCGGTGCGAGAGGCCATGGAGGAGTACGTCGAGCGACATTCACGGCTCGCGGCGATGGACGGCGACGTGGTAGCGCTGGTTGGGTTCGACTACCGCCACGCCGACGTGATTCGGGATCTCCACGCCGTCCAGCACACGTTTCAGGACGTGATTCTCAACACCAGTCACACCCATCAGGGCGAGTGGTGTCTCGAATCGCTGTTCTGTCGCGGCCCGGCCGAGCGGGTCCGGGACCTCACCTATCGACTGCGGGACTTCGACGCCGTCCGTCGGGTGAAGGTGATGGTCATCCGCGACGAGGCGGCGCAGTCGAACCGCCACGAGTAACGCCTGCTCTTCTTCCGTCCGTTCTACAGCGCTTCCGCGGCGATGCGGCCGATGTACACTCTGGCAACGGCGTAGCCGGTAATCGCAAGCAGAACCGCGCCGCCGACGTGGCTGTAAGTCAGAAAGGTCGGGCTGTCGACCGCAAGCTTCGCCACCGTGGTCGCCGGGTGTTCCGGGAGGAGCACGGCCCCGCCGAACAACACGAGGGTGAGCACGGAGAACAGTAACTGCGCCGGGCGACGGCTCTGGAGCGTGATGCCCAGCACGACCCCGAGCGTCACGACGACGACAGTAACGGCTGTGATGAACAGCAGAATCGCCGCCGGGTTCGAGACGGCAATGCCGTTCGTCGACAGCAATGCGAGCCACAACAGCGCCTGCGCGGGGGCCAGCAACACCATCCCCAGCGCCTTCCCGTCGATGATGTCGAGCAGCGACACCGGGGCCACGCGGAGCAGTTCCATCGTGTCGCGTTCGATTTCCTCCGTAACGGTGTCGACGGCAACCGATCCGCTGATGAACGGCGGGAGGAACAACAACAGCGGAATCAGGATGGTGTAGGTGAACCCGAAGTACTGGCTCGCGCTGACAGTATCGGGGAGCGGCACGGGCGGCCGGTCGAGGTACGGCGTCCGCTCCAGTCGCTCCTGGCGCTCCAGCGCACTGAGGACCCGGCGTACTTCGACGACGATGAGCGTCGACCGGATGCTTCCTTCCGGCACGATAGCGGTGACCGCTATCCGTTCCCCCGGCCCGCGCGCCGACGGCACGTAGTCGCCGCGCAGTATCGCGTCCACCCGTCGCTGGTCGAACGCCCGCTGTGCGGCGGCCTCGTTCTCGAAGGCGGTGACGCTGGTCCCGTCCTGTTCAGCAGCCGCGGCCTCCAGTTCCTCGCGGGCGTCGCCGGTGACAGCCATCTCGACCTCGCCGGCCGCGACCGAGCCGGGGTCGTACAGCGACGTGAGGCCGACGACGAGAAAGGAGGAGAACCCGGCGACGAACAGCTGGATGAGCAGCGCCAGCACGATGGTCTTCTCGCGGGACAGCGAGCGGATGTCCCGCCGGGCCACGACGACCCGCGGGTCACGCCAGAGAGGGCGGTCCTCAGACAAGGGTGCTCACCACCGCGAAGTTGTAGGCGAAGTGGATGACGATAGCCAGCCCCAGCCCACCGAGATAGGCTCGGCGACCGCGGCTCGCACCCACCGACGAGATGGCCGCAGTCACCGTGTGCAGTGCCAGCGGGAGCAGGAACAGCAGCCCCGCGACCCACAGCGGCAGGCCAGCGGGCAACGTTGCGCCCTGCAGAGCGGCTTCGCCGATTGGCAGGCTCTCCAGGTCGGATAGCCTGGCGATGAGCAGGCCTTTCTCCCCGATGAAGAAGCCGAGCCCGGAGAGCGCGCCGACGCCAAGTGCTGACCGGAGCGTCCGCTCGTAGCGGGCGTGTTCGTAGCCGGCGTAGACGTGCAGGCTCTTGGCCAGTTCCTCGACGATGACGATAACGCCGAGCACCAGTACGATGCCCAGCGACTGGTTCGTCCCGAAGACGTTCAGCGACACCGAATCGAGGACGAACAGAAACGCGACGGCCGCCAGTTCGGCGACGATGACCAGCGGCAACAGGATGACGCTCATCTTCAGCGCGCTCCTGCGAGTCTTGATGCGCCCGGCCAGCGCGTCGAGCACCTTCAGCGGGATCGGCCGCTGGGTGAACATGTCCTCTTCCCTGTAGAGGCCGGCTCCCAGGCCGAACAGCACAAGCCCGGTCAGCAGCGGCGGCGTCACCGAAAACACGAACGACGAGAGCCCGACCGACTGGCCGGTCAGATCGAGCACGACCAGCGTCAGCGGCGAGATGAGCGCAATCGGCGTCACGTCGGTGAAGATGGCCGGCACGAACGCGTAGGAAGTCAGCGTCACGGTTATCGTCACCGTAACGAAGGTGAGTTCCTTGAACGAGCGGGCGAACATCGCCCCGCAGAACGTCGCCGAGAGGAAGAGGACGACGAGCGGGACCACCGCCAGCACCGCGACGTAACTCCCCGCCGGCGCGATGTTCCCGAACCGTAGCGCCGCGGTGATGAGCGTCGCCACGCCGACGGCACCCAGGAAGTACGGGAGCGTCTTCCCGCCGATGATGTCCCCGCGGGAGGCGGGCGTCACCAGCAGGAGTTCGCCGCGGCGGTTCAGCCGTTCCGAGAGCATCGACGAGCCGTAGGCCTGGATGACGAAGTTCATCGGCACGATGTAGAGGAAGGCGAGCACGAGCGACTCGAAGGGGAACGGCGGCGAGATGTCCGACGGGGTGCCACCTTGCACATCGCCGGTCAACCGCGCCCCGATAGCGCCGAGGTTCGCGCCGCTGCCGCCGGCGGTTCCATCACCGTCGCCGCTTGCTGCCGAGCCGTCGCCGCTACCCCCGGCGGTCCCCTCGCTGCCGCCATCGCTTGTACTGTCGTCGCTGCCACCGGTGCTCGACCCGCCGCCGTCCGAGGAGCTGGAGCCGCCGTCCGAGGAGCCAGACCCGTCACTGTCGTCCTCGTTCCGGGGGTCAAGCTGGCTGCTCCCCGACTGTTGCTCGTAGACGAGCGTTACAGAGACGGGGAACGCAGCGGTCTGGTTGTCGTCCTGAGCGAGTGTCCGGTCGTTGTACCGCGCCGTGCTGTCGCGGAGTTCGGCCAGTGCGGCCCGCTCTTTGGCCGTCCGTGGAACGCTCTGGAGCTGGGTCCCCCGATACAGGAGTTCCTGCTGGCGTCGTTCGACGGCGGCGGGGTCCGGTTCACGGATGTCGAAGGTCGGGTCGTCGGCCGCGACGCCGTAGTACGGGCTGGACTCGTCGACACCAATCCGGTAGATGCCGTCGTCCATGCCCGCACCAGCGCCGCCGCTGACGGCTATCGCGGCGACCGCGCCCATCGCGACGAGCGACAGCGCCATCACGACGATGGTCCGCTTGTCGACGCCGCCGGCGTTTTTCGTCACCTCCCACTTCGCGACGCGCAGGAGTTTGTCGAGTTGCATCTACTCCGCGTCCTCCTCGACGTACCGCGTGCCGCGGGTCCCGGCCTCGGCGACGTTGAGGAACACCTCCTCCAGGCTGGACTCCTCCGTCCGTATGTCGACCACGTCACCGCCGTTTGCCTCCGCCCGCTCGCGCGTCTCCTCAACGGCGTCCATGCTCTCGACGACCCGCTTGTACGACCCGTTTTCTTGCACCGCGTCGGGGACGTCGACGGTCGTGTACACGTGATACCGGGTGTGGCCGTACTCGGCCTGGAGTTCTTCGAGGTCGCCGCGGGCGACGATTTCGCCCTCGTTCATGATAACGACCCGGTCGCAGATAGATTCGACGTGAAAGAGGTTGTGTGCCGAGAAGACGATGGTTTTGCCCTCTTTCGCCAACTGCTCGGTGAACTCGATGACGTAGTTTGTCGTCAGCGGGTCCAGCCCCGACGCCGGCTCGTCGTAGATGAGCACGTCGGGATCGTTGATGAGCGAGCGTGCGATGGCGACCTTCCGTTTCATCCCCTTGGACATGTCGCCGAGCTTCCGGTCGCGGTGTTCGAGTTCGAGTTCGTCCAGCGTGTCGTGCATCCGCTCCTCGGCCACGTCCGGGTCCACGTCGTAGAGATCGGCGAAGAATTTCAGATAGGAGAGCGGCGTCATCTCCTCGTACAGCGGCGATTCCTCGGGCAGAAAGCCCAGTTGCTGGCGCATCTCCGCGGTCTCGGTGTCGAGCCCCGCTATCTCGGCGGAGCCGCTCGTCGGCTCCAGCAGCCCGGCGAGCATCTTCAGTGTCGTCGTCTTGCCGGCCCCGTTCGGTCCGATGATACCGAACACCTCGCCGCGGTCGACCGAAAACGAACTGCCCTGTACAGCGACGAAACCGCCGTACTCCTTCCGAATATCCCGGGCGTCAATCATCTGCCGGTTCGTTGTGAGTGAACTAACCTATACCTTGGCTCCGGCCTATTGCTTCTGATAATGGTACTCGAACTCGGCGGCAGCAGCGTTTCGCTCGAGCAAACACCGGACGGGCGGCGGCTGATCGTCCGGCACGATGTCGCTGCGTCGGTCGACACCGTGTGGGATCTCCTGACCGACACCGACTGCTGGTCCGACTGGGGGCCGTCGGTCACAGCCGTCGAAACAGAGAGTCGGCACATCACCGACGGGACGGCCGGCCGCGTTCGCGCTGCCGGCGTGGTGTGGCTCCCGTTTGAAGTGACGGCGTGTACGCCGTACCGCTGGACGTGGAACGTCGCACGGCTCCCCGCGACGGGTCACTTCGCCGAGGAACGGACCACCGGCTCCGTCGTCGGGTTCGAGATCCCGCCGCTGGCGACCGGCTACGCGCCGGTGTGTGCCCGAGCGTGTCGGCGCATCGCCGCTATCGCACAACGACGCGAAGCGTAGGCAGCCGCCGCACCGAGCAGTCAGGACTGAACTGGCGTCTCCGGTCGCGTATAGCCGTCCTCGTCGGGGCTACCTGATATCGTAGCGCCCGTAACCTCGAAGCGTGTCCCGCCTCCGTCGCTTTCGGTCACGTCGATTTCCCAGCCGTGGGCTTCGACGATGCGCTGGACGATTGCCAGCCCCAGCCCGCCTTCGCCGTCTGCGGTGGTGTACCCGTCGTCGAGCACCGCATCACGCTGGGCGGGCGGGATTCCGGAGCCGTTATCGGCGACATAAAACCCCTCAGTCAGTTCGCCGACACGAATCGTCAGGTCAGCGTCGACGCGTTCGACGGTGTCGCCGGACTGCGACTGACTGCCTGTGGAACCATGTTCCACACTGTTCCGAAACAGGTTCTCGAACAGGTGACGGAGCCGATCCGGGTCGGCGTCGATGACGACTGTCGCCTCGTTTTCCAACGTCGCGTCTGCCGTCGGTACGGCTTCCCAGCAGCTATCGACCAGTTCTGTGAGATCGACGGCTTCCGTATCGCTGATGACGTGCCCGCTCCGAGCCAGCGTCAGCGTCCGGTCGATGAGCGTTTCCATTCGATCCATCGCCCCCGCAGCCGTCTCCAGGTGCTCCGAGTCGCGGTCCATCCGTGCGAGTTCGAGGCGACCGGAAGCGACGTTCAGCGGGTTCCGGAGGTCGTGTGCGACCACGGCCGCGAACTCGTCGAGGCGTTTGTTGCGCTGCTCGACGGCCTCCCGCTGGAGCCGCTGTCGCTCGGCTTCGACGGCCCGCGAGATCGCACGGGCCTCGAAGATACCCATCATGAGGCCACCAAAGCCGCCGACAATAGCCGCGAACAGCGCCCAGCCGATGTCCTCACTCAGCGCACCCGTCGGCCACGTCAGGATCATCACGACATTCAACAGCAGGAAACAGACGAGTCCCCCGGTGAACCAGACGCCGATACGACGATAGTGGTCGGGGTCGATCTCCGAGTTGTCGAGCCAGAATCCGCCGACGATGATCGCCGCTGCAAACGGCACGATTGCCAGCATGCTGACCACGAAATCGGCCGTAAAAAGCGCTGGAAGTCCCGAAGGAGAGAAATAAAAATAGTTGCCGACGCCTGCGAGGAGGAGTAAACACCCGATTCCCTGAATAACGGCCGGCAGGCGATCTGAGCGACGATCTGGGTCTGTCACTTCCGCATCGATTTGTTAGACGTGTATTTACATCTGCTGGCCAACCGAACAGGCATCCGACGTGTTTTCCGACGTTACAGTCCGCGTTACTGCCGGCCCAGTCTGTTCTTGCTGCCAGCTACTGTTTGGCTACGCGTGCGTCCGATACTTTGTGGATGTCGTCGTCGATGCCGCTTCCGTCGCAGTCGTCATTCGGACATCGATAGTGCCAGCCGTCCTCCGTGGCCGCCCGCTCCGTGAACCGGTCACCGCATTCGTCACAGTAGAGCTGTCCAGCCGAACACGTGTCGCGGTGGAGTTCGAGTTCGAGTTCTGTGCCGAAGGTCCGCTTGCAGTTCCGACAAATATGAGGCATATTTGAGAATACAGATTCATCCCTTATAGCGATACCGGAACGTTCACGGCCGCTTCTTTCCGTTGTCGGAAGGTACGGGCCGTCCGCCGTCCGTCGGTTTTCGACGGGTTAGACCTCTCATATCTTGGACAGTAATTGCTGACAGAACTGCCCACCCATGTACATATCTCGGCATCAGACTGTTCGGAACCCGATACTGGTAGTCGCTGTGTCATGGCGTACCACGTCTAGCTCGCGTGAAAAAACCGCTAGGCTGTCGTCACGTCGATTCGCGTGCCGCCGGACTCGCTCTCTCCGACCGACACTGTCCAGCCGTGGGCTCTCGCCGCGGTGTCGACCAGGAACAGTCCGTATCCCTCCCCGTCCCGCGTTGTCCCGAAGCCCTGATCGAACACCTCATCGCGGTCCGCTTCGGGAATCCCGGGGCCGTCGTCGGCCACGTAGAACCCTGAATCGGTGTCGCCGATAGTGACGGTCACCGGCTTCTCGCTGTGTGTGACCGCATTGTCGAACAGTTCGCGGAGAAGCAACTGTAGCCGGTCGTGTTCGGCGTCGATAGACGCGTCCGTCGACAGTTCTAGCGTCGCGTCCTCGTAGCTCCCTGCGGCCCAGACCTCCCTCGCTACGTCAGCCAGCGAGAGCGAATCAGTTTCAGAGACGGGACACGCGATGCTCCCGATGCGGGAGAGGTCGGTAAGCAGCGTCTCGACTCGGCGGACAGACCGAAGCAATGCGTCTTCGTGGGGCTCACCGATATCCAGTAGATCTAACCGACCCATAACGACGTTCAGCGGGTTCTTCGCGTCGTGGGAGACGCCGCTCGAAATGTCGTCCCACTGTATGGCACCGACCCGCCAGTCGGTCGGCCACCGGGTCGCGTACGCTTCGAGTTTCGCGGCCAGCAGGGATGCGGGCGTTTCTGCGGTCACATAATCGGTGACGCCGGTCCGGAGCGCCTCGGTGACCCGGTCCGGTTCGGGGTCGGTCGCGACGAGTACTATCGGAATCCCGGCCCCTGTCGCCCGTAATTCCTCGAATACCGCAACCCCGTCGTAGTCGCCGTCGTCACTGATGACGACACCCCTGACATCCCCGTCACTCAGCCGGTCCTGTACGACGCTCGTGTCTCGGACCGCTTCGGCCGTTGCGCCGTCCGTTGTCAGCGCTTCGGAGAGTGCCTCAGCTCGGTCAGTCGCTTCGGTACCGGCCACGAGATAGACGGTCCCACGAGCAGGCGTCATCCCCTGGCATTACGAAAACAGGTGATAAGAAACCGACGGTGCCCTACAGCAGGTCTTCGACGTGGTCGGCGACTTCCTCCGGCGTGTCACCGACTGGCACTCCGTTGTCCTCTAGGGCGATAATCTTCGACTGCGCGGTCCCGGTACCGGAGCCGGAGACGATAGCGCCGGCGTGCCCCATCCGCTTTCCGGGCGGCGCGGTCCGGCCGGCGATGAAGCCGGCGACCGGCGTGTCCATGTGCTCGCCGATGTAACGGGCGGCCTCTTCCTCGTCTTCGCCGCCGATTTCGCCACACATGACGACAGCGTGGGTGTCGGGGTCGGCCTCGAACTGCTCGAGCGCGCCGATGAAGTCCGTCCCGATGATCGGGTCGCCGCCGATACCGATGGCCGTCGACTGGCCGATACCGCGGTTGGTGAGGTTGTCGACGACCTGGTAGGTCAGCGTCCCCGAGCGGGAGACCAGCCCGACGTTCCCCTCGGAGAAGATGTTCCCCGGGAGGATGCCGAGTTTGGCGACGCCGGGCGTGATGACGCCGGGGCAGTTCGGACCGACCAGATGCGTGTCGGTCTCCTGCAGTTTGCGGTAGACCCGGGCCATGTCCTGGGTCGGGATACCCTCGGTGATGGCGACGACGAGGTCGATACCGTCTGCATCGAGCGCCTCGAAGCAGGCGTCGCCGGCGAAGGCCGGCGGCACGAACACGACGGCGGCGTTCGCGTCGGCTTCGCGAGCCGCGCCCTGTACGGTGTCGAACACCGGCACGCCGGCGACTTCCTGCCCGCCGCGGCCGGGCACTGCGCCGGCGACGACGTTCGTCCCGTACTCCAGCATCTGTTCGGTGTGGAACTTCCCTTCACCACCGGTGATTCCCTGTACAACGACGCGCGTGTCTTCGTCGACTAGAACACTCATGCTTCCACCTCCTTTGCGTACTCGACCGCACGCTGAACGGCGTCCTCCAGCGTGTGCTCAACCGTCACCAGGTCCTCGTTCAGAATCTCCATCCCCTCCTCGGCGTTCGTGCCGGCGAGTCGGACGGTGACGGGCTTCGGGATCTCGTCGAACTGCTCCAGCGCCTGGTTGATACCGTTGGCGACCTCGTCGCCGCGGGTAATGCCGCCGAAGATGTTGAACACGACCGAGTCGACGTTCTCGTCGGAGAACACCATGTCGAGCGCGTTGGCGATGCGGTCGGCCTTCGCGCCGCCGCCCACGTCGAGGAAGTTGGCGGGTTCGCCGCCGTAGTAGTCCACGAGGTCCAGCGTCGTCATCACGAGGCCCGCGCCGTTGCCGATGATGCCGACGTTGCCGTCCAGTCGGACGTAGTCGAAGCCGTACTCGTCGGCCTTCTGTTCGAGTTCGTCGCCCTCCGCCGCTTCCTCGCCCATCTCCGCGATTTCGGGCTGGCGGAACAGCGCGTCGCCGTCGATGTTCATGACAGCGTCGGCCGCGATGACCTCGTCGTCGCTCGTAATCATCAGCGGGTTGATTTCCGTGTCAGCGCCGTCGCGGTCGTCCCAGAGCTGGTACAGCGTCGTGAGGACGCTCGCCACGTCGTTTGCGACCTCGCGGTCGACACCGGCCTCGTAGACGACCTTCCGAGCCTGGAACGGGTGCATGCCGAAGGCGGGGTCGATGTGCTCCCGGGCGATGGCGTCGGGGTCCTCTTCGGCGACCTCCTCGATGTTGACGCCACCTTTGGTGGACACCATTGCGACGGGGCGGCCCTCGCCGCGGTCCATCGTCACGCCGACGTACAGCTCGTTGACGAAGTCGACGGCTTCCTCCACGAGCACCTTCGAGACGTGGTAGCCCTTGAGGTCCATCCCGATGATGTCCTCGGCGGCCTCGCGAGCCTCTTCCTTGGACTCGACGAGCTTGATGCCGCCGGCCTTGCCGCGGCCGCCAACGTGTACCTGTGCTTTGATGGCGACCGGATATCCGATTTCCTCGGCCGCGTCGACGGCTTCATCTACTGTCTCGGCCAGCTGCGAGGCGGGCGTCGGGATGCCCGCGTCAGCGAAGACTTGCTTCGCCTGGTATTCGTGCAAGCGCATGTCATGCAGAGAGGCGAGCGGTGGCGATTTAAATCCGTCTTTCTCTTCCTGCGACCACGCGGAATCCGTCCCAGTTTACTGTGGGTCGGGATAGCGGTTCAGGAGCGCACACTGTGGTGCGATACGGCTGGCTCCGGAGCGACTCGGGATACAAGGGAGCGTCCGCAGTCGTCTCCCACACCGAATCCAATCCGATAGACCCACACCGTCGCACTGCGAAGCGAGCGTATGGCCGACGACAGGCACGGGACCGACGATGTCGACGATGGGACGCTCGATGCTGTGGCAGAGGCGATTCGCACCGCCGAAACCGGCGTCGCACTCACCGGCGCGGGCGTCTCGACGGCGTCGGGCATCCCCTCCTTTCGCGGCGACGACGGTATCTGGGAGCGCCACGACCCGGCGGACTTCCACCGCCGTCGGCTCGACGCCGACCCGGCGGGTTTCTGGGCGGACCGACTCTCACTTCGGGAGGCCATCTACGGCGATGTAGACCCCGAACCCAACGCCGCCCACGCGGCGCTGGCGAGGCTCGAATCTTCGGGGCATCTCGACGCTGTGCTCACGCAGAACATCGACGGGCTGCACGACGACGCCGGCACGGACCGGGTCATCGAACTGCACGGAACCCACCGGCGCGTGGTCTGTGACGACTGCGGCCACCGTCGGGACGCCGAGGCGGTGTTCGAGCAGGTCGCTGCAGACGGCGACCCGCCGCCGCGCTGTGATTGCGGCGGCGTCTACCGCCCGGACGTCGTGCTGTTCGGCGAGGCCATGCCCGACGTGGCGATGAACGAAGGCCAGCGCCTCGCCCGGGACAGCGACGTGTTCCTGGCTGTAGGGTCGTCCCTGTCGGTACAGCCCGCATCACTGCTTCCGAAAATCGCGGCGGAGGCGGGTAGCACGCTGATCGTGATAAACTACGAGGAAACGCCGCGTGACGCGAGTGCGGCGCACGTGCTTCGTGCCGATGTCACGCAGGTTCTCCCGGCGATTGTCGAGCGGTTGCAGCAGCGGACGCCGCTATAACTCGACGCCGCCGGGGATCAGGCTCTGTCCGCGCAGGAGGCTCCCGTCGTGGTCATAGACGAGCAGCGTCCGCATCTCGTAGGTCCGTGACTCGCCTTCGTCGTCGGTGAGACGGACTGTAAACTGTGGGTCTTCTTGAGCGTCCGCAGTGGAGACGAGCGCATCGATCTCCGCTGTGGGCGCTGTCGCTTCGAAGATGTACTCACCGGTGAGGCGGTTCGTCAGTGAGAGCACGCCGTCGCTCTCCGGCTGACGGCGGAAGGTCACGTCGATCTCTTCGCCATCGAGTGTGCCGTCGTCTACTTTGGTGAGGCGCTCGCGGAGCTCTCCTGTCGGCCCATCGTATACAATCGCGATCGTCGGGTCGTCGTTGTCGGTGGCCGAAGCCTGGATGTCGACGGTGAAGTAATCACGCCTCATTCCGGTGTTTACCGGTACGTGGCCCGGCCAAATGAACGTAACGGCGCACCGACTGTCGGTATCGGTAGCTTTTACCGGACCGGCCCACCCTCTGACAGTAGCATGGCCTGGGTGAAGTCAGAGTACGCCGGCGAGTTCGCGGTGCTCGCGACGTGGCTCGTGGGGCTGGCCCCGTGGTCGGTCTCGCTGTTCGAGATTGAAGGGCTGACTGTCATCGGGCTCCGCTTTCTCCCCTTTCGGTTCCAGTTCATCTTCGGCGCGGCGCTACCCGGTGAACGGCCATTTCTCTGGGCCTGGCAGGTCGCCGCGTTTCAGGAGTCGGACCCGCTTGCGCTCGCCGGAACACTCGGGTTCGCAGCCCTGGCCGTATTCCTGCTCCCGCTCGGACTCAGTCTCTACTACTACGCCGCGGAGGACCGCGTCGAAGCGACCCTACCCGTCGACCCCGTCCGGCTGTTCGGCGGGCTGCTTGGACTTGTGGGCGTCCTCACGCTCGCGGCCAGCGGGCTGTTCATCACGTCGTTTCCCGGCGTCACCGTTCCCGTCGGCGCGCTCGTCGCGCTCGTGTTCGCCTATCTCCTGTTGACCGTCGACCGAGCGTGACGGACAGCGCCGTCTCGTTCGTTCGACCGCCGGCGATTATACTCCTGATAATTTGGCGAGCGAATTTAAGTAGGTGGATACGATAGCAGAGGTATATTCCGCGGAGCACCGTGGGCTCCAAACTGAACCATCGATGTCGAACCCAGAAACCCCCGAACCCGGTGACTTCGTTTCGGACCCGCTCGGCCACATCCAGTCGTGGCTCTCGCGGACTGCAACGGTGTTGAGCGGGTCGGCGGTTCCGACGGCGAACTACGACCCCAGCCGCCACGGGACGCTGGTCGAGTTCGACGGCCTGGACGGCTACAACGAGGTCGAACGCTACTGGCTGAACGCCCCCTTCGCCTTCGCCTCTATCAACCACGACCCGGACCGCGACGAGCACCTGTATCAGGTCGTCGAGCCGTCGCTGACCGACATCGAGCGAGAACTGCTCGACCGTCTGTTCGAGGATATCCGCATCCCGCTCATCTACCGCGACGACGTCGACACCGACCCGGAGCGCGTCCTCGCCGAGGAACTCGAAGCCAGGCTGGAAGAGTACGGCGTCGTCATCGAGCCCGAGACGTTCTATCGCCTGTTTTACTACCTGCATCGCTCCTTCCAGGGCTACGGCCACATCGACCCCCTGATGCACGACCCGGACATCGAGGACATCTCCTGTGACGGGGCGAACCTCCCCATCTTCGTCTACCACGACGGCTACACGGACATCGAGACGAGCATCGTCTACGACGCCGACGAACTGAACGACTTCGTCATCCAACTGGCCCAGCGCTCGGGTCGGCACGTCTCCGTCTCGGACCCAGTCGTCTCCACGACGCTCCCGGACGGCTCCCGTATCGAACTGGCGCTCGGCGAGGAGGTGACTCCCCGCGGTTCGGCGTTCACTATCCGGAAATACGCCGACGAACCGTTCACGCCCATCGAACTGCTGGAGTACGGCACGTTCTCCGTCGAGATGCTCGCCTACCTCTGGCTGGCCATCGAGTCCAACAAGTCGCTCATCTTCGCGGGCGGGACGGCGGCCGGCAAGACCACGTCGATGAACGCCCTGGCGATGTTCCTCCCGCCACGGTCGAAGGTGCTCTCAATCGAGGACACCCGGGAACTGTCGCTGTATCACGACAACTGGCTCTCCTCGGTCACCCGCGAGCGACTGGACGATTCGGACATCACGATGTACGACCTGCTGCGGTCCGCGCTGCGCCACCGCCCCGAGTACATCATCGTCGGCGAGGTGCGCGGCGAAGAAGCCATCACGCTGTTCCAGGCGATGAACACCGGCCACACGACGTTTTCGACGATGCACGCGGACTCGGTCCAGACCGTCATCAACCGGCTGGAGAACGAGCCGATCAACGTCCCGCGGCCGATGGTCCAGAGCCTCGACATCCTCTGTGTGCAGGTGCTGGCCCGCTCGGGCGACGAGCGCGTCCGCCGTGCGAAGACGCTCGCCGAGATCGAGGGCATCGACCAGCGGACCGGCGAACTGGACTACTCGACGACGTACAACTGGCAGGCCACGGAGGACCGCTTCTCCGAGAACAACAGCGAGCTACTGGACGAAATCCGCGAGGAGCGCGGCTGGACGCAGTCGGAGCTGCTGACCGAACTCCGTAACCGCCAGCGGTTCCTCCGCTATCTCCAGTCCGAGGGCGTCACCGACTACCGACGGTTCACGGCGATGGTCAACAAGTACTACGCGGACAAAGAACAGGTCATAGCGAACATCGACGACGACGCGATAGCTTGACATGGCGCTGAACCCGCTCGGTCTGGCTCCGCTCGCCGTCGTCGTCGGGATTCTCGGGCTTATCGGCTACAGCACCGTCAACGAGCGCTTCGACCGCAACGTCACGCGGCTGTCCCGACGGCTCTTCGGCCGGTATGTGGGCGAATCACCCAAGCGCGAACGACAACTCGAAGCCGCATACGTCGACGAGACGTACCGCGGTTACGCCGCCAGAACGCTGGTGTACGCTTGTGTGGCGGCCGTCGCGGGAGCGATCACTGGGGCATACGCCATCGGCGGCCTGCTGCTGGTGCTGCCGGCGCTGGTGAACCTTGCACAGGGGCTTCCCTCGACGATGGTGAACGCGTTCGGCCTGCGAACGTTCGAACTCGTGTTGACGCCGACCCAGACGCTCTACATCCTCATCGGCGGCGGCGTGCTCTCGGGCGCGGCGACGGCCGGGCTCACGTACTTCTACCGCTGGGAACGGCTCAAAAATCGGGCGGACGTGCGGAGCCGGAACATCGACGAGGGGATGGCCCGCACCATCGCCTTCATGTACGCCCTTTCCCGTGGTGGGATGTCCTTCCCGGACGTGCTGCGCGTCCTGGCCCGGAATCAGGAAATCTACGGCGATACAGCGAAGGAAGTCGGCGTTGCCGTCAGGGAGATGGACCTGTTCGGCCGGGACATGATATCGGCGCTCGAACACGTCTCCAGACGGACGCCCAGCGAACAGTTCAAGACGTTCACCGAGAACCTCTCCAGCGTCCTCCAGAGCGGCCAGTCGCTGGCCCCGTTCCTCCGCGAGCAGTACGAGCGCCACCAGGAACAGGCCGCCGAGCGCCAGGAGAACCTGCTCGAACGGCTGGCCACGGTCGCCGAGGCGTACGTCACCGTGTTCGTCGCCGCCGTGCTGTTCCTGATGACGATTCTGCTGGTGTTCGGCCTGACGACGACGGACACGCTCTGGCTGTTGCAGTTGATGGCGTATCTCGTCATTCCGCTGGCCAACGTCGGGTTCATGGTGTATCTCGATATCAAGCTCCAGTCGCTGGGTATCGGCAGCGCCGGAACGACGGATATCCTGGAGCGATACGAGACGGCGACGCTGGGGAAACCCAGCCTGGGGACCGGTCGTCTCGGCCTGACTGACGGCGGCGTCGTCCCGGCCGACGAGGCGAACTGGCTCAGACTCCGGTTTTACGACCGTGTCAAGTCGGTGCGGGAACTGCTCAGCTCCCCGATTCAGTCGCTGGTCTGGAACCCGGTGTACGTCCTCTACATCGCCGTGCCAATCGCCGTGGTGCTGCTGCTCGTCCGTGCCCCGACGGCGTTCCAGGCGTCGACAGTTAACGTCCGTATCTTCGACGACCTCGTCATCCAGTCGGTCCTGCTGATTCTGGGGCCGTTCGCGCTGGTGCGGTACGTCTACACCCGGCGGCTCTCCCGCATCGAGGATGCGACGCCGGACCTGCTCGAACGGCTGGCGAGCCTGAACGAGGCGGGGATGACCGTCGTGGAGAGCCTCCGACGGGTCCGTGGCAGTGACATCGGCGTGCTCACCCAGGAGATGCACCGCATCTGGGCCGACATCAGGATGGGCGCGAACGTCGACGACGCGTTCGTCCGGTTCGGCCGCCGCGTCCAGACGACGGCGATAACGCGCATCGTGACCCTGCTGACCCACGCGATGCACGCCTCGGGCCAGCTCGGGCCGGTGTTCCGCATCGCGGCCACCCAGTCACGGGCGGACCTCCGACTGAAACGACGGCGACGCCAGCAGATGCTCACCTACCTCGTCGTCATCTACGTCGCCTTCCTGGTGTTTCTGGTCATCATCGTCGCCGTGCAGGAGGTGCTCGTCCCGAGCCTCCCGTCGAGCGTGCCGACGCCGGCCGGCGAGTCCAACCGCCTCGGCGTCAGCGTCGACCAGTTCGCCCGCTTCGGCCGCGTCGACAAGGCCGCGTACACACTCGTATTCTTCCACACCGCGCTGATTCAGGCCGTCCTCACCGGCTTCATCGGCGGCCAACTCGGCGAGGGCACGCTCAAAGACGGCGCGAAACACGCCGCGATTCTGCTGGGCGTGGCTTACGTCGCGTTCATCCTCCTCTCCTCGCCGGTCGCATCGATGACGGTCACCAGCCCCGCCGTTTCCGGCGACCAGATAACGGTCGAATCGGCGTCGCTGTCGGAGGGTGGATTCATCGTCGTCCGCCAGTTCGAGGAGGACGGCAGAGTGCTCGGGACCTCCGAGTACCTCCCTGCCGGAAGCCACAGTGACGTGCAGATCACCCTCGACAGACCGCCGTCGACCGGCCAGTCGCTCGTGCTCGTCGCCCATCAGGACACCAACGGGAACCAGCAACTCGACTACCCATTCGGCGACAATTCGGGGGCACCGGACCGGCCATACGCGTCCTCGACGGCTGGGGAGAACGTCACGGTCGAGTATACGGTCGAGTGACGCTGGATTTACGGTGCCGAATCGGGTAGGGTGCGCTGATGGAGTTCGCCGCCTTCGCCGACCGGGCCGAAGCAATCGAAGCCGAGAGTGCCGATACCGCGATAACCGAGGCGGTAACCGACCTGTTCACTGACGCAGGGTCGGACCTCCCGACGCTCGCTCGCTTCGTTCAGGGCCGGGTGTTTCCGGCCTACGAGTCCCGCACGCTCGACATCGGCCCGCGGCTCTGCTACGAGGCGATTGCCCGGGCGGCCGGCCAGAACGTCGGCGCTGACGACGTAGAGCAGCGCCTCGCTGACATGGGCGAAATAGGGGCTGTTGCGGCCAGCTACGACCTCGGCGGCCAGCGGGGACTCGCTGCATTCGGAGCAGGCGGGAGCGGGAGCGACGCACTGACCGTCGCAGAACTCGACGCCGAGCTACGGAACCTGGCGGCCGTCGACGGCAGCGGGAGCCAGGGGACGAAAGTGGACATCCTCTTCGGCCTGTTCTCGCGGTGTTCGCCGCCCGAAGCCAACTACCTCGCCAGACTCGTCCTCTCGGAGATGCGCATCGGCGTCGGCGAGGGGACTGTTCGGGAGGCCGTCGCAGCAGCTTTCGATGTGCCGGTCGACGCTGTCGAACGGGCCGTGCAGGTGTCCAACGACTACGGCATGGTCGCCGAAGTGGCCCGCGACGAGGGCGAGTCGGGACTGGAGACCATCACGCTCGAAATCGGTCGCCCTGTTCAGGCGATGCTGGCCCAGGCGGGCACGGTCGCCGGTGCGCTGGACGACTGGGACCGCGCCGCGGTTGAGTGGAAGTACGACGGCGCTCGCGTGCAGGTCCACTTCGACGGCGAGAACGCCCGACTGTTCTCTCGAAACATGGAGGAAGTCACGGACCCGCTTCCGGAGGTCGTCGACACCGTCGAGTCGACGCTGGACGCGCCGGCAATCCTCGACGGTGAGGTGGTCGCAGTCGATGCTGACGGCGACCCGCTCCCGTTTCAGGAGGTGCTGCGGCGCTTCCGCCGGAAACACGACGTTGCCGCGGCCCGCGAGGACGTGGCCGTCCGCCTGCACGCCTTCGACTGCCTGCACGCCGACGGCGAGGACCTGCTGGACGCCCCGCTGGAGACGCGCCACGACCGCCTCGAATCGCTGTTCCCGGCCGACAGCGATGTCGTCTCCCGGATGTGGCTGTGCGACGATCCGGACGAGATTGAAGATCTGGAAGCGGAGGCCCTCGCCGCTGGGCAGGAGGGAATCATGCTGAAAGACCCGACCGCAGCCTACTCGCCCGGAAAGCGGGGCAAGCACTGGCGCAAGCGCAAGCCCGACGTAGAGACGCTGGATTGCGTCGTCACCGGCGCGGAGTGGGGCGAGGGCCGCCGGGCGAACGTCCTCGGGTCGTTCGAACTCTCCGTGCGGACCGTCGACGACTACGCTACCGTCGGCAACGTGGCGACGGGCATCACCGACGAGGAGCTCGCCGACCTGACGGAGCGCTTCGAACCGCACATCCGACGCGAGGATGGCCGCGACGTGACCCTTGACCCGGCGATTGTCTTCGAGGTCGGCTACGAGGAGATCCAGGCCTCCCAGTCCTACGACTCGGGCTATGCGCTCCGTTTCCCCCGGTTTCTCTCGGTCCGCGAGGACAAGACCCCGGACGACGCCGACCCGCTAGAGCGCGTCGAGCGGCTGGCGGCGTCACAGTAACCGCACTGTGCTACTTGGAAGCGGACCGACACGCGTAATTGTCGGCTCCGAGAACGCCCGTACATGACAGTCAGACACGACGGCATCACCGTGGAGTGGCTCGGCTACGCGACGCTCCGACTGGAAGGCGATGACACCGTGGTCTACTTCGATCCCGGCCGGTACGGCGTCCTCACCGGCGAGTGGGAGCCGGACACGCCCGGCATCGGCCATCCGCCGACGCAGGATTACGCCCCGAAAGATGGGGACATCGTCTGCGTGACCCACATCCACCACTACGACCCCGACGGCATCCGTCGCGTCGCCAGCGAAGACGCCACCGTCGTCGCCTGCGAGGGTATCAACGTCCACGCCACCGACCGCGACCTCGACCGCATAGCCGACCTCGACTACAAGGTCCGCAAAGTGTCGATGGAAGCCGACGTGCTGGTCGACGACGTCCCCATCTGGACCATGCCGGCGTACAACCACGAAGACGGCCGGAACGTGAAGGACGACGGCACGCCAATTCACCCGAAGGGCATCGGCTGTGGCTTCCTCGTCGCCATCGACGATACCCGCGTGTTCTGGCCCGGCGACACCGACGTGCTGGAGGGCCACGCCGAACTCGACGTGTCGCTGTTCGTCCCCTCGATCGCCCAGAACTTCACGATGAACCGCCACGAGGCCGCCGACCTGGCCGAGGCGATGGACCCGGACCTCGTGCTGCCGATGCACTACAACACGTTCACATCGCTGGAAGCGGACTCCGGTGCGTTCGCCGAAGACGTCGCGAAGCGTGGCGTTCCGGTCGTCCTTGACGAGACCTAATCAGAGGATACCCATCTCGTCCAGCCGCTCGGGCAGGTAGGTTTCCGTCACGAAGTCAAGCCCCCGAGAGGCCAGCGCCTGCTGCTCGGCCTTCTTGTTGATGTCGAGCTGGAGTTCGATCTGTTCTTCCCAGAAATCAGTCTGGAAACGCGGGTCCTCAAGTTCGCTCTCTAGGGCGTTGACGTCGGAGTCCGACAGGGGGTCCGTCGGCAGTTCGTACTCGACGATGTCCTCCGGCCGGATGCCGATGAACTGGGCCTCGGGGGTCGCCAGGTACTCCGAGAGGTGCGCGCTCTTGATGGAGCCGTAGGAGACCGACCCGAAGATGCGATACGACCACGGGTCACCGTCAGTGAACACTGTGACCGGGAGGTCGAGTTCGTCGTGGAGGCGCTTGATGAGCCGCCGGGTCGCCCGGGCGGGCTGGCCGCCGAGGTGGACGACCAGCGCGTCGTACTCGTCGTCGAAGCCGTTCTCGACGAGTCGGTCGCGCATCCCGCCGGTCTCCACGCAGAGGACGAACTTCGCGTCGTTGTCGAGGAATTCGATGGTGTCGGGGTTGTTCGGGATCTGGTACCCGCCCTGTCCAACGTCGTCCTGGCAGTGGATCTCGCGGTCGCCGCGGTTGGTCTGCTCGCGCAGGAGCAGCGGTCCCATCACCTTCGCCCCGGATTCCTCGGGGCGCATGTGGAAGTCCTCGCGTTTGACGTCGGAGACGATCTCTAGGTCCTCGATGAGGTTGTTCGACTCGTCCTGCGTGTTGAACTGGGCCTCGTCGAGGTCCCAGGACTCCGAGAGGTAGTACAGTTCACGCAGGGTCGAGGAGCGGTCCTCCTCCAGTTGCTGGGAGAGGAAATCGATGGTGTAGACGGCTTTCAGGATCTTCTCGGCCCCGGATATCGTCTTGGCCGACCGCGTGGAGTTCCGGTCGCCGTACACCCAGACCTGCTCGTCCTCGTCGAAGACGATGTTGGACTTGGTTCGGGTGGGGATGGTCATCGTCGGCACCTCGCCGTCGGCGAACTGGTCGTAGAAGTCCGCCGCGAGGTCGATGAGTTGCTCGCGCGCTTCCTCGGTGTCGGGTGTGGTGTCTGAGTCGGTGCTCATATCAGGCGTTCACCGTGAGTTTCTCCTCTTCGATGCCGTCGACCGAGACGGTGAACTCGGCCTCGTCAGTCACGCTGTATTCGAGGACGGCGGTTTCGCCGGCCCCGACGGTCGGGGACCACTTGACGAACCACTCGCCGTCCATCTCGACGACGTTCGCGCCGTTCGTGTTCTGCGGTTCGGCGGTGACGATGTCGGTCAGTTCCACGTCCGCGTTCGTGTCGTCGTTGTTCTCGATACGGACCCGGACTGTGTCGTCCTCGATTTCGCGCTCGACGAGGACGTTGTTCATGATGCGGGCAAGCGAATCGTCGATGTGGAGCTCGTCGTTGTCGGTGACTTCGGTGAGCTTCTCGGCCATCTCCGGCAGGATGGTCGCCAGCTTGTCCTGCTTCTCGCGGCGCTGTTGCATCGAGCGGCGCTTGTTCAGGTAGCTCTTGAGCTCGCGGGCAGCCTCCCGGATTGCGAGTTCGATCTCGTCTTCCATCTCGGGGACGTTCGCGATGGCGTCCTTGGACTCGCTCGTGAAGGGGACGTTCGTCGAGGCGACGTGGACCATGATGACGGCCGGCCCCTTCGGGATGCCGGAGCCGCCCGGCTGGTCGAGGTTGTAGTTGCGCCAGCGGATCGATTTCACGACATCTGTGGTCGCACAGGCCCCGCGCTGGTACACCAGCGGCACGCGGTTGGCGAATCGCATCACGTCAACGGCGCCCTCGCTTTCGAGTTCGCCGCCGTAGGCGATGCCGGCCTCGACGATGAACGGGTCGCCGCCGTGGACCGACGCGTCCCGCGTCGACGCGGCGTAGAAGTCCGCGTCGAACTCCTTGCGAAGTCCCTCCTCGACGAGTTCCGCGCTGATGGGTGAGAGGCAGTCCGTCGGCGGCGCGATGATGTCCGTCTCGCGCATCGCCGACAGCAGTTCGCTCGCGGTGTCGCGGTCGTCGGCGATGTCGGCGACCTTCGGCGGCTCTTCGGGGACGCCCTCGGCGGCCGTCCAGAGCGCTTCGAGGACGTTTTCGCGGGCCGTCTCGCCGTAGGTAGCGTCGTCCTGTTCCTCGGTCATGTCGGCCGCGCGGTCGATGTAGCCCCGGAGTTCGTCGCGGGTCAGCCGGTGGCGGCCGTCGTCGGCGAACTTGTCGGCCAGTCGGCTCGCCAGCCCCTCGATGGCGGCGTCGTCCTTGCGTTTCGTCGTCACGTCGTCGACGAGCGCGTAGAGGTCGCCGGTCAGGTCCGCGGTGACGGCTCCCCAGGCGGCGTCGACGGCGTTCTCCCGAACAGTGGAGCCGAACGTCGTGTCGCCGTCGGCTTCGGCGTCCTCGGCTGCATCGTCGACGATGGCTTCGACCTCGTGGTACGCGACCCGGTCGCGGTCGTGGATGGCGTCGGAGACGGCGGCCGCGAACGTCGCCGTCGTCTCGGCTCCTTTGTTCGCCACGGCGTCCTCGACGGCGCTCTCGATGTCGGCGTCCTCGCCGACCTTCGGCGGCTGCCAGGCCATGCCGCGGCCGTAGTGACGGTCGTTGAAGTTCGCGATGACGCTGTCGGCGGTCTTCCCGCCGACGCGGGTGAACTCCTCCTGCATGAAGCCCGACACGGAGTAGGAGTCCGTGGCTTCCAGCATCTTCAGGAGCGTCCCCAGTTCGACGCCGTGCGGGTGGGGGCGTATCTCCTCGGTCTCGTCGGGGAGTTCGGCGCGCTCGGCGCGTTCGAACTTCAGCGATTCGTCCAGCCCCGGCTCGTCGAACTCGATACGGGCGTGGGGGTTGACGACGGCGGTGTCCTGAATGTAGTCCCGCAGTGTCGAGCGGGCCCGCATATTGGCCTCCATCTCCAGTTCGATGCGCGTCCCGTGGGGTCGCTCCCAGGTCGTCGTCTCGTCGACGCTGATCTCGGGTTCGTTGGTGTCCGTGTCGACGATGAGTTCGAAGTACTGGGCCTCGTCTTGGCCCTTCGGCCGGGACGTGATTTTCGCCGGCTTGCCGGAGGTAAGCTGCGAGTAGAGGACCGCCGCAGAGATACCGATACCCTGCTGGCCGCGGTTCTGCTCCCTGGCGTGGAAGCGAGAGCCATACAGGAGCTTTCCGAAGATTTTCGGTGCCTGTTCCTTCGTGATCCCGGGGCCGTTGTCCTCGACGACCAGCTTGTAGTAGTCGCCGGACTCCTGGATCTCGACGTAGATATCGGGGAGAATACCGGCCTCTTCGCAGGCGTCGAGCGCGTTGTCGACGGCCTCTTTGACGGCCGTGACGAGCGCTCGGGCCTCCGAGTCGAAGCCCAGCATGTGCTTGTTCTTCTCGAAGAACTCGGCGATGGAGATGGCCCGCTGGGATTCGGCCAACTCCTCGGCGATCCCCTCGCCCTCGCCGAGTCGCGACTGATACGAGGTCATTGTCGTGCGGTACGTACCCGCGTCGGGGTTAAAAGGTAATCGCCACCGGAGTGAAAGTGAACGCTGTCCCCGAAATCGGGGTCCCGCGCGCGTGCGGGAGCTTTATACGTCCCCCTCTATTAGGACGGGTAAGTTCCTATGTCAGGAGAGTCTGATGAGTACGGCGCAAAGTCGATCCAGACCCTCGAAGGGCTGGAAGCCGTCCAGAAACGACCTGCGATGTATATCGGGTCGACGGACGCTCGCGGCCTCCACCATCTCGTCTACGAGGTGGTCGACAACGCGATCGACGAGGCGCTCGCCGGCTACTGTGACAACATCGACGTAACGATTCACGACGACGGCTCCGTCTCTGTCAGCGACGACGGGCGGGGAATCCCCGTCGATACCCACGAGGAACACGGCCGTCCGGCCGTCGAAGTCGTGATGACGATTCTCCACGCCGGTGGGAAGTTCGACAACAAGTCCTACCAGGTCTCCGGGGGTCTCCACGGGGTCGGGGTGAGCGTCGTCAACGCCCTCTCGAAGTGGCTCGAAGTCGAGGTCAGGCGCGACGGCGCGCTCTGGAAGCAGCGCTTCGACCACGGCAAACCGGAGTACGACCTCAAGAAGGTCCGCGACCTCGAACCCGGCGAAGAGACGGGCACGACGGTCCGGTTCTGGCCCGACGACGAAATCTTCGAGACCGGCGAGTTCAAGTTCTCGACGCTGTCGTCCCGACTGCGGGAACTCGCCTTCCTCAACTCCGGCGTCGCCATCTCCATCATCGACGAGCGCGACGGCGAAACGGAGACGTTCGCCTACGACGGCGGCATCCGCGAGTTCGTCGAGTATCTGAACGAGACAAAGGACCCGCTCCACCGCGACATCATCTACTTCGAAGACGAAGAGGAGATCGCGGAGGGACCGGTCCAGGTCGAAATCGCCATGCAGGGGACCGACGACCTGCAGGGTTCGATCCACGCCTTCGCCAACAACATCAACACACGCGAGGGCGGGACACACCTCACAGGATTCAAAACGTCGCTCACACGGGTCGTCAACGACTACGCGACCGACAATAATCTGCTGAAAGACCTGGACGATACACTCAAAGGCGACGACATCCGCGAAGGACTGACGGCCGTCATTTCTGTCAAACATCCCGACCCGCAGTTCGAGGGCCAGACCAAGACGAAACTCGGCAACAGCGAGGTCCGCGGCATCGTCGAATCGGCGATGCACGACGGGCTTGCGACCTTCTTCGAGGAGAACCCCGACACCGCCGAGGCCATCGTCGGCAAGGCCGTCGAGGCCGCGAAAGCGCGGAAGGCCGCACAGAAGGCCGAGGAGCTCACCCGGCGGAAGTCGGCGCTGGATTCGACGGCGCTGCCCGGAAAGCTCGCGGACTGCCAGACCCGGGACCCCGAGGAAGCTGAACTGTTCATCGCGGAGGGTGACTCCGCGGGCGGCAGCGCCAAACAGGGCCGGAATCCGGAGTTCCAGGCCATCCTTCCGATCAAGGGGAAGATTCTGAACGTCGAGAAACACCGGCTGGACCGGATTCTCGAGAACAACGAGATCCGGAATCTGATCACCGCGCTGGGAACCGGTATCGGCGACGAGTTCGACATCGACGACCTGCGCTACGAGAAGATCATCCTGATGACCGACGCGGACGTCGACGGGGCACACATCCGGACGCTCTTGTTGACACTGTTCTACCGGCATATGAAGCCGCTGCTGGAAGCAGGCTACGTGTACGCCTCCCAGCCGCCCCTGTACCGGATTCGCTACCGCGGGAACACCTACGACGCGATGACGGACGCGGAGCGCGACAAAATCATCGAGGAGAAGTGTGACGGAAATCCCACCCAGGTCCAGCGGTTCAAGGGCCTCGGTGAAATGAACCCCGAACAGCTCTGGGAAACGACGATGAATCCCGACAACCGGATTCTCAAGCAGATCACCATCGAGGACGCCGCGGCCGCGGACAAGATGTTCAACGTCCTGATGGGCGACGCCGTCGAACCGCGCAAGGAATTCATCAAGGAGAACTCGCCTGAAGCGGAGTGGGTCGACATATGAGCTCCGACGCTAACGACGCGAACGCCCCGGCAGAGCAGATCAAGCACGTCCGAATCGAGGACGAGATGGAGCAGTCCTACATCGACTACGCGATGTCGGTCATCGCGGGGCGGGCGCTCCCTGACGTTCGAGACGGTCTCAAACCCGTCCATCGGCGCATCCTCTATGCGATGCACGAGATGGGCGTCTCCTCGAACTCCGCCCATCGGAAGTCCTCCTCGATTGTCGGGGACACGATGGGTGACTACCACCCACACGGCGACTCGGCCATCTACGACACGCTCGTCCGGATGGCACAGGACTTCTCGATGCGGTATCCGCTGATCGACGGGCAGGGGAACTTCGGTTCGATGGACGGCGACCCGGCGGCAGCCATGCGCTACACGGAGGCTCGGATGGCCCCCATCGCCGAGGAACTGCTCGAAGACATCGAGAAGGACACCGTCGATTTCTCCAGCAACTACGACGACCGCCTGCAAGAACCCGACGTGCTGCCGTCGAAGGTCCCGAACCTCCTGTTGAACGGGTCTTCGGGCATCGCCGTCGGCATGTCGACCAACATCCCGCCGCACAACCTCGGCGAACTGGTCGACGCGACGGTCCACCTCCTTGAAAACCCCGACTGCACGGTCGAGGACCTGATGGAGCACATCAAGGGACCGGACTTCCCGACCGGCGGCAACATCGTCGGCCGCGACGCCATCTACTCGGCGTACGCGACCGGTCGCGGCCGCCTGCGGGTCCGCGCCGAGTACGAGGTCGACCCGGAGGAGGGTCGAATCGTCATCAGCGAACTCCCCTATCAGGAGAACAAGGCCCGCGTCGTCGAGCGCATCGCCGACGACGTGAACGAGGGAAAAATCGAGGGCATCTCCGACCTGCGGGACGAGTCCGACCGCAACGGCGTCCGCATCGTCATCGAACTCAAGCGCGGGGCGAACGTCGACGTGGTCGAGAACCGCCTGCTCGACCACCATCTGGAGTCCACCTTCGGCGTCATCAACCTCTCGCTGGTCGACGGCCAGCCCGAGGTCCTCTCGCTGAAGGAGACCCTCCAGCATTACATCGACCATCGCCGCGAGGTCGTCCGCCGCCGCTCCGAATACGACCTCGCCGAGGCCGAGGACCGCGCCCACATCCTCGAAGGCCGACTGAAGGCACTGGAAAACGTCGAGGACGTGGTCGAACTCATCCGCAACAGCGAGGACCGCGACGCCGCACGGTCCGGCCTGCAGGAGTCCTTCGAGTTCTCCGAGGAGCAGGCCGCCCACATCGTCCGGATGCAGCTCGGCTCGCTCACCTCGATGGAAGCGGCCGAGATCGAGGACGAGTACGAGGACGTACAGGACACTATCGACTACCTCGAATCCGTCCTCAACAGCCGTGCGAAACTCGACAGCGTCATCGCCGACGAGCTTCAGGAAGTCAAAGACGAGTACGACGATGACCGCCGGACGAGCATCATCGAGGACGAGGGCCAGGTCACCCACGAGGACCTTATCCCCGAGGAGGACTGCGTCGTCGTCATCACCGAGGACGACTACATCAAGCGGATGCCGGTCGAGAACTTCGATCCCCAGAACCGCGGCGGCAAGGGGATCATCGGGGCCGACCCCAAGGAGAACGACCGCGTCTCGAAGGTGTTCCGGGCCAACAGCCACGACTACCTGCTCTGTTTCACCAACCAGGGGCAGGTCTACCGGCTCAAGACCTACGAGATCCCGGAGATGTCCCGCACCGCTCGGGGCAAGTCCGCCATCAACCTCATCGACCTCGACGACGGCGAGGAACTCACCGCCGTCGTCTCGACGGACGAGTTCGGCGACGACGAGTGCATCACGATGGTGACCCGGAACGGCTACGTCAAGCGGACCTGCTGTTCGGAGTTCGAGAACATCCTCTCGACGGGGATCATCGCCGCCAAGCTCGAAGACGGCGACGAACTCATCGACGTCGACGTCACCGACGGCACCGGCGACCTCGTCATCGCCACGGAGGCGGGGATGACCATCCGCTTCAGCGAGAGCGAAGTCAGCGAGATGGGCCGCTCGGCCCGCGGCGTCAACGGCATCAAACTGCAGGGCGACGACAAGGTCGCGGCGATGGTCGCCACTGACGACGACGACCCGCGGTCGCTGTTGACCGTCACGGAACACGGCTTCGGGAAGCGGACCAAACTCGACGAGTACCGCACCCAGTCCCGCTACGGCAAGGGCCTCATCGACATCAAGACCGACGACCGCAACGGTCGCGTGTCGACCGCCAAGGCCGTCACCGACGACGACCATCTAGTCATCATGTCCGAACAGGGCCAGATCATGCGTATCCGCGCCGGCGACGTGTCGCAGGTCGGTCGGAACACGAAGGGTGTGACCATCATGGGCCTGGAAGACGACGACCGCGTCGCGAGCGTGACGGTCGTGCCAGCGGAAACCGACAAGTAACCGCGAGCGAAGCGAGCGGCCTTTTTCGCCCACATTTTTGCCGCGAGTGGTGGCCGCAGGCCACCCGAGCGGGAAAAAGGTGGTGGGGCAGACATACCCGTGTCGGCGTCGTACTCCGCCTATGGACCTGTCGCGGCATCTCTCACAGCACGACCGGGCGGCACAGTTGCCGCTAGTCACCGAGGACGCGCAGGTGACGCTCGTCGAACCGATGGACCGCAACCGCAACAACGAGGTGCTGTCCGCGGTCCGGAAGCAGATTGCACCTGTCGGGGAGCGGTCGTGGTTAGCGGCCGCTCGGAACGGATCGACAGTTCAGTGGCCTGCGTTATTCGACCGCTTGCGCGATGCCGGGGCGTCGAAACGGCGGCTCGCACGGATCAAGACGCTGGCCGAGCGCTTCGACCGCCCCTATCCGTCGTTGCTGCGTCTCCGCGTCAAGCCCGACGTGGACCTCGATTTCACACCCGGACAGTACGTCACGCTCAGGCTCCGGAACACGCCGCGAGCGTACTCGCTGGCGAACTCCCCGAGCGAGGACGAACTGGAGTTTTGCATCCGGCTGGTTCCCGGCGGAAAACTCACCAGCGGCCTGTTCGAACGCGTCCGCATCGGCGAGGACGTCGTCGTTCGCGGGCCGAACGGTCACATGGTACTTGACCCACCATCGAGTCGGGACATGGTGTTTCTGGCCACCGGGACCGGTGTCGCGCCGTTCAAGAGTATGATCGATTACACGCTTGAGCAAGGCCGGGACGTGGTCGACGGCGAGACACGCGACATCTGGCTGTTCCTGGGCTGTGGCTGGGAGGATGACCTGCCCCACCGGGCGCACTTCCGGCGACTCGACGCCGAATACGACCACTTCCATTTCGTTCCGACGCTCACGCGCGAACCGCTCCTGACCGACTGGGACGGCGCGACCGACTACGTCCAGTCGGTGTTCGTCAACTACGTCGCAAGCGACGCGCTGGAGGGTGCGGACCTGCCCGAGCGGTTCGACGCCGTTCGGGAGCAGCGCCCGCAGTCCGGGATCGACGCCCGCATCGACCCGTCGAACGTCGAACTGTACGCGTGTGGCATCAGTGCGATGGTGTCGACGCTGGTCCGGGCCGCGCGAAGCGTCGGGATTCCCGAATCCGAGATGCAGTACGAAGGGTTCGGATAGCTACAGCACGCGCTTGCCGAAGGCGCTGGCGACGAGTTCACAGCCCAGTTCGGCGGTACGGTTGTGTTCGTCGAGGATCGGGTTCACCTCGACCATCTCCATCGAGCGCAGTCGGTCGTGGTGTTCGGCGACGTACTCCATCGCGATGTGGGCCTCGCGGTAGGAGACGCCGCCTCGAACCGCCGTCCCGACGCCGGGGGCTTCCGTCGGGTCGAGCCAGTCCAGGTCGAGCGAGACGTGAATGCCATCCGTTCCGTCGGTCGCGATCTCGAGCGCCTCGTCGACGACTTCCGGCGCGCTCCGGGCGTCGATATCCGACATCGTGTACGCCGTGATATCGCTCTCCGCTATCAGGCGGCGTTCCCCGTCGTCCACGTCCCGCAGGCCGACGAGAACGACGTTTTCCTCGCTCACCCCCGGCGTGTGGGCCCACTCGTGGTCGGCGAACGGGCCTAACCCGAGGACGGCCGCCAGCGACATCCCGTGGATGTTCCCACTAGGTGTCGTCTCCGGCGTGTTGAAATCGCCGTGGGCGTCGAACCAGATGACGCCCAGTTCTTCGTCGTCCTGGGCTGCGCCGGCGATGGTCCCGATGCCGATAGAGTGGTCGCCACCCAAGACGAGCGGAAAACGCCCTTCGCGCAGAGTCGCATCGACTGCCGTCGTCACGTCCTCACAGACTTCCTTCGTCTCCCTGAAGTACTTCGCGCGACCGCTCTCCAGGCCGCCGGCGTCGGGGTCGCGCTCCTCCGGCCGCGGCACGGCGATGTCGCCGCCGTCGACGCAGTCGATACCGATACTCGTCAACTGGTCAGCGAGGCCGCCGTACCGTATCGCCGACGGTCCCATGTCGACCCCACGCCGGTCGGCACCGAGGTCCATCGGGACGCCGAGAACGCGAACCTGTCGTTGCATACCGTCGCCTCCACGGGCGACGGATAAAGACCCAGCGCTGGGTCAGCGACAGCCAGTGGTTCCCTACGTATAGGGCGTACAGACCAGTTCGATTCCTTCCTCGAAACTGATCTCTGGTTCCCAGCCCGTCGCTTCGTGCATCCGCGAGAAGTCGGCACAGGTGTCGTGGACGTACACGTCCTCGGGAATCGGGTTCTCGACGTACTCCGGCTCGATGTCCGTTCCGAGTTCGTCGTTCAGCATCTCGACGACGGTGTTGAAGTCGTAGGCTTCGCCGGTGCCGAGGTTGTACACGCCGTTCAGTTCGTGTTCGGCGGCCAGGACGAGCCCGCGGACGATGTCGTCGACGTGGGTGAAATCGCGGGTCTGCTCGCCGTCGCCGTACAGCTTCGGCGGGTCGCCGCTGGCCAGGTCGTCGGCGAACTGGGCGATGACGTTCGCGTACTCGCCCTTGTGTTCCTCCGCGCCGCCGTAGCCCTGATACACCGAGAAGAAGCGCATCCCGGCCAGCGTGAGGTCGTAGTGGTTCTCGAAGTACTCGGCGTACGTCTCTCGGGCCATCTTCGAGGCCTCGTAGCCGGTGTTGACCGTCACGTCCATGTCTTCCGGCGAGGGTTCGGTCCGGCTGCCGTAGATGGAGGACGTCGAGGCGTAGACGATGGTGTCACAGCCGTCGTCCCGGGCCTGCTCGACCGTGTTGACGAACCCCTCGACGTTCACGCGAGCGCCGTGCGTTGGGTTGTCCTCGTGCATCGCATAGGAGGAGAGCGCTGCGAGGTGGAACACCACGTCTACGTCGGTCGGCAGGTCGTCTTCGAGGACGCTCTGCTCGACGTACTCTACGTCTTCTGATACGTTCTCCGGCGTGCCGAGGTATCCGTCGTCAAGGGCGATGACATCGTTGTTCTCGGCCAGTTTGTTCGCGAGGTTCGCCCCGATGAACCCTCCACCACCGGTCACCAGAACGCGTTGACTTTCCATATCTGTGTCAGGTCAACGGCGGAATAAAGTAGTATCGTTTTCGGCGATTCTGCGGCAGTTCCAGACGGTTTACCGTCGCATTTAAGGACGGCTATACCGAACAACAGATTATGTCATCTATCGAACTGACACCCAGTCAAAAGAACATTCTACAGGAACTGGTAAATCTCTATCGAGAAAGTGAAAGCGCCGTCAAGGGCGAAGACATCGCCGAGAAGGTCGACCGCAACCCCGGGACGATTCGTAACCAGATGCAGAGCCTCAAAGCCCTGCAGTTGGTCGAGGGTGTCCCTGGCCCCAAAGGTGGGTACAAGCCCACCGCCAACGCCTACGACGCGCTTCAGATTCAGGACATGGAACAGGCCGCGGAGGTCCCCCTGCGACACAACGGCGAGCTTGTTGAACACTCGAACGTCGAGGAGATCGACCTCACCAGCGTCCACCATCCCGAGGAGTGCCGCGCGGAGATTCAGCTCCAGGGAACGATGTCCGAATTCCACGAAGGTGACTCGGTGACAGTCGGACCGACGCCGCTGTCGAAGCTTCAGATCATCGGTACCCTCGAAGGCAAGGACGACACCAACAATAAACTCATCCTCGCTATCGACGATATGCGGGCACCGGCGGGCGAGCCGGAACACTAGTACGTGTCACTGGTCTTTTAAATTGTTTTCCTGCGGTCACCGAGGCCGCATCATACCGTACGTACGACGAGTAACGGTGGAGAACGTTTCCCCCGCTGAGAGGGATTTCAAAGGGTTTGTATCAGTCGGTTCCGGACTCAACTGTATGACAGAGAACGTGGTCGTCCTCGGGTCGGGGTATGCGGGTGCGGGGGCAATCAAGAGCCTTGAGGACGAACTAGACGGCGAAGCAGATATCACCTGGATTTCGGATGTAGATTATCACCTGGTCTTGCACGAGTCCCACCGGTGTATTCGGGACCCGAGCGTGCAGGAGAACATCGCGATTCCGGTCCACGA
>ENA-ORCR01000132-ORCR01000132.1-marine-metagenome-genome-assembly--contig:-NODE-132-length-81020-cov-7.528322_pt1 | contig 81020 bp, 83 predicted proteins | sample MGYA00237782_ERZ508514 | MGnify/ENA primary metagenome ERZ508514 (study PRJEB26185, sample SAMN06268960) | marine metagenome | isolation source: Eden Landing Ponds, San Francisco, CA, USA | place...
TGACGGGGTCGTTCAGTAGATCCTCAAAAGCCATTACGTGGATCTGGTGGAGGAACCGGGTTAAAAGCTCCGGAAGGAGCGGTCACCACCGCCCGCGGGCGGCGCGTCGCGTGCCCGGCGACGACGGCTCGCGATCACCCACACACTGCCCCCGACCGCGATCGTCTCCTCCAGATCCCGACCGTGACCTCCTTCCGCCAAATCCCGACCGCGACCGTCCCGGCACCCCCGACGGCGACCGTCTCCGGCAAAGCTTTACCCCGCGTGTGACACGACACGGTCGTATGGCATCGACCGGTGGTACAGACGGCGGACCGACCGGCTCAGACGAGTCCGGTTCCCCGGGGGCCAGAACGCGCGTCCGCCGAGCCGTCGGCGCGCTCGCGCTCCTCGCCGTCCCCGTCCTCCTCGCCGCCGTCCCGCTGGTCCCCGTCACCGCCCTCCTCGGCCCCGCCGGGCTCGGCGTTGCCGGCCCGGGCGCGGTCGGCGGGCTCCTCGCCGCGGTCGTCGTCGGCCTCGGCGGCTCCGCGCTCCTCGGCCCGATAGTCGTCGACCGTCGGATCGCTCGGCTCCCGGAGGCCGAACTCGACGACCGCCCCGCCGACTTCGTCGCCGACCGCGTCGCGACCCTCGCCGACGAGGTCGGGGTCGAGGCCCCCGACGTGACGGTGGTCCGCGCCGACGCCGCCAACGTCGCCGTCGCTGACGGGTACCGCGGCTCGCGGCTCGTCGTCTCGACGCGGCTGCTCTCGCTGCCGAAGGCCGACCGCGACGCGGCGCTCCGGCACGCGCTCGTCCGGCTCCGGACCCGAGAGGCGCTCGTCGCGACCGCGCTGCTCCCCGCGCTCGCGGCGGTCGAGACGGTCGCGCTCCTCGCGACCCTGCTCGTCGGGCGCCGCGGCGAGCGGACGGCGGCGGACCGACGCGTCAACCGGATCCACGGATACGAGCCGGAGCGCGACCGGATCCCGTCGTGGACGTACGCAGTCGCGGGCGTCGCGCTCTGGGTCCTGCTCCTGCCGGCGTGGCTCCCGGTCGCCGTCGGCGACCGGCTCTACGTCGCGGGCGGTCGGCGAGACGCGGACGGGGCGGTTGCGCGGGTCGGGACCGCCGAGCGCGACGGCCTCGGCAACGCGGTCGCGTTCGCCAGCGACGCCGCGGGCGCCGCCGACTGGCCGCCCCTCCTCGACCGGCTCTCGCTCGTCTCGATGGCGGACGCCGAGACGGGTCGCGTGCGGGGAACGAGCCGGCAGGAGGCGCGGACGCGGCTCGCGCGGCTCCGATCGAAACGCGCGCTGTAGGGGGGTCGTCTGGAGGGCCTCGGCCCGGTCAGGGCCGCGCCGGGACCTCCAGTCGGATCGTCGTTCCCTCCTCCCCGGTGTTGACTTCGAAATCGCCGCCCGCCTTCGCCACGACCCAGTACATGAGCCAGATACCGAGGCGGTCGGCGTGGGTCAGCGAGGTCTCGCCCGCCTCCAGCACCTTCGTCTCGTGGTCCGGGATCCCGGGGCCGTCGTCCGCGACCTCGATCGAGATCCACTCCGGCTGTCGGCGTTCGACGCGCACATCGACCGACGGTGCCGCCGCGTCGTTGTGCTTCACCGCGTTCTCGACCGCCTCCGAGATGGCGACGGGAAGGCCGACGGCGGTCGTCTCGATCGGCTCGTCGTCGGGCAGCGACAGGTTCACCTCCGCGTCCGGGTAGCGGCTGCGGGTCCGATTCCGGAGTTCGATCAGTTCGTCCCGGAGGTTTATCGCGGCGTCGAGCCCGGGGGCGGAGACCGTCTCGTCGACGGTCCGGACGGCGGACGCGATCCCGGCGAGATCCGCGGCCGTCTCGGAGATAACGTCGAGCGACCGATCTCGCGACTCCTCGTCGGGGTCGTTCCGGAGGAGGTCCGTGTACCCCTCGATGAGGTTCATCTTGTTCCGGAGGTTGTGGTTGAGCACCCGGGCCATCACTTCGAGCCGGCGCTCCCGGATCTTCCGTTCGGTGATGTCCGCTTGGAACCCGACGTACCCCGTCACGGTCCCGTCCTCGTCACGCAGGGGCGCGATGGACAACTGGTTCCAGAACTTCTGCCCGTTCGCCCGGTAGTTGAGGATGTCGACGTTCACGGGCCGCTCCTCGTCGAGCGCCGCTCGGATCTTCGCTCTGGACTCCTCGCTGGTGTCCGGCCCCTGGAGGAACCGGCAGTCCTCGCCGTGCATCTCGTCGCCGTAGCCGGTCAGTTCCTCGAACTCCCGGTTGTGGTACACGATCGGGTTGTCGTCGCCGTCCGTCGACCGCGCGAGAGTGATCCCGACGGGCGCCTCGTCCATCGCCTGCTCCTTGCGCCGTAGGTCCGCGACGGTTTGTCGGAGCCGGAGCGACGTTCGCCGCCGCTCGACCAGGTTCGAGACGCGCGTCACGAGCGCCCGACGATCGACCGGGAGTTCGATGACGTCGTCGACGCGTTCCCACGCGCCGCCGCCCAGCGCCGCTTGCGACCCCTCGCTCACTAACAGCACGAACGGGAGGAACGCGGGGTCCGCCCGGTCGCGCCGGGAGTCGACCGCGTCTCCGGCGGCCTCGAAGGCGCCGGCGTCGAGGAGACAGCAGTCGAACTCGCCCTCCAGCGCGCCCGGCGAATCGGCGGTTCGGACGCCGTACCGATCGGAGAGCGCTTCGGAGAGCAGTTCGCGGTCGCGGTCGGCGTTCATGAGGAGGAGGACCGTCGCGCGGTCGCCGTCGCCGTCGCGGTCGCGCGCGACGGGGAAGGAGGACCCGTCGTCGTCGGAGGGGTCGGTGAGCCCGTCGTCGTCAGAGGGGTCGGTGGGCCCGTCGTCGGGGCGGTCGGTGGACTCGTCGTCGCCGACTCCGGACTCTGCGTCCGATTTCGACCCCATGTGGGATCATACGAGGCGCGGATCCCACTAAGAACTACCCCATTTATATGATGATTGCGGCCGAGTAGCTGGGTATGACATCGTCGCTGCCCCAGCGGGCGTCGACCGGCGTCGACGGCCTCGACGAAGTGCTGTCCGGCGGGCTCGTCTCGACGCGGAGCTACATGGTCCGCGGGCAGGCCGGGAGCGGGAAGACCATTCTGGGGTTCCACTTCCTTCAGCGGGGCGTCGACGAGGGGGAGACGGCGCTGTTCATCAACCTCGAAGAGGACCTCCGCGACCTGAAGGCGAACGCCGACGCGCTCGGCTTCGACACCGACGCGATCGAGTTCCTCGATCTGAGCCCGAGCGCGGCCGCGTTCGTCGATGACGAGTCGTACGAGGTGTTCGCGCCGTCGGAGGTCGAGCGAGAGCCGCTGACCGACCGGATCGCCGAGGGCGTGGCCGCGGTCGACCCGGACCGCGTCGTCGTCGACCCCCTGACCCAGCTCCGCTTCCTGCTGTCCGACGACTACCAGTTCCGGAAGCAGGTGGTGGGGTTCATGCGGTATTTAAAAGACGAGGGAGCGACGGTGCTCTTCACCGTTCAGGACACGCCGTCGCTGCCGACGGACGACCTCGAGTTCATCACGGACGGGACGATCCGACTGGACGCGGCGGAGTACGGCAAGACCGTCCGGGTGCCGAAGTTCCGCGGGTCAGCGACTCAGAGAGGCGATCACGCCTATCGGATCACCGACGCGGGCATCGAGGTGTACCCCGCGCTCCAGCCCGGGCAGCGCGAGGACGGTATCGAGTTCGAGCAGATATCGTCGGGGGTCCCCGAGATCGACAAGCTGCTCCACGGCGGGATCGAGCGCGGCACCGTCACCATCGTGAGCGGGCCGACCGGGGTGGGAAAGACGACGCTCAGCACGCAGTTCATGAAGGAGGCCGCGGGTCGGGGGGAGCGCTCCGTGATCTACCTGTTCGAGGAGAACAGGGAGACGTTCCTCGCTCGCTCGCGCGCCGTCAACATCCCGGTCGACCAGATGCTGGAGAAGGGGACCCTGCGGGTGAACGAAGTTGAGGCGCTGGAGCGGTCGCCACAGGAGTTCGCGCGGATGGTCCGCGACGAGGTCGAAGGGGAGGACGCCGACATCGTCATGATCGACGGGATCGCCGGGTACCGGTTGACGCTCCGCGGGGAGGAAGAGCAGATGCTCCAGCAGATGCACGCGCTCGGTCGCTACCTCAAGAACTCGGGCGTCACCGGCGTCTTCATCGACGAGACGCGGAACGTCACGGGCGAGTTCCACGCCACGATGGAGAACATCAGCTACCTCGCCGACAACATCGTCTTCCTCCGGCACCTCGAGGTCGACGGCGAGCTTCGCAAGGCGATCGGCGTCTTAAAAAAACGGACGAGCGACTTCGAGCGGACCATCCGCGAGTTCAAAATTACGGAACACGGGATCAGCGTCGGCGAGCCGATGTCCGGGCTCCGCGGCATCCTGAGCGGGACCCCAGAGGTCGTCGAACGGAACGAGGAGCGGGAGACGGAGCGCGGAGACGAGTAGCGCGGGTCAGTCGCGGTCGGCCGCCGCGGGGCCGTCCCCTCCGCCGTCACCGTCTCCCTCGGCATCGCCCTCGGTGTCGGCGCCTCCCTCGCCGCCGTCGTCACCCTCGGTGTCGGCGTCGATCACCGTCTTCCCGGTCGCCTCCGGCAGCACCCGGCGGTCGGCGTGCTCCCACTCTCGGTCGAGCTCCGCGCCCTCGAACAGCCGGTCGAGGAACACCGCGAGCCCGGCGACCTCGGAGTGCGGCTGGTTCGTCACGCCCACGTTGAAGTCGGCGCGCTCGTACAGCGCCCACGGCACCTTCTCGCCGCCGACCACGACGAGGAGGTCGCGAGGCGTCGACGCTCCGTCGGTCGCGTCCCCGCCGTCGAGTCCGACCGCCTCCCGAACGTCCCCCTCCACGTCCTGAACGCGCTCGCCGTACATCGTGAGGTGCGCGACGACTCCCTCGAAGTTCCGGACGATCGCCTTCTGGTCGTCTCGAAGTTCGACCGCGAACGGGCCGCCGAACCGGTCGGTGATATCTCGCACCGTCTCCGCCGACTGCCCGGCGTTGTCGGGGAAGATCACCCGGTCGGCGCCGAGCGCTCGGGCCGTGAGCCCGACGTGGGTCGTCATGCGGTCGTCGCGTCCCGGCCGGTGACCGTACCGGAGGACGACGACCTCGCGCGCGTCGTGCATACCCGGCGGTGCGCCCGCGAGCGGCGTGGTCCTTTCGATGCGGGCTCGCCGGCGCCCCTCGGCGCTCGCCGGTGATCTGTCGACGAATGTGACCACAATCACGGATCGATCGTTCCGGAACCGGATCGAGGTGACCACGTAAATGAAAGATTCATGGGGGAGGCGGTCGCCGGATGCGATATGACGAGCGTCAAGGAGTTCCGCGTCGACGAGGCGGCGACCGCAGACGGACTCGGCCGCGGTCGGTTCGTCTTCACCGACGCCTACTCGGTGTTCGACTGGGGGCAGATGCCGGACGCGATCCCGCGTAAGGGCGCGAGCCTCTGTGCGATGGGCGCGTTCAACTTCGAACTGCTGGAAGACGAGGGCGTCCCGACCCACTACCGCGGGGTCGTGGACCCCGGCGGAGACGCCGACACGGGCGAGGAGAGGGCGCCCGAGGTCGTCCCGCTCGCCGACGCGACCGCCCCGCCGACGGAGATGGCCATCGACCTGACGCAGGTCCCCGACCTCCCGTATAACGGACCCGACGCGGGCTACGACTACGACGCCTTCCACGACGCGGGCGGGGAGAACTACCTCGTCCCGCTGGAGGTCGTCTTCCGGAACCGGGTTCCGGTCGGCTCCAGCCTCCGGCGCCGCACCGACCCCGGCGATTTCGGACTCGATGATGGCACCGACATCGACGCCGACGAGTGGCCGGCCGGGCCGGTCGACCTCCCCGAGCCGGTCGTGGAGTTCTCGACGAAGTACGAGCAGCAGGATCGCTACCTCACCCGGGAGGAGGCCGACCGGATCGCGGGCGTCGCCGACGTCGACGCCCTGGAGTCGCTCGCGCTGGACGTGAACCGAGTCGTCACCGAGCGCGCGGAGGCGGCGGGGTTCGTCCACGAGGACGGGAAGATCGAGTGCCTGTACGTCGACGGCGAGCTCCGCGTCGCCGACGTGGTCGGCACCTTCGACGAGAACCGCTTCTCGTACGGCGGGCGCGGGATCTCGAAAGAGGTCGTCCGCCAGTGGTACAAGGCGAACGACCCCGCGTGGGTCGAGGCCGTCAAAGATGCGAAGGCCGCGGTCGCCGAGCGCGACATCGACGACTGGCGCGAGCTCTGCGAGCGCGGTCCCGACCCGCTCCCGCCGGCGGTCGTCGACGCGGTCTCCGAGCTGTACGCGGCCGGCACGAACGCGTACACCGACCGAGACTGGTTCGACGTGCCCGACATCGAGACGGCGCTGGACGCGGTCGACGACTTATAGCAGTCCGCCGACTCGCGAGAGAAGCCGCGGCACCTCGTCGGCGATCGCGTGCCGCTTCAACAGCGTGAACCCGACGACGATGACGGCGAAGCCGGCGACCGTCAGCGGCGTCACGGGCTCCGCGAGGAGGACCGCGCCCGCGACGGTTGCGACGACCGGAACGGCGTAGGAGACGAGGTTGATCTCGAACGCCCCGAGCCGGTCGAGCAGCGTGAAGTAGATGGAGTACCCCACCGCCGAGGACAACACGCCGAGGAACAGCAGCGCGCCGATCGCCGGCAGCGCGGTCGACGGGAGCTGTTGGGACTCGCCGAGCCCGAGACTGAGCCCGTGGATGAGCAGCCCGCCGAACAGCATCGCCCAGCCGGTGAGCGCGATGCTGGAGAAGCTCGTCTCCACGGTGCGGAGTCCGACGCTGCCGACCGCGACCGCGAGCACGCCGATCGAGATGAGCCCGACGCCGATCGTGACGCCGCCGGCGAGGTTCGCGGGGTCCGGCTGGGCGACGAGCCCGACGCCGACGAACGCGAGCACCACGCCGAGCGCGCCGCGCGCGTCGAGGTCGGAGCCGCCGATCCACAGGGCGGCGACCGCCGCGGTCGCGATCGGCACGAGGCTGTAGGTGATCGAGGCGATCCCGCTCGTCGTGTACTGCTGGCCGACGAACAAAAATGAGTTGTTGACGGCGACCGAGAGCCCGCCGCTGAACCCGATCGCGGCCAGATCGCCGCGGGTCCGGGGAAGCGGGCCGCTCTCGGTCAGGAGGACGTACGAGACGAGCGCCAGCGCCGCCACGTCGAACCGATAGGCGGCGTACAGCACGGGCGGGTAGTAGTCGAGACCGACCTCGATGGCGACGAAGGAACCTCCCCACAGCAGGGCGAGCGCGAAGAACAGGGCGACGTCTCGGTACCGGGACACGAACGGAGGGAGGGGTTCCGAAAGTAAAGCGGTGTCCGTTTTGGGTTAGTTAGTAGCCGCGGGCGATCAGGTAGTCGGCGAGATCCGCCAGCAGCTCGCGGGACCCGCTTTCGGGAAGAATCTCCAAGTGCTCCTTCGACCGTTCCGTGAGGTCTTCGGCCGTCTCCTGAGCGTACGCGATCGAGCCGACCGCTTCGAGGGCCGAGACCGCGTCGTCGATGGCCTCCTCGGTCACCTCTGACGGCGTGTCGGCGTCGACCAGCCCGTCCACGTCGACGCCCTGCTGGCGGGCGTGGAGGGTGATGAGCGTCTCTTTCCCCTCCACGAGGTCGGAGCCGCGCTGCTTGCCCAGGTTCTCGGAGGGGACGGTCAGATCGAGCACGTCGTCCTGGATCTGGAACGCGCGCCCGGAGTCGATCCCGTACTGGTACAGCGCGTCGACGACCTCCTCGTCCGCGCCGAGCAGGACGGCGGGCGTCGCGGCCGAGGCGCCGTAGAGGACGGCGGTCTTCAGTTCGACCATCTCCAGGTACTCCTCCGGGAGGATATCGTCGCGGCTCTCGAAGGAGACGTCGAGGGCCTGTCCCTCGCAGATCTCCGTGCAGGTGGTCGCGAGCATCCGCATCGCCTCCAGCCCGTTCTGCGGGTCGGCGCCCGTCTCCGTCATGAACTCGAACGCCTTCGAGTAGAGCGTGTCGCCGGCGAGGATCGCGGTCGAGGTGTCGTACTGCTCGTGGACGGCCGGGACGCCCCGTCGCAGGTCGTCCTCGTCCATGATGTCGTCGTGGATCAGCGTGAACGACTGGATCACCTCGATGGCGACCGCGGCGCGCATCACGTCGACTGTGTTGTCGTCGAGGGCAGCGAACTCGCGGAAGTCTGCACCCATCGGATCGGTGCCCGTCACCGCCTCGGCGGCCAGCGTCGTCACCGTCGGTCGGAGCCGCTTCCCGCCGGCTTCGAGGATGTACCGCGTCGCCTCGTAGAGCCGCTCCGGGTGTTGTACCGGAAGCTCCTCGTCGATAGCGGCGTTGACGAGTTCACGCCGCTCGCGGATGGTCTCCAGCACCCGCGCCTCCTTCGTCTCGCTCGTCATTCGACGAGTTGGATGACGCTCCCGTTCTGCGTGACGTGCACGTCACGTCCGAGCTTGTACCCCTGCGACTTCGCGAGATCGACGTACGGCGAGCGACCCTTCAGCGTCTGGTGACCGGGGATGAGGTGCTGGGGCTGGAGCGCGTCCAGCATCTCGTAGTGGCCCTCCTCGCTGAGGTGGCCGGAGACGTGGATATCGTCGTAGAGTCGCGCACCCTGCATCCGGAGAAGCTGTTCGGACTGGTAGCGCTGCCCCTCGTTGGTCGGCTCCGGAATAACGCTCGCGCTGAAGACGACCTTGTCGCCGTCGTCGATTTCGTACGGGGTCTCGCCGCGGCCCATACGGGTTAACATTGCGCGCGGCTCGCCCTGGTGGCCCGTCACGATGGGGAGGAAGTTCCCCTTCCCCTCCTTCATGATCCGCTTGAACGCGCGGTCGACGGACTTCCGGTGGCCGTACATGCCGACGTCGCCCTGGAAGTCGACGAAGTCGAGCCGCTCCGCGGTGCCCGAGTACTTCTCCATCGAGCGACCGAGCAGGACCGGCTGGCGGCCGATCTCGCGGGCGTACTCGACGAGCGTCTTCACGCGGGCGATGTGGGAGGAGAACGTCGTGGCGATGATGCCGCCCGAGTAGTCCTCCATCGAGGTCAGCGTGTCCTCGACGTGTTTTTTCGCGTACGACTCCGAGGGGGTCCGACCCTTGCTTCCGGCGTTCGTACAGTCCTCGATGTACGCGAGGACGCCCTCGTCCTGCCGGCCGATCTCGCGGAACCGCTCCATGTCGATCGGGTCGCCGATGACGGGGTCGTGGTCCAGTCGCTTGTCGAGGCCGTAGACGACGGCGCCTTCGGGCGTGTGGAGGACCGGGTTGATCGCGTCGATGATCGAGTGGGTGACGTTGACGAACTCCATCTCGACCTGCTCGGAGTCGCCGATGGCCATCGTGCCGCCCGCCTTCATCTTCACGAGGTCGTTGTCGACCTGGAACTTCCCTTCGTCAGAGATCTGCTGTTTGACCAGCTCGATCGTGTACGGGGAGCCGACGATCGGCGCGTCGTACCGGTGCGCGAGCTTCGGAATACCCGCGATGTGGTCGAGGTGGCCGTGGGTGGGGACGATCGCTTGGACGTCGCCCTCCAACTCGCTCATGACGCGGTCGTCCGGGATCGCGCCCATGTCGATCAGGTCGAGGCTGTGCATGCTCTCGGTCTCCACGTTGTCGTGGATGAGGACCTTACTGAGGTTCAGGCCCATGTCGAAGATGACGATGTCCTCGCCTGCTCGAACCGCCGTCATCTGTCGACCGACCTCTTCGTAACCGCCGAGTGTCGCAATTTCGATTTCCATGGTTTGGGTGTGTCGAACGCTGTGGTGGGCGTCCATCACTGAAACCCCGCAAGGAGCCGTCAGCGCTACGTTTGTCCGCGCGTCGTTGAGGCCCCGCTACGGCCGAGCCGACGTCGACTCACCGTGTCCCGCGGGAGTGTGGTATCTGGCCGTACTCTCGCCCACGTTAAAAACTCCCGGGTTCGGCCCCGGGACGCCGGTTCGCGTCCGAACGGCACCCACAAAGCGTTTCACGCCCTCTGCCGAATCGACGACGATGGCAGAGATTCCCCGCCGGCGAGCCCTCCTTGCGGCCGCGTCAGGGATCGCCGCCCTGGCCGGCTGCGCCGGCAGCGAGAGCGCGTCGAACAGCTACCCGACCAGGGAGCGTCCGATCGAGGACTACGAGATCGAGACGGCGCGCGACGAAGCGGGCGACGCGCTCGTCGCCGCGAGCGAGACGCTTCCGTCGCCGTCCGCCGACGAGCCGGCGCGAGGGCGCCGAGGGGCGCGACGGGTGTTGGTCGCGGGCGACGACCTCGCGGGGCTCACCTTCGCCGAGACGGACCCGGGCGAGGCGCTCCGGTCGTTCTGCGCCGCGACCGACTTCGACGCCGCGTCGGTGTACCTGCTCTCGATGCCCGTGAGAGCCTGCCGGGAGATCCGGTTTCGGTCGGTGTCCGTCGATCCGGGCGACCTCGCTGAGGGCGACCTCCACCCCCACGCGCGGTTCTGTGAGGCGTACCGCCCGGCCGACGTTGAGTGCGCCCCCGACGAGTTCCACACCGTCGGGTTCGCGATCCGGATACCCGTCGCGGCCGACCGCTCGACCGGAAGCGGGCGCGGCATGAGTAGCTCCTGCCGGCGGAGGGATCGCCCCGCCGTGTTCAACGCGTCGGCCGCCGAGTCGGGGGGTGACGGCGCGTGACCACCGGGTCCGGTTCCCGCCGGCGGTTCCTCGCCGGGGTCGCGACGGCGGGCGCGGCGGCCCTCGGCGGCTGCTCGGCGCTCCCGTTCAGCGGCGAGGCGGACCGCCGGGAAGCGCCCGAGTCGGTCCCGGCGGACGCCGTCGGCTCCGTCGAGTGGCCGGCGTCGCCGTTCCCCGTCGCCGTCTCGGAGTCGCTCGCCGACGCCCACGAGTCGCGGGCCTTGGAGATGCTCGCCGACGTCCCGGCCGATCCGACCGTCCCCAACGCCGCCGTCGCCGAGAAGATCGGGAGCGACCGTGAGCGCGCACGAGAGCGGGCGGACGCGATCGCGCCCGACCGGTGGCCGGTCGACGTCCTCACCACGTGGCGCGGGCGGCGGGAGGACGCCGCGGCGGTCCGCGGTGCGTACCGCGCGGCGACCGGGACGGACGACGGGGCGGAGCTGGTCGCCCGTCGACGGGCGGTCCGCGACGACCGCGGCGCGCTCGCCACCGATCTGACGTACCGCGCGGCGTCTCCGACCGAGGCGGCCCTGGCGTACGAGCCGGTCGAGTCGTTGCTCGCGCGGTGCGCGGAGCAGGTCGAGCCGCGGGTGACGTACCCCGCGGACCCGGTCGCCGACCCGTTTCGGGCCGGCGAGGCGATGGCCAGCGTCGAGGGCGCGCGGGCCGCCGCGACCGACGCCGAGGGGCTCCGGGAGGCGTACCTCGGCAGCCGCGACGACCCGGTCCCGCAGTGGGGGTCGCTGATCGCGGCCGCAGACGAGCTTCGGGGTTCCGTGAGCCGAACGCGCTCTGCCGTGCGCGAGCGCCTCGGCGGCGAGGACCCGCTCGGCGACGAGGACCTGAGCGGAACGGTCGCACAGGAGCTCGTCGCCACGAGTGACCTCCGAATCGAGTCGGCTATCGACGACGTCGAAGGGGCGGTCGACGCCGGCGACCACGCCACCGCCGTGGTCGACGCCGGCACCGCGCTGGCCAATATCGAGGCGTACCGGACCGCAGTCGGCGAGATCCGCGACGGGGAACACCGAGAGGTCCCCTCCGAGTCGTCCGTCCGGTCGGTCGCGGAGCGGGCGCGGGCGGCGGTCGACGGGGTCGCGGCCGGCGACGACCCGCTGGCGGCGCGGCTCGTCCGTCCCGGGGTGGAGCTCTTCGGGTACGTCGCGGACCGCGTCGAGGAGGGGTACGGCTCGGTCCGCCGGACGCAGGCGAGTCTGGTGTACGCCGCTCTGTACGCGAGCGCGGTTCCGGCGGCGGCCGACTTCGCGCGCGAGCGGCTGGAGTGACACGCGGTTCGTGTCAGACCGGGCGGGTTCGGCGGCTGCGTCCCGGTATTTTTATTATCGCGACGGGCGCCGATACGGACAATGAGTGGACGACCCCTCGACGTGCTCGAAGCGTCGCTCGAGGAGCCGGTGACGGTACACCTGAAGGACGGGACGACCTACTACGGCGTCCTCGCCGGCTACGACCAGCACATGAACGTTGTCATCGAACCCGAGTCGGACGTGGACGATCGCGTCGACGACGACCTCGACGGCGAGTTCGCGGTCGCGATCGAAGACACAACGATTATACGCGGCGATAACGTCGTCACCATCAAAGCATGACCGGCTCCGGAACGCCCTCTCAAGGGAAAAAGAACAAGACGGTTCACGTGAAGTGCCGCCGCTGCGGCGAGAAATCCTACCACGTCAAGAAGGAGCGTTGCGCCTCGTGCGGCTTCGGCGACTCCGCTTCCCGCCGCGACTACGCCTGGCAGTCGAAGACCGGCGACAACTGACGACTGCGCTCTCTCTTTCGACGCCTTCGTTTCTCGGGTCTCCAGCCGCCGCTCCGACACGGATCGGCCGCGATCCGCTTCCGTTCCGCCTCCGATCTACCTCCGTTCCGCCTCCGATCTGTTCCGTTCCGCGTCCGCTCCGTCTCCACTTCCCCGACGCGACCGCCGGGAGCCCAACCGTTAACGCCCGGGATCGCCGACGGCGGGTATGGACCTCTCTGTCGTCGACCTCTCGCCGGTCCCCGCGGGCGGGACCGCCGCCGACGCGTACGCGAACACCGTTGCAGCCGCGAAGCAGGCCGAGCACCTCGGATACTCGCGGTTCTGGGTCGCCGAGCACCACGGGATGGGCGAGCACCTCGCCGGGACGACCCCGGAGGTGCTCCTGGGGCGCCTCGCGGGCGCCACCGAAGAGATCCGGATCGGCTCCGGCGCCGTCCTGCTCAACCACTACAGCCCGTACAAGGTCGCGGAGGCCTTCGGGACGCTCGACGGGCTCGCGCCGGGGCGGATAGACGCGGGCCTCGGTCGGGCGAACGGCTCGCCCGCGTCGGACCGGGCGCTCGGCACGGACCGTCGCGTCGAGAATCCCGACGAGGACCACGAGGAGCGCATCCGCGCGGTCGTGAACCACCTGTACGACACGTTCCCCGAAGAGCACCCGTACGCCGACCTGACGGTCCCGGGCTCCGGCGCGGAGCCGCCGGTCCCATGGGTGCTCGGCTCCAGTCCGTCGAGCGCGGCGATCGCCGGCGCGCTCGGCGCTCGGTTCTGTTTCGCGGCGTTCATCCGACCGGGGCTCGCAGAGCGCGCCTTCGAAACCTACCGCGAGCAGTTCGAGCCCACGGAGATCGGCGACGGCCCCGAGGAGCCGTACGGGATGGTCGCGGTCAACGCGGTCGCCGCCGAGACGGACGCGGCAGCGGCGCGGCGCCGAGCGCCCGCGGAGGCGACATTTAAACGGATGCAGCGCGGCGTGGTCGGAGCGATCCCCTCGATCGAGGAGTCGATCGCGGAGCTCGGCGGCACCCCCGAGCCGACGCCCGCGACGCTCGATCCCGGCGAGTGGCCGCGAGCGATCTCCGGGAGTCCGGAGACGGTCTCGGGCCTGCTCGAACAGCTCGCCGACCGCGTCGGCGCCGACGAGGTGATGATCCAGCACGCGGTGCCCGACCACGGGGACGCGCTCGACTCGCACGCGCTGTTGGCGGAGGCGGTCGGACTGGAGAGGCGTGAGACGGCGGGCGTCGAGCCGGAAGACGTCGAACCGGAAGGCGTCGAATCGGAGAGCGTCTGACTGACCGGCGCCGAGCGGAGCCGACATTCGCCGTAGCTCCCGCCGGCGACGGGTCCCTACTCGGCCTGCGGCGGGTTCCGGAACAGCCCGTCGACCATCGGGAGACAGCCGGCGACCGCGGCGACCGCGGTGGCAGCCGGCCACGCGTCGAACGCCGCCGTCCCGACGGCGTAGCCGCCCGCGAACAGCAGCGGCATACAGGCGAGTATCAGGTCCGCCCGGGAGAGCCGCACCGGTAGCTCGACGGCGGGGTTTTCGGCGGTTCGGGTCACTCCATATACCCCAGGTCCCGAAGCTTCTGGCCGATCCGCCGGGCCTCCGCCTCGCTGATCTCGTCGTCCGACTCCATCTCCTGGACGACCACGTGTTTCACGAACTCCTTGACCGAGCCGAACGGCTCCTCCTCGATGTACTCCTCGACGTCCGCGACGAACTCCTTCCGCAGCGAGATAGTGGTGTAATCGCTCATTACAACGGAGCACACGCTCCGTCCTGAAAAATCTAATTACATGTAATTACACTTCGGCACCGCGTGGACTCGGCTGGCTCGTTCGTGTCGCGGCGAGAGAGTGTGATAGTCGTTTAAAAGCAATCGGTGGAGACGGATCGACGGTGACGGACTTCGAAGCACCAGCCGTCCTGCGTCTCACGCATTCCTAGCCGTCCTGCGTCTCACGCATTCCTAGCCGTCCTGCACCGCACGCCTCCCCGGCCTCGCAGCTCTCCGGCCTCACGCCCGACCTCCCGCCTCCCTGGCCTCACGCCCGACCTCGCACCTCCCCAACCTCGCACGCGCTTCGAGCCCGACGGGCGCTCAGAGTCACGCGCCACCGCACAGTGATATATAAATAGCCGTCTCCCCGCGGGATTTCATCCGCTACTCCTCAGATATCTCGACGCACCGCGCTCGGAGCGCTACTCCACGCGCTCGCGGGCGGCGGCGATCAGCATCGGGAGCATGACGGTCGCGTCGCCGTAGACGGAGGCGTTGCGCGCGTCCTTCTCCAGTTTCCCCCACGATCGGGCCTCTTCGAGGGTGGCGCCGGAGAGCCCGCCGGTCGCCTCGGGGTCCATCGTGATCTGGACCGCGTAGTCGTAGGCGCGGGGCGTGACGAGCATCGTCTGGAGCGTGAAGTTCTTCGGGACGCCGCCGCCGACGAGCAGGCAGCCGGCGTCGTCGGCCTCGAACGCGAGGTCGGTCAGTTCCGTCATGTCGTCCAAGGCGTCGAGCGTGAACTCCGCGGTCTGGGCGTACATCCACGCCTGCAGTCCCAAGACGGAGTCCTGCACGGCGGGACAGTAGACGGGCACGTCGCAGTCGTAGGCCGCGGCGGCGACGCCGGGGTCCTCGGCCACGTCGTCGCGCTCGTTGACCGCGGCGTTGGCGCGCCCGAGTTCGCGCGTGAGGTCGGCGATCGAGACGGGGTCGCCTCCCTCCAACTCCGGGAACACCTCCGCGCGCAGGTGGCCCTCGAAGGCGGTGAAATGCTCTTGGGGCAGGTAGACGTTGTAGATGCGGTCAACGCCCTCGTCGCGGAGCCCCTCGTCGTGCTCGCGGGCCGTCTTCTCCGGATCGTGGGTCCGACCGTGGTGGTGTTTCCCGCCGATCGCCTCGATAGCGTCGTGGGTGAGGTTCGCGCCCGTGGTCACCACGGCGTCGACGTAGCCGTCGCGGATGAGGTCGGAGACGATCCGGCGCATCCCCGCGGGCACCATCGCGCCCGCCAGCGAGAGGAACACGGTGCAGTCGTCGTTCGCGAACATCTCCGCGAGCACGTCGCCCGCCTCGTTGACCGACGCCGCGCCGATCCCGGCGTCGCCGTACCCCTCGACTAACTGCCCGACCGTCATGTCCGCGGTCGCGCGGGTGTGTCCGACCGGGTCCTCGTGGAACTCCTCGCGCGGCGGGTCGCCGCCGGCGTGGTCCGGTTCGTGGCCGGCCTCACCGTCGGCGTCGGATTCGGGTCCTTCGCTCCCACCGTCGTCGTCGCTATCGCTCATAGCGGACGGTGCGACGCGCGACCGTTTGAAACGACCGATCTGTGGTCCGGTCTGCCGCCCGCTCTGCGGTCCGATCTCCGGCCAGATTCACCGTCCGCGCTACCGACCGCGCCACTGACCGGCGGCGCCCCCGCTCACGGGCGGGAACAGTGCCAGTTCGTCGCCCGCTTCGAGAACCGCGTCCATGCCGCCGTCGTGACGGACGTTCTGTCCGTTCCGGAGGACGTTGATGTGGTCGGCGACGTCGCCATCGTCAAGCACCCGGTCGCGGAGGTCCGGGTGGGACTCCATGAGCGCGTCGAGCGCGTCGCCGACCGTGTCGCCCGGCCCCGCCGCCACGTCGATCTCGCGACCGCCGGCGATCTCCGCGAGGTCGGCGAACAGCTTCCACTCCATACGCGGATCCCCGCCCGGACGACTCAAGAGCGTTGCGTCCCGTCCGCGTCCTCGGAGACGTCGGACTCGGTTTCCGCTGCGTCGTCGGCGGAGGCGTCGGTAGCGGAGGCGTCGGTAGCGGAGGCGTCAGTGGCGGAGGCGTCGGTAGCGGAGGCGTCGTCGGCGGAGGTGTCGGCGGCGTCTGCCGCCTCGATATCGTCGTCTCTCGGGGGCGGCGTCTCTCCCGGGGATTCCTCCTCGGGGCCCCTCGCGGCGGCCGCCTCGAACCGCCGGATCGCGTCGGGGCGCCCGACGAGATACACGAGGTCGCCTGCGTCGAACGTGTACGCACGCGGCGGGATCGGCTGGACGGATCCCTCCGTCGGTCGGACCGCGGCGACGACGGTGTCGACGTCGCCGACGGTGCCCCCGTCGAGGTCGCTGCCCGCCTCGACGGTCACAGTCGCCATCGTCTCGTCCGCGTTCCGCAGCAGGGAAGCGAACTCCCGGTCCGCCTGGGCCTCCGCGGGAAGCGTCACGATCCGGTATCCGGTCTCGTCGGTGAGGCGTTCGGCGTCCGACTCGTCGAGCGCGACCGTGACGGCGTCGCCGGCGACCCCCCGTAGCTCGCCGGTCGCGACGCGTTTCGGCTCCGGATCGTCCCGCCAGAGCTGGATCGTGTCACCGACGGTCGCGTTGTTCGGCGGGTCCGCGGCTACCGCGATCGCCGCGGATCCGGGCGCGAGCGTCGGCCCGACTCCGGCGGCGCGGGAGCCGACCGCGAAGTACCCGACCGTCCCGTCGGCGTCGAGGTCGACGTCGACGTAGCCGACGCCGTACTCCTCTTTGAGCCGGGTGACGAGTCGCTGTCGGAGGTCCTCCTCCGAGAGCTTCCGCGGGAAGAGCAGCGTCGTCTCCGCGAGTTCCGCCTTCTTCTCCGTCGAGACGGGATCGTACGTGTCCATGTCGTCGATCTCCTCGACCGGTGGGAGCGTCACCGCCGTGAACCGTCCCACCGCGCGAACGATCCCGCTCAGTTCGCCTTCGAGCTGTTTGGCCCCGGAGAGCGCGAACACGTCGACCGCGAGCCGGTCGCCCGCGTACCGGCCGACGGGCGCCATCACCGCCGCCACGCCGAGCGAGACGAGGTTGAAAAACACGCTCTCCGGCGCTAACAGCGCCGGGTTGTCGCCGATCGCCACCGATCCCAGGGAGGTCGTGTTGAGGTATAGCGCGACGACGGAGATGCCGAGTAAGCCGGTCACGCCCTCGGGGATCTCCGTGCGGAAGTACCAGCGGTAGGACAGCGCCGCGCTCCCCGCGACGAGCGCGGCGACGACCGCAAACGTGACGAGGGTGACCGCGGCCTGTCGCGGCCGGGCGAAGCCGACGTCGACGGCGGCGACTGCGGCGACCGCGGCGGTCACGCGGCCACCTCCGCGAACCGGTCTATCGCGTCGCGGCTCCCGACGACGAACAGCTCGTCGCCCGCCGACAGCGACTGCGACCCGCTCGGTGCGATCGTCCACGACTCGTGGCGCGCCGCGAGGACGGCCACGTCGTACGCCTCACGTATCTGGGCCTCACCGATGGTGTGGCCGTCCAGCGGCCCGTCGGCGACGACGGAGACCTTCCGGAACCGCTTTCCGGTCCGCCGCAACAGCGCGGTGAGTTCGTACTCGCGGCGGGTCCCTCGCGACAGCACCAGCACTCGTCCCCGATCGGTTCCCAGGAGCTCCGTCGCCTCGGAGCGGTCGACGGCGACCGTCACCCTCCCTTCGCCGCCGGTCGTCGTGGGAGCGGTCGCCGCCGGCGGGGCGGCGACGACCTCCTCCCCGCCGTCGGTCCGCAGGTCGTCGCCCGGACCCGGAGCGTCGCCGGCGTCGGAAGCGGGGGCGGGCGCCGCGCCGGCTCCCGGCTCGGGCTTCCCGCTCGACCGTGCAGCGAGCACGGCCCCCTCGATGTCGAGATCCGCCGTGACCACGCGGACCACGTCACCGCGCGCGATTCCCGTCGGTACGAGCGCCGACACGGAGACCGCGCGTTTCCCGGCCGGCACCCGTTTCGAGAGCGCTCCGGTCGGCGGCGCGGCGGCTACCGTCGCGTGCGCCTGCTCGTCGATCCGGACCGCGATGTCGGCCAGATCGAGTTCGGTCTGGAGCCGCTCCGCGAACCGCGCTTCGAGTTCCGCGAGCGGGAGGTCAGCCGGGAACGTCCAGTCGCCGTCGAGGATCGCCCGGCGCGTCTCGGCCGGCAGCGGCGGGTACCCCTCCATGTCGTTCACCTCGCCGGTCACCTCGACGGAAACGCGCCCCCTGCCGCCGACGAGTTCGATCACGTCGGTCGAGAGGGTCCGATCGCGGAGCTGTTTGAGCGAGATTCGCTTCGGGACGCTGGCGCCGAGGCGGTCCCCCTGCGCGTGAGCGTACAGCGAGATCATCAACACCACGATGATCGCCGTGAGGATCGTCGGCGCGCGCTCCGACGAGCGGATCGTTTCGTCGTTGAGCGCGAGCAGTCCGCCGTTGACGCCGGCGATCGCGAGCGATAACACGACCACCCCGAGTCCGGGGATGGTCACGTCGGTAACGTACTTGAACACGAATCCGAGGACCCCGGCGACCAGCGCGGGGACGACCCCGGTGATGACGCCGAGGTAGATCCCGAAGACGATCTCGACCGGCAAAGACATACGCCCCTCAACCGGCGGCGGATTTAAACGTGTGTCGGCCTCGGGGGCGTCACGAGTTGCCTGTCCGCCACCCCCCAGGGAGACCCGCCGGCCCAATCGGAAGACCACCGGATCCTCGGAAGACCGCCGGATCCTCGGAAGACCGCCGGATCCTCGGAAGACCGCCGTCCTGGCTCGCGAAGTTTAAGTTCGCCGTCGGCGACGACACTCCATGGAGCTGACCCGCGATTGGGTGACCGTCCGGGCGTCGATCGTCCTGACGTTCGCGGTCGCGATCCTGTCGATACTCGCCGGTCTCGCCCAGATCGGCGGCCTCGGCGTCGACGGGCCGCTCTCCCCGCACGTCCCCGGTGTCGTCCGCCAGACCGTCGGGTTCACGGGGACGATCACCGGGTTCGCGATGTTCGGTAGCGGGTTCGCGTTGCGGAACGGGTACCGCGTCGGCTGGTACTCCACGGCGGTGCTGCTGCCCCTGACCGCGATCCAGGGGCTGATGCAGGCATCGGTGCTGTCGTTCCCGCTGGTGGCCCTCTCCGTCCTGTCGGCGCCCGCGCTGGCGTACAACCGGCGGCGGTTCGATAGGCCGTTTTCGCCGTCGCCGACCCAACTCGCGTCGGGCGCGGCGCTCGTGACTGCGCTCTCCTACGGCACGGTCGGCTCGTACGCCCTCAGAGACCAGTTCGAGGGCATCGAGACGATCGTCGAAGCGTTCTACTTCACCGTCGTCACTGCCTCGACGGTCGGCTACGGCGACATCCACCCGGCCTCGGACATCGCACAGCTGTTCGCGATCTCCTCGCTCGTGATGAACGTCGCCGCCTTCGCGGTGGCGCTCGGGGTCCTCCTCACGCCCGCCATCGAGGCGCAACTCTCCAAGGCGCTCGGAAAAATGACCGACAAACAGATCGACCTCCTCGACGACCACGTCCTCGTCCTCGGCTACGGGGACCTGACAGAACCGATACTCGAAGAACTCGACGCCCGCGACGGGACCGAATACGCGGTCGTGACGACCGACGAGACCGCCGCAAGGCGGCTCGGCGAACGCGACATTCCGGTGTTCACCGCAGACCCGAGCGACGTCGACCCGCTCGAACGGGTCAACATCGACGGCGCTCGCGCGGTCGTCGTCGCGACGAACGACGACGCGCGGGACGCGCTCGCCATACTCACCGCCAGACAGCTCAACCCCGACGTGCGGATCGTCGCGGCGGTGACCCAGCGAGAGAACGTCAACAAGCTCCGCCGGGCCGGCGCGGACCAGGTGATCTCGCCCGCGACGCTCGGCGGTCACATCCTCATCGACTGCGCGTTCGGCGCGGACAGCGAGGACGCGACGACCGACCTCCTCGGCGACGCGATCGACGACGTGGAGGAGCTCGACGACTCGCCCGCCTGACGACGGCCCCCGTCGCCGCCGCCCGCTCAGCGGCTCTGCCGACCCTTGGTCTGCCGGTAGTCTCGGCTCAACACGTTCTCGCGCATGTGCTCCCGAAACGCGTCGGCGTCGGCGTCCGTCATCTCGGTCGGCTCCTTCATCGGTACCAGCTCGAAGCCGCGTCCGCGTATCGTCGTCGCGTGCTCGGCGTCGACGTCGAACGAGTCCGGGCGCCGGGTGGTGTACTCGACCGCGAGCTCGCGGAGCGGTCGCTCGCCGACGGGGACGATGATCTGCGGGTTGATCATCCGGATCTCCGCGTTGAGGAACGGTTCGCAGGTCTCTACCTCCCGGTCGGTCGGATCGCGATCGGGGTGGCGACACCGCGTCAGGTTCGTGAAGAAGACGTTCTGTACGTCCGGTTCCGCCGCGTCCGCCGCCGATCGAACGAACCCGAGATCGGCGAAGATCGACTGCACCCGCTCGCCGGCGCCCGCGCCGGTGAAGGGGACGCCGTTGGCCTCGGCGCCGTCGCTCGGCCGCGCGCCGACGACGAGGAACTCGCCGCCCACGTCGCCGTAGCCGTGAACGACGCGGTCGCGGGACGTGCACAGTTCGGGACAGTTCTCGCAGTCCGCGTCCATCCCGAACGGGTTTCGGAACTCTTTCTGATTCGCGTCCACGGCCTCACTGCGTCCCGCGGGCTGGTAAACGCTCCGCTGGCAAGAGAGGGAGTCTTCGAGAACGAGAGAGCAGTACCGCTGTTCAGTGTGCTACCGTCAGTTCAACGCGTAGGTGTCGCCGTCGCACTCGACCATCCCCTCCTTCCGGAGGGTCTTCAGGATGCTGTACAGCGAGAGCTTCTTCATTCCGAGGGAGTCGCCCATCTCCGAGACGGTGGCGTTGCCGTTCGTCGTCAGATACAGGTACACGAGCTTCGCGCGAGGAGACTGCAACTCCGGCGGCAGGGCCGGTGCCGCCGTGGGTGCTGTCTGTGTCTCTAACATCTTGTCCGATCCATTGCATTCGACGATAATAAACCCCCTATTCAACGATCGTCGTAATAGGGTCACTCATCGATTACAGGCCGAACGCTCCCGAAATACACACGAACGCGATCGGTGCTGTCGGCGTTCCCGTCGTCGCGCTCGCGAGATCCCCCGCCGGATTTCGACCGACGACGGATAGGAGACCGTTAACGATCCCGATCGATAGTGTCGAAGCCCACTTCAGTACGACCGGCTCTTCGGCTCGTACGTCTTGTTCTCGCCTTCGAGGATCGTCGGCTTGTACCAGAGTTCGGGCTCGCCGTCGTTCCACGAGACGAGCGTGTGTTTCAGCCAGTTCTCGTCGTCGCGCTCCTGGCGCTCCTTGCGCCAGTGAGCGCCGCGGAACTCCCTCCGCGCGAGCGCGCCCATCGTGAGCGCCTCGGCGATGTCGAGGATGTTCCGGGTCTCCATCGTGTGGATGAGGTCGGTGTTGAACGTCCGAGACGGGTCCGAGACGGCCACGTCCTTGTACGACTCCCGGGCCTCGCGGAGGTCGCCGAGCGTCTCTTCGAGACGTCCCTCCTCGCGGAACACGTTGACGTTGGCGGTCATCGTCTTCTGGACCTTCGAGCGGATCTCGGCGTGGTTTCGGCCCTTCCGCGCGAGTAGGTCCTCGATGCGCGCCTTGGCGCGCTCGACTTCGGCTTCGAGCACCCCGTCGGGGTCCGTCGCCACCGCGCCGCCGTCGGCCGCGGCGGGACCCTGCCCGCCGGTCTCGCCGACTGCGACGTCGAACTCGTAGTCCGCGGCTTCCCAGTCGCCGTCCTTGCCGGTCGTGATCTCCGCCTCGCCCATCTCCTCGCCGGCGGCGTGACGCCCGGCGCGCTTCCCGAAGACGATGAGCTCTGGCAAGGCGTTGCCGCCGAGCCGGTTCGCACCGTGGACCGACGCGCAGGCGCACTCGCCGGCGGCGTAGAGGCCGCCGATGGCGGTCTCGCCGAACTCGTTCGTCTCGATGCCGCCCATCGCGTAGTGTTGGCCGGGCTTGACCGGCATCGGCTCCGTGAGACCGTCCGCGCCCTCGAAGTCCTCCGCGAGGTGGAGGATGTTCTCTAGCCGGTCGAGGATGCGCTCCTCGCCCAGGTGGCGCATGTCGAGGTGGACGTACTCGTCCTCGATGCCGCGCCCCTCGTTGACCTCGGTGAGCTCGGCGCGCGAGACCACGTCGCGGGAGGCGAGCTCGCCGTCGTTGTTCGCGTAGCCGTGCTCGAACATGAACCGCTCGCCGTCCTCGTTGTAGAGGATACCCCCCTCGCCGCGGACCCCCTCAGAGATGAGGACGCCCGTCGACGGCAACGTCGTCGGGTGGAACTGGATGAACTCCATGTCCTCCATCGGGACGCCGGCGCGGTACGCCATCGCGACGCCGTCACCGGTGTTCGCGACCGCGTTCGTGGTGTGGTCGAACACCTGCCCCATCCCGCCGGTCGCGAGGATAACGCCGTTCTCGGCGCGGAAGCCGCTGACCTCGCCGCTCTGGATGTCGTAGGCAACGACGCCGTGGCAGGTCCGGTCGGCGGGGTCGTCCTCGTCGGTGACGGCCAGCTCCATCACGTGCCACTCGTCGTACACCGTGATCCCGCGTTTGACCACCTGCTCGTACATCGTGTGGAGCATCTGGTGGCCGGTCTCCGCGCCGGCGTACGTGGTCCGGGGGAAGGAGAGTCCGCCGAACGGTCGCTGGGAGACGCGCCCGTCCTCCTCGCGGGAGAAGGGCATCCCCCAGTGTTCGAGTTGGATGACCTCTTCCGGGCTCTCCTGACAGAGGGCCTCGACCGCCGGGGCGTCCCCGAGGTAGTCGGACCCCTTCATCGTGTCGTACGCGTGGTCCTGCCACGAGTCGGCGTCGCGAAGCGCCGCGTTGATTCCGCCCTCGGCCGCGCCCGTGTGCGATCGGACCGGGTGGAGCTTCGAGACGATGGCCACGTCGGCCCCGGCTTCCTGTGCCGCGATCGCCGCCCGGAGTCCCGCCCCCCCGGCGCCGACAACGATAACGTCGTGTTCGTGCATTGTTGTATAGTATCTCGTTAGGTTTGGAGTCCCTTGAGCGTGTCCACCGCGCTCACCAGAACTTCAGGTTGTTCTTGACGGCCTCGCGTTTCAGCTCCTGGATGTGCTCGGTGAGAGGGATGTCCTTCGGGCACACCTCGGTACAGGAGAACTGGGTCTGGCACCGCCAGACGCCGTGTTCCTGTTCGATGATCTCCAGCCGCTGCTGTTTGATGTCTTCTCCCTCGCGCTCGTCCATCGCGAACCGGTAGGCCTTGTTGATCGCGGCGGGGCCGAGGTACTCGTTGTCGCCGGCGGCGACGTTACACGAGGACATACACGCGCTACACCAGATACACCGGGTCGACATCTTGATCTTCTCGCGGTTCTCCCGCGTCTGGCGCTGCTCCTCCAGTTCGCCGTCGGGGTACTCGTTCGTCTGGAAATACGGCTCGACGGACTCCATCTGGTCGTAGAAGTGCTCCAAGTCGACGACGAGGTCCTTCCGGACGTCGGCGTGCGGGAGCGGCTCGACGCGGATCGGCTCTTCGAGGTCGGCGATCTGCGTCTTACACGCCAGCTTCTGGCCGCCGTTGACGAACATCGCGTCGGAACCGCAGACCGCCTGCCGGCAGGAGTGCCGGAACGTGAGCGAGGAGTCGTACGTGTCCCGCGAGTACATCAGCGCGTCGAGGACGGTCATCCCCTTCGTGAACGGGACGTGGAACGTGTCGAACCGGGGCTCCTGTTTCCCCTCAATCTCGGGGTCGTACCGGAACACCTTCAGCTCGATCGTCTCCTCGTCGTCGGCGGCCTTCTCGGCCTCCTCCGCCTGCCGGCGCGCGCGCTCCTCGGCGGCGCGCCGTCGCTTCTCGTCTCGGCGTTCGTCGCCCTTCGAAGCGACCTCCGCGTCGACGTCGGTTTCGCTCGATTCGTCCGTCTGTTTCGGTATCTGCGTACTCATAGTTCAGAGAAGCGGGAAGCCGCCCGCCCATGCGTTCGCCGTCCGAATCCCCTGGAACAGCAACACGACGCTCGCGGCCACGAGCGACCACTTGACGACCGTGCGCTTGGTGCCGGTGAGCCCCTGGTTGACGAGGGCGTTGTACACGCCGTTGACCCCGTGGAACGTCGCGGTCACGAGGAACAACACCATCAGCGAGTAGTAGCTCAGCTGCTCCATCCGCGCTGAACTAGCTGCGAGCGTGACCTCGTCGGCGTGGTGGACGAAGTGGAGCAGGAAGAAGTGGAACGCCAACACGACGAGCAGGAACGCCGCCGTGACGCGCTGGAGCAGCCACATCCGACCGCCAGAGTTGAACGAGGAGTAGCGCTCCGCCATCTCAGAACGCCCCCGCGATGAACGTCGGAACGGACGCGACGGTGATCGCTCCGGTCAAGATGAGCGACGCGTAGAAGCTCTTGTCCTGTGCCTCCAGTCCGACCCCGAGATCGACGAGGAGGAGTCGGGTCCCGTTGAGCATGTGGAAGACGGCGACCGCGAGCAGGCCGACCTCCAGGATACGCACTAACAGCAGCCCTTCGAGGCTGACGATCGTCCCCGTGAACACGTCCGTCTCCGATCCCTGGAACATCATCGTCGCGCCGTCGGCTGCCGGGATCGCGGTACTCAACACGGCGATGTGAGTGAACAAGTAGCCGATGAGCACCCACCCCGTGAACTTATGGAAGATCCAGGCCCACATCCCCGCCTCGAACTCCCGCCAGCGGCTGAAGTCCTCGATGAGGCCTCGATTGTACGACTGACTCATACCTAGTGGTTCTGAACCGGGGTCGTATAGTAGTTACTAACACGGCGGGATCCACCCCGACGGACCTGCTCTCGTGTCCGAGTCTGACCGATCACCGTGATCGCGAGCCCGTAGCCGCGTGTCTCTGTTACTATGTGGTGCAGTGACATTGTCATCGTGTGCCACAGTCTCATGCCCATCGCGCTCGCGGAAGCCTTTTATGTACTGCACTCACTCCTACGGATGCAATGGCGAAAGGCGAAGTTGACTTCTTCAACGACACTGGCGGCTACGGATTCATCGAGACTGACGACGCGGACGAGGACGTTTTCTTCCACATGGAGGACGTCGGCGGCCCGGACCTAGAAGAGGGTCAGGAAGTCGAGTTCGACATCGAGGAGGCGGACAAGGGTCCGCGCGCGACGAACGTCACCCGTCTGTAACAGTCGGCGACGTTCCACAGTTGTATCGGCTTTTCGACCGTTCTACGCCCGTGAGCGACAGCGATACTCACGAGACGCGGCCGGTCCGCTCGATTCCCGAGACGTAACCGGTCCGATCTTTGGGTCGGCGAAGACCGAGGAGAGCGGATCGGCGCGACCGTTGAACCGGGCGTTCGAACCCGACCGATAGGGATTTACCGGTTGCTGACTGACCGGTCAGTCAGATGAGCGATCAGCCGAGCGCGGCCGACGAGATCATGGACGGGGTCTACCGCGCGCTCCGCGCCCACGGCTACGCCGACGTGACGATGCAGGACATCGCCGACGAGTGCTCGAAGAGCAAGTCGCTGCTCCACTACCACTACGACACGAAGGAGGACCTGCTCGTCGCCTTCCTCGACACGGTCATCACCGATTCGGAGCGGCGGATCGCGGCCCACGCGGACGATCCGCCGGCGGAGCGGCTCGCGGGGTTCATCGGCTGGTTCGTCTTCGATCCGGACGCGGTCGACCGGGAGGCGTTCCACATCGCGCTGCTCGAACTCCGGACACAAGGACCGTTCAACGAGCCGATCCGCGAACAGCTCGCCCGGAGCGACCGGTTGCTCCGCGGTACCGTCGTCGACATCCTCGAATCGGGCATCGAGGAGGGCGTCTTCCGCGACGTCGACGTCCAGGAGACGGCGGCGCTGCTGGTCGCGACCCTCGACGGGGCCCGGACGCGACAGATCACGCTGAGCGGCGGGACGGGCGGTACTGGCGGTCGCAGGGCTGTGGTTTCTGAGGCAGACTCGACCGACAGTGACTCGACCGACGACGTCGACCTCGGAGCCGCTGACACCGCCGACCGTCCCGAACCGACGTACACGCGGGTGGTCGCCGAGGCGACGATCCGGCGGATCGTCGAGCCGTTGCTCGCCGAGGGCGCGGAGCTGCCGTCGCTCGAAGCGGGGATCGCGGCGATGGCGCCGGTCGACGCGGACGAGAGCGAGACCGAATGACCGGCGGTTCGGTGCGGGGTGACTGACGTGGGACCGCTCGGGATCGACCGCCCGCCGACCGTGCTCCTCGCGGTGATCGCCAGTACCTTCTTCGTCGGCTTCGGCGGCGGGGTCGTCTTTCCCATCCTGCCGAATCTCGGCGCGGTCCTCGGCATCTCGGCGTTCATGGTCGGCGTGATCCTCTCCGCGAACCGGTGGGTCCGTCTGGTCGCGAACGGGCCGGCCGGCGCCCTGGTCGACAAGTACGGGACGCGCAAGCCGTTCGTCGTCGGGCTGTTCGTCGAGGGCGTCGCCACCCTCGGGTACGTCGTCGCGCTCGCGACCCCGTCCGCCGCGTCGCTCCGTCCTCTCGCGGCGTCGCTGCCGACGCTCGCGGCCGGCCCGCTGGTGGTCGGTCCGGAGGGGTGGTTCACCGCGCTCGCGGTCGCCGTCGCGCCCGAGACGTGGTTCCTGATCGCGCGCGTTCTCTGGGGGCTCGGCTCCGCCGCGGTGTTCGCGACCGCCTACACCATCGCCGCCGACCTCTCCGACAGCGGCTCGCGGGGGACGAACATGGGGGTCGTTCGCGGCGGGATCACGATGGGGTTCCCGGCGGGGCTCGTGCTCGGCGGGGTCGTCTCCGCGCTCGCGGGCGACGTGGCGGCGTTCACCGTCGCCGCGGCGTTCGCGCTCACCGCGAGCGTCGTCGCGTACCGCTACGTCCCGGAGACGCACGTCACCGGTGACCGGTCGGAAGAGTCGATCCGGCCGTGGGACGTCGACACCGCCGTCCCCGCCCTGACGGTCGGACTGGTCAACTTCGGGCTGATGTTCGCGTACATCGGCGCGCTGTTCTCCACGCTGGTGCTGTTCCTCGGCGAAAACGACCTCTCCCTCTTTGGGCTCGCCCCGCAGGGAACCTCGGGACTGTTCATGGCCGGCACGGTGCTCTCCGCCGCGCTCTTCATGTTCGTCGGCGGGCGGATCTCGGACACCCGCGACTCCCGGACGCCGATACTGCTGACCTTCCTCGTGGTCTCGTTCGTCGGGTTCCTGCTGCTCGCCGGCGCGGGATCGGTGGTCTCGCTCGGGCTCGCCTGCGTCTTCATCGGCGCGGGGCAGGGCGGGACGAGCGGCCCGATGATGGCCCTGCTCGCCGACCTGACCCCCGACGAGCGGATGGGTCGGGCGTCGGGGACGAACAACGTCCTCGGCGACGTGGGCGGCGGGCTCGGTCCGATGGTGTCGCTGCCGCTGATCGACGCGGTCGGGTTTACGCCCGTCTACGCCGCCTGCGCTGTCCTCCCGCTCGCCGCGGGAACCGTGCTGCTCCTCGGCGTCCGCCGCGAGACCGGGACGTTTCTCCCCGGGCGAACCGCGGGAGAAACCGGGCCGGGCGAGGGGTCGGCTCCCGCGGATCCGTAGTCGACGGCTCTACCGGCCCATCCGCCACTGTGACTTATAAAGCGGCTTCCGGCCCCAGTTCACGCTGACAGGCGAAGTAACAGCCGCCCCGAGGCCGATATCGGAAGTGTGCGAACCGCTGGCTCCCGCTGCTTGAAAGAACAACCGTTAAAAGTCGCCACCGGGTTCGTACGGATATGGCTGGAACTATCGAAGCGCTCGTCCCCGGCGGGCAGGCCACCCCCGGCCCGCCGCTCGGTCCCGAGCTCGGGCCGACGCCGGTGGACGTTCAGGACGTCGTGTCGCAGATCAACGAGGAAACCGCCGCGTTCGACGGCATGGAAGTGCCCGTCACCGTCGAGTACGACGACGACGGCTCCTTCACGATCGAGGTCGGCGTCCCGCCGACGGCCGAACTGATCAAAGACGAGGCCGGCTTCGAGACCGGCTCCGGCGAGCCCCAGGAGGACTTCGTCGCGGACATGTCGATCGAACAGGTGAAGAAGGTCGCCGAGCAGAAGTCGACCGACCTGCTCTCGTACGACGTGAAAAACGCCGCCAAGGAGGTCGGCGGCACCTGCGCCTCCCTCGGCGTCACCATCGAGGGCGAGGACGCCCGGACCTTCGACGACCGCGTCGACGCCGGCGACTACGACGACGTCCTCGAAGCGTAACGACGCGACCCGACGCGGCTCCGCCGCAGTCCCGCGGCTCACCGCGGTTTTCTGGCGTCGTTTTCTCCGCACCGCTAGCGCGTCCTATAGCGGTGCGCCGCTTCGACCGTCTCCCCGTCTCTCACCATCGCGGCCCCATCGGCTTTTTACCTGCACCGCACCGACTCGCGACCGTGCCCGATCTCCACCCCGTCGCGAAACGGATCCACAACGTCCAGCCTCGGCCCGTTCGGCTCACCCTCGATGACGGCGAGACCGGCGTGTTCGAGTTCTCCTCGACCGAGTTCTTCCAGCGGGAGTTCCGCGGCGAGGGGACCCGCACCGACGCCGACGGCGACGCCGAGTTCCGGCTGATCACCTCGGACGACTACGGGTCCGTCCTGCTCGGCCGATCGGGTCCCGACGAGGAGGGGTGGACCGTTGTCGGCGAGGTGACCGAGGCGGAACCCGCTGAGGCGTGATCGACTCCGGCGTCGTCATCGAACCCCGGCGTCGTCATCGAACGACGGTGACGGGCATCTCGGCCCGGCGGACCACGGCCTCGGCGACGCTTCCGAGCAGGACCCGAGAGAGGCCAGTCCGGCCCTGACTCGCTAACACGACGTGGTCGAACGGCTCGTCCGGTCCGTCGTCCTCCCCGACCGGTTTCTCGCCGCCCGCCACGCCGAGGATCGTCGCCGTCGGTCGCCCGACCTCCAGTCTCGTCTCCACGTCGCGATCGACCGCCGCGGTCGCCTCGTCGAGGATCCGTTCGCCGCGCTGTCTGGCGCTGTCGTACCACTGGTCGGCGGCGCCCGGGAACCCCCCCTCCGCGCCCGTTACCGAGTCTGCGGGGTTGATCACGTGTAACGCCGTCAGTTCGGCGTCGGGCCACTCCGACGCCGCGAACTGGAGGGCCTCCGCCGCTTCCGCCGATCCGTCCACCGTAACCAGAATGCGTTTGGCCATGTGTGGGCTTCTCTCTCTCGACGGTAAAAGGCGGCGGTGGTTCGTTAGTCGTGTCGCGTCACGCACTTCGAGAGGCCGATCAGTTCCACCGGTTCGGAGTTGTCCGGCGAGTAGACCACCATCTGTCCCTTCTCCATGTACGGCACCTTCCCGGCGAGGTTGGCGGGGATGTTGACGCTGGAGATCGCGTCCTCGTCGCCGAGGTTCAAGACGATCTTCGTGTTCACCTGTTTAAAAACCGACTCCGCGACGTCCTGGGGGTCCTGCGTGATCAGGAACAGTCCGAGCCGCTCCTTGCGCCCCTGTTTCGCGGCCTCCGTGAACTTCTGGACGACCTTCCGGGCCTGCACGGTGTCGGCGTCAGCGAGGAAGTTGTGCGCCTCGTCCATCCCGATGAGGAGGGGCGTCTCCTCGATCCGGTCGCTGTCGGGGTCGTTCGAGAGCTTGTCGTCGACGAGCAGCCCCGCGACCGCGAGCACGACGATCTCCTTCTGCCGGGAGGTCGGCAGGTGATACGTGGGCACCACGGAGAGCCCGCCGGGGCGCACGAGGGTGTGATCGAGTTCCGTGATCGGCTTCGCGTCTTGATCGAAGATCCCGCCGGGAACGCCGCGAACCCGCCGTTTGACCGCGTCGAACGTCGCCTCGTGGACTCGCCCGCTCTCGTCGAGCTCCTCTTTGAGCGCCGGGTCGTCGAGGTACGAGAGGAACTGGCTGTAGGTGCCCGAGTCCCCGTAATCCCGGAAGAAGCGGTTGAGGAGGGTTAACAGGGCCGGGTACTGGTTCTCGTTGAGCCCGGAGCCCGCGACGAGCCACGGCATGTCCCGCGCCAGCGAGAAGGGGATCGTGAACTCCACGCGCTCGGCGCGGTGCCCCTCGCCCGGGTACGTCGCGTTCGCGGCCCGCGGCACGAGGGCGACGGTGTCGTCGTGGCCGCCGTGCGCGATCCCCTCCCGGTCCAACCGGCGCGCGAAGTCGGCGTCGAGGTCGGCGTTGTCGTCGTGCATCTGCGCGTACTCGTCCTGCGGGTCGAACTGGACGACCGCCATCCGCGATTCCCGACCGTCGCCGGTCGGGTAGGTGCGGTCCGCGTCGAGGTACTGCCGGAGGACGTTCTTGGAGGCGTGGGTCTTCCCCGACCCGGTCCCGCCGGCGACGAGGGTGTGCCGGAACGCGAGCGGGTCGCCGTCGGCGTAGTCGTCCTTCACGCGGTAATCGACCGTGGGCGGCTCCGCCGCCGTCCGGACCTTCTCCCCGCCGACGGAGAGGTGCCCGAGGAAGACGCCGTCCTCGGGGATCTTCAGCCCGGTCTTGATCTCGGCGTCGTCGGAGGCCTCCTCGACGACGGCGCCCGGCTTCGGCACCCGGTCGGTCATCCGGCGCTTCATGTCGTCCCCCTCGCCGTACACGACCGACATCGGCTCCAACTCGGCCATGAACTTGTAGTCGCGCTCGGCGAAGTCGTCGCGGCGCATCTGCCGGCGCGCGTGGATCTCGGTCGCGTCGTCCGAGCGGAACTCCTGTGCGTACTCCAGGCCCGTGATCCGACAGAACAACCGCTCGCCGTCCGGGTACGGGATCAGGAGGTACTTCCCGAGCCGGACCGACTCGCGGTTCCCGGTCGTGACGAACGCCCGAAGCGTCGTCTCCTCGGCCTCCTCGGCCACGCGGAGCCCCTGCGAGACGGAGACGACGCCGAGGCCGGCGTCCTCGCCGATCGGCTCCACGTCGTACGCGGCGAACTCGTCGTCGGGCGCGGGCTCGGCCCCGCTGTCGGTCGGGCCCCCGGCGTCGGTCGCGTCCCTACCGTCGGTCGCGTCGGGATCCCCGCCCGTGCCGCCGCGCTTGGCGTCACCCCGCTCGGCGTCACCGCTCCCGGTGTCACCGGATCCGGCGGTCTCGGGGTCGGCGGCGTCGGCGTCGCCCTCGTCGTCGCCGAACTCGGTGAAGTCCTCCAGCGTCATGGCGGACCCACCGCCTCCGGCGCCGAAAGCGTTTCCCCCTCGCCGTCCGGTTCGGGACGTTCTCACGGGCCCCTTTTGAGTCTCCGGACCGTATCGAGGGCATGATACTCGTTCGCGGCAGCGGCGGCGGGACGGAGCTCACCGGCACGGTGTTCGAGCGCGGTGAGGAGCCGCCCGCTTATAAGGGCGCGCCCGACGAGGACGCCCCGTACGTCTGGGTGTGCGACTCCTTCTACGAGGTCGAGAGCGGCGGGTCGGCCCTGCGCGTCGACGGCGAGGAGATCCGCGTCGCCTTCGAGGAGCCGATGCCCCGCGGGTTCGACACCCGCGACCAGGCCCTGACCGCGGCGAGAGAGCACGTCCGGACTCAGTTCGCCAGGATCGGCGTCGACGCCGACGGCGTCGAGATCGAAGTGACGAAAGAGGACCCGGCCTGAGCGCCGGAGGAGCCGCATCGTCTCCGAGTCACCGCCCCAGTCGCCGGGCCGGAGCCGGTGCCGTGACCACGGCGGGTTTTATGCGCGCAGCGGGGGTGTACTGAGCGTATGTCCGACCCGTCCGCGGAGTTCGATCCCGAGTCGCGATCGGAGCGCGAGGTCGCCGCCGAAGCCGCAGAGGACCGGTCTGAGCTGCTCTCGCTCATGGGGCACACCTACCGCGGGGAGCTCGGGCGGGCGGCCTCGTGGCGCACGCGGATCGACCGAACGACGAACTGGGCGGTGGTGTTGACGGCGTCGCTTCTCACGTGGACGTTCTCGAACGAGTCGCGCCCCCACTACGTGCTGCTCATCGGACTCGTGATGCTCACCGTCTTCCTCGGTATCGAGGCCCGACGGTACCGGATGTACGACGTGTGGCGCTCCCGCGTCCGGCTCCTCGAAGAGAACGTGTTCGCGAACGCGCTCGATCCCGAGGGCGTCGAGCAGTCGAACTGGCGCGAACTGCTCAGCACCGACCTCCGAGAACCGACGATCAAGACGCCGACCGTCGAGGCGGTCTCCCGCCGGCTTCGACGGGTGTACGCGCCGCTTCTGTCCGTCCTCATCGCGGCGTGGATCGTTCGTCTCACCGTGTTTACACCACCGGAACGCGGTGTCGTCGCCACCGCGTCCGTCGGCGCGGTTCCGGGTAGGGTCGTGCTGGCGGCCGTTGCCTGTTTTTATTTCGGTGTGCTCGGACTCTCTCTCCGAACGCGGCCGCGGCAAGCGAAAGGAAAACTCGAGTCGACCGACCGCACGGAGGAGTGGAAGTAACGGTCCACCGGCCGCTGAACCCCGCTACGTGTCGCCGTTAGTAGCCGCGTCGTCGGTGTCCTCGTCGTCGGCGTCACACACCCCGAGCGGGAGGCTCTCCGCGCGGGCGGCGTCGGCGTCGAGCCCCTCGTAGGCGTCGTCGATGAGCCGGGCCAACTGCGTCTCGGGGCTCACGCCGCGGGCGGCCGCGAGCGCCGCGAGCCGGTCGTACTGCTCGTCCGGCACCGATAGTGTCCCCTCGTTCATACGCGCCGGTCCGCCCCGGAAGTACAAAAGTATTGTTCGGAATCCCGCGGTGTCCCGCGTCTCGAACCGCTTTTTCCGGGACGTCACCGCTCGCGCTCCCCCGGCGGCCCCCGCTCCTCGAAACGGCGACCGACAGCGCGCTTATTGCGCCGCGCCGCCAACGACGTCTCGGATGCCCGACCGACCCTCCGACGGCGGGAGAGAGCCGACGTCGTCGACCGCGAGATCGACGACCACCGACGCCGATCGAGCCGTCGAGACCGGGTCAGGCGTCGACGACGGTGTCGGCGACAGCGGTGCGACCGACGTCGACGACGAGGTACAGCGACGCCTCCGGGAGGCGTACCTCAACGACGCGGAACGGGAGCTGATCGTGACCGGAGTGCGGTCGACGGACGACAAGGTCGTCGTGGAGTTCCGGACCCCGCACGGCGACGCGACGCACGTCGAGCGGTTCCCCGCCCCGCGGCACGGCTCGCTGTCGGAGTCGGCGGCGTTCCTCGCGTTCCTCGAGTCTGCGGGCGTCTCGCCGCTCGACGTCGACGAACTCGTGGGGACCCGGGTGCCGGCGACGTACGAGGACGGCGGCTGGCGCCTCGACGAGTCGTATCTACCGGACTCCACCGACGAGGCGAGCGACGGCGACGCAGAGGGGGAGACCGCTCGCCAGGAATCTGCGTGGGAGCGGTCGAGAGAGTGGCTCTGGACGTACCGCTACTGGCTGTTCGCGGCGGTGCTGATCGGCGGCGAGCTGCTGTTCGCGGCGCTCGTCATCGTCCTGCTCTCCTGAGGGGGCCCGCCGGGTGACGGGCGGTCGCTTCGCGATCCGCCGCCGCTACTCCTCTTCTTCGAGGATCTCGCCGGCCTCGTCGCGCTCCGCTTCGTCGGTGTCGGCGCGCCGCCGGACGTCGACCCGGTAGTCGGTGAGGATGTCGCGACCGAGGAGGAGCGGGTACTCCATGTGCCCGCGGTCCTCGACGCTCGCGGTGACGGTGTGCTGGTTCCCGCCGATGCCGATCACGAGGTCGACGACGGGCCGGGCCTTCCCGCCCTTCACGCTGCCCGACTTCACGCGCGTCATGCTCTTGATCGGGCCGGCGCCGATCTCGGCGGCGAGTTGGGTGTCGATGCTCGTCCGGGTCGCGCCCGTGTCGGACTTCGCGAGCGCCTGCGTGGAGCCGGAGGTGCCGGTGACCACGACCTCCTCGATGTAGCCGATGTCGGGCTGCTCGGTCGGGCTCGGCTTTGGGGCGGGCGCGCACGAGGGTCGCGAGTCGTCGAGCGTCGCGGCGATCCGCGCCACGTCGTCGTCGTCGACCTCGCCGTCGACCGTCTCGATCGCGAGTTTCGCGATGTGCGGGGCCGGACTCGTCCCGGTGGCCTCGAACAGCCCTTTAAATCCGGCCGTCGGGTTCACTTCGAGCACGTACCAGCCGTCGTACCCCTCGACGAGGTCGACGCCGGCGTAGTCGAGGTCCATCACGTCGGCCGCGTACAGCGCGGTCTCGGCGGCCTCGTCGGGCATGTCGTCGGTGGCGTCCTCGACCGCACCGCCGAGCGCGACGTTGGTCCGCCAGTCGCCCTCTGGGGCGTAGCGGTACATCGAACCGATGATCTCGTCGCCGACGATGTAGACGCGCAGGTCGCGGTGCTTCTCGTCGTCGCGGTCGATGAGCTTCTGGAGGAACGCCTGTCGGTTCCCCACCTTCGGGTTCACGCGCTCCGTGAGGTCGACCTTCCACGTCCCGCCGCCGTGCGTGCCGATCGCGGTCTTATAAACACCGACCTCGCCGAAGCGCTCGCGGCCCTCGTTGAGCCGGTCGTTCGACAGCGCGAGTAGCGCGTCGGGCACGCGGATGTTCCAGTCGGCGAGCGTCGCCGCCGTGGCGAACTTGTGGATCGACGCGAGCACCGCGTTCGGCTCGTTCAGCATCGGCCGGATGCGCTCGAACGTGGTCGCCAGCCCGAGCAGCTCCGCGGGCTGGTCGGTGTTCGAGAGCAGCAGCCGGTTCGCGATGACGTCGACGGCGGGCTCCACCGAGACGTCGCCGTCCTCGACGCTGATCGCGGCGTTCTCTTCGCGGAGCCACACGGGCTCGTGCCCGAGGTCCTCGACCGCGTTGCAGATCGCCTTCGTCTCCTTGCTGTTGTGCAGCGACAGCACTCCCACCCGTACCGGGTCCGAACTCATGCGATCACCTGCGCGGCCCCACCTAAAAGTTCGACCGATCACCGGATCCGAGGGGTGCCATCAGTCCGCAAACCCGAGTGGCGCCGCCGCTCCGCGAATCCGAAGCGGGAGCGGGCGCCGTCGCTCCGCAAACCGGAATCGGGGGCGGGCACTGCCGACCCGCGGGTCGCCATATATATACTCCCCGCCGTGCTCCGGTTTGGCATGAGCGACGATCGGGTGTTCACGTACAACGGCGGCGCGGTGCCGCCGGGTGAGACGCAGAACATCCGCTACGGTATCAGCGAGACGTACCTCGGCGACCCGGTCCGGATCCCCGTGACGATCGTCAACGGCGAGCGCGACGGTCCCACCGCGTTCCTCACGGCGGCCGCCCACGGCGACGAACTCAACGGGATCGAGGTCGTCCGCGAGGTCGCCCACGAGTGGGACCTCTCGACGTTCGCGGGCACGCTCGTCTGTCTCCCCGTGCTCAACGTCCCCGGCTTCATCGCCCAGCAGCGCTACCTCCCCGTCTACGACCGCGACCTGAACCGGTCGTTCCCCGGGAAGGCCGGCTCGACCAGTTCGAAGCGGATGGCCCACCAGATCTACTCGAACTTCATCGAGCCCTGCGATTTCGGCCTCGACTTCCACACCTCCACCCGCGGCCGGACGAACATGCTCCACGTCCGCGGCGACATGACCGACGACGGCGTTCACCGCCTCGCACTGGCGTTCGGATCGAAGGTGGTCATCGACAGCGACGGCCCGAGCGGCACCCTCCGCGGCGAGGCGACCGACGACGGGATCCCCACGATCACCATCGAGATGGGCGAGGCCCACCGGTTCCAGCGCCCGCTCATCGACGACGCCCTCGCGGGCGTGCGCTCCGTGTTCGCCGAGTACGGACTGCTCGACACCGACACGGTTCGCTGGCCCGGCTGGCGGACGATCGTCGCCGGCGCGGGCGAGAAGACGTGGCTCCGCGCCGACTCCGGCGGGATCGTCGACACGCACTTCGAGAGCGGCTCGCTCGTTCACGAGGGCGAACGGATCGCGACGATCACCAACCCGTTCAAGGAGGACGCGGTACGGATCGAAGCGCCGTTCACCGGCCTGCTGATCGGGCTCTTGGAGAACCCGGTCGTCTACCCCGGAAACCCGCTGTGTCACCTCGTCGAGATCGACGAGTCGACGCGGCGCGCCATCGAGGCCGGCGACGCCCCGAAGCCGGTCGGGCAGCCGGACGCGGCGAACTGAGGAGGGCGGTCCGCGCGGTTCGCGACCGCGCCCTCGCGGCCATCGTCGCGATTCACGATCGTGGCCATCGTCGCGGTCTAGCTGATCGTAGTCATCGTCGCGATTCACGGCGGGTCGAGTCGGCCCCGAAACCCGAGCGCGGCGGCGGCGATCACGGCGAAGAAGCCGGTGAGGAACGCGACCGGCTGGACCGCGATCCGCTGCGCGACGACGGCGCCCGGCTCGCGCTCGACGGTCCGCGTCCAGAACTCGTAGCGGTCGCCCTCGTACGCGACCACGAGCAGCCCGTCACCCAGGGTCGGTTCGGTCGGATACGACAGCGAGTCGACGCGCTCGCCCGGGTCCTCGACGCCGAACCCGCCTTCCGGGTGATCGCGTGCGCGGTCGAACGCCGCGCGGGCCTCGGGGTCGAGGTCGGCGTAGTCGACGACGCCGTCTGCGGTCCCGTTGCTCTCCTCGGGCGCGTCGATACCCACCACGGGCGACCCGCTATCGACCGGCTGGACGGTGTGGGTGTAGGCGGGGTCGGACTCGCCGATCGGCACCGGGAGGTACAGCGGGTTCGCCATCAGGAGGACGCCGACGGTGAGGAGGCCGGCGACCGCGAGCCGGGTTCGCATACGGCGAGATTCGTCGGGGGAGGGTTTGAGCCTTTCCGCGGGGACTGACGGTTTTTAAGCGCGGAGGGCGGGACGTGCGGAGGGCGGGACGTGCAGAGAACGGGACGTTCGGAGGACGGACGTGCGGAGCGATTCTCACTTACTCGATGTCGGGCGTCTTCTCGCCCGCGGGAACGACGATCTCAAGCCAGTTCTCCTCGGGCGGGAGCGGGCAGGAGAACGTCTCGCTGTACGCGCAGAAGGGGCTGTACGCGAGGTTGAAATCGATCGTCACCGCGTCGCCGTCGGCGAGATCGCCGTCCGGCTCAAGCTCCATGTACCGCCCGTTGTGGTACGTCTGCTGGCCGGTCGTCTTGTCGCGGAAGGGGACGAATATTGCGCCGTCATCGCCCTCCTGTCGGTAGCCCGCGAGGGTGTGCTCGTCGCCGCCGACCTCGAACGCGAAGGTGACGATCCGGAGGTACCGTACCGGGTTGCTCGCGGTGGTCTCCATCTCGATCGGTTCGGGGTCGTCGTGGACGGTGACGGTCGCCTCGACCCGGTAGTCCGGGTTCGGATCGAAGTAGTCGAGCCCGTCGAACTCGTCGCGAGACTCGGGCGGGATCGGTGACTGCGGGTGCTCGGCGAAGAACTCGTCCTTCTCGCGGCGGTTCGCGCGGAGGCGCTCGTCGTAATCGTCGCTCATGTCCGGGAGGAGGACCGCCGGGGGTTTCAGGGTCGCGGTCCGGGAGCGGGCCTCCGTCGAACTCGATCGGTGGGGAAACGGCTCAAAGCGCCTGCAGGTCGGCCAGGCAGTCGTCCAGATCGCGCGTCGAGATCGCCAGCGAGAACCCGTCGACGCGCGCGAGGTCGGCGGCGTGGTCCCAGAGGTCGCCGTCCTCGATCCCGTGGAGTACGACCGCGTTCGGCGTCGGGCTCACGACCCGCAGCGCGACCAGCGGCGACTCGCCGCGCGTGACGCGGGTGAACACGAGCGCGCGGTTCGTCGACTGGCCGTACAGCCGGTAGAACTCCTCGCTCGACAGGCGGGTGATCGCCTCGATCGAGTTGATGACGGTGTGGCCGTTGACGTGGTCCTGCTCGCCGCGCACGATCTCCGTCGCGTCCATCGCCCCGTAGAACTCTTCTAAGGGGACCGCCGTCGAGTACTCGCGGAGGTCGTGGACGATGTCGCTCTCGAACCCGGCGGAGAGCACTCGCGCGTACTGTCGGAGCCGCCCGCCGCCGCGCCGCTCGTCGATGTCCAAGAGCCCGTCGACCGTCCGCCGGACGACGCCGATCCCCGGACTCTCCCGGCGCCCGCTCTCGTAGTCCGAGACGACCGACGAGGAGATGTCGAGCTGGTCGGCCAGCTCGGTCTGCGAGACGTCGAAGTCGGTCCGCCACTTCCGGAGGGTCGCCCCCGGGTCGTCGCTGAGCGTTATCTCACCCGCGATCCGGCGAGAGAGCTCTTCGCGTGCGTCGCTCATGACGGGATCCGAGAACGGAACGTTGCAAAAGACTATCGAAATCGGGGTTCGTCGAACGTCGACAGCCCGACTGAAAAGTGGAGCAGGAAGACCGATCGGGAAAGCGGGGCAGGAAGTCAGAGCGGGAACGCCGGGCAAGGAGGCCGATCGGGAAGGCGTGGGCGGGCAGAGGGAGTACGCGGGCGGTCGCCCCGCTCCTCACTCCACCGTCAGCGAGTAGACGATGACGGCGAACCCGATCGCCGTCAGGAGGCTGTTGATCGCGATCCCGACGGCCAGACTCGATCCGATGATCTGGTGGGAGACGCCCCCGATCAGCGCGCCGACGGTGACGACGCCGAAGCCGATACCGAGCGCGCGCAGCGAGCGGTTGCCGGTCCGGCCGTACGCCCGGAGCGCGTAGTAGGTGATGCTGCCACCGAGCACCAGGATGGCGGTCTTTGCGACGATGATGAACAGGTTGATGTACGTATTCATGTTTCCTCGCGAAGCTCAGACCACAGGTCGGCCAGTCGCTCGTCCCGGGTGCGCTCCGGGCGCGTGAACTCGATATCGAACTCGCGGTCGCCCTCTTCGGCGTCCTCCTCGTCGAGCGAGATCGCGACCGTCTCGAACGAGACCGAGTAGCGGGTCGTGTGTTGCCCGTCGCGGCGGATGTCCGTCGACTCCGACAGCAGGGACGCCTCGGTGAGCAGCTCCAGCTTTCGGTAGGTCGTGGACAGGGGGATATCGCACTCCTCCGAGATGTCGCTCGCCGTCTTCGGCTCGGTGAGCGCCGTCACGATCCGGCGCGCGGCGTCGTCGGCCAGCGCGTCCAGCACGTCGTCGACCGGCGGCGGATCGTCCTCGCGCGACGGGTCCCGCACCATACGTGTCCGTTCGACCGCCGGGACTTAAACCATCGAACTTCGGCTCGTCGAGTGAACGACCGAACGCCGCCCGTGGCGCCGCCGGGCGCGTGGCGAGGTCGGACGCATCCCGTTTTTGTGAGTGGGCCGCGTACGACGGTCCGATGGACTCGTGGAAGCGCCGCGTCGTCGGGTACTTCGGTTTCGTCCTCTTCGTGCTGATATTCACCGCGGTCGTCTACCGCTACGGGATGCGGGTGTACGAGGGCGACCCGCGCACGATGATCGATGCGCTTCGCTTCTCGGTCGAGATGTTCACCACGACCGGGTTCGGCGGGGACTCGCCGTGGGAGAGCCAACAGCTGAACGCGTTCATCGCGGTGATGGACCTGGTCGGAATGGTGCTTCTGATCGGCGCGCTCCCGGTCGTGGTGACGCCGCTCTTGGAGGAGGCGTTCTCGACGACGGCGCCCACGTCCTTGGACGAAGAACTGTCCGATCACGTCGTCGTCTGCTCGGACACCTCGCGGGCGGCTGCGCTCATCGAGGAGTTCGACTCCCACGACATCCCGTACGTGATAGTCGAGCCGGACCCCGACCGGGCGGTACGGCTCCACGAGACGGGCCGGACCGTGGTCCGCGCGGACCCGGAGTCGACGGAGGGGCTGACGGCCGCGAACCTCACCGACGCCCGGGCGCTGGTGACGGACGTCTCCGACCAGGTGGACGCGAGCATCGTGCTCGCCGCGAAGGAGCTCTCGCCGGGCGTGCGCGTCATCAGCGTCGTAGAGGACCCGGACCGCGAGCGGTATCACCGGCTCGCCGGCGCGGACGAGGTGCTCTCGCCGCGATCGCTGCTCGGCGAGAGCCTCGCCGCGAAGGTGACGACCGCGCACCAGACCGACCTCGGTGAGGCGGTCGACATCGGCGACTCCCTCCAACTCGCGGAGGTGTCGGTGCCACACGGGAGCCCGCTCGCCGGCCTGACGCTGGCCGATAGCGACATCGGCGAGCGCGCCGGCGTCAACGTGATCGGCGCGTGGTTCAACGGCGAGTTCGACGCGGCGCCGTCGCCGGACGCGACGCTGTCGGCCGGGACGGTCCTGCTCGTCTCCGGGCAGTCGGACCAACTGGGGCGGCTCGTCGACATGACGAACACCGCCACCCGCCGGTTCGGCGCCGGCGAGACCGTGGTCATCGGGTACGGACAGGTCGGCCGGACCGTCGCCGAGGTGCTCGCGGACGCCGACCTCCCCGTGACGGTCGTCGACCGGGACGATGCCGAGGGCGTCGACGTGGTCGGCGACGCGACCGACCCGGAGACGCTGCGCGCCGCCGGCGTCGAGACGGCCCAGACGGTCGTGCTCGCGCTGCCGGACGACACCACGACGGAGTTCACGACGCTCGTGGTCCGCGATCTAACTCCCAACACGCAGGTGCTCGCCCGCGTCGAGGACGCCGCGAGCGTCCCGAAGATGCACCGGGCGGGCGCCGACTACGTGCTCTCGCTCGCGACCGTCACCGGGCGGCTGTCCGCCTCGACCGTCATCGAGGACCGCGACGTGCTCTCGATCAACCAGCAGATCGAGGTCGTCAGAAGTCGCGTCCCGCGGCTGACCGGGGAGACGATCGGTCGGGCGAACGTCCGCGAGGAGACCGGCTGTACCGTCATCGCGATCGAACGCGGCGACGAGACCGTGACCGACGTCGGTCCCGACACACGGATCGAGTCGGGCGACGCGCTCGTCGTCGTCGGCACCGACGAGGGGATCCGGGAGTTCGAACGCCGGTTCGCGTGACCGATCGGGTCGGTTCGCGTGACCGATCGACCGACTCGCACCGCGCCGTGAGGGGGCGTCCCGCCCGCCACGCCGCCGGTCTCGGCGACTTCGACCCCGAGGAAAGTCGAACGCTTCAAGTATTCGCTGCGTGTTCATGGCTGTATGAAAGACCAGGGACGCTCCACGCGCAAGCGGACGGGCGGCCGACTCAAGCACGCCTCGAACAAGAAGCGCCACCAGCTCGGCCGCGAGCCGGCCGAGACGACCGTCGGCGAGACGCGCGTCCAGTACATCGACTCCCGCGGCAACGAGAAGAAGGTCCGCGCCCTCTCGACGAACGTCGCGCAGGTCGCCGACGGCGACGCGGTCAGCGAAGCCGAGATCGAGAACGTCGTCGACAACCCCTCCAACGTCAACTACGCCCGCCGAAACATCGTCACCAAGGGCGCCATCATCGAGACCTCCGCGGGCCGCGCCCGCGTCACCTCCCGTCCCGGCCAGACCGGCCAGGTCAACGCGGTCCTCCTCGACTAACTCGGCGTCCCGTTCGCTCGCTGCCGATCGCTTCCTGAACCTATTTACCCGTCCGAGCCGACGAGCGACGCGTGTATCTCGGCGTCGACGAAGCCGGTAAGGGTCCCGTGCTCGGACCGATGGTCGCCGCGGCGGTGCTCGCCGATCCGGCGGACCTCCCGGTCGACGTCGACGACTCGAAGCGGATCGCCCCGTCACGTCGGGAGTCGATCGAGGGCGCGATCCGGGAGGTCGACGACGTCGCCGTCGGCGTCGCGTTCGTCGAGCCGGCCGAGATCGACCGTTCGGACACGGACATGAACACCCTCACCGTGTGCGGACAGGCGCGGGCGATCCGGGCCGCGCTCGACGCCCGTGGCGACACCGTTGCCGCCGACCTCGACGAACCGGTCCGCGTCGTCGCCGACGCGGGCGACACCAGCGAGGCGCGGTTCGCCCGGCGGCTCGACAAGTTCGTCGCCGCCCCTGACCCCGACGCGGGTGACGGCGCTGATCTCCCCGCGGTCGACGTGTCGGCGTTCCACGGGGCCGACGAGGACGACTCGGTCGTCGGCGCCGCGAGCGTCGTCGCGAAGGTGGCCCGCGACGAGCGGATGGCGGCGATCGACGCCGACCACCCCGCGTACGACGACCTCGGCAGCGGCTATCCGAGCGATCCGGCGACGCGGGAGTTCCTCCGGGCGTACGTCGACGACCACGGCGACGTGCCCGACTGCGCGCGGCGCTCGTGGGCGACCTGCGACGACCTGTTGGCGGCCGCCGAGCAGTCCGGGTTAGACGAGTTCTAGGCGCGACCGCGGTGGTTTAAAGCCCGGCGGCCGCGGCGCTTACGACCTCGATGAACGTCTCCCAGACGGAGAAGCCGGCGACGATGGAGAGCACGGTGTCGGCGCCGAAGAAGGCGAACAGCGCCGCCGACCCGAGATGCGCTCGTCGCATGTCGATCCGGTGGGCAAACGTGTGGAAGAAGTACGCGTTCGCGAGGCTGATCGGGATGATCGCCAGCATCTCGCCCACCCAGATGGCGGACGTCGCGCCGTACTGGACCGCCAGCCCGATCGTCACCAACTGAGTCTTATCGCCGAACTCGCCGGTTGCCATGAGTACGAATATCGGAAGAAAACCGCCGAACGAACCGGCGTAGCGGTCGAGCGGGCCGGGCAGTGTCACGGAGTCCAGCGCGTCGACGGTCGCGTCGCTCGGCTCCGGCTCCGAGTCGGTTGTCGCCGAACCGCCATCGCCGTCGTCGGCGACTCGACTCGGTTCCCGGTCCGGCATCGACCGATACAGCAGGTACGCGAAGACGAAGAACAGCGTCGCAGTCACGGCGTCGAGCACGATGCCGGGGAGCGCCGACTGGATGGCTTGGCCGAAGGCGATCTCCACCGCGGTCCAGCCGGCGAACGCCGACCCCGCGGCGGCGACGACGACCTTGGGGTCGTACCGCGTCGACAGCGCGGCGATCATGAACTGCACCTTCTCGCCCGGGAGCACGGCCAACTGGGCCACGAACGCGACGATCAGGATCTCCGTGTAGGCGGTCATGCGTTCCCCGTCTCCCTCCATTCACCGGTCAGGACCGACCGCTCGGGCGTCCCCGCGCACGGGGCGGCTGTCGTTCCGATTCGCGTGTCGGTCGGGCCGGCCGTACCGATCGATCCGCGGCGGTCGTCGGTCGTCACGATCGATTTAGAGTGGTCTAAATTAATAATTTGTCGGCTTCTTATTTATTTCCATCAGTCGGACGACGCGGTGTCGCCCCCGCGTCGCCTCACCGGATCGTCAGCAGGCGACGCAGGATGTCGCCGTACGCGGGCCGGGTGATCAACACGCCGATCAGCACGCCGAGGATGGTGAAGATCGCGAACCCGGACAGGTCGCCGAGCGAAAGCACCATCAGCGGCGACATCGCGACGATCGTCGTCGCGGCAGCGGCGCCGATCACCCAGAAGGCGCGGCGGAACCGGGAGTTGAACACCTTTCGGGAGTTCACGTCACCCTCGCTCATCACCTCGTCGGCGATGATCACGAGGTCGTCGACCCCCGTCCCGACGACAGCGATGAACCCGGCGATCACGGCCAGTTCGATCGGATAGCTCAACAGCGCGGCGAATCCGAGCAGCGCGTACACCTCCGCGAGCGCCGTGACGATCATCGGCAGTGCCACCTCGGGCTGACGGTAGCGGAGGAACACCATGCCGGCAACCGCGAACACCGCGAGTATCCCGGTCACCAGCGAGTAGTTCTTGTAGTTCTCGCCCTGTGACGCCGAGATGGTTCGCGAAGTCCCCCCTCCGCTGATGTCGAGCTCGGCCGGGAGCGCGCCGGCGCGCAGGTTGATGGCGATCCGCTCGGCCTCGCTGTACTCGGTCGTCGTGAGCCGGAAGCCGCCGCTCGTGGCCCACGAGCCGCTCGCCATGCTGTCCGCGAGATCCGGATCCATCCCGAAGGAGTTGACGACCTCGCCGTCGACGGTGAGGAGGAGGCACGGGTTTCGCTCACCGGTGAGAGAGCCGTTGACGTACTCACAGCTGTCGGTCCGCGGGTCCTCGTACGCCGATGCGAACCCGCGGTCGGCGACCGCCTGCTGGAAGCTGTGAGCGGGCGACTGCTCGCCCTCCGGAGCGGTGTTCCGGACCGTCACCGGCACGTACGCTCCCGGGCTCTGATCGCTCTGGGTCGCCGTACCAAGCTGTTGGATGCCGTCCTGCGTCAGCACCTCCTCTTGGACGGCGGTCCCGTTCTCGGTCGCATACGCGATGTCGATCTGGACGGTCCCGCGCTCTGCGAGGAGGCTGGTCACGCTGCTCCGGTTCTCCCCGGGTACCTCGACGCGGATGAAGTACTCGCCGGTGAGCGATTGGACCTGAGTGACCGTCCCGCCGGAGAGCCCGGTCTGGTCGATCTTGTCTTGGATGACCTGCTCTGCGACATCCCGGGTCTCCTGTGTCACACCGGGGCGGATATTCCCGTAGGCGTATCCCGACGCGTCCATCGCCGCGCGGAACTGCGACTCGGTGACCGAAGTCTCCGTGACGTCGACCGCGTTCTCCTCGGGCACCGCGGTGATATCGGTCGCCGAGGCGTTCTCAAGTTCGCCTGCGATCGCGGTGGCGACCTCGTCCGGCAGATCGCCGTCGAAGTCGACCTCGGTCGCGGTGTAGCCGACGAGCGGAGCGCGGACTCGCGTTCCGCCGGCGAGGTCCAGTCCGTACTGGAGGTTCGTGACGCCCTGTTGGGCCTCGGAGACGTTCTCGCCGGGAGCGGTCTGCGGGCCGAACTGCGGCGCGAAGAGCGCCACCGTCGCGCCGATCACGACGACGACTAAGAGGAGGATCCGCCAGTTGTTCTTGACGGGTTCGAGCATCAGCGTTTCACCCCCTCGAACTTGTACCAGCGAAGCAGCGAGACGTTCAACAGGTACGTGTTCATCAGGTCGGCACAGAGCCCGACCGAGAGGATGATCCCGATGTTACGGAGCAGATCGACGCCGAACACGGTCGCGACGATCGCCATCACGATCATCGCCGCCATCGACGTGAGCGTCATCGTGACACCGGTCCGCATCGCGCGGCTCACCGACTCGTAGAAGTCGCCGGTCCGACGCAACACGGAGTTGTTCAACAGGATGTCGGAGTCGACGCTGTATCCGATGATCATGAGAAGCGCCGCGATCGTGCCGAGCGTCATCTGTATCCCGAGGAGGTTCATCACCGCGATGGGGACCACCAGGTCGGAGAACGCCGACGCGACGACCGCGAGCGACGGGACGAACGTCCGGAACAGCGCGAACACGAGCACGCTCATCCCGAGGAAGGCGAGCGCGACGCCGAAGATCGCGGTCCGAGCTGTATCGGCCGCGAAGCTGGGGGACACCTGATCGATCGAGTTCGTGGACAGCCCGGCCTCGTCGGCCTGTCCGGACAGGTCGTTGGCCAACCCTTCCGGGTCCTCGTCGGCCGCCCGGAACGTCACCACGTACACGTCGTCCGCGGGAATCGATCGGACCGAGTCGGGCTGCCGGTCGAACGCGGTCTCGATCTGCTGTTCTACGTCGTCGCCGTCGTCGGCGATCCGGAGCTCCACGCCGCCGGTGAACTCCAACCCGAGGTTCGCCGGCGCGCCCGTGACCAGGTACCACCCGCCGATGATCGCGAGCGCGAGAACGAGGACCGCGAGCGGGACCGCCACGAGCTGCCGGTTCGAGTACTCGGTGTAGTTGATCTCCGGTACCTCGATCGCTACCATAAATGTCGCTTCCTGCGCGGGCGCGAATAAGCCTTCTTACTCACCCGCGGATCCGTCCTGACTCACCCGCGGATCGGCCTTCCTCCGCGTGCGCCCGGGTAGCCGTCTCGGGACCGCTCTCAGGGAAGGTACCGCACGCTGACCACGCCCGGCTCCGACCGGATCTCGACGCGGTTCACGCCGAGTCGGGCCGCCCGCGAGAGCGTCGCCTCGCGGTCGTCGATCACGTCCGCGACCGCGTCCGCGGTGTCGTCTTCCGGCGGCGTCAACACGTGCACCTCGCCGACGCCCGCGCGCTCCTCGCGGGCGAGGTCGCCGGTCTCCGTCTCCGCCGCGAGTTCGCGTTCGTGGACGGTCGGCGGCTCCTCGCTCTCCTCGATCGAGAGTGGCCGTTTCTCGGCCACCTCGACGACCTGATACGTGACCTCCATCGGCGGGTCCGGGGCGACGGTCGCCTCAACGGCGTCGTCAACCGCGAGCCCGGGATTCGAACTCAGCGTGTGTACCTGCCCGTCGTGGACGTCTTTCAGCACCGCGGAGTCGCTTTCGACGTGCGTGACGAGGAACGTGCTCTCCTTCTCGTCGGTCATTACCGCTCGTAGGCGACCGAGCCTTTTGCGGGTTTCGAGCCGCGCTGATCGCGGTTCTGACTCGCGTCAGTTCAAGAGGCCGGGGCGACGAATCAGTCCCGAACGACCCGCGCGTCTCCGTCCTCGACGACTACGTCCAGCCCGTGCTCGTGGACGAACGCGGCGGTGTAGTCGGGGACGACGCGCTCGGCGGCGAACCGCGCCCGAAGGAGGGGGATAGCGTCGAGCAGGTCGTCGCCGTCGACCATCGAGGGAGACGACTCCAGGAACTCCACGTCGAGGTCGGCGTCGGCGCCGCGCGCCGCGAGCGTCGGGAGGCTCGGATCCTCGAACGCGCCGTCGAAGTCGATCGGCGCGGTGAAGCCGGCGTAGTAGGTGCGCCCGCGGGTGGAGGGGCCGAGAACGACCTCGTTCGTCCGGAGCTTCATCGCGGCCGAGTCGATCACGGTCCGCGAGAGCAGCGGCGCCTGCGGGGTGACGACCGCGACGGAGTCGGCGTTCTCCTCGCGGAGCAGGTGGGTGACGGTGTTGCCGGCGCGCGCGCCGAACGACGATCCGACCTGCCGCTCGAACCGGACCTCCTCGGTCCCGCCGAGGGTGTCGGCGACGAGCGTGCGCAGTTCGGCCTCCGGCCCGGTGTCGGTGCGGTGTTCGGCGGGGAGGTCGTCGTCGACCGGGTAGTTCACCAGGAGCTCGCCGCCCGAGCGGTCGACCGCGAGGACGACGTCGCGGAACAGCGCCTCGTACAGGTCGGCGGCCTCGCCGGTCGAGAGGGGTGTCGACTCCGCGATTCCGGTCGCGACGAGCCCCTCGCGGGGCGGCTTCGCAAGCACGGCGACGACGGTCATACCGGACCGAGTCGCTCGCGCGTCTTGAACTCGCCGTTTCGATCGAGGCCCCAGGAAGCGTCGATCCGGTCGATCCGGTCGATCCGGTCAATCAGGCGAAATCCCGCCGCATCGCGATCTCGAACCACGGGCACAGGCGGAGCTGCCGGTACAGCGCTGGGTTCTCGTGGAGGTGTTCGTAGTCGACCCACAGCATCCCGCCGATCTCCTCCTCGTCCGGGTCGAGCGAGGTGTCGTCGAGGGTCACTTTCAGCACCGAGCAGACCTCCCACTCGACGCCCTCGTTGGGGTAGTAGCGCTTGTACTCGAACTTGTCCGTCACGCGGAGGTCGTCGTACTGGTCCGGGGTGATCCCCAACTCCTCCTCTAAGCGCTGTTCGGTCGCGTCCTCCTGCGACTGCCCCTCGACGGGGTGGGAGGCGACCGTTCCGTCCCAGTGGGCGTCCCACAGCCGTTTGGTCGGCGCGCGCTGGGCCAGCAGGATCCGGCCGTCGGTGTCGTACACGAGGCAGGTGAACGCCCGGTGGCGGATCCCGTCGCCGGTGTGGGCGTCGAGGCGGTTCACCGTCCCCTGCTCGACGTCGTCGGGGTCGACGGCGATCACGTCCTGCAGCGCGTTCTCGTGGTCCGTGTCGGCGTCGGCCTGACCGGCGGAATCGCCGGCCGCGTCCTCGGAGCTCATGCGAGGTAGGTCGATCACCAGGGCTAATAAGCGTTCGATACGACGACCGGGAGCCAGCTCCGCGTATCGGTCGGGGAGTCGATGCATCGGTCGGGGAATCAGCGCGTCGCGGCCCCGGTCGCCGACCGTTCACGACCGCGGTCCGACGCGCTTAACCGCGTCCCGCGGCTACGTCGCGCGGATGAGTAACCCGGCGCTCGACGTCGTCGAGTTCGTGTTGACGACGCACCTCTACACCGAGAACCGCGACCTCGACGAGAACGACCTGCCGCCGCGCTTCCGGCAGGTGTTCTGGTCCGACGACGCCGCCGACGACGCTCCCGGCGGCGTCGAGCGGCCGCTCAACGCGACGAGCGAGACGACCCGCACCGCGACGGGTGTCGACCACCCGTGGGAGGCCGTCTCCGACCTCCTCTTTACCCAACGCACGGAGTTCTCGGGCGAGATCTCGCTGACCCAGCCCGCGATGGCGCTGGAATGGTACCGCGACCACGCCGACGACGAGCGGATCGCCGCCAATCCGACGATCGTCGCCGCGCTCGAACTCGCGGACGATCTCGACGCGCCCGTGACCCACGAGGCGGCGCGCGACAGCGTCCGCCCGATCCAGGCCGACCGCGTCTGGATCGACGCCCTGCTGGAGGAGTACTTCGACGAGGACGAGGACGGCGAGATGCTGGATCTCGTCAACGTCCAGGCCCCGGAAGAGATCGAGACGACGCTCGCCGACCTCGTGCTCACCGGCGACCAGGAGGGCGAGATCCAGAAGATCGTCAAGGCGATCGAACACCGCGAGTACCTCGCGAGCATCGGGCTCCGCGAGATCGGGAAGCTCCTGTTCGTCGGCCCGCCGGGGACCGGGAAGACCACCGTCTCGCGTGCGCTCGCCCACGAACTCGGCATCCCCCTCGTCGAAGTGAAGATGTCGATGATCACGAGCCAGTACCTCGGCGAGACGGCCAAGAACGTCGAGAAGACGTTCGAGGTCGCCAAGCGGCTCTCGCCGTGTATCCTCTTCATCGACGAGTTCGACTCGGTGGCGAAGACCCGGCGCTCCGACGAGCACGCCGCCCTGAAGCGCGCGGTCAACACGCTCCTCAAGTCGATCGACGAGGTGTCGCTCGTGCGCGACGAGGTGCTCCTCATCGGCGCGACCAACCACCCGGACCAACTCGACGCGGCCGCGTGGCGCCGCTTCGACGAGATCGTCAACTTCCCCAAGCCCGACCGCGACATGCGCGCGGACATCCTCCGCGTGGTCACTCGCGAGATGCAGATCGCCGACTTCGACCCCGAGGAGGTCGCCGACCGGACGACCGGGCTCACGGGCTCCGACCTCCGGATGGTGCTGCGCGAGGCGGTCCTCGGCGCGCTCACGGAGGACCGGATGACGATCACGCAGGAGGACGTGATGGAGGCCGTCGAGGACTTCGAGGAGCGCGACAACCTCAAGAACATGGACATGATCGACGGCGAGGGCGCGGAGGTGCTCGGCGAGACGGACCCCGACGGGCAGGACCACACCCACGACGACGGTGACGCCGCCGGCGAGGGCGCCGCCCACGACCACGGCGCGCACAGCCACTCGCACGACTGAAACGCGGCTGATCGGGCCTTTTTGCGGGGAGATCTGCAGGGGATTCAGTCGATCCGGTTGCGGTCAGTCCAGGGACCTCAGAAACCGGTGCAGCCAACAATTTTTCTAATGGCTGTTAAGAACGCGGTGGGAGGTATAGGCCTCATTCAGCACCGAACTCGACGCCGGTTATCTCGAAGCGTGCGCCGCCCTCGTCACCGTCTGTCACATCGATTTCCCACTCGTGGGCCTCGACGATCCGTTGGACAATACTCAACCCGAAGCCGGTTCCGTCCTCCCTCGTCGAGTAGCCGGTTTCGAAGATGGTTTCACGTTCGTCCGCGGGGATTCCGTCTCCATCGTCTTCGACGTAGAACCCCGCGTCCGTCTCTCCAACAGTCACGGTTACGTCCCCGTCACCGTGCTCGATAGCGTTCCGAATCAAATTCTCGAACAGCTGTTTCAGACGGCTTTTGTCGGCCTGTACGGCCCGTTCAGTGTTGGTGACCAGCGTAGCATTGTCCGTTTTGACGTTCGCCCAGCACCCCTCTACAAGTGCGGTCAGCCCGACCGCCTCGAAGTCCGTTACCGTCTCACCTTCACGGGCTAACGCCAGGAGATCCTCGATCAACGTCCGCATTCGCTTGTGGGCGCGCCCCACGTGTTCCAAGTGCTCGCTATCGCACTCCGTGGCAGCCAGCTCCAAGCGCCCTTCGGCCACGGTAATCGGATTCCGGAGGTCGTGAGACACGATACTGGCAAACTCTTCGAGCCGGTCGTTTTGCTCGGTGAGTTCCCGCTCGCGAGTCCGGAGTTGCTCAGTTCGCTCGACCTGTTCGAGTGCTCTCGTTAGCCCGCCAGCCAGAATCTCACCCAGGAGTACGTCCTCGTCGTCGAACGTCTCCGGTGACGGTGACCCGGCGATCAAAATCCCGTAGTCCGCGAGCGGGAGGTGGAGTTCGCTCCGAACCGGCGTGTCCGGGTTGTACCGATCCGGGTTTTCGTGGACATCGTCAACTGCGCGTGGCTCTCCTCGCTGGTAGACGCGCCAGGCGATGCTGTCCTCGCCGGTAAACACTGGGGGCTCGCCGATGAGATTGTGCACGGCGTCGGTTGCTGCCACCGGAACGAGCTCCCCAGCGCCCTCGTCGTAGAGGTGGATCGCATTGAGCTCGATTCCCAGGAGATCCCTGGTCGTCTCGATACCGATTTCGAGGACCTCATCCCGCGTGTCCGCACTCATCAGCTCTTGAGTGACCTGATTCAACGCTTCGAGCTGCTGCTCACGGATCGTGCGTTCGGTAATGTCTGTTGCAACGCCGAAGACAGCAATGGGCGAATTCGGGTCGGACCGTTCCCCCGTATCGTAGATGGGAACCTTCGTGGTCAGGAAGATCCGCTCGTCCCCGTCCACAACGATCGATTCTTCGGCCTCGATCGGCTCGTCACGCTCGATGGCGGCCCGGTCGTTCCTTTGGACTTCGGCGGCCATCTCCGAGGGGTGGATATCGCGGTCCGTCCGCCCGACGATTTCCTCGTCTCGTAGGTCGAAGAGGTCGCGGTATGCCTGATTAACGAAGATGTACTCGTCCTCGTCGTCTTTCATAAACATCGGTGTCGGCGTGTTCTCAAGGACGGCTTCGAACCGTCGTTGGACCGTTTCGATCTGCTGTTCGCGGGTCTTGCGAGCGGTCACATCTCGATACACCCATAGATGTCCCCCGCCGTCCGGGAGCTCGATCGGTCGATGAGTCCGTTCGAACGTTCGCCCGTCAGCGAGTGCCAGTTCCTCCCCGTCGACCGGTTCGCGTTTAGTGATCTGTTCGGTAGTACGCTCGATGAACCGCTCCGGGTCAGCGAACGTATCGCTGATCTCTTCCGCCATACGCCCACGGTCCGCACCGACAAGCACCTCCGGCGAGCCCGGCAGGTCGAAGAGGCCGAACATCTGCTGATTGACCGCCAAGACGTTCCGAGATTCGTCTTCAACGAGAACTCCCTGGGGGAGTGCATCGAAGAGCGTCGAAAGCAGTGCGTTGGTCTGTTCGAGTTCCCGTTGATACCCCTTCTGCGCAGTTATATCACGGGTAACGCCGACAACCCCCTCAACGGTCCCGTCGATCATGAGCGGAGTTAATCGGTACTCTAACACTGCGTGTCCGTGGTTGGGAAACTCCGCTTCGATTTCCCCAGAGAGTTGGTCGCGCTGTCCGTTGAGTAGGGCTCGATACGGGTCTCCGTTTTCAGCCTGCTCTTGGATTATCCGGATGAGGTTACTCTCTTCGCCTTCGAGCGCCTCGCGAGTCGTATTGTACCAGCTGGCCAGGTACTCGTTCACGATTTCGAAGCGGCCGTATTCATCGTAGAGGCAAGCGGATTCGTACATCGAGTTGATCATGTGTTTGTATCGTCGGAGATCGCGGTCTCGTTCAGCCAGTTTTTGTTGAGACCGGCGTGATTCGACGACGTTCTCGATGCGATTGGCTAAGAGCGTGTAGTGGTCAGTTCCGCTCCCTTTTTGAAGGTAATCAGTGACCCCCGCAGTAATCGCGTCCGAAGCGACTTCCTCAGACCCCTTGCCGGTGTATAGGATAAACGGGAGATCGGGATGTTCTCCGCGCACTTCTTCGAGGAACTCGATACCGTTCGTGCTCGGCATATCGTGATCGGAGACGATACAATCAAAGGTCGGAATTTCGAAGTTAGCGAGCGCGTCACTGGCACTAGTCGCCGTCTCGACTTCGAAGAGGTCATCTTCGCGTTCGAGGAACGTCGCGGTTAGATCTGCGAAATCTGGTTCGTCATCAACGTGGAGGACGCTGATCGTGTCAATTGTGCCAGCCATTCCTATGAGACGATGATTCGGCTAGTCATATGTGTCTGGGGGAATGTGTCAATCAGAATACTTTCCACTGATTCGCGTCTGTAGATTCGGAATCGGAAGCGGACACGAGATTCGCGCCCTGCATCTCGTACGGCTATCGAGATCGCTCTCTGAGTCGAGGTTCTATTCGAGCCACTGGCTGTCGACGACGCCGTCGAACTCGGCGGCGCGGGCGTCGTGCACGCCGACGGCTCCTCGCCGCCGCTGTCGGTCGAGCCGAGACGGCCGGCCGTCGCTCTCAGACGCTAACACACCTCACGTCCGCACGCCGGCGACCGTGTAGCCGAAGCCGCGGTCGACGATCCGCGGGTCGAACCCAGCCTGGGCGAGCGCGGCGGCGAGGTCGTCCGGCGCTCGGAACCGCGACGCCATCCCGATCGCGTGCTCGCTCGCGACGAGGGCCCGGCCGAGCGGGTGCGTCGGGTCGAACTCCCGGATCACGAGCGCGCCGCCGGGCGCGATCACGCGCGCGGCCTCCTCGATCGCCGCCCGTTGGTCCGGAAGGTGGTGAAACGCGTCGACGATCGTCGCCGCGTCGACCGACGCGTCGCGGAACGGGAGCCGCCTCGCGTCCCCGGCGACGGCGGCGCGGTCGCGGTGCTCCCGAGCGCGCGCCAACATCGCGAGCGAGGCGTCGACGACGGTGATATCGGGTCCGGTCAGCGCGGCCGCCGCGCGCCCGGAGCCGCCGCCGATATCGAGCAGTCGGTCGATCGGGCGCGTCGCGTGGTCGAGTCCCGCGGCCAGCGCCTCGCCGTCCGCCGGCGGCATGACGCGGTCGTACAGCGGAGCGATCCGGTCGAAGAAGCGAACGTCGCCGAGGCCGTACATGGCGGCGATCGGCGGCGGAGAGACTTAAAAGGCGACCGCGACGAGCCCCCGTTCATTTATCCGGGCGGGTCGTACCGGTCGCCATGGAGTTCGCGTACCTCGGCGGCCCGGGCGCTGGAGCCACGCTGCGGCTCGACTACCGGGCGTTCGCCTACGCCGGCAAGTTCGTCGTCGGCGCGCCGGGCAAGGCGGTGTTGCGGACGCCCGACGGGTCGCCGGCGGTCCCGGAATGGGAGCCGGACGAGCCGCTCCCGCCGACCGTCGACCGGAGCGCGTTCGACGACGACGTGGTCGCCGCGGTCTCCTTCTCTCCCGACCGGACCGATCGGCGGTGCTGTCGCCTCCGATACGTCACCGTCCACGTCGCGCGCCGCGGCGGGGGGCTCGGCCCGCGGCTGATCGATCGGACCGTCTCGCGGCTCGCGGCGGACGGGTACGACCGGGTGAAGATCGCGGTCAACAACCCGTTCGCCTACGCGGCGCTTTATAAATGCGGCTTCGTGTACACGGGCGAGCGGACCGGGATCGCGGAGTTGGTACTCGAACGTCCGGCGGCCGAGCCGGCGGCGGGAAGCGACATGGGCGATGAGCGGTACCAGGCGGGCCTGCGCGCCTTCCGCGACGGCGACCGCGACCTCGACCCGGTGGAGCGGGAGTTCGTCGCGGCGCGGCTCGGGGAAAGCGTGGAGTAGCCGATCTCTCAGTTCAGCGCCCAGATCCCGTAGTTGAGCGCGGTCGCGAAGCACACCCACGCGAGGTACGGGACAAACAGGAGGGCGGCCCGCCGGTCCACCCGGTCGAACGCGGCGATCGTCGCGACCACGAGCGGGAGCAGGAGTCCGAGGACGGTGAGCCCGAGGTCAGCGCGTTCGAGCCCCCAGAAGACGGGCGACCACGCGACGTTGACGACGAGCTGGACGGCGAACAGCCCGAGCGCGATCCGAGCGTCGCTGGCGAGTCGCGTCGAGCCGCCCCCGCGTCCATCCCCGCCGTCGCGTCCGTCCCCCTCACGGCCGCCGAGGTAGACGATCGCGGCCGCGGCGCCGATCAGCGCGTACAGGATCGGCCAGACGACGCCGAACGCCCAGGTCGGCGGGTAGTAGGCGGGGAGGTCGAGCCCGGCGAACCAGGCGCTCTCGGTGGCGGTGAACGGGACGCCGAGCGCGCCGATCAGGTTGACCGCGACCGCGGCGGCGACGACGAGCAGGGCGTCGCGGCGGTCCGGGAGCCGCGCGCGGACGGCGGGCGACGGAGGGCCGGTGGATGCCATCGGTCCGAGAGTAGGGGCACGGAGGGGTTAAAAGGACCTCCGAGCGCCGCTAGATCACGTCGTAGTCCTCGCGGAACGTCTCCAGGGTGGCCGCGAGCACGCCGATGACGATGGGGCCGACGAACAGCCCGGTGAAGCCGACGGAGTAGATCCCGCCGAACACCCCGAGGAGGATCACCGCCGGATTCAGGTGCGCCTGCTGGTCGATCACGATCGGCCGCGCGTAGTTGTCCACCATCGCGATGACGAGGACTCCGTACACCGCGAGGAACGCCCCTGCGGCCACCTGATCGACGGCCACGAGGTACACCGCCGCCGGTCCCCAGACGAAGAACGCTCCGACGAGCGGCACCAGCGCCAACACCGCCATCACGAACGTCCAGAAGACGACGTTCGGGATCCCGGCGGCCCAGAGCCCGAGCCCGGCGACCAGCGCCTGCAGCAGCGCCACGACGATGTGACCGATCACGACGCCGCGAGTCATCGCGTCGACGCGGTCGACGAGGTCCGCGGTGACGTCCGACGGGAGCGGGCTCGTCTGTCGGATCCACCGCACGAACGCCGGGCCGTCGAGCAGGGTGTAGTAGACCAAGAACAGCGCCAGCGAGAGCCCGACCGACGCGCGGAGCGCGGTGGTGACGATCCCCCCGACGCCGCCGAACAGCGTGTTGGCGAGCATCTGTCCGACGGACGCGAGAACTTCGCCGACCTCGATCTGTTCGCCCGTGAGCGCCGCGATCTCCGCCTCGATCGCCGCGACGTCGATACCGGTGTTTCCCCGTGCGATGTCCGTGAGATCGCGGACGAACACCCACGAGATGTACGCGAGCGGCAGGATGACGGCGACGATAGCGGAGAGGAGCAGGAACAGCGCGGACAGCATGTTCCCCAACCGGTTCGCCGGCGACTCGCGGAACCGGTCGGAGAGCGCCCGCCGGAGCCGCCGCGAGAGTCGCACGTGGAACGGGTAGAGGACGTACGCCAGGATCGCGGAGGCGATGACGTACTCGATGAAGGGGCTGATAACGAAGAGCGTCAAAATTGCGACCGATCCGATGAGGAGGAGGAGAAACGATTGCCCGCGGTTCATGTCGGTCAGTCACGCTGGCGGCTTATAAACGTGGGCGGCGCTCGTCGGGTTGCAGGCGGCCGATCGGCGCCCGATCGGCACTCGATCAGGCGCTCGCTTCGTCCTCGTCGAGCCCCGGCGCGGCGGACGGATCGACCCCCTCCGGCTCCTCGCGATCGCCGCCGACGACCGTCTCTCCGTCGTCGGTCTCGACGTACACGTCGTCGGCGAAGCCGGCGAGCGCGTTCTCGTACTCCGCCGTCTCCAGTTTTTCGGGCGTCTCGGGGGCGTCCACGACGCCCTCGACGGGCCGAAACTCTCCGAGTGGGTCGTCGATCGTGATCCCGTGGGCGCCGAAGAAGGACTCGTAGCGCCGGTAGTGCGGCTCCAGTTCGTCGCCCGGGATCTCCATCATCTCCGTCCAGCCGTGGTTGAAGAAGTCGAAGTTGGCCTGCACGTGGGTGATCTCGCGGGCCTCCGCCTCGGGGAAGCCGGCCTCCAGGGCGGCGACGTAGGTGTCCATCGTCGCGTCGAAGAAGCTGTCGAGGTGGGCCCGACGCTCCTCGCGGCGGTCCTCGTCGGCCTTGTTGAGGAAGATGCTCGTGTGAAGGTCAACGAGTTTGTCGTTCGCCACGTCGCCGACGACCGGCGTCGTCAGCGCCTTCTTGGCGGCCCAATGACGGATGTTCTGCCGGATCTTCATACGCCTCGTTGGGTCGGGACGCTCTTGAATCTGTGGCGGGACGCTCTTCGATCTGTGGCGGGCCGATCACCGCATCTAGCGGCATTGCGGGAGGTTGACACAGTGTCACGCGCGGATGACAACCCACATTAACCATGAATCCGAACGCCCGCGTATGAGCGATTCGTACGTGATCATCGGTGACGGTATCGCGGGCGCGTCCGCGGCCGAGACGCTCCGCGAGGAAGCGCCCGACGCCGAGATCACGGTTCTCACCGACGAGGGGGAGTCCCTCTACAACCGGATCCTGATCAAGGAGTACGCGAAGGGGAAACTCCCCGAGGCTCCGATTTCGATCCACCAGGAGTCGTGGTACGACGACCACGACGTCGATCTCCGACTCAACACGGTCGTCGTCGACATCGACGTCGAGAACGACGCGGTCCACACCCACGAGGGCGAGACCTTCGAGTACGACTCCCTCCTGCTCGCGGTCGGCGGCACACCCCAACAGCTTCCGGTCGGAAACGCCGACGCCGACGGGATCCACCACTTCTGGACGTTCCAGGACGCGCGCCGGATCAAAGAGAGCGTCGAGGACGCCGACCAGGCGGTCATCGTCGGCGCCGGACTCTTGGGCATCGACTTCGCGGCGATCTGCGGCGCGCAGGACGTCGAGGCGAAGTACCTGATGCGCGGCGACAACTGGTGGCGCTACGCCCTCTCCGAGGAGGGCGCGGAGATCATGCACGACGCGATGCGCGAGCGCGGCGTCGAACCCGTCTTCGACTCCGGCGTCGACCACTTCGAGGTCGACGACGACGGCCACGTCGAGGCCGCGGTCGACCCGAACGGCGAGCGCTACGACTGCGACTTCGCGGGCGTCGCCATCGGACTGAACTTCAACACCGAACTCGTCGAAGACACGCCGCTGGAGACCGAGGACGGTATCGTCGTCGACGAGTTCATGCGAACGAACGTCGACAACGTGTTCGCCGCGGGCGACATCACCACGTTCAACGACCTGGTCTTGGGCGAGCGGGCGAAGAACGGCTCGTGGGGGTCGGCCAAGGAACAGGGAACGATCGCCGCCCGCAACATGATCGAGCACGGCAGCGAGGCGTTCGAGTGGGTCTCGTCGTACTCGATCACTCACTTCGACTTCCCGTTCCTCTCGTTCGGCCACCCGACGCTCGGCGACGACTCCGCCGAGGCGACCACCGCCGAGGGCGAGTGGCGCCGCGTCGCGCTGAAAGACGGCAAGGTGGTCGGCGGCGTCCTCATCGGTGACCTCTCGCCGCAGTCCGCGTTCAAACAGCTCATGCGCGAGGGCCGCGACGTGAGCGACCACACCGACCTCCTCATGGAGCCCGGCTTCGCCGTGGACGACCTTCCGGCGACGAGCGAGCAGTAGCGGCGGTCGCGCCGTCGCTGTCGCGATTGCGGTCGCGCCGTCGCCGTTGAGAGTCGCCGTCGAGAGTCGTCGGTCGTTCAGCAGCCTTTCCCCGCTGTGTCTCCTCTCTCCGATCAGATGTCTCGTGGAGCCTCCAGCAGTAGCCCGCAGACGCCGGGAGACGGGTTCTTCCGATCGTTCGTCGAGGGCTGTTCAGATCCGATGCTTTCGATCGACGACCGGGGACGGATCGTCCACGCGAACCCGGCGACTGAGTCGGTTCTCGGACACGCTCCCGACGACCTCCGCGGTCGTCGTCTCGCGTCGCTGATCGCCGACGACGCGCCGACCGAGCGGGTGCGCTGGCTCCGCGAACGGTTCGAGACCCCCGATGGCCTCGGAGACGCCGGACGCGTCGCGTTTCCGGTGTCTCACGCGAACGGCGGGTCGACGACGTTCTCGGTGCGGTTCCACGAGCACGCACACGCCGCCGACGCGCCGGCCGACGGAACCGCGTACACCGGTGTGTTCCGCGACGACGGTGCGTCGGTCGACGATCTCGAGCGGAAAACGTTCCGAAATCTCATCGAGCACGCGGGCCACGCCGTCTACGTGACCGACACGAGCGGGACGATCCAGTACGTCAATCCCGCGTTCACCGACCACACCGGATACGAGCCCAGCGACGCGATCGGCGAGACTCCGTCGATACTCAAGTCCGGAGAGATGTCGGACGAGTACTACGACTCGCTGTGGGCGACGCTCATGGCCGGCGACGTATGGGAGGAGGAGATCGTCGATCAGCGGAAAGACGGGAGCCGCTACCACGCCCACCAGACGATCGCGCCCGTGACGGACGAGCGAGGGACCATCTCGCGGTTCATCGCGATACAGATCGACATCAGCGACCGGAAGGCGGCGATGCGAGAGCTGAAACGGTACCGCGATATCGTCGAACAGATCGACGATCCGATCCTGTTGCAAAATTCCGAGGGCGAGATCGAACTGCTCAACGACGCGGTCAGCGAGTTCGCCGGCGTGCCCCGAGACGCGCTGCACGGGGCCGACGAGTCCGCGTTCATGGACGACGAGACGGCCGCCGAGATCGAAGATCAGCGCCAGTCGGTGCTCGAAACGGAGACGGCCGTCGGATACGAAGTCTCGCCGAACTTCGCGCGGAGCGGTCGCGAGGCGACGTTCAGCACGCAGCGGTACCCCTACTACGACGGCGACGGCGAACTGGTGGGGACGTTCGCGATCTGTCGCGATATCACGGATATCAAGGCGCGCGAGGCGGAACTGGAACGGTACGAGCGGGCTGTCGACGGCGCCACCGATCCCATCGCGGCCGTCGACAGCGACGGGCGGTTCCTCTTCGCGAACAGGCAGTACCGAGCGTACCACGGGATCGACAGCGACGAGAACGTCTCCGAACTCACCCTGGAAGACGCCGTGGACGACGAGCAGTACGCCGACGTGAGAGACCACGTCGACCGGGCCCTCGACGGCCGGAGCGTCGAGTACCGAACGACCCGGGTGCACGCCGATCGAGGGAAGCGGACGCTCGACGTGCGGTACTACCCCCTCGCGAATCCGGCCGAGGACGATGGGGGGTTCGCCGGCGTCGTCGGCGTCCTGCGAGACGTGACCGACAGCGAGAGCCGCGCGCGACAGCTCCGCGTCGTCGACCGCGTCCTCCAGCACAACCTCCGGAACGCGCTGACGGTGATCCGGGGTCGCGCGGAACAGCTCGCCGGGAGCGGCTCGGGACGGACCGACTCCGGTCCCGACGCTGACGACGACGCCGCGAGTCGCACACGGGCCGCCGAAGACATCGTCTCACGCGCCAATACGCTTCTCTCGACGAGCGAGAAGTCCCACCATATCACCGAGATTCTCGGCGACGCGCCCGAGCGCGAACCGGTCGATATCGGTCGAACCGTCGAACAGCTCGGGTCGGTCGTCGAGTCGGAGTTCCCCGCGGTCGAGCTATCGGTTTCGACGCCGGACGGCCGCGAGGCGTTCGCTTCGGCGACGGCGTGGATCGACCGTGCGCTCGACGAACTGATCCGGAACGCGATCGAACACCACGACCGGGACCGGCCGACGGTCGATGTCACGGTGGAGCCGAGGGCGGATGCGATCGAGGTTCGGATCGCTGACGACGGTCCCGGACTGACCGACATGGACCGGGACGTCCTCGAGACCGGGCAGGCCGTGGAAGCGCTGTATCACGGGAGCGGCCTCGGTCTGTGGCTCGTCTACTGGGTGGTCCAACAGTCTGGCGGATCGGCGACCGCCCGCGACGCCGCCCCCCGCGGAACCGTTGTCACGCTCACGCTGCCGCGTGCGGGTCGATAGCGCTCGTTCGTCCCTCCGAAACGTTTATCATAAATAATGATGTATGGTACCACATGTCACTCCGAGAGACGAACAGGCGCATGCGACTCCGACGCACCGGAACGGTCCCACCGGACGCGCGAGTCCGGCACTACGACGAGCTCGACGAGGAGACGAAGGTCGCCGTCAGCGAGCTCGCCGGGGAACCGCAGACGGCCCCGGAAACCGGGGACCTCGACGACGGCGACGTGGTGAAGTTCACTGACTACTACGAGGTCCGCGCGCGCTGAGTCGCTCGCTCTCGGTTGCGGTCGGGCGGCTGCGATCGAGCGGGCGCTGACGGCCCCGGAAGCGAAGTTGTTTTCGCCCGCGGCGAGAACATCGATCCATGGACAGTGGCGGATCTACCGACATGACGCTGGCGTTCGAGCTGAAGGCGCTGAAGGCCCTCGCGGACCCCAACGACGTCTTCAATAACGCCCGGCAGTGGACGGAGTACGTCGGCGTCGTCAGCGAGAAACCGACTTACGTCGTCACGAACTTCACCCGCAAACACCGCGTGCGGCAGGACTTCTTCTCGGGGCCGCGCGGCGTCGAGGAGAGCCTGGAGAACATCGCCGAGCAGTTCGACACGGATCGACACGTGTTCGTCGGCGTCGACGAGGAGGACGAGGCGCTCGCCGAGGCGACCGGGTGGGAGTTCCTCCACGTCGAAGACGCGGCCGACGCCGCCGGGTGGATCCTCGCGACCGGCGAAGCCGAGTCGGAACCCGCCGAGGAGCCCTCGCGCGACGACTGGCCCTAGACGGCAGAGAGTCACAGACCGCCGTGGTTCTCTCGACTCTTCGCCTCGTCTCCCTCTCGCCTCGCCGCCGAGACCGCCGGGTGTTTTGACCGGCGCCGTCGAATGATGGGCCATGAGCGACGACGAGTCCGAGCACGACGGTCAGCATGATGGTTCCCACGACCACGACGACCATCACGGCCACGACGACCACCACGACCATCACGACCACGACGCCGACACCGTCGCCGTCGGCGTCGTGACGGTGTCCTCCTCGCGGTCGATGGACGACGACCCGTCCGGCGAGTACCTCGTCTCGGCGTTCGAAGAGGCCGGTCACGAGGTCGTCGTCCGCGAGTTAGTCCCCGACGAGTACGACAGCGTGCAGGGGACCGTCGATCGGCTCGCGCGGCGGAAGGACACCGACGCGGTGGTGACCACCGGCGGAACGGGAGTGACGCCCGACGACGTGACTCCGGAAGCCGTGAAAGGACTCTTCGCCAAGACGCTCCCCGGGTTCGGCGAACTGTTCCGGCGCCTCTCCTACGAGGAGATCGGCACGCGCACGATCGGGTCGCGAGCGATCGCGGGGGTCGTCACCGCCACGCCGGTCTTCTGTCTGCCCGGGTCCGAGAACGCGGTCCGCCTCGGCGTCGACGAGGTGATCCTCCCCGAGATCGGCCATCTCGTAGGGCTCGCCGGGCGGGGCGTGGAGGACGGCGAAGTGGAGGACGGCGAAGTGGGGGACGGTGAAGTGGGGGACGGCGAAGCAGAGGACGGCGAAGCAGAGGACGGCGAAGTGGAGACCGACGACGCGGAGTGACGCCGTCGGCTTGACCCTCGCGTCCTTTTAAACAGACGCGAGGAAGTTCCGGATCAGGTCGTGGCCGGCGGCGGTCAGCACGCTCTCGGGGTGGAACTGCACCGCCTCGATCGGGTGCTCGCGGTGGCGGATTCCCATCACGATCTCCTCGCCGTCGTGGTCCGTGGTGGCGGTCACGTCGAAGACGTCGGGGACCTCGGTGGCGGCCAGCGAGTGGTAGCGGCCGGCGCGGAACCCCTGATCGAGTCCGGCGAACACGCCCTCGCCGTCGTGGTCGACGGGGAACGCCTTGCCGTGGATCGGGTCCGGCGCGTGGCCGACGGTCCCGCCGTACTCGTAGACCGCGGCCTCGAGGCCGAGACAGACGCCGAGCGTCGGGACTTCGGGGGAGAGGTCGCGCAACACCGACATCGTCACGCCCACGTCGCGCTCGTTCTTCGGGTGGCCGGGACCGGGGCTGATGAGGATCGCGTCGGGATCGGCGTCCCGGATCGCCGCCAGCGACGCCGTATTTTTAAACACCTCGACGTCGATGGGCTCCGCCGCTCCGCTCTCGGCGTCGCTTTCGTCGCGCTCCCGGTTCTCGCCGCCGAGCGTCTGGTCCGAGACGTACTCGACGAGGTTGTACGTGAACGAGTCGAAGTTGTCGACGACGACGACCCTCATTCGTCGGCCTCCGTGCCGGCGGAGAGGGGCTCTTCGGAGGTGGCGGAGTTGCCCTCGTCTCCTCCTCCGCCCTCTCGGATCCGGTCGATCGCGGTCAACACGCCGTCCATCTTCTGTTCGGTCTCCTCGTACTCGGCGGCCGGGTCGGAGTCGGCGACGAGTCCGGCGCCGGCGCGGACGGTGACGGCGGTCTCGGCCGGGTCGCTCGCGTCCGCGGGCGACTCGTCGAGCGTCGCGGTCCGGATCACGATGGCGAAGTCGGCGTCGCCGGTCCACGCGTAGTAGCCGACGCCGCCGCCGTACGCCTCTCTCGGGGTGGTCTCCAACTCCTCGATGATCTCCATCGCGCGCACCTTCGGCGCGCCCGTGAGCGTGCCCGCGGGGAACGTCGCGCGCGTCGCGTCGAAGGCGTCCGCGTCGCCCGCCAGCGTCCCCGTCACGGTCGACTCGATGTGCTGGACGTGGCTGTACTTCAGCACGTTCATGAACTCCTCGACGCGGACGGAGCCCGCCTCCGAGACGCGCCGAACGTCGTTGCGCGCGAGGTCGACGAGCATCGTGTGCTCGGCGCGCTCCTTCCCGTCCGCGAGCATCTCGCCCGCCAACCGGCGGTCCTCGACCGGGCTCGTCCCGCGGGGGCAGGTGCCGGCGATCGGGTTCGAGACGATCCGGTCGCCCTGCACCGACACCAGCGTTTCCGGGCTCGCGCCGACGATGCTGCGGTCGTCGTGGCGCAGCACGTACATGTACGGCGAGGGGTTCACCTCGCGGAGCGCCGCGTACAACCCGAGCGAGTCGACCTCGCCCCGGAGCTCCCGGCTCCGCGAGATCACGCCCTGGTAGATGTCGCCATCGAGGACGCGTTGCTTGGCGGTCCGGACCGCCTCCTCGTACGCCTCGCGGGGGTCGGCGGACTCGTCGCCCACGCGGATCCCGTCCGGTTCCGGCGGCGCGGCCTCGCGCAGTTCGGCGCCGACCCGCTCAGCCTCGGCGACGAGGTCGTCGTAGACGGCCGCGGGGTCGTCGTCGACGCCGACGACGGGCGTGAAGACGAGTTCGACGGTCCCCTCCTTGTCGTCGAAGACGACCGTGCGGGTCGTTAACGCGAACTCTGCGTCGGGGAACTCGGTCTCGGGGCGCTCGACGCCGACCTCCTCTAACCAGAGGTCGTAGACGGCCTCGTACGCGAGGAAGCCGACGAAGCCGCCCGAGAGTATCTGCCGGTCGGTGTCCGGGAACCCGCGCAGGCTCACGTCCGGGAATGCCGCGCGGATCCGGTCGATCGCGTCGCCGGCCTCCGGGCCGATATCCCCTTCCGACTGGTCTCCCACGAACTCCGCCGCCGGACCGAGCCGGGTCACGTCGGTCCGGTCGGGGTGGACCGAAACGATCGCCTCGGGGTCGTAGCCGACGAACGAGTAGCGGGCATGTTTGTCGGCGTCGCCGTCGGCGGTGAACGCCCCGTCGGGGTCGCTGGAGGCGACCTTCTCGCCGGACTCGAGGAGGAACCCGTACGGCCCCTCGCCCACCAGCGTCGCGTACGCCGCGAGCGGGGTCACGTCGGCGTCGAGCGAGGCGGACGCGCGGACCACGACCGGCTTCTCGGCGTCGGCCGCGAGGTCGACGAACTCGGCCTTCGAGCGGTCGAGCGAGGGTGCCGGGTCGGTCATGCGAGCTCCATCTCTCGACCCGCGTTCGCCACGAAGCGGGCCACCGCGTTGTGGTCTTTCTGGCCGTCGGCGAACTCCACGCCGGAGGCCACGTCGACCGCGAACGGGTCCGCGGCCCGGACCGCCTCGGCGACGTTGTCGGGCGTGAGCCCGCCGGCGAGGACCACGGGAGAGGTGAGCCGATCGGCCAGGTCGCCGGCCCGATCCCAGTCGTGGGTCTCGCCGGTGCCGCCGGCGCCGGACTCGTCGGTCGAATCGATCACGAGCGCGTCGGCGACCCGATCGAACTCCTCGGCGCGCCCCGGGTCGTCGGCGTCGACCGCGAGCAGCACCTTCCGCTCCGTCTCCGCGCGGATGTACCGGATCTCGTCTGGCGTCCACTCGCCGTGGAGCTGGACGGCGTCCGGCGTGACCGTCCGCAGGAGCTCGACCGCGCGGTCGGCGGACTCGGGCATGGTGACGAGCGTCGCGGTGACGAACGGCGGCACGTCCGCGAACAGCTCGGCGGCCGTCGCCGGGTCGACCTCGCGGGCCGAGTCGACCGGGACCTCGGAGATGACGCCCACCGCGTCGGCGCCGGCGTCGACCACGGCGCGGAGGTCCGCGCCTCGGGTCAGCCCGCAGATCTTCACCCGCGCCATCAGTCGTCGTCCTCCGGGGCGGCGGTCGCCTCGGTGTCGACCTCGCCCGCGTCGTCCCCGCACAGCGCCGCGAACTTCGCCGCGGCCGCGCCGGAGTCGATCGCTTCGGCGGCGCGCTCGACGCCGGCCGCGAGGGTGTCGGCCTCCCCGGCGACGTATATCGCGGCGCCCGCGTTCGCGAGGATCAGGTCGCGTTTGGGTCCCGTCACGGAGCCGTCGACGATCCCGCGCAGGTCGACCGCGTTCTCCTCGGGGGTCCCGCCCGCGACGTCCTCGATCGGGGCGCGATCGAGGCCCAGGTCCTCGGGCGCGATCGTGAACTCCCGCACCCCGTCGCCGTCGACCTCGGCGGCGACCGTCTCGTCGTGGATCCCGATCTCGTCCATCCCCGCGCCGTGGACGACGAGGGCGCGCTCGACGGGCATATGCGCGAGCGACCGCGCGATGAGGGGGACCAGCTCCGGGTCGTACACGCCGAGCACCTGCGCGTCGGCGCCGGCGGGGTTGGTGAGCGGGCCGAGTACGTTAAAAATCGTCCGCATCCCGAGCTCCTTGCGCGGGCCGATGACGGCCTTCATCGCCGGGTGGAAGACGGGCGCGAGCATGAACCCGATCCCGTCGTCCTCGATCGCCGCCTCGACCGCCGGCGGCTCGGCCTCCACGTCGGCGCCGGCGACCTCCAGCACGTCGGCGCTCCCGGAGGAGGAGGAGACCGAGTAGTTGCCGTGCTTGGCGATCGGCACGCCCGCGCCCGCGGCGACGATCGCGGCGGTCGTCGAGACGTTGATCGTGTCGTGGTCGTCGCCGCCGGTCCCGCAGGTGTCGACGAGCGGCTCGCGGTCGGGCTCGATCGTCCGAGCGGCGTCGCGCATCCCCTGCGCGAACCCCGCGATCTCCGCCTCGGTCTCCCCCTTCGCGCGGAGGGCGGCGAGCAGCGCGCCGATCTGCGCCTCCGTCGCCTCCTCGAAGACGAGCCGCGCGGCCTCGCGTGCCTCGTCGACCGTCAGGTCCGCCCCGTCCGTCACGCGCTCGACAGTGTCGTTGATATTCATTGTGTACACCGATGTAGTGTTTCGCGTTGTGATGTACAAGTATGTACATCGGTATAACGCTGTCGCCGGGGAGAGAATCGATAGCATGCGGCGAGGAAGCGGGAGGAAACGCGGAGAGGGGGGACGGAGGAGCCGCCGGTCCGAGTCAGTCGTCCGCCGTCGCGGTCGCGGGCTCGGGCTCGGGCGCAGCAGGCCGCTCCGACTCGGTCGCCCCCGGTTCAGTCGCGGACGGCTCGGTCGCAGACGGCTCGGAGACGGGCTGCCACTCCATGTCGCGCTCGTACTCGAACGCGCGGTGGTCCTGCGTCGGATCGACGACCGTCAGCGAGAGCCAGCCGTTGTCCAGCAGTTGGGTGACCTCCTCGTGGTCGGCCAGCGCGTCGGTGACGCGCTCAACCGGCGCGTGGACCACCGTCGAGAGGCGGAGCGGCTGGTGGTACGGCTCGTCGGCGCCGGCCAGCAGCGACTGAAGCGGGAGTCCGGTCATCAGGTCGCCGCCGTTGCCCTGGTAGACGCCGACGTTGCCGACGGGGTTCTGCGTCACCTTCGACCCGCTGCCGTAGACCGCGTTGTCGACGGTCGAGAAGTAGTACTGGGCGTTGATCCACTGGGTGACGACCATCGGTCCCGCGAGGATCGCTTCCAACGCCGTCCCGTCGGGGTCGGTCGACCAGTCGTACGAGTGGAGGAAGGCGCGACCGTCCAGGTCGAGGTCGCTCGTCAGTTCGCGAGGACCGATGACGAAGCCGGCGTTGCCGGCTAACCCCCACTCCGGACGCGTCTCGGCCCAGTCGCCGGCGCGGCGCTCGGTCTCGCGAACGCCCGAGTCTCCGGACTCCGATCCGGTGCGCTCGGCGGCCGCGTTCTCGCGGGCGGTGACGAGATCCGCGCGCAACCCGTCGAGGTCGGCCGCGTGGCTCTCGGGGGCGTCGCCGTAGATCTCGATCTCGTCGGTCGTCGTGTTGTGCTCGCCGGCGAGGAAGACGGTGTCTTCGGGGATCTCGAAGCCGCGGTCGCGCAGCGCCGCCTGCACGTCGGGGTCGGCGCAGATCTCGGCCAGGACGCGGGCGTTCGGGCCGCCGGGATTCCCGGCGCACGCGCCGCAGTCCAGGCTGGAGTCGTACGGGTTGTTGGTCGTCTCGCTCGCGTGACCGACGAAGGCGACGAGGCGACCGAACTCCGTCCAACCCATCAGATCGAACGCGGTCGCCGCGTACTCGACCTGCTCCTCGTGAGTCAGTCCCACCGGCAGCCCGTCGGCGTGGGTGTGTTGGTGTTGGACGATCTGGTCGCAGAACTCGCGGTCGTCGGGCACCGCGTCGTCGGCGGTCCCCAGTAGGTCGCGGACGCGGCCCGGCACGAGCGTGCGCGCCGCGAGCGCCAGCCCGTAGCCGCTCCCGGCGTTCTCGACGAAGCCGAAGGCGCTCGCCGGGTTCGCCTTCAGCTTCTTGACGACCTCGCCCGCGGCCCCGAGGACGCCCGACCACCGGTCGTGGCGTTCACGCGTGTCGCCGTCGGTCGGGACCTCGCTGATGCGGTGTTGGGGGTCGAGGATCGGCGGGCAGGCGTCGACCGAGACCTCCGCGTCGTACCCCTGATACTCCATCGGGACGCCGAAGAAGCCGGCGTAACCGTGGGTCTCGTACGCGCCCGTGGCCTCGATGTGACGGCGGATCACCTCGGAGCGGGTGTCGATACAGAAGACCAGTTGCGCGTCGGGGCGGTCCGGCGATTCGGAGTCGCTCTCGACCGAGGACCGACCCTCGGCCAGCGACCGGCTCTCGGCGGCGACGCGGTCGACGACGTCGGACCGGTAGCTCGCCTCCCACGCGCTCAGGAACGCCTCGGCGATCTCGTCGGCCGGGTCGACGTCGGCGGTACCCGGGCCGATCGACGGCTCGATATCGACGCCGAACCCGTCGAGCAGCGAGAGGCGGACCGCGAGGTAGTCCGCGAGCGTGATCGGGTGGGTCGACTGCCACGCCCCCTCGTCGTCGACGCGCTGTTTGATGAAGCCGGTCCACCCCGGGAGCGCGGCCAGTTGCTCCTCGAAGACGGGGACCCACTGGCCCTCCGGATACGGTTCCAGGACGGTCTCGATGGCCTCGGTCGCGGTCTCGGGAAGCGATTCGGCGAGCCCGTCGGGGACCGCGTCGTCGTGTGCGGCCACGCCGCGGAAGGCGGCGTAGAATCCCTCGTCGCGGTTCGGCATCGACCACTTGGCGTGCCCCTCGTCGAGGAAGGCCGACAGCCACTTCGTGAGCACGTGATCGACCCGCTCGTCGTCGGTGTCGGGACGGGTGTCCGACACCTCCGACTCGACGCCGGTGTCCACGCGTTCGAGCAGTGTCTCCGGATCGGCCTCGTAGCCGCGGTCGGCGAGTTCCGATTCGAGCGCGTCGCGATCGATCCGCCCGTCGTCGAGCGCCGCGCGGAGCGTCTCGCGGCTCGGGTAGCCGCGACCGCCCAACAGGTCGGCGGCCTGCGTCACCGCCTCGCCGAACGGCACGTCCTCGAACCCCGAGAGGGGGTTGGCCGTCACGAACGAGTGGATCGGCCAGACCGAGCCGACCGTCTTCGCCGCGCTGTCGATGCTCTCTTCGATGGTCGCGTCTTCAGTAGTTGGTTCGGTGCTCATTGGGCTCCTCCGTTGTCGTACTCTTCCGCGTTCGTCAGCAGGGTTCCGGGCGACGGCTGGCTCGCGTTCACCAGCGCGACGTAGAGGCGACGGCTGCGCTCGTGGACGCCCGCCTCGATCGCGACGTACGCGGCGAGGAAGGCGGCGGCCACGAGGACGTGGAGCGCGCTCAGTTCGGTCGGCGCCGTGACGACCGGCAGTCCGGCGAGGACCGTCGAGATCCCCTCATAGACGAGCGCGTACACGGTGATGGCCGGAAGGAACACGAGGGGGACCGCCGCGTAGCGGACCGACGCCGGAAGCGACGCGCTCCGGACCGCGGTGCGCGCCGCGTGGAGGGTCGTGAACGTCACGAACAGGGCGAGCAGGAGGCCGGTGTCGACGCTCGTTCCCTTCCCCGTCAGGAGGGCGAAGACCGCGCCGCCAGCCAGCCCGGTCGCCAGCGTCACGGCGACGTCGACGACGCCCGTCGCGCGGCTCGTCGTCTTGCCCGGGCTCTTCCGTTCGACCTCGCCGCTCGCGCCGAGGAAGTGATAGGCCTTGTAGAACCCGTGCAGGACCAGGTGCGTGATGGCGGCCCCGAAGAAGCCGAGGCCGGCCTGCATGATCATGAACCCCATCTGTCCCACCGTCGAGCAGGCCAGTTTGCTCTTCACGTCGGGGCGGACGGCCTTGAGGAGTTTTCCGAGCAGCGCGCTCGTCGCGCCGACCGCGACGATGGCGAGCATGAGGCCCTCGCTGACCGTGACGACTGGCGCGAAGCGGAGCAGGAGGACGCCGCCCGCGTTGACGAACCCGGCGTGCATCAGCGCCGACGCCGGCGTGGGGGCGGTCATCGAGGAGAGCAGCCAGCCGTGGAACGGGACCAAGGCGGACTGGATCATCGCCGCGAGCACGAGCGCGACGGCGGCGACGAGCAACACCGGGCCGCCGAGCGCGTCGGCGCTCGCGGCGACGCCGGAGACCGTCGTCGCGCCGGTCGCCCACCAGAGCGCCGCCAGCGCGACGCCGAGGAGCGCGCTACTGGCGAGGAAGTACCGGCGGGCGACCGACGCGGCCGCCCGCGCCTGTTCCCACCCGTCGACGATCCCGATCAGCTCCGCCATCACGAGTCCCATCGCCAGCCACAGGGCCCCGAACAGGGCGAGGTGGTCGGCCGCGACCAGCGTCATCACGGTCGCCGCGAAGCCGAACACGGCGAGGAAGAACTTCGTCTCGTGGGCGTTCCCCGCCATGTAACGGCGGGAGTAGCTGTGGACGATACCGCCGAAGAAGGCGACGACCACCCACATCAGGACGGTCAGCCCGTCGACGGCGAGCACGCCGGGGACCTCCGGGGCGAAACCGAATCGGACTCGGCCCACGAGGGCCGCGACGCTCGCGGCGAACAGCGACCAGATGAGCCACGTGAGTGCGACGGGCACGAGCGACGACTCCGTCGCCGTGTCCGGGAGCGCTCCGACAGTCGGTTTCGAGGTGCGTTCTGCCATCGTTCAATTCGTTCGACCACTTTCGACGCCGACGCGAGTCGGCGGACCGATACTGGTCGTCTCTACCACCTCCTGAGAACAGATTGCCTATTAAATCTACTTGTTTTCACAAATCGTTCGTTAGAATGTCGTTAAAGAACGTTATAGTTTCCGAGACCGCCCGCGTTCGGCGGCTGGAGGCCGGATGACGCTCCGCACGGTTCAAAAAGGAGTCGTCTACGAGTCGACTTCGGCGTCGAACTCGCCGAACGGCGTCGTCTCGTGGCTCCGAACGAGGACCTCGTCGGCGACGGTGAGCCCCATGTCGAGCAGTTCCTGTGCGACGGGCGTGATGTCGTCGTCCGACTCGCCGACCGCCGTCACGAGGAGGTTCTGTTCGCCGGTCACCAGCTCCTGGACCGAGATGACGCCGTCGATCTCGAGGATCTCCGGGAGCATCTCGCCGCGATCGGGTATCGAGGCGGTGCAGTAGAGCAACATCCGGAGCGGATAGCCGGACCGCTGGTAATCCACCTCGGCGCTGTATCCCTTGATCACCCCGTCGGATTCGAGGCGTTGGATGCGCTTGCGGACGGTGCTGTCCGAGGTGCCGGTCCGCTCCGCGATGTCTCCGGACGACATGTTTCGAGCGTCCTCCTGTAACGCGTACAGGATCGCCCTGTCCACGTCGTCGATCGATTTGTCTGCCATACCGAGCGTTCCGCGGCAGAGCACTTTATGGTTGTATGTCGTTCGGATTCGTCGACATCTCGCTTTTAAAGACGCGTCAACCCGGATCAGCGGCCCGCTACAAATGCCGCTTGATCGATAAGGGAAGTGTGTGTCCCAACTCGGCTGATCGGTTGTTTATACGTGATCGAGTGGTGTTGCTGTCGGCTGTTTATACGTGATCGATGGTGCCGCGGTGAACACCGCCAAAGCCCCAGCGGCGAGGCGGGCGCACGCTCGCTGCGGTCCTCGTCACTCGTTTCACTCGTTCCTGCGGTCCTTGTGTCGCCTGTGCCCGCCTCGCCGCTGCCCCTTTGAGTCCCACCCAACCGAACCGCACAGCCTCACGCCTCCCCAGCCTCGTCACCGGCGCTACGCGCCGGTTGCAAGCGAGAGCTTCGCTCTCGCCCTGTCGCTGGCGGCGACAGCCGCCAGCGACTCCCTCGCGGGCTCTCGCCGGCGGCTTCGCCGCCGGCTGTCAGAGAGACCGTCGGTCTCTCCCTACTCACGGTCGCCCATGGCGACCGTTCGGAGGCGCGCCACCGCACCGTTTATTTATAAGTGATCGTCACTCTCATTCATATCCTTTTAAATACGCTCCTGCCACCACCGATCTGCAGTACTCACTCTCACACTCACGCATCGCTGCGGCTTTGTTCCGCGCGGTATCGCGCGCGTTGATCGCGTTCACCACCTGGGACCGAAACGGTCGTGAGGCGCCGGGCGGAACCGGACGTATGACGAAGTGGCTCCACAGCGGCCGCCGCCGCGACCTGTGCGCGCTGCTGTACGACGCCGGCGAGCTGCGGGCGCAGCCGCTGAAGAGCCGGCTCGAATCGCACTACGACGAGCGGATCGATCCGCAGTCCTTCTACGCCACGCTCACGTCGCTCGTGGAGTCGGGGTTCCTCGACCGGCGGACCGAGGGGATCGCCGACGTGTACGCGCTCACCGAAGCGGGCGAGCGCGCCCTCCTCGATCACTACGAGTGGCTCTCTGCGACGATCGGTGGCCGGCCGTCGGACTACGCGGGCGACCACGACCGCAGCGACGACGATTGACTTACGCCGATCGGGACTCGTCGCCGCCACCGTTCCGTTTCAGCCGTCTCCGCGATCCGCCCCGCCGTCCGCGAGCACGCCGACGAACGGCACCGCGAAGCCGACGACGTAGCCGGCGAGGTGCGCGAACACGTTGCTCCCGAACGGGACGAGCACCAGCGATCCGATCACTCCGGCGGCGGCGACGCTCGCACCGGTGACGTACAGGAGTTCGCGTTCCGGAGACAGATCGAGCCCCGCCACCCGCGGGCGACCGACCGCGGCGTACAGCCCGACGGCGGCGATGGCCGCCCCGACCGCGAACAGCGACCCCACGGCCGGTAGCGGCGGGAAGTACCCCGCGCCGCTCGGCGCGACGTACGCGAGCGCGAGCGACGCGAAGGCGGCGACGACCGCCCAGCGCGGGTCGACGCCGGCGGGCGTCGCGCTTCCGGCCCGATCGCTTTCGGCCGCGAGCGCGGCGAACCAGACGACGACGAGGTAGCCGAGGAGCGCGCTGTTCACGTCCGAGAAGCCGGCGGTCGGCGCGTCGGTCACGCCGCCGAGCGCGACGACGGTCGCCCACGCGGAGACGAGCGGGACGACCGCGAGGTAGGCCGCGACCGACCCGAGGAGCCGCCGGCGCCAGCCGGCGACGACCGAGAGGGGGTACGCGACCGCGACGAGCAGCCAGTAGTTGACGACGTTGTCGGCGAGGTGGACCGCGTCGGCGTGGACGAAACTCGACGCGAACGCGGTCCACAGCGCCCACCGATTCGCGAACACGCCCTCGGTCGCCAGCGAGAACCGCCAGGCCTCGACCCCGGGAAGCAGGCTCACGCCGACGAGCAGCGCCGGCAAGGGGAGGGCGACGAGCCCCAACTCCGCCGGCGGCCGGGACCGGACGGTCGCGAGGGACGACGCGAGCAGGCCGCGGAGGGTGGGCGGATCCGAATCGGAGCGATCCCCGTCGTCAGCCGACATCTGGCACCTCTACGGCGTCGCCGGGCGAACGCTCTCCAACGCCGCCGCGAAGTCGTCCGCGGTGATTCCGACTTCATCGGCGTGGTCGTTGGCCGCCTCGCCGTGCTCGTCGGCGACGCGCTCGATGGCGATCAGCGCGGCCTCACGGCAGAGCGACGCGATCTCGGCGCCGGAGTATCCCTCGGTCTCGTCGGCGAGGCGCTCTAAGTCGACGCCGTCGACGAGCGGCTTCGTTCGAGTGTGCACGTCGAGGATCTTCCGGCGCGCGTCGCGGTCGGGATCGGGGACCTCGATGTGCGTCTCCAGTCGTCCGGGCCGGAGCAGGGCGGGATCGAGCGCGTTCCGCCGGTTCGTCGCCGCGAGCACGACGAGGTTCGGGTTGTCGCTCGCGCGGTCCAGCTCCGTCAAGAGCTGGGAGACGACGCGCTCCCCGACCCCGGAACCGTCGCCGCCGGCGCCGTCGCGGTCGGCCGCGATCGCGTCGATCTCGTCGAAGAAGACGATCGCGGGCGCCGCCTGCCGGGCGCGATCGAAGAGCTCCCGGACCGCCTTCTCGGACTCGCCGACGTAGCGGTCGAGCAGTTCCGGGCCGGCCACCTGGATGAAGTTCACGCCGCTCTCGCCAGCGATCGCCCGGGCGAGCAGGGTCTTCCCGGTTCCGGGCGGCCCGTGGAGCAGGACCCCGGTCGGCGGGTCGGCGTCGGCGGCCTCGAAGAGCGGCCCGTACGTCAGCGGCCACGTGACGGCCCGTTCGAGCTTCTCCTTGGCCTCCGAGAGCCCGCCCACGTCGGCGAAGTCGGTCGTCGGCTGCTCGGCGACGTACTCGCGCATCGCGCTCGGCTCGACGCTCGCGTGAGCCGTCTCGAAATCGGCCTTCCCCACGCTCACGTCGTCGAGCGCCCGGGCGTCCGACTCGCGGGCGCGTCGCAGCGCGGTCATCGCCGCCTCCTGCGTGAGCCCCTCGATGTCGGCCCCGACGAACCCGTGCGTCCGGGACGCGATGCGGTCCAAGTCCACGTCGTCCGCGAGGGGCATCCGGCGCGTGTGGACGTCGAGGATCTGCCGGCGACCGGCCTCGCCGGGGACGCCGATCTCGATCTCGCGGTCGAACCGGCCGCCCCGCCTGAGCGCGGGATCGAGGGTGTCGACGCGGTTTGTCGCGCCGATAACGATCACGTCGCCGCGGGCGTCGAGCCCGTCCATCAGCGAGAGCAACTGCCCCACGACGCGGTTCTCCACGTCGCCGCCGTCGTCGCGTTTGCCCGCGATCGAGTCGATCTCGTCGAAGAAGATGATCGCCGGGGCCTCCTCGCCGGCGCGCTCGAACACGTCGCGCAGGCGCTCCTCCGACTCCCCTTTGTACTTCGACATGATCTCCGGGCCGTCGACGGTGATGAACGTCGCGTCGACCTCGTTGGCGACGGCGCGGGCGATCAGCGTCTTCCCGGTTCCCGGCGGGCCGTGGAGCAGGACGCCCTTCGGGGGATCGATCCCCAGCCGGGTGAACACGCCGGGCTCCGAGAGGGGGAGTTCGATGGTCTCGCGGACAAGCTCCAGCTCCTCGTCGAGTCCGCCGATGTCCTCGTAGGTCGCGCCCGCGGTGTGCTCTTTCGGGGGAACGGTTCCGTCGCCGGTCGAGCGGGCGTCGGTTCGGGGGGGATCGCTCTCCCCGCCGCCGCTCTCGGCGGATCGGTCCGCCGTCGCGCCGCCTTCCGCCCGCGATCCGGGAGCGCTCCGGCGGTCGCGCCCGGCGCCCGCGGCCGACTGCGAACCGTCCTCGTCACCGTAGGTCACCGACACGTCGGTCCGGGTGGTGACGCGCACCGTTCCCGACGGGTCCGTCTCGGCGACGACGAACCGGATCCCGCCGAGCCGCTCGACGTGGACCGCCTCGCCCTCGGTGACGGGGCGGTCGCGGAGGTCGCGAGCGAGCGCGCGCTCGACCACCTCGCGTCCCACGTCGGCGTCGGCGAGTTCCGCGGGCGCGGCGAGCACGAGGCGGTCGGCGTCCTCGACGTCGACCGGGCCGACGGTGACGGTGTCGCCGACCTTCACGCCGGCGTTCGCGCGGGTGTCGGCGTCGATGAGGACCGATCCCTCTTGCGCGTCCGCACCCCCGGGCCACACCTTCGCGACGGCGGTGCGCTCGCCGCGGATCTCGACGGTGTCGCCGCTGAGGAGGCCGAGTCGCTTCCGAGAGGGCTCGGGGAGCCGGGCGATGCCCCGACCCGCGTCCCGCTTCTCGGCGGCACGCACCGTGAGCCGGAGTCCGGCGGTGTCGTTCATACGCACCGTTCCGGCCACTGTCCCTTTACCCTTACCCGTCGACGCGGGCGCTCGGGCCGCCGCGGACCCCGACAGCCCGCCCGCCACCGACCCCGACAACCCACTTGCCGCCGACCGCAACGGCCCACCCACCGCCGACCGTAACGGCCCACCCACCGCCGACCGTAACGGCCCACCCGCCGCCGACCGCAATCCCCTTACCCCGGCCGGACACGTCGTTCGGTATGCAACCGACAGGGCACCTTCGCGGCGACGCGGTTCGCGTCGCCGGCGACGCCCGCCAGCGGTTCCACGACTCCGGCGGCTACGGCCGCCCGCTCGGCGGCGACGAGATCGCGCTCTCGCGGGTCGAGGCCGCACACCTGCTGTTCCGCGGCGACCTCTCGGGAGTCGCTCTCACTGACGGCGCCGATCCCGTGGGCTTCGAGCGCTTCTTCGTCGAGAGCGCGGCCGCCGCCGACCGGTTCGCGGTGCGCTACCTCGTCTACGCCGACCTGCGCGACCGCGGCTTCTACCTCTCGCCCGCCCGCGAGCCGTGGCCCGGCGGCGACGCCGACGCGCCCGACGCGGTCGACTTCGTCGCCTACGAGCGCGGCTCGACCCCCGACACGGGGAACGTCAAGTACCCCGTGCAGGTCGTCGGCGAGCGCGAGTCGCTCCCGGCGGCCGGGCTCGCCGGGCGAACCCTCGCCGTCGTCGACGAGGAGTCCGACATCACGTACTTCGCGGCGGCCGAGGGTGCCATCTCGGGCGCAACCGACTACGAGCCCCCCGCCCGGCTCGACGGCGTCCTCCTCGCCGACCGCGTCGTCGTCTGGGACGCTCCCGAGGGGCTCTACGAGCGCGGCTTCTACGGCCAGCCGCTCACCGGTCGCGCCGCGGCGGTCGAGGGCGCGGTCCAGCTCTCCCTCGTCGAGGCCGCGTCGCTCGCGGCGGACGGCGTGCTGTCGCTGTCGGCGTCGGTGGAGACGGCGGGCGAGGCGAACGAGTCTCCCGGCGGGGCGAGCGAGTCCCCCGGCAGGTCCCACGGCGAGGGCGCCGCAGAGACGGACGACCCCGCCGCCGCGGTCGTCGCCCGCGGCCGCGAGGTGGAGGGCGAGCGGTTCGACCGCCGGCTCGCCGTTTATAAGCGCCTCCGCGAGGCCGACGCCGTGCCGAAGACCGGCTTCAAGTTCGGGGCCGACTTCCGGACCTACCTCGACGTGGAGACGGTCGAGGACCTGCCGCACTCCGAACACCTCGTGCGCGTGGTGGAACCGGACCACGAGTTCTCGCCGCGAGAGCTCTCGCTCGACGTGCGCCTCGCGGGCGGCGTCCGCAAGGAGATGGTGTTCGCGCTGACGGCGGTCGGGTGTGAACCTCCCGGCGACGGCGACGCGGTCCTCGACGCCGACGTGGAGTGGCTCTCGGTCGACCGGTTGACGCCCTGAGTCACGGCACAAAGGCGAACAGAAGCCTTTTTTGACCGCTCGCCGTCGTCGCGTCCATGCCGTTTCCCTCCACGTCCGACGCCGAGTCGAGCGCTTACGACATCTCCACGGTCGACCTCGACGACGACCGCTACGAAGTGAAACAGCCGGCGATACGAAACAAGTACACCGTCCGCGACAGCACCGGCGAGGTCGTCTTGCGCGGGAAACAGAAGATGTTCAAGCTGAAAGAGGAGTTCCCGTTCGTCACCGGCGACGGCGAGGACGCCTTCTCGGTGAAGGCGGGCGGGATCATGGATATCGGGGGCAACTACGCCATCACCGACGCGGGCACCGGCGAGGAGGTCGTCGTCCTTGACGAGGACTACTCGCTGTTCGTCGAAAACTGGACGATTCGCGACCCCGAGACGGGCGAGGCGCTGGCGACCATCCGATCGAAGAACAAGCTGCTGTCGGCGCTCCGCCACCTCGTCGGTGCCGCGAATCTCATTCCGAACAAGTACGAAATCTTCGACGCCGACGGCGGTCACGTCGGCGACATCGAGGGGAAGTTCTCGCTGCGCGACGCCTACACGGTCACTATCGACGACGCGAGCGACGTGCCGAAGGAGGCCGTGATCGCCGCCGCGTGCATCCTCGACGCCTTAGAGAATCAGTAGCGACGTGCGTGGCATCCAAGCGGATCCGGCGATACGATTTTCACTCTGTACATACAACGTGCGTACATGAGCACGAAGCGCGTCAACTTCCGGCTCCCCGAGGAGCTGGTGGAGCAGGCCGACATCGCCGCGGAGGTGACACACAAGAACCGCACGGAGGTTCTCGTCGAAGCCCTCCAGCAGTACTTGGCCGAGATGGAGGACGACGAACGGTTCCGTGAGTCGGTCGTCGAGCTGTACCTCGACGGTACCGTCGCGTTCGACACACTCGCGGAAATCGTCGGTCGGCAGGACGCGGAGGCCGTTCGCGCCTCGAAGGAACTGCTCGACGACGGGGAGGCGCTCGCCGACGAGATTGCGGAGTTATAAATGCTGGTCGTGGACACGAGCGCGTTCGTTTCTCTTGCGGTCGGTGGGGTTCTCGACATCGTAGTCAACGAGTTCGAGGTCGTCACCACGGAGACCGTCCGCAGCGAACTCCGGGAGACAGCCGGGTACGACGATCGACACGGTGACGCTGCCGGGCAGGCGCTGGAGCTGACCGACGCCGTCGACGTGCTCGCCGGCACCGACGGGATCGAACGCGTCGTCACGAGCCGGATCGACGAGGGGGAAGCGAGCTGCGTCGTCGCCGCCCGCGAGACCGACGCGGAGTTCCTGATCACCGACGACTACAGGGCGCTCCCCGAACTCCGAGCTGCGGTGGGATCCCGAGTCGCGCTGTCGCCGATCGTGCTCCGGGTGCTGGTCAAACGCGACGCACTCGATGAGGGAGAGGCGCGGACAGCGTTCGAGGCGATCTCGGAGGGACGAGACTGGCTGGAGGCACCGATCCACCGGTACGCTCGGGAGCTGTTCGAGTGACGCTCGGCGATCCCGGGTTCGGCTCCGGTCGACCGTCAGTCGGCTCGCGCTACGGGCGGAACTCGTCGGCGTAGTCCGCGACGAACTCGCGGACTGTTCGCGGCGGTCGCCCCAGCAGCGCCTCGACGTCGTCGGTCGTCCGTCCCGAGAACCCCAGCCGAACGACCGAGTACTCGGCGGTCATGAACGCGACGAACCCCGGAGAGAAGCCGCGCCGGTACATCTGCCGCGCGACCGTCAGCCGCGAGGGATCGGCGTAGCTGATCGGGCTGTCAAGCACGTCCGAGAACACCGCGGCGACCTCGCGGAAGTCGAGCGCGGCCGGGCCGGTGAGGTCGTACGCGCGGTTCTCGTGTCCCGGTTCGGTGAGCACCGTCGCGGCGGACCCCGCCACGTCCCGCGCGTCGGTGAAACTCAACACGCCGTCGCCCGCCGGGACGAAGATCTCGTCGCGGTCGACGCGGTTGGGGGAGCTGACCGACGCGGGACTTCTGGACCGCGAGGCGTGCGACGAGGTCCCGCCGCGGGTTGGAGTACACGCCGACTGAGAAGGCCGAGTCGCTGTTCCCCGCCTTCGCGCACCTCTACCACTGGGCGATCGAACACGAGCTTTGACTTCGAATTCCGTAGCAACACCCGGAGTTCGAAGTCGGGAGTATATGCCGCCGGCTCCGATACTACGCGTATGCCAACACCGGACCAAGCGGGACCGACCGACCGGTCTCGAGAGGGCGGCTCCGGCGAATCGGGGGGTACCGACGCGGCGGCGTCCGCGTCCGCCATCGACGTCGACGGGCTCGAACTCACCTATGCGGACGGGACCGTCGCCGTCCACGGAATCGACATGACAGTCCCAGAAGGGGAGTTCTTCGGCTTCCTCGGGCCGAACGGGGCAGGGAAGACGACGACGATCAAGGTGTTCGCGACGCTGCTGTCGCCGACCGACGGCACGGTGCGGATCAACGGCTTCGACGTGCAGTCGGACTCTCGGAAGGTCCGCGAGTCGATCGGGTACATGGCACAGGAGACGAGCATCGACCCCGAGCTCACCGCCACGGAGAACATCCGGTTCGCCTGCGAGGCGTACGGAGTGCCGCGGGACGCGCGGTCCGAGCGGGTCGACGAACTGCTCGACCTCGTCGATCTGGCCGACGTGGCCGACAAGCGGGCCGAGGAGTTCTCGGGCGGGATGAAAAAGCGGCTCGACGCCGCGACCGCACTGGTTCACCGACCGCCGCTGGTCTTCTTGGACGAGCCGACGACGGGGCTCGATCCCAAGGCCCGCAACCGGCTGTGGGAGTATTTCCGGCGTATCAACGACCTCGGGACGACGATATTCCTGACGACGCAGTACTTGGAGGAGGCCGACCAGCTCTGTGACCGCCTGGCGGTCATCCTCGACGGCGACATCGTCGCAGACGGGAGTCCAAGCGAGCTCAAACGCGAAGTGGGCGGTGAGGTCCTCGACGTGGAACTGGAGGGCGGCTCGGCAGTCAGCGAGCGGGCCGCGACGATCGCGAGGGAGTTCGACGCCTTCGCCGACGCCTCGGTCGCCGAGACCGACGAGGGGATCAGCGTCACCGCGGAGACGGCCCGCGAGCACGGCACCGACCTCCTCGTCGCGCTCCGGGACGCGGAGATAACGGTGACCGGGTTCAACATCCGCGCGCCGACGCTCGACGACGTCTTCCTGGCGATCACCGGGGAGGAACTCGACGTCGACGACGCGGAGGGGGCACAATGAGCGCGCCCGAGGCCGACGACCCGTCGAGGTCGACGCGACCGAACGCGCGTTCCGGAAACACGTTCGCCGGAGACGCGTGGGTGAACTTCAAGCGGTGGAACCTTAAGGCCGTCCGGAACCCGTTCGTCTTGGTCGTCTCGCTCGTGCAGCCGATCATCTTCCTCGTGTTGTTCACGGAGGTGTTCGGGAACGTCGCCGGCAGCGCGGTCAATCAGGGGCTGCCGGGGATCAGCTACGAGACGTATCTGGTGCCGGCGATCGCGATTCAGGTGGCGCTCGCGGCGGCGATCACCTCCGGCGTCGGACTGGTGAACGACATCGAGAACGGGATGTTCGAGAAGGTGCTCGTCACGCCGATGAGCCGCACGGCCGTCTTCGTCGGGAAGACCGCCGCCGAGGTGTTCCGCATCGCAGTCCAGATCGCGATCATCCTCGGGCTCGGCGTCCTCCTCGGCGCCGACATCGTCACGGGCGTCGCCGGGGCGGCGGGGATCGTCGCGGTCGGAATCCTCTTTTCGCTCTGGTTCGTCGCGTTCTCGAACGCCGTCGCGATCATCACTCGGGACCAAGAGTCGACGATCATCAGCGCGAACCTGCTCCAGTTCCCGCTGTTGTTCTTGTCGAGCGCGTTCCTCCCGCTCGAAGCGCTCCCGGGCTGGATCCAGGCGTTCGCTCGAGTCAACCCCGTCACCTACGGCGTCGACGCCGCGCGCTCGCTCATGGTCGACCAGGACGTGATGACGGTCATCGAGGTGTCATGGTTCGGCGGGACCCTCGACGGCGTCGCGCCCGGCGTCGCCGTGCTGATCGGGATCGACCTCGCGTTGGGCGCCGTCGCCGTCACGCTGCTGTCGCGCGCGTCGAGTTCGGACGTGAAGTAGGTCGGACGTGAAGTAGGAATAGCAGGACTGGAGACGCTTCGGAGGGAGGACGCGAGCGGTCAGGGAGGCGCGCCGCCTACTCCCCGCCCAGTTTCGACTCGCCGACCGCGTCGTGACCCTCGATGACCTCGGTGCCGCCCATGTACGGGCGCAGCGCCTCGGGGACGGTGACGGTACCGTCGTCGTTCTGGTAGTACTCCAGGATCGCGACGACGATCCGCGGGACCGCGAGCCCGGAGCCGTTCAGGGTGTGGAGGAACTCCGCGGACTCGTGGTGCTCCTCGCGGTACCGAATCTGCGCGCGGCGCGCCTGGAAGTCCTCGAAGTTCGAGACGGAGGAGACCTCCAGCCAGCGACCTCCCTCGGCGGGCCCCTCGTCCATGTCGTCGCCGGGCGCCCACACCTCGATGTCGTACTTCTTCGCCTGCGTGAACCCCAGATCGCCGGTACACATCTCCAGGATGCGGTACGGGAGTTCGAGGCGCCGCAGCACCTCCTCGGCCTCGTCGACGAGCCCCTCGAAGCGCTCGTCGCTCTCCTCCGGACGCACGAAGTTCACCATCTCCACCTTGTTGAACTGGTGGACCCGGACGATGCCGCGCGTCTCGGTGCCGTGCTCGCCCGCCTCCTGCCGGAAGTTCGGCGTGTACGCCTGGTACTTCAGCGGGAGGTC
>ENA-ORCR01000133-ORCR01000133.1-marine-metagenome-genome-assembly--contig:-NODE-133-length-79854-cov-29.408589_pt1 | contig 79854 bp, 74 predicted proteins | sample MGYA00237782_ERZ508514 | MGnify/ENA primary metagenome ERZ508514 (study PRJEB26185, sample SAMN06268960) | marine metagenome | isolation source: Eden Landing Ponds, San Francisco, CA, USA | place...
GAGCATGACGGCGGTCACGACGAGTGGAACAGCGGTCGCGGCAACTGTATCGACTCCGATTGTTACACGCACACTCTTTCGTTACTGTTCACGGTCGAGCGAAGTGGGGGTCACGAAGGGTTCTATGACACGTTGTGTCCGTCCAGTTCGGCGAGCCAGGCGTCGACGTCGAGCGCGACGAGTCCCCGGAGGCGAACCGCACGGGCGTCGTCGTACGACTCGACGAGTCGAGACACCTCCGCGCGCCTGTCGCGGAGAAAGGCGAGGACCGCCGCCTCGTCGTCGAAGAGGGTCCCGGCGTTCCACCGCTCGGCGTGTCCGGCCAGGAACTGCTCGTAGTCGAGGACGACCTGTGTGTGCTGGTAGATGGCTTCCCCGACGGCCGCTGCTCGCTCGAGGCCCGCCTCGTCGGCGCCACCGGCCAGCGCGGCGATGCCGGCGGTCACACCGTAGAGGGCCGCCTGCGCTTCGAGTGCGTCGCGATACGCGGCGGCGCTCGGCTCCGACCGCAGTTCTTCCAGGGGTGCTTCGAGCAGACGCGTCGTCTCGCTACACCAGTAGGCGGTCGCGTCCAGTCGGTCCAGTCGGCGGACGACCAGTGGCAACAGCAACTGCGTCGCGAGGACGACCTCCCCACGGCGTCCCTCGCGGACGTCGCCGTCGACGAGGTCGTCGAGCATGTCGAAGTACTCCTGTGTCGCGACCGTCCACTCGAGGAGTTGCTCCAGTCGCGCCCCGCCGGGGTCGTGCTGGAGATACACCTGTTCGGCCAGCAGGGCGCTGTCGAGTTTCGGCCGCTCAGAGCGTTTGGGCAACGCCTCTCCGGGTTTGAACGCCAGCTCGTAGACGAGCCCGCCGGCGGCCTCCGAGTCGAGTTCGGTCAGGAGCGTCTCGACGTGGTCGAGCAGACGCTTCCGGAGGTCCGCGGCGTGGCTCTCGAACGCTTCCTGCCGGTCGGGAGCCAGCGCCGACGGTCTGTACAGCATGACTCGCCTATCTCTGACACCGAGAATGAACGTTTCGACGTCGATCCGGCCGAATTGATAGCCGTTCTGCACGTCGACCGGGTCGACAGCGTCACCGAGACGACGAGTCTGTCGTGGTTGTCGAAGACCGGGACGACGATCGGCGTACTCCGGCAGTATCGCGGGGACTCGCGGGATTTATACCTGCGCGCGTTCGATGACAGAACGTTATGGGACAGACACTCACGGAGAAGATTCTCGACGACCACCTCGTCGAAGGCGAACTCGAACCCGGCGAGGAGATCGGCATCGAGATCGACCAGGTCCTCACACAGGACACGACGGGGACGCTGGTCTGGCTCCAGTTCGACGCGCTCGACCTGGACGAGACACAGACCGAACTCGCGGCACAGTACTGCGACCACCAGACCTACCAGTTCGACTTCAAGAACACCGACGACCACCGATTCCTGCGTTCGGCGGCGGGCACGTTCGGTGCGTACTTCTCGCGACCCGGCAACGGTATCTGTCACAACGTCCACAAGGAGAACTTCGCGGCGCCCGGGAAGACGATGCTCGGGTCGGACAGCCACACCCCCACGCCGGGCGGGATGGGCGAACTCGCCATCGGCGCCGGCGGCCTCGACGTCGCCGTCGCGATGGGCGGCGGCGCGTACTACATCGACATGCCCGAGGTCGTCGAGGTCCGCCTCGAAGGCGAACTCGGCGAGTGGGCGACCGCCAAGGACGTCATCCTCGAACTGCTGCGCCGACTCTCGGTCAAGGGCGGCGTCGGCAAGATCTTCGAGTACACCGGCCCCGGCGTCGAGAGCCTGTCGGTCCCCGAGCGGACGACTATCACCAACATGGGGACGGAACTGGGCGCCACCTCGTCGATCTTCCCGACCGACGAGCGGACCGAGGAGTACCTCGAACGCCTCGGCCGCCCCGAGGACTACGAGCAGGTCGAACCCGACGCGGACGCCGACTACCACGACCAGATCACCGTGGATCTGTCGGAGATCGAGCCCCTCATCGCCGAGCCGTCGATGCCCGACAACGTCGTCCCGGTCCGCGAGGCTGCCGGCACGGACGTCGACCAGGTCATGATCGGCTCCTGTACCAACGGCGCCTACGAGGACGTCCTGCCCGCGGCGAAGATGCTCGAGGGTCGCGAGATCGCCAAGACGACCGAGATGATCGTCGCCCCCGGCTCGAAGCAGGCCTCCGAGATGCTCGCCCGGAACGGCTGGACGGCCGAGATGATGGCTGCCGGCGTCAACTTCTCCGAGGCGACCTGTGGCGCGTGTATCGGCAACGGCCACGTGCCCGCCTCCGACTCGGTCTCGATGCGGACGTTCAACCGCAACTTCGAGGGGCGGTCGGGCATCGAGGACGACTCGGTGTACCTCTGCTCGCCCGAGGTAGCGGCGGCCGCCGCGCTCGCCGGCGAGATCGTCGACCCGCGGGACCTGGCCGACGAACTCGACGGGCTGGAGGACCCGGGCTTCGAACTCGCCGAGGAGTACGTCGGCGTCAGCGGCTCGGACCTCATCACGCCTGACCAGGCGGTCGACGACGAACTCATCAAGGGCCCGAACATCGGCGACGTGCCGATCCGCGACCCGCTGGACGCCGACCTGGCGGGCGAGGTCCTGCTGAAGATGCCCGACAACATCACGACCGACCACATCAGCCCCGCGAACGCGGACGTGCTGATGTACCGGTCGAACATCCCGAAACTGTCGGAGTTCACCCTCACGCGAGTCGACGAGACGTTCCCCGACCGCGCGATGGAGGCCGACGGCGGCGTCCTGCTCGCCGGCGAGAACTACGGTCAGGGCTCCTCGCGCGAGCACGCCGCGCTCTGTCCGATGTACCTCGGCGTCGAGGCTGTCCTCGCCCAGAGTTTCGCTCGCATCCACAAGGCGAACCTCTTCAACTTCGGGATCGTCCCGCTGACCGTCGACGTCGACGATTACGAGGACATCGACCAGGGCGACCAGGTCGAGATCGTCGACGACCTCGCCGAGACGATCCAGTCGGGCCAGGAGGAGTTCACCGTCCGGGTCAACGACGACTGGGAGACCACCGCGAATCTCGACGCCTCCGCCCGCGAGCGCGACATCCTCGCCGCCGGGGGCAAACTCAGCCACGTCAAACAGCAACACGAGTCCGGCGACGCCGCACCCGCCGACGACTGACCGCGCTGTCGCCGACCACCGACTGACCGCGCTGTCGCCGACCACCGACTGACCGCGCTGTCGCCTGCCGTTCGTCGTCTGACGTTTTCTCGCTGCTCGTCGGTTCGCGTTCGACCACTGTCGCTCGTCTCCCCAGTTTCCGTTCGTGAGGAGGACCGGTCGCTCACGCTATCGAAGCAGTCGGGCAGTCGACAGATACAGTGGGGACTCGTGCGTTCGGAGCGCAGTGTTCCAAAAACCCCTGAAAGGGGTGGGGTGGGGAGAGGGTTGGGGTGGCACCCGAATTGGGTGCGTCCGGAGGTGCGAGTGTTACGTTTATGTATCTTTTGTCTACGGCCATCCGGAACGTGTCGGACAGTGTCGGGAGATGGCCGTCGATGCACACCGTTGCCGACCGTCGACTGACCGGACCCGACCCCGGACAATTATTAGTGTGGTCGTCCCGTACCCGTGATAGTGACCACCACCGCACCGTCGGGCGACCCGGAGTCGGGCGTGACCGTCCGACAGGCCGAGCGGGCGGACCTGCTCGCGGTGTTTCACATCGAGCAGGAGGCGTTCCCCCAGCCGTGGCCGTTCTCGGCGTTCGAGGGGTTTCTCGGCGAACCCGGGTTTCTCGTGGCCCAGGCGACCGGCACGAGTCCCCGGGAGACGGCGACAGTCGGTGACGACGGCCGCGTCGTCGGGTACGTCGTCGCCGACACCGTCCCCAACCACGGCGAGGCGATCGGCCACGTCAAGGACATCGCCGTCGCCACCGAGTGTCGCGGTGACGGGCTGGGCAGGCGCCTCCTCGGACAGGCACTCCGCGTCCTGGCCGACGAGGGGGCTGCGTCGGTCAAACTGGAAGTCCGGCGCTCGAACGACGTCGCACGCGCCCTCTACGCCGACTTCGGCTTCGAACACCAGGGGACCGTCCCCCGCTACTACGACAACGGCGAGGACGCCCTCGTGCTGGTTCGCGAGTTCTGAACGCCGGGTCTCCGGGGAGTCGTTCTGAAAGGCCTATCCCGGTCGGGGTACATTCGCGGGTATGGGCTACGCCTGTCCCGTCTGTGGCGACCCCCAGGCAGACGGCGAACACCTCGCGAACCACCTCGCGTTCACCGCGATGCTCGGCGACGCCGACCACGAGGACTGGCTCGACGAACACGCGCCCGACTGGGCCGACACCGACCCCGCCGAACTGGCCGCCCGCGTCACCGACCACGCCGACGAACGGGAGTTCCCGCAGGTCTTCGAGGACACAACCGGCGACGGACAGGGCAACGAAGGTCGCGGACACCACCACGATAGCCACGGGCACAGTCACGACGGCCACGGCAACCACGACCACAGCCATCCCGGCCGAGGACACGGAATCGCCCGGGACGTCGCGCCCGGCGGCGTTGCCGATCCCGCGGAGTTGGTCGACGGCGACGGCGACGACGGCGACGAGTCCCCCCCGTCGGACGTGCTGGCCGAGGCACGCGAACTGACCCAGGAGCGGCGGACGAACGCTGGACCCGACGACGAGTCGGCGCCCACCGATGGCGACAGTCCGACCAGTGATGACGACGACGTGGCGAACGCCGACCACACCGAGGACGAACCCGAGGTCGACGAGGAGAACTGAGAGACGATTTCGAGTGTGTCGGGGAAGTGTTCGCTCTGTGTTGCGTAGTCATCAGTTGTTTCAGGGGGTGGTGTAGTGGAAGAAAGTCACTTCAGCGACAGCACCGCGCCTAGCGTCCTGCGTTGAAAGCCCCCGACCCGCGAGCCCGCCGAGGCTACCATCTCACGGGTACGAGAGCGGTTGTAGACGGATTAGCAACGCAAATTGTTACACTCACACCGGCCCGTGAACTTTCTACGACACACTCTCGACGCGGTGGCGTCTTCGTCGGACGCTGCGACCCGCTCAGTCGCTCAGTCCGCACCTGCGGAACTCGCGTCCGTGTCGGGCCCTGCATCGCCACTCCCGAGCGGATACAGCCAGTCGGTCCTGACGAAGAGGACGGCGGCGACGAGGAACCAGGGGAGGACGCCGACGAGGCCGACCGGCGTCGGGCCGAACACCTGGTTGGGGATCGACGTGGCGAAGATCGTCGCGAGCGCGGCGCTTCCGTTGATCATCGCGTGGCCGACGACCGCGGGGAAGACGCTCCCGCTCCGCAGGGTGATCCATCCGAGGAAGACGCCCAGTCCGATGGTGGCGACGACCATCGCGAGCAGGCCGAGCCACGGCGCACCCGCGTAGCCGAGCCCGTAGTTGTAGCCCATCGCGATGACCGGCCAGTGCCAGACGCCCCAGACGACGCCGTGGACGAGGAGCGCCCGCCGCCAGCCCAGCGGTGCGAGTTTGGGCAGGAGGTACGCCCGCCAGCCGAACTCCTCACCGAACGTGGCGAGGCTGTTCAGTATCGGCGCGAGCACTATCGCCTGCCCGACCTGGAGTGCGAGAAACGCCGCCGGCGAGAGCGGGATCTCGACGCCGGTCTGTTCTTCGGCCTGGGCGAGCAGGTCCGCGATCGCGTCCAGCCCGCCGAACCGTGCGGGAAAGACGAGGTAGTAGACTGCCCCGCCGGCGAGGATCAGGACGAGCGGGCCCAGCCAGCCCAGCAGCCAGGGCGGCCAGCGCGTCCTGACGCGCAGGAGCATCGACCGCCGGTCGAACCCCTCGTCGGTGAGCCAGCGCGCCGCGACGTGACCGACCGCGGGCCCCCACATGTACGGCCCGGCGAGCAACAGGAGATAGAGCGGGATACCGAGCGGGAGCGTCGGCCCACCGCTGAGTCCACCTAGCGCGTAGATCACGCCCGCAGTCGCCCAGGAGACAGCGAACGAGACACCCAGGAAGATCCCGAGTCGTCCCCGTTCGAGGTCGCCTCCCGGCTCGCCGAACACCGCCCCGCCTCGTTTCGCGTCGGCTGTCATGGACGACAGATCGCCCCCACCGCACCTCAAGATTCGGACGGTTCTCACGCGGTGAGACGGGGGTTTCTGCCGCGGTGTGCGGTGCATCGGTGTGGCGCCCGCGCATCGGTGTGGCCGACACGGCGGACTTTTACGCGTTCGCCGTCAACGCCGTCGTATGACCGAAACCACGGAGCGGGCCGCGGTCGCCTGCCCCTCGTGTTCGCCGGATCTCGAGACCGTCCACGAGGTGTTGACGACCGGCGGCGGGGACGCGACCGTCCGCTGTACGGAGTGTGGCCACACGCACAAGCGACAACTGGCGACGCCGACCGAGTTCGAGCGCGACGTCGTCGTCTCCCAGGACGGCGAGTCTTTTACCGCAACGGCCGACGTCCCCGAGGGCGAGCACCTCGCGGTGGGCGAGGAGTTCCTGCTCGACACCGACGAAGCGATCATGACTGTCCGGATCACGAGTCTCGAAGTCGGCGACAAGCGCGTCGAGGAGACGTCGGCCGAGGCGGTCGACACCATCTGGACCCGCGCCGTCGGGAACGTGACCGTCGACGCGACGATCCACCCCAAGGGCGGTGCCCACGACGAGACGCGCAGCGAGACGTTCCAGGTGCCCGGCGACTACGAGTTCGTCGTCGGCGAGACCGACGACCTCGCGGGCGAGGAGTTCACCGTCGAAGGGATCCACATCCGCGCGGACGCCGTCGGCTACGACTTCGACAAACTCGACCACCGGGGCGACGCCGCCCTCGCGAAGGACATCAACCGGCTGTACGTCCGCGACGAGACCTCCAGCGCCTGGTCGATGTGGTAACCGGGACGACGCGCTACTGCAACCACGGTGATAGTATGGGCCACGACAGGGCACGTGACCGACTCGCCGACCGCCTGGGCGAGAGAGTCGACGACGAACGGGTCGTCGAGGCGGTTCGCGCGGTACCGCGCCACGAGTTCGTCCCCGAGAACCGCCGTGAAGCCGCCTATCGCGACCGCCCGCTCCCCATCGGCGAGGGCCAGACCATCAGCGCGCCCCACATGGTCGCCATCATGGCCGACCTGCTCGACCTGAAACAGGGGGACACAGTGCTGGAGGTCGGTACCGGCTGTGGCTACCACGCCGCGGTCACGGCCGAACTCGTCGGCTCGACCAACGTCTACTCCGTCGAATATCACGAGTCGCTGGCCGAGGCGGCGCGCGAGCGACTCGACCACCTGGGCTACGGCGACGTGGCGGTCCGCGTCGGCGACGGCCGCGAGGGCTGGCCCGACCACGCTCCCTACGACCGGGCGTACCTGACCTGTGCCGCGGCCGAACTCCCCGAGACGGTCGTCGAGCAGGTCCGACCTGGCGGGGACGTCCTCGCGCCCATCGGGACCGGTCGACAGACGCTCGTCCGGGCGCGGCGCCGTGCGGACGGTTCGCTGGAGCGGGAGACCCACGGCGGCGTGCGGTTCGTGCAGATGCAGTGACGAGGCGTGCGGATACCTATCGACAGAAGCGTGGTTTCGATGGACGCTGATTCGGACCAGCTGTCGAGTGAGTTGAGCAGTGGGTACAGATCGATCCACAACCGAAGAAAGTCGCTTCGAAGACAGCACCGCAGTCATCAGCGAGAGATGAAAGCCTGAAAAGAGCCGATTGTTACTTCGACACCCTGTTCCTGTCGCTGAACAGGGCGTTCGTGTGGTTCTCCGACAGACTGTGGAGAGCGAACCCGTCGCAGCGATGGCCGGGCCCGTAACCGAAGTTTCCAAGAGCGTCGGACGGATTCGTACGGGTATGAGCACCGACGACGCGGACGAGTCCGGGACCGACGCGCCCGGGGCGGCCGACGATGGCCGGTTCGGGGAGTTGCCGGACCAGTACGACCCCGCCGCGGTCGAGGACCGCGTGTTCGACTACTGGGACGAGACGAACGCCTACGAGCAGACGGTCGAACACCACGCCGACGACCCCGACTACTTCTTCGTCGACGGCCCCCCCTACACCTCCGGGGCGGCCCACATGGGGACGACGTGGAACAAGACCCTCAAGGACTGTTACATCCGCTATCTCCGCATGCGGGGCTACGACGTCACCGACCGACCGGGCTACGACATGCACGGCCTCCCCATCGAAACCCGCGTCGAGGAGCAACTGGGCTTCGAGAACAAGAAGGACATCCAGGAGTTCGGCGAGGACGCCTTCATCGAGGAGTGCAAAGAGTACGCCAACGAACAGTTAGAGGGGCTACAGGACGACTTCAAATCGTTCGGCGTCTGGATGGACTGGGACGACCCCTACAGGACCGTCTCGCCCGAATACATGGAGGCGGCGTGGTGGGGTTTCGAACACGCCCACGAGCGCGGCCTCGTCGAGCAGGGCAAACGCTCCATCTCGCAGTGTCCCCGGTGTGAGACCGCCATCGCCAACAACGAGGTCGAGTACGAGGACGTCGAGGACCCCTCCATCTACGTGAAGTTCGACCTCCACGAGCGGGAGGGGAGCCTCGTCATCTGGACGACGACGCCCTGGACCATCCCTGCAAACACGTTCGTGGCCGTCGACGAAGAGGGCTCGTACGTCAGCGTCGACGCGACGAAAGACGGCGAGACCGAGCGCCTGTACGTCGCCGAACCGAAAGTCGAGGACGTGCTCTCGGCGGGCCGCTACGACGACTACGAGGTCGTCGAGGAACTGACGGGCGGGGACCTGATCGGGTGGACCTACGAGCACCCGCTCCGCGCGGAAGTGCCGGACGCCCCGGGCGGCAGGCCCGACTCCGGCGGCGCGCTCGCAGTCTACGCCGCCGACTACGTCGAGACCGGGGGCGACGGCACGGGACTCGTCCACTCCGCGCCCGGCCACGGTGAGGAGGACTTCGAACGCGGGCGCGAACTGGGACTCGACATCTTCTGTCCCGTGGGTGCGGACGGCGTCTACGACGGGACCGCGGGCGAGTACGCCGGCCAGTTCGTCAAGGACGCCGACCGCGACATCATCGACGACCTCGACGCGAACGGCGCCCTGCTCGCGGAAGAGACGACCACTCACAGCTACGGACACTGCTGGCGCTGCGATACGGGGATCGTCCAGATCGTCACCGACCAGTGGTTCATCACGATCACCGACATCAAAGACGAACTCCTGGCGAACATCGAGGACAGCGAGTGGTACCCCCAGTGGGCCCGCGACAACCGCTTCCGGGACTTCGTCGAGGACGCCCCCGACTGGAACGTCTCCCGACAGCGCTACTGGGGTATCCCGATCCCCATCTGGATCCCCGCGGAGACGGCCGAAAACGGGCCCGACGACGGCGAATCAGTCCAGTGGAGCGGCGACATGGACGACGCCATCGTCGTCGGCGACCGCGAGGAACTCGCCGCCCGCGTCGACCAGGACGTCGACCCCGAGGAGGTGGACCTGCACAAGGACACCGTCGACGACCTCACGATCACGGAAGCCGGCGTCGTCTACGAGCGCGTCCCGGACGTCTTCGACGTATGGCTGGATTCGTCGGTCGCGACGTGGGGGACACTCGACTACCCCGAAGACGACAGCCGCTTCGACGAACTCTGGCCCGCCGACCTCATCATGGAGGCTCACGACCAGACCCGCGGGTGGTTCTGGTCCCAGCTCGGGATGGGCACGGCCGCGCTCGGGGAGATCCCCTACGAGCAGGTGCTCATGCACGGCTACGCCAACATGCCCGACGGACGCGGGATGTCCAAGTCCAAGGGCATCTTCATCGACCCCCACGAGGTCATCGAGAAACACGGCGTCGACCCGATGCGCATGTTCCTGCTCTCGGTCACCTCACAGGGCGAGGACATGAACTTCTCCTGGGAGGAGACCGCGGAGATGCAACGCCGGCTCAACATCCTCTGGAACGTCGCGCGCTTCCCGCTGCCGTACATGCGGACCGACGGCTTCGACCCCGAGGAGACGACGCTGGCCGACGTCGAGGACGACCTCGAACTCGTCGACGAGTGGGTCCTCTCGCGCCTGCAGACCACGAAGGAGACCATGACCGACGCGATGGACGACTTCGAGAACGACGAGGCCGTCGACGCCCTCCTCGAGTTCGTCGTCGAGGACGTCTCGCGCTTCTACATCCAGGTCGTACGCGAGCGCATGTGGGAGGAAGACGACTCCCCGAGCAAGCAGGCCGCCTACGCCACGCTCTACCGCGTGCTGGAGGAGTCGGCGGCCCTCTTTGCCCCCTTTGCCCCGTTCGTCGCCGAGGAAGTCTACGGCGCGGTGACGGGCGAGGCCGGTCACCCGACGGTCCACATGTGCGACTGGCCCGAAGCCGACGAACACTGGTGGCACGTGGGGCTGGAAGAGGACGTCGAAGCGGTGCGCGCCGTCGAGGAGGCGGGGTCGAACGCCCGCCAGCAGGCCGAACGGAAACTCAGGTGGCCGGTCACCCGCGTCGTGGTCGACGTCGACGAGGACACCGAGGACGGCGACCTGGCGGGGACGGTCGCGCTCCGCGAGGACCTGCTCGCCGACCGGCTCAACGCCCGCAGTATCGAGGTCGTCGGCCCCGACCACTCGTGGGGCGAACTCACCTACTCCGCCGAGGCGGACATGAGCCTCCTCGGTCCGGAGTTCGGGGACGACGCCGGGCGGATAATGGGGGCGCTCAACGAGGCGCGCGTGGCCCAGCCGACCGTCGCGGCGCTCGAATCGGCCGTCGCGGCCGAACTGGGCGAGTCCGTCGACCTCGACGAGGCGATGGTGGAGTTCGTCCGTCACACCCCCGACGGCGTCGCTGGGGCGGAGTTCGAGGCGCTCGACGGCGAGGGGGTCGTCTACGTCGACACGACGCTCACGCCCGACATCGAGAGCGAGGGGTACGCCCGCGAGGTCATCAGGCGCGTCCAGGAGATGCGCAAGGAACTCGACCTGCCGATGGACGCCGCCATCCGCCTGGAGTACGACGTCCGCGACGACCGCGTTGCCGACCTCGTCGCCGACCACGCGGACCTGATCGCCGAGGAGGTGCGAGCCGAAGAGGTCGGGTCGGTGTCGGACGGCCACCGCAAGACCTGGGACGTCGAGGGTATCGACGTGGAGATCGCCATCGAGGAACTCGCCGCGGCCGAAGCGTCGGACTGAGCCGGCCGCGGAGGCGACGGAGTGAAAGTCGGGATCTCGTACAAAAATCGGTTTTCAGGCGCTTGGGGACCCGACTTCCGGGGTCTCCGTCTCGCTCATCATCCCGCCGAGGGCGCCCCCGAGGGCGGCCGGCACGGCGGCGAAGAGAGCGAGCACGACGGCCGCGACGCCGATGCCGACGGTCGCGATGACGCCCCCGAGCGAGAGTGTGACGACGGAAACGGCGAGACCGAGGGCCGCCAGCAACGCGATCAGGACGAGCGCGCCGATAGCGCCCGCGAGCAGGCCGTTCCACGCGCCGTTCGTGACCCCCCTGTGGGCGTAGTAACCCGCGACGAAGCCGCCGATGACCGCGCCGAGCACCGTGCCGAGCGCAGCGAGGGCGTCGACGTACGCACCGACGGTGCCGAGCACCGCGATGACGACGAAGCCGACCGCTACTGCGCGCCAGTTGGTTTCTACCATAGCGAGTGGGTATTCGTCAACCATCTATTTAGACGGATATCCACACTTGGTAACCGATACCGGCAGATGATGGTACGATCGTCTCACTATTGTCCGTCTTCGCTGTCCCGATTGTCCGATCGTTGCATCCCCGCGGCGGACCGCGCGCTCCGGCGTCGGTCTCCCTGTAGCACGCGCCGCCCACACCGACCATCCCCCCTCGGCCCGGCTGTCGACTCGATGACGGATACCCGAACCCGACGACTGGTCGGTTTCGACCCCGTTTCCTCCACGCTTTACATCCTTATATCGACTGGAGGCGTCCCAATACTGGCTGTCCGTCCACTATCAGTATCGAAAAACAAAGTTCCTAAACAGTCAGGATTATATACGGCCTGAACATCACACTAAGACGACAACCGGCGTGTATTTGAAATGCAAAACTCTGAATTACTGGACGAACTATCGGAAATAAATACTGGTGGTAGTTCGGCGTCCGGCGGGACCGGCGGCGCGGACGGGAGGTGCGAGCGCCGTGGTTGACTGGGTGTCGACGACGTGCATGCGGTGTGCGGTCGGCTGTGGCCACCTCCACCAGGGGGCGGACGTCGGCTACGGACTCGACACCGTGCGCGGCGACGCGTCCCACCCCGTCAACAGGGGGTTGGCCTGCCAGCGGGGGATCCGCGAGAGCGCGAACCCGGACGGCGAGTGGCTCACCCAGCCCATGGTCCGCCAGGACGGCGAGTTGCGCAAGACCACCTGGGACGTCGCCACGTTCCACATCGTCGAGCACTTCAGGGACGCGATGGCCGAGACGCGCGACGGCGTCGCCGTCCTGGGGAGCGGCCAGCAGACCAACGAGGCAGCCTACGCGCTCGGCAAGCTGGCTCGCGGGGGGTTCGGCACCCGGTACTACGACGCGAACACGACGCTGTGTATGGCCAGCGCCGTCACCGCCTACTACGACGCGTTCGGCAGCGACGCGCCGCCGTGTACCTACGACGACATCCCCGACGCACGGACCCACGTCGTCTGGGGCGCGAACCCGCGCGTCGCCCACCCGGTGATGTTCCGCTGGATCAACGACAGCGCCGGCGACGACGACAGCGAACTGATAGTGGTCGACCCCGTCGAGAGCGAGACGGCCGAGGTCGCCGACCGCCACGTCGCGCCCGACCCCGGCGGTGACCTCGACTTCGCCCGTGCGGTCCTCGCCCACGCGGTCGAGACCGGTCGCGTCGACGAGGCGTTCGTCGCCGAGGCCACCGGGGGGTTCGACGACCTCTGTGCCGGACTGCCCGATCCCCGGAGAGCGGCCGAGCGCGCCGGCATCCCGTTCCCGGCGGTCGAGGACCTCGCCGAGAGCCTCGAATCGGATACTCTGATCTACTGGGGGATGGGCGTCAACCAGTCCGTCCAGGGGACCGACACGGCGGGCGCGCTCATCGACATCTGCCTGGCGACGGGGAACGTGGGCCCCGGGAGCGGTCCGTTCTCGCTGACCGGCCAGGCGAACTCGATGGGCACGCGCGTCTGCTCCTCGAAGGGCGGCTGGCCCGGACAGCGTGACTTCGACGACCCCGAGAGCCGCGAACTCGTCGCCGAGGCGTGGGACGTCCCGGTCGAGCAGTTGCCCGACGAGACGGGCCCGGGACCGGTCGGCACGTTCGACGCGGTCACCGACGGGCCGGTCGAGGCGATGTACGCCGTCGCGACGAACCCGGTCGCGGGGGCACCCGACGCCTCGGCAGTCGAGGACGCTCTGGAGGAAGCCTTCCTCGTCGTCCAGGACGCCCACCGTACCGAGACGACCGAGTTCGCCGACGTCGTGCTCCCGGCGGCGACCTGGGGCGAGTCCGAGGGGACCGCGATCAACATGGAGCGGACCGTCTCGCGGGTGCGTCCGGCGACGGATCTCCCGAGCGGGGTCCGGACGGACCTCGACCTGATAACGAGCGTCGGGAACGCGCTGTTCGACGGCCTCTTCGAGACGGCCGACCCCGAGGAGATCTTCGCGGAGTTCGTCGGCCTCACAGCGGGCGCTATCGCGGACTGCTCGGGGCTGAGTTACGACCGCCTCGACGAGGAGCTGGCGGTGCGGTGGCCGGCACCCGACCCCGAATCGAGCGTTGCCTACCGCTACTACGACGAGGTTGACGAGGAGTCCAGGGCCGGAGACGACGAGGCAGGCGTCGGCACGACCGGCGGCCAGTGGTCGTTTCCGACGCCCTCGGGACGGGCCCGCTTTGCCGGGGGTACCGGACGCGAGTTGCCCGAACCGACCGACGAGTCGTATCCGCTGACGCTGAACACCGCCCGCGAGGCAGACGGCTACAACAGCGGCGTCCGCTCGCGAGCCTCGCCCGACGAACCCGGTGACCTGGTCGCGCGGATCCACCCCGACACCGTCGACGCGTACGTCGACTCCGTCCTGGCCGACGGGAGCGGGTCGGGGGAGGCAACCGACGAACCAGGCGAGGCCGCCACCGAGGGCGGCGAGGCCGTCGATCCGGCCAGGGCCGCCGACGCTGTCGACGCGAAGGCCGGGGCAGGGGGGCCGACCGATACCCGGGTGCGTATCGAGTCCCGGCGCGGGTCGGTCACGGCGGTCGTCGACGCCGACGAGGCGATCCCCGAGGGGATGGTCTGGTTGCCGATCCACCACCCGGCGACCAACCGGCTGACGATCCCGGCGACCGACCCGCAGTCGGACGAACCGAACCTCAAACAGTGTGCGGTCAGTCTGGCGCCCGTCCGCGAGCGTATCGCAGTCGCCGGCACCGAACCCGCGTCGGCTACCCAGGACTGAACAGTCGGTCGCGGACTGAGTGGACTGCATCAGGTCTGCGTGTACCGATGATTTCTGGGACGGATGCCAGTGAAGAAACGTGATCTGGAAACCGCACCGCAGTCGTCGGTGAGAGATGAAAGCCCTCGGGCCGCTCGCGGTCGCTCAGCGACATATCCTCGCTACGCTCGGATAGGGGTCGCTGAGGCGACTAGATGAACGCGAGCGGCCCTCGCCCTTTCAGTCCGCCAGGGTGGATTATGTTGCACCGGCCGTCTGGACGTGGAACGATCGGTAGCCGTCCCCACAGACTGATCCCCTGGCGGACTGGAAGGGCGAGGCGTGCGTGGCGCCACGCGCCACTGGCCGAACGGGGAGACACGACCCGTGAGGCGGGGTCGCGGCGAACGAAGTGAGCGAAGTCGCCTGCGCGGGCCCTATTCTCGCGAGTGCGGTGCGGGTGTCTGAGCGAGAATATCCCGTGCAGCGAGCGCGAACGCGAGGCGCCACGCGCCTCGAAAGCGAACGGGGAGGAACGACCCGTGAGCGAGCACGCCGAGGGCTTCCATCCCACGATCACGAGGGCGGTTGCGGCAGTTGTGACAACTCGACTTGTTATGTCTACTCCCTGGATCGAACACTGTTCGAGCGCCTCCGCGATATCCGGAATTTTCGCCGATCACGCTTCCGCTGGCTGCTGTGATACCTGAGTATCGCGGTTGACCTCCTCGGCTGTCCCAGTCGACGCCGGGAACGACCGATTTTCGCCCCCATCGGGGGATTTCGACCGGTGCTGACACGAACTTCCCGGCCAGCACTGACGACTGATATCGCCGAATACCCGACGGACGGGTTCTCGAACGGCCGAAATGGCACGCGCTCCGCGCTGGCACAGCTCGCTGGCCCCGGTAGCGGCCGGTCGACGATCGTGCCACGAACCGGACGACTGTCGAGTTCTCTCCTCGTCTCGACGACGTTTTACAACCTTATATCGGCCAAGTGCATCCTAATACTGACTGGTCGTCCATTCCGGGGATATGTTTTACCTGTTATTTAAACGATTACTGTTATATACTGCCATGTCGTCACGATAAATCGAATCCAGGTGTATGAATACGATGCAAAATAGGAAATTAGTGGACGAACAAAAGAAAATAGAAGATGATGGAGGTTCGGTCGGGGGCGTCGCCCCGTGGACGGGGGTGCCAGGATGGGACTGATCAAGATGACCAAGTGGCGGACGCTCGTGCTGGCGACCGTCGGATTCAACTTCTCGTTTCTGATCTGGTTCTCGTTCGCGCCCTTCACGGGGCCGATGGCCGACGAGTTCGGGCTCACGCTGGCCGAGATCGGGATCCTGGCGAGTGCGGCCATCTGGCTGGCGCCCTTCGGTCGGATACTGACCGGGTGGCTCTCGGACAGATTCGGCGCGCCAGCGGTGTTCGCCATCGTGGTCACGTACGTCGGCGTGTTCTCGATCGCCAGTGCGTTCGCACAGAGTTACACCGTGTTCTTCGTCGAGCGACTCATCGTCGCGACGGCGGGGATCACGTTCGTCATCGGTATCCAGCACGTCTCGGAGTGGTTCGAGGAAGAACAGCTCGGGACTGCCGAGGGTATCTACGCGGGCATCGGGAACGCCGGGGCGGCCGGCGGGGCGCTCGTCCTCCCGCGCGTGTTCGGCTCGAACTGGAGCGGGCCGCTGTTCGAGACGAACTGGCGGGCGGCGTTCTTCTACACGGGCTGTGTGTCGATCCTGCTGGCCGTCGTCTACTACACGCTGGGTGAGGCGGCCAAAAGCGACGAGAAGCGCCAGGCGACCGCGGACAACGCCAGCTTCGAGGGCTGGTTCTACACCGCGACCCGCTACGGGACGGTCGTCCTCGCGCTCGCCTACGTGATGACCTTCGGCCTCGAACTGTCGATGAACGGCTGGCTGGCGACCTACTACCGCGAGGGGTTCAACACCGACAACCTCGTGCTCGCCTCGACGTTCGCGGCGACGTTCTCCGTCGCGGCCGGCCTGCTCCGGCCCATCGGCGGCTACGTCAGCGACCTCCTCGCTCGCAAGGAGAAGGACATCCTCCCGATATTCACGGGTCGGTACCGCGAGCAGTGGACGTTCGTGACGCTGTGTTTCGTCGTCCTCTCGATGTTCGGGATGACGCTGGCGGGCCTCTCCGGGCAGGTGCTCGTCGCGGTCGGCGCCGGCTTCGTGGTCGGGATGGCCTGTGCCTTCGCGGAGGGGTCGATCTTCGCGCAGGTGCCGGCGATGTTCCCCAACAGCTCCGGTGCGGTGGCGGGCGTCGTCGGCGGCGTCGGTACGGTCGGTGGGATCGTCTACCCGCTGGTCTACTCCGCGCCGTTCCTGGCGAGTCTGCACATCGGCTACTCGGTTGTCGCCGTCTCGATGGTCCCCATCGTCCTGCTGGCGGCGTGGGTGTTCCAGCCCAGGATCGCCGAGGTCGCGACCGAGAGCGGCTTCGTCGGCGGCAATCGAGCGACCGAATCCGGCGTCGCTGGAGACGACTGACATGCGATCGGTACTCGTGCTCGCGAGCCCCGACGACGCGTTCGGCCCGGAGGAGACGGGGACAGGGACAGGGACGGGGGCAGAGACGGGTCCGGGGACGGAGACAGGGTCGTCGCTCCATCGCGTCGCGGAAACCGTCGCTCGGGCGGTCGACGACCTCGTCGTGGCCTGTCCCGACGAACAGCGCCCGGCGGTCACGGAAACACTGGCCGACGTCCCCCACCGGCTCGCGGTCGACCCGACGGCAAACGGAGGACCGATCAGCGCTATTCGGACGGGTGCCCGCGTCGCTACGGGGGAGTCGGTCGCCGTCGTCGCCGGGAACGTGCCGACGGTCGACACGCGGTTGCTCGAAGATTGCGTCGAGGGCTGCGAGACCGCCGCGGTGCCACACAGCGACGGGCGGCTCTACCCGCTCCACGCGGTCTACGACCGTGGGGCTATCCGGACGGCCTGTGACCGCACGCTCGCGACCGGGTCGCGTCGACTGCTGGACGCTCTCGTGTGCCTCGACGACGTCACAGCCGTCGACGCCCCCGAACCCGGGGAAAATGCGCCGGCGAACGGGCCAGCGTCCGACACAATCACTCCCGCGAGCGTCGTCCGGAGCTGACCGCCGTTCGCCCCGAAATTCGGCGTCTTTAATCGATATAATGTCTTCATACTTCGACCGTTCGTCCGGATCTCCGTACTGTTTTCCGGAATTATAAACGATCAGAATTATATGGAAGGCACTCAGCTAGCTAAAACGTAAATAGGCGCACGTTCGTTTGCGTATTCGAGATAAATACGAACAAATCCAAACTATCGATCTGGCCTATCAACGAGGGATACAACGATGCCACACAAGAAGGAAGCGTGGAAAGAGGAACTGTACGGCGACGCCGTGCGCGAGAAGATAGAGGAGTTCGCCGAGCGCGGCTGGGAGTCGATCCCCGAAGAGGAGCGCGACGAGTGGTTCTCGCGGTTCAAGTTCTGGGGTGTGTTCCACCACCGCGGCGGCCAGGAGTCGTATTTCATGATGCGGCTCACCAACTGCGGCGGGGTGCTGGAACCCGGGCAGTTGCGCGCCATCGGCGAAGTCGCCCGCGAGTACGCCAGCGGCCCCGTCGACAACCCCGAGTTCGGCGACGCGTGGATCGACTTCACGACGCGCCAGTCGGTCCAGCTCCACTGGCTGAAACTCGAGGACATCCCCGAGATCTGGGACAGACTGGAGGCCGTCGGCGTCTCCTCCCGGTCGGCGGGCGGGGACACGATGCGCAACATCTCGGGCTGTCCGGTCGCGGGCAAGGCCGAGGAGTACGTCGAATCGAGGGAGTTGCTCGACGAGATCCAGGAGGGCATCCGCGGCGACGACGCGCTCTGTAACATGCCCCGGAAGTTCAACATCAGCGTGACGGGCTGTCGCCAGGGCTGTGCCCAGGATTCGATCAACGACATCGGTCTCGAACCCGCGCACAAGTTCGTCGACGGCGAGGAAGTCGAGGGGTTCAACCTCCGCGTCGGCGGCGGTCTCGGCGGACGCGAACCCCGGAAGGCCCGCTCGCTGGACATGTTCGTCCGACCCGACCAGGCCTACGAGACGGTCAGAACGTTCGTCGAGTACTACCACGAGGAGGGCAACCGGGAGAACCGCTCGAAAAACCGCGGCCGGTTCTTCGTCGACGAGCACGGCACCGACGCCATCCGCGAGGAGCTGGCCGAACGCCTGGCGTTCGAACTCGAACGCGCGGGGACGGACTTCCGCGGGGAGTACACGTACAACGCCGGCAAGCCCACGGAACGGGGTGCTCACGACCACGTCGGGGTCTACGACCAGGCCGACGGGAAGAACTACGTCGGGCTCTCGGTGCCGATCGGTCGATTGCCCGCCGAGGAGGCGGTCGAACTCGCCGACCTCGCCGATGCGTACGGGTCGGGCGAGGTTCGACTCTCGCGCCGGCAGAACCCGATCATCACCGACGTGCCCGATGGCAACCTCTCGAACCTGCTGAACGAGCCCCTGCTCGACAAGTACAAACCCGAGCCCAATCCCTTCGAGCGCGGCACGATGGCCTGCACGGGGACGGAGTTCTGCTCGCTCGCGCTGACCGAGACGAAGGCGCGGTCGGCCCGGCTGATCCGCTGGTTGCGCGACAACACGGACCTCCCGTCGGACGTCGACCGCATCAAGATCCACTACTCGGGCTGTACGGCCGACTGCGGCCAGGCGATGACCGCCGACATCGGCCTGCAGGGGATGCGCGCCCGGAAGGACGGCGAGATGGTCGAGGCACTCGACGTCGGCGTCGGCGGCGGCATCGGCGAGGACCCCACCTTCATCGAGTGGGTCCGCCAGCGCGTCCCCGCCGACGAGGTCCCCGGTCTGATCGCCAACCTCGTTGAGGCTTTCGCCGCCCTGCGCGAGGAGGGCCAGACCTTCCGCGAGTGGGTCGACGCCACCGGCCACGAGACGCTCGTCGAACTCGCCGAACCGGAAGAGGTCGGGGGCTACGAGGACCCCTGTCTCGCCGACGCGAAGCAGTCGTGGTACCCCTTCGACGACGGCGAGAGCCCCGCACCGACGGACGCCGAGGGCCAGCCCATCTCGGCGGACGACTGACCATGGCCGGACGTACTCACGGACGCGAGGACTCCGGCGGACCCACCTCTGTAGCGGCCTTCGACGTCGCGCCGGAGCTGTTCCCGGCAGGGACCGCCGACCGGCCCGACGACGGGGCCGACGGCAGACCGAACGACGACCGCGCCCGACGTATTCCCCGGCCGACTCCCAGGACGATTTTCACACCGGAGAGCGTGTCATAGAAACGTTCACGGGGTAGTGTGAGTGTAACGCTGATTTCGAGTGGTAACGCTCCGGAAGAAACACGATTCGACGGCCGCACCGCACTCGTCGGTATGCGATGAAGGCCCTCGGGCCGCTGGCGGTCGCTGAGCGGGATATTCTCGCTCGAACAACAGCACTGCGCCGCACTCGCGAGAATAGGGCCCGCTCAGGCGACTAAAATGGACGCCAGCGGCCCTCGCCCTTTCAGTCCGCCAGGAGAACATATGTGGCACAGGCCGTCTCGGCGTGGAATGCTCGGTGGCCGTCCCCGCAGATCACTTCCTGGCGGACTGGAAGGGCGAGGCGGGCTCGCGGCGAACGGAGTGAGCGGAGTCGCCTGCGCGACCCCTATCCGCGCGGGCGGTGCCGAGAGCGCGGATATGTCGCTGAGCGACCGCGAGCGCGCCGAGGGCTTCCATCTCACGATCACGAACGCGGTTGCGTTAGCTGTGACCGCTCGAATTGTTGCATCTATTCCCTGTACGTACCGTTCACGGACGAGCAAAGTGGATGCGTTGTAAAGATCCTGTGACACGTAGCACCCGACGCAGTGACCAGTCGACAGTCGAACAGAAACGGTCATGGCCGTCGAGGGGTTTGATGTCCAACCATGACCGCAGGTCACGAGTCGTCACGGGGACCGGACCGCGACCCGATTGTCACCGACCGGAGTCACCGACATTCCGGGGGGAACCCATGACGGCCACGTCGACGGCGGGATTGGACTCGTCTCGCGTCCTCCTCGTCGGGACCGCCGACTGGGTCGAGGCGTTCGCGACGGTGCTGGCGAGTCGGACCGATGCTGGAGTCGAGCGGGCCGAGACGGCGACCGGCGCACTCGAAGGGTTCCGAACTGGCGCCCCGGACTGTCTCGTCACCGAGTACGAACTCCGGGACGGGACCGGGATAGCGCTCCTCCGGGAGGTCAGAGACGCGACCGACACCTTCCCGGTCGTCGTCGCGACCGCGTCGGGGGACGAGACGGTCGCGAGCGAGGCGGTCGGCGCGGGCGCGACCGATTACGTTCCCGTCGGGAGGTCGGCCGACGAACCGGTGAGCGGGTCGGAGGGGTCGGACGAACTCGACGGACCCGACGGTTTCGACGGACTCGACGAACTGCTGGAACGGACCGACCGCGCCGTCCAGTCGGCCGACCGGGATGCCCGCCGGCGCGACCGGGCCAGACAGTTCGAGGCGATCTTCGACGACGTGGGGACGGCGACGTGGGTGCTCGACCCCGACGGGTCGCTCGTCCGCGCGAACGGGACGGCCCGAAGTCTGACCGGTACGGACGACGTGGACGCCCCGAGCGGCACAGACGACACGGAGGACGCCGCGGTCGGCGACCCGTTCTGGACGCTGTCGTGCTGGTCGCGCGCGGACGGGACCCGGTCGGACGTGCGGGAACTCGTGACGGGCGCGACCGGGGGCAGGTTCGGCAACGCGGTGGTCACGGGGTCACCCGGTTCGCCCGAATCGCCGGTCGTCGAACTCTCGGTGCACCCCGTCGAGAACGAGCGCGGCGAGGTCGTCTCAATCGTCGTCGAGGGCGTCGACGTCACCGACCGCGTCGAGCTGGAACGGGACCTCAGGCGCTCCGAGGAACTCCACCGGGTCACGCTCAACAACATGACCGACACGGTCCTCATCACGGACGAGGACGGCGAGTACACGTACGTCTGTCCGAACGTCCACTTCATCTTCGGGTACGGCGCCGAGGAGATCCGCCAGGGGTCGATCGGCGACCTGCTCGGCGAGGACCTCTTCGACCGCGGGGAACTCGCCGAGCAGGGCGTCCTGAAGAACATCGAGTGTACGGCGACCGACAGGGCCGGCAACGAGCACACGCTGCTGGTCAACGTCCGGGAAGTGTCGATCCAGGGGGGGACGCTCCTCTACAGTTGCCGGGACGTCACGAAGCGCAAACAGCGCGAGACGGCGCTGGCGACGCTCGGGGAGACCGCCCGGGAGTTCCTCTACGCCGAGACCACCGCGGAGGTCGCACAGCGAGTCGTCGACGATACGCCGGGCGTCCTCGACCGCGACGCGAGCGCGGTGTACCTCTTCGACGCCGACGAGAACGAACTCCGGCCGGTGGCGGTCTCACCGGCGATGGAGCGACTCCACGGCCCGCTTCGGACGGTCCGCGCGGACGACGAGACGGTCCCCGGACACAGTTTCGTCGCGGACGACTCGCTCGCGTTCGACGACGTGCGCGAGAGCGACCGGTTCGGGAACCCGACGACCGACCTGCGGAGCGCGGTCGCCATTCCACTGGGGAAACACGGCGTGTTCCTCGCGGGGGCGGACCGCGTCGGTGCCTTCGACGAGGTGAGCCGGGAACTGGCCGACCTGCTCGCGGCGACCGCCGAAGCGGCACTCGACCGGATCGCCCGCGAGTCACAGCTCCGCGAGCAGGAGCGCCGGCTCCAGCGCCAGAACGACCAGCTCGCCCGGCTCAACCGCACGAACGAGACGATCCGCGAGATAGACCAGGCGCTGGTCCGGGCCGAGACCCGCGAGGAGGTCGACTACGCCGTCTGCGAACGCCTCACCGCCGACGACCGGTTCAGCTTCGCCTGGATCGGGGGCGTCGACCGGACGGGTGAGACGGTCGAACCGCGGGCGTGGGCCGGCGCCGAACAGGGGTATCTCGACAGCGTCGATTTCACGGTGGGAACTGACGACGCCGGAACCGGGTCGGAGACCGAATCCGGCACGGAACCGGCGGGCGAAACCGCGGCGACGGGAGCGGTGACCACCGTCTCGAACGTGGCCGCCGACCTCCGCGCTGACCCGTGGCGCACGGAAGCGATCTCGCGTGACTTCCTGTCGGTGCTGAGCATCCCGCTCGTCTACAACGACCTCTCCTACGGCGTGTTGACCGTCTACGCGGCCGAGCGGGACGCCTTCGACGAGACCTCCAGGGCGGTGCTGGGCGAACTCGGCGAGACGATCGCCGCCGCGGTCAGCGCCATCGAACGCAAGAACGCGCTGCTGACGCCGACGGTCACGCGCGTCGAGTTCGCGACCGACGACCCGTCGTTCGTCCTGTCGCGCCTGGCCCGCGAGGCCGACAGCACGCTCTCCTACCGTGGCGGCGTCCAGCAGACCGCGGAGGGGAGTCACGTCTTCGTGACCGTCGAGGACGGCTCCGTCGAACGGGTAGAGCGCGCCGCCGCGGACCTCGTCGCCGTCGAGGACGTCCGGCGGATCGACGCCGGCGGATCCGGTGGTCCCGGCGGGTCTGGAGGGTCGGGCGGGTCCAGTGGGTCTGGAGGGTCGGGCGGGTCCAGCGGATCCGGCGGGTCTGGGGGGATCCTCAGACTGGGACTGTCCCAGCCGTTCCCCGCGCTCGAGCTGGCCGACCACGGCGCCGTCTTCCGGCGGGCGTCGGCCGACCCGGAGACGACCACGCTCGTCGTCGACGTCCCCGAGAGCGTCGACGTCCGCCGGATCGCCGACCTCGTCCGCGAGCGCTTCGCCGACGCCGAACTCCGTTCGAAGGGGACCGTCGACCAGGCCGGCGAGTACGACGTCACCTCGCGACTCCTCGACCGGCTCACCGACCGGCAACTCGACGTGGTTCAGACGGCCTACTACAGCGGGTTCTTCGAGTCACCCCGCGAGCACACCGGCGAGGAGGTCGCCGAGACGCTCGGGATCTCCTCGACGGCGTTCTACGGCCACGTCCGCGCCGTCCAGCGCAAACTGTTCGCGACGCTGTTCGAGGAGGTCGGCGCGCTGCCGTCCGCCGACGGCGACTCGACGTGACGAGATAGTCGGATTGACTATCGAACCCTCCGGAGACTCCGAGGTTCGATAGCCATCCACTGAATACTCCCTAATAGACCTATTATTCCCTTGTAGAGTGCCCGTTCGAACGGGGCTCGCAGGACTACAATGAGAGACGCAGACATCGATCCGACCGTTGACCACGAGTACGAGTGCTTCGATTGCGGGAACATCGTCGTCGCGACGGGCGACCCGGGTTCCTGTCCGAACTGCGGCGGCGAGATGCGCAATCGGCAGACACCCCTGGAGTGACGATGAGTTCCGGGTCGAGCGGTCCGAGGTCGGGGAGTTCGCCGGCCGCGTCGGGAAGCGACGGCACAGGCACGGCGAGCCACAGCGTGAACACCGACGCCGACGAGCCGGAGTCGGCACTGGAGACCGCGCGACGGCAACTCCACCGGGCCGCGGACCACCTCGACGTCGACCCGAACGTCGTCGCGCGACTGGAGCGCCCGGCGAGCGTCCACGAGGTCACGGTGCCGGTCGAACGCGACGACGGCAGCGTCGACGTCTTCACCGGCTATCGCGCCCAGCACGACAGCGTCAGGGGCCCCTACAAGGGCGGACTCAGGTACCATCCCGACGTGACCAGAGACGAGTGCGTGGGCCTCGGGATGTGGATGACCTGGAAGTGTGCGGTGATGGACCTGCCCTTCGGCGGCGCGAAAGGCGGGGTCGCGGTCGACCCCAGGCAGTTGAGCGACGACGAGCGCGAGCGACTCACCCGGCGGTTCGCACAGGAGTTACGGCCCGTGATCGGCCCCAACCGGGACATCCCCGCGCCGGACATGGGCACCGACTCCCGGACGATGGCGTGGCTGATGGACGCCTACTCGATGCAGGAGGGCGAGACGATCCCCGGCGTCGTCACCGGGAAACCACCCGTGGTCGGCGGGAGCGAGGGGCGTCAGTCCGCGCCCGGACGGAGCGTCGCGATCGTCACCGAACTGGCCCGCGAGTACTACGGGTTCGACCTCGCGGAGACGACCGTCGCAGTCCAGGGGTACGGGAGCGTCGGCGCCAACGCCGCCCGCCTGCTCGACGAACGGGGCGCGACCGTCGTCGCGGTCAGCGACGTCAACGGTGCGACGTACGACCCCGAGGGGATCGACCCGCACGCGGTCCCGACCCACGACGAGGAACCCGGCGCAGTCACGGAGTACGCCGAGGAGACGTGTTCGAACGCCGAACTGCTCGCCCTCGACGTCGACGTCCTCGTGCCCGCCGCCGTCGGGAACGCGATCACCGCCGAGAACGCCGACGCCGTCCGCGCGGACCTCGTCGTCGAGGGTGCGAACGGCCCGGTCACCGCGGCGGCCGACGGGATCCTCGCCGAACGGGGGATCCCGGTGGTCCCGGACATCCTCGCGAACGCCGGCGGCGTGACGGTGAGCTACTTCGAGTGGCTCCAGGACATCAATCGGCGGGCGTGGTCGCTCGAACGCGTCGACGAGGAACTGGAGACGGAGATGCGGTCGGCCTGGCGGGCGGTCCGCGAGGTATTCGACGACCGCGACGTCACCTGGCGGACCGCGGCGTACGTCGTCGCGCTCTCGCGGATCGCCGACGCCCACGAGGCGCGCGGACTCTGGCCGTAACTGTGGCAACGCAGCCACTACCGCACTCACTCCCCGAGAAATAGCTCGAAAATCCTTCGTCAGGTCCCGAATCGGTCGACGACGTTTTCCCGCCCCCACTCCCACCCGGATTCTCGGTTACCCGGTCACCCGTCCGCGATCTCGCCGAGCGCACCGCGAAGTGCGACCCCGAGTTCCTCGAAGCGGTCCAGGTCCATCGAGTCGGTCGTGACGAACGCGCCGTGGTCACCGTCGATCACGCGGGTGAGATAGCCGTGTTCGAAGACGCGGATGGTACACTCGTAGTGGCCGAGTTCGCTGTTCCCGTAGTCGGTCTGTGCGCGAAAGCCGAGCCGTTCGGTGTCGGCGAACCCGACCAGATCCGCGTCGGACTCCAGGTCGCTCCGGAGGTAGACCTGCTCTATCACGTCGGCCTCGTCGAAGTAGGTGATGCTGCGCAGTTCGTCACCGACGGTCGTCCGCGCCGTACTGACCAGCGTCTCTCTGTCCGCGTCCGAGAGCGAGGGCATGCGACCGCCTACGAACGGCCCCCATATGAACCGTGCCATCTCCTGGCACGACCCCGGAGTCAGTCCAGTCGCCCGGACTCCGGCGAGTGGCCGGCGGCGCGTTCGAGGAACTCCTCGGGGAGGGCGTCGATCTCGCCGACCTGGACGCGCCACAGCGTCGCGTAGAGGTCGTCCCGGGCCAGGAGGTCCTCGTGGCTGCCCTGCTCGACGAGCTCCCCGTCGTCCAGGACGAGGATGGTGTCGGCGTCCCGCACCGTGGAGAGGCGATGCGCGATGGCGAAGGCGGTGCGGTCGGCGATGAGGTCGCCGAGACTGTTCTGGATCACCGCCTCCGTCTCGTTGTCGACGTGGCTGGTGGCCTCGTCCAGCACGAGGACGTCGGGGTCTTTCAGGACCGCACGGGCGATGGAGACGCGCTGGCGCTGGCCGCCCGAGAGCTTCACCCCGCGCTCGCCCACCTTCGTGTCGTACCCCTCGGGCAGGTCGACGATGAACTCGTGAGCGCCCGCGACCTTCGCGGCCTCGCGGACGTCCGCGTCGTCGACGTCCTGCACGCCGTAGCCGATGTTTTCCCTGACTGTGCCGTAGAACAGGTACGGCTCCTGGCTGACGTAGCCCACCGACTCGCGCAGGCTCTGCAGGGTGACGTCGCGGACGTCCTGTCCGTCGATCCGGACCGCGCCGCCGTCGACGTCGTAGAGGCGCAAGAGCAGTTTCATCAGCGTCGTCTTGCCCGCGCCGGTCGGACCGACGAGGCCGACCATCTCGCCCGGTTCGACGGAGAAGGAGACGCCGTCGAGCACCTGTTCGTCCTCGCCGTCTTCGGACTGGTAGGTGAACGCGACGTCGTCGTACTCGACGCGGCCCTCGACGTCAGTCAACTCGACGGCGTCCGGAGCGTCGGTGACGCCGGGTTCGGTGTCGAGCAGGCCGACGATGCGCTCGCCCGCGGCCTCGGCGTACTGGTAGTCGTTGACGATCTGGCCGAACTGGCGCATCGGGTAGACGAACCGCCGCGAATAGGAGAGAAAGGTGACGAGAATCCCGGCGGTCAGCCCCGGACCGTTGAAGAAGGGCAGCGGCGTCGTGAGGATCCCCTGGTTGACCATCACCCAGTAGCCGCCGACGAGGAACGTGGCGGTGTAGCCCGCCGCAGTGACGAGTCGCAGCGTCGGCCAGAAGGCGATCCGCGTCGTGATGGCGTCCCACTGGGCGTCGAGGTAGTCCTGCGAGGTGGCCTCGACGCGGTCGGTCTCCACGCTCTCGGTCGTGTAGGATTTGACCACCTCGATGCCGCCGAGGTTGTTCTCTAGCTGGGAGTTGAGCTTGCCGACCGACGAGCGGACCTCCTGGTACTTGGGGTGGATGCGCTTGACGAAGACGTAACTCGCCAGCCCGAGCGCGGGGATGATGAGCGTCGGGACGATGCCGAGTCGCCAGTTTATCAGGAGCATCGCCAGTCCCATCCCGCCGACGCGGAAGACGATGCCGATGCCCTGGTTGAGACTGTTGGTCAGAAACCCCTCCAGCTGGTTGACGTCGTTGTTGAGGATGGACATGACCTCGCCGGTCTGTCGGTCGTCGAAGAAGGCGAGTTCCCGGCGCTGCATGGCGTCGTAGGCGTCGACGCGGACGCTGTGCTGGAAGTGCTGGGAGAAGCCGTTCCACGCCCAGGAGTTGACCCACCCGAGCGCCGCGCCGAGTACGTGTGAGCCCCCGAGCAGACCGATGAGGAGGAGAAACTGGGAGAGCGGGTCGCTCGGCAGCCAGGCGTCGGGAACGAACGGGAGCCGGAAGTTCCGGCCCTGGCCGAAAAACGAGTCGATGGCGACACCCAGGAGAAAGGCGGGGACGAGTTCCATCAGCGTCGAGACGATACTCGCGAAGCCGCCGACGCCGAAGCGCACCCGCTCGCCGCGGCCGTACTCGTCGAACAGGCGCACGAGCGCCGCCGACTCCTCGGCACGCAACTCCTCGAACTCCTCGTCGTCACCCGGCCCGTCCGGTGGCATACCCGCCCTATCGAGCCGACGCGTAAAAGGCTGACTTTCCAGTCAGTTAGTTTTCACGGAAGACTTTTTACGGCGCCTGCCGACCCGCGAGTATGAGCGGTGAGGTGGACGACGACGAGGAGTCAGAGGGTGATTCGGGGGAGAGTGTCGAGGACACTCACGACGCTATCATGGGGGCGACGTACCACGCGCTGTGCAAGCATGGCTACGCCCACCTCACGATGCAGGACATCGCCGACGAGTTCGACAAGAGCCGGCCGCTCCTGCACTATCACTACGACACCAAAGAGGAGTTGATGCTCGCGTTCGTCGACAACATGGTCGGCTGGATCGGCGGCCAGCTCGCCGAGACCGAGGCCGAGGACCCCCTCGAACGCATGGAGACGTACGTCGACGGGTTCGTCATCGACCCCGGCGAGGAGGACCGAGAGACGTTCGCCCTGGCACTGCTGGAACTGCGCGTCCAGGCCGTCCACAACGACGACTTCAGGCGGAAACTCGCCCGCCACTATCAGAACAACGTCGACACCGTCGCGGACATCATCGCCGACGGTATCGAGGCGGGCGTCTTCCGCGAGGTCGACCCCGAGGCGGTCGGCGAGTTCGTCTACACCTCGCTGGTCGGCGCTCGCATGTACCAGGTGACCCTGGGCGCACAGCACGCCAGTCGGCGGATGCGCGACAACCTCGCCACGTTCGTCGTCGACGACCTCCTCGCCGACGACCGCACCACCCACGAGTACTCCGGCAGGTCCTGGTAATGCGTCGCGCACACCTCGATTTCGACCGGTTTTTCGACGTCCGCGTCTCGACCGACGACGCCCAGGCCGCCGAGATGACCCTCGAACCCGGCACCTCGACCGGCGGCCCCGACAACTTCCACGCCGACAGCGACCAGTGGCTCTACGTCGTCTCGGGGTCCGGGCGGGCCACTGTCGACGGCGACGACGTGCGACTCGAGACCGGTGACCTCGTCGTCGTCGAGGCCGGCGAGACTCACGAGATCGAAAACGACGGCGACGTGGATCTGTGTACGCTCAACCTCTACGTCCCGCCAGACTACTGACTGATCCGCTGACGTGACGGGTCCCACGATGGTGTGTCCCCCCACCGGTCAGGTATCACGTCCAACGAGGACGTACAACAGCACTCCGAGCATCGGCGCGAAGAAGACGACGAGCGCCCAGAGCACCGCGGAATCGCTGCTGTTGACCTGTGCGTCCTGATACGTCCAGAGGACCAGCCCGACGGTGACGACGAGGACCAGGACGAAAAAGAGGAAGAATATCCCCATGACGCTCCCGGCCTGTAACGCGATGATGGAGGGCATCTACGGTCGGAAATTCCCGCCCCGAGCAAATATCTTGTGCCGCTCACCCGGCCAGGCGTTCGGAGCGGCCCGGACAAACAGCACGCGTTTCCGGAGACTCACTGCTTAATGTGGCCGCGCCAGTAGTACAGGTATGCGAACCAGAGACACGACCTGTCGACGGCAGTTCGAGCGACCGACGGGGTGGATCGAATGGGGATAGAGACGACCGACGCCGAGGAGGTCCGGCCCGGCGAGATGGTCGGGACGGCCGTCCAGCGACGCGAGGACCGCCGCCTGCTCACGGGTGACGCCCGCTACACCGACGACATCCAGCGTCCGCGAACGGGCTATCTCGCCCTCCTCGGTAGCCAGTACGCCCACGCGCGCATCGAGTCGATCGACACGAGCGCCGCCGAGGAGATGGACGACGTCGTCGCCGTCTACACCTACGACGACCTCGTCGAGGCGGGACTGGACGGGACGATGCCCCCGGCGGAACTCGACGCCGAGGACATCAACCGCGACGAGGACGACGGCGGGGGTAGCGACACCGAAAGTGACGGCGCTGAGGGTGACGACAGCGTCGAGATCGAACGGCCACTGCTCGCGGACGACCGGGTCCGCTACCAGGGCCAGCCGGTCGCTGCCGTCGTCGCCACGGAACGCTACGCGGCTTTCGACGCCCTCGACGCGGTCGCGGTCGACTACGAGCGCCTCGACGCGGCGACCGAACTCGCGGACGCGACCTCGGGCGAGGCCGAACCGATCCACGAGTTCGCCCCCGACAACGTCGCCTTCGAGTGGGACACGGGCGACCGGGAGGCCACCGAGGCAGCCTTCGAGGACGCGGCCCACGTCGTCTCCCTGGATACGGGCAACAACCGCGTCATTCCGACGGCGCTGGAACCCCGTGCCGCGGTCGCACAGTACAGGCCCTCGGACGACCAGCTCGTCGTCGAACTCTCCAGTCAGAACCCCCACGCCGTCCAGGAACGCCTCTCGGAGACGCTGGACGTACCCCGCCACCGCGTCACCGTCCGCGTCCCGGACGTCGGCGGCGGCTTCGGCGCGAAACTCCAGCCATACTCCGGACACCTCCTCGCCGCGTGGTGTGCCATGGACCTCGATAGGCCGGTCAAGTGGCAGGCCCGCCGCACCGACGACTTCCTCTCGATGGTCCACGCCCGCCGCCAGGAGACCACCATCGAGGCCGCCCTCGACGAAGACGGACACCTGCTCGGTTTGCGCGGCGAGATCGACGCCGATCTCGGGGGGTATCCCACCGGCGGCGGCATCGGCATCCCGCGGGGGACGGCGGGGATGCTCGCTGGCGCCTACGACTTCGACGCCGCCCACGTGACGGTCAGAGGTGTCGTCACGAACACGGCGCCGATCTCGGCCTACCGCGGTGCCGGCCGGCCCGAGGCCGCCTACACCATCGAGCGCCTCGCGAGTGCCTGTGCCCGCGAACTCGATATCGACCCCGCGGAGTTCCGCCGGCGTAACTACCTCCCGCCGGAGAAGTTCCCGGTCGAGACGGCACTGGGCAACGAGTACGACAGCGGCGAGTACGCGAAAGCGCTCGACCGCGCGCTCGAACTCCTCGACTACGACGATTTCCGCGAGCGCCAGCAGCAGGCCCGCGAGGAGGGGCGCTACCTCGGCGTCGGATTCTCCTCGTACGTCGAGATCTGCGGCGGCTGGGAGGGCGACCTGGAGAGCGGGCAGATACGCGTCAACGCCGACGGGCAGGTCACGGTCGCGACCGGCACGCAGGACACCGGCCAGGGCCACGCGACGAGTTACGCGCAGGTCGTCGCCGACGAACTCGGCATCCCCGCCGACGACATCGAGGTCGTCGAGGGTGATACCGACAAAGTGACGGAGGGCGGGGGGACCGCGGGGAGTCGGAGCCTGCCGATGGCGGGCAGCGTCCTCCAGCGCTCGGCCGAGAAGATCGTCGAGAAAGCCAGACTCGTCGCCGCGGGGGAACTCGAAGCCCCGCCCGAGGACGTCGAGTTCGACGACGGCGAGTTCCACGTCACGGGCGCGCCCGGCCGGTCGGTGAGTTTCCAGACCGTGGCCGAGGCGGCCTACGACCCCGGCGACCTGCCAAAGGACGTCGAACCCGGACTCGAAGCGTCGTCGTACTTCGAACCCGACGGGTCGACGGCGCCGTTTGGCACCCATATCGCGGTCGTCGAGGTCGAACCCGAGACCGGCGAGGTCACTCTGGAGCGGTTCGTCGCGGTCGACGACGTCGGGCCACAGGTCAACCCGAAACTCGTCGAGGGCCAGATAATGGGCGGGATCGCACAGGGCATCGGTCAGACGCTCTACGAGGACGGCCGCTACGACGAGAGCGGCAACCTCGCGACCGCCTCGCTGCAGGACTACGCCATCCCCAAGTCCTTCGACGTTCCCGACATCGAGTGGGACAGCACGGTGACGCCCTCACCCAACAACCCGCTGGGCGTCAAGGGAGTCGGCGAGGCCGGCACCATCGGCTCGATGGCCGCCGTCGTCAACGCCGCCATCGACGCGGTCGAACCGCTCGGCGTCGACCGACTCGACATGCCGCTGACGAACGAACGCGTCTGGTCGGCTATCGAATCGGCCGACGGGTCCTGACCTCACAGCCGGCGCCGACGGGGAGCCGGCAGATACTACATCGACTCGGGCGCTTCGACGCCGAGCAGGTGGAGGGCGTTGCCGACGGTGTGGCGGGCGGCGACGACGAGTGCCAGGCGAGCGCGCCGCGTCGCCTCCTCGTCGGCCGTGAGGACCGGACACTCCCGATAGAACGCGTTGAACCGCTCGGCGAACTCGCGAGTGTACGTCGCCAGCCGGTGGGGTTCGAGTTCGTCGGCGGCCTCCTCGACCTCCGCCGGGAACCGTGCGATAGTCCGGAGGAGGTCCCGCTCCTCGGGTGTGTCGAGCAGTGCGGCATCGACTTCGGTCGCGGAGTCGTCTTCGGTCGCGGGGTCGAGACCTTCGCTCTCGGCCTCGTCGAGAATACCGCAGGTCCGGGCGTGGACGTACTGGACGTACGGTGCCGACTGGGCCTCGAAGTCGAGGGCGCGCTCCCACTCGAAGGTGATCGCCTTCCGGGGCTGTTTCGAGACGACGTCGTAGCGGACGGCACCGATACCGACCTGGCGGGCGATGCGTTCGACGTCGGCCTCGTCGAGTTCGTCGTCGCGGATGCGGTCGTCCATGCGCTCCTCTACTTCGGCGCGGGCGCGCTCCTGGGCCTCGTCGAGCAGGTCGTCCAGGTCGATGCCCGTGCCTTCACGAGTGCTCATCCCCTCGCCACCGGGGAGGTTCACCCACGAGTAGAACACCTGGTCGAGCTGGTCGGTGTCGTGGCCCAGGAGCTCCAGCACCGCGCCGAGCTGGTCGAACGTGAGCTGGTGGTCCTCGCCGATGACCGTGACCGCGCGGTCGAAGTTGTCGAACTTCCACTCGTGATGTGCGAGATCGCGCGTCGAGTACAGCGAGGTACCGTCCGAGCGCAGGAAGACGAAGTTCTTCTCGAAGTCGGGCAAGTCGAGTTGCCAGGCGTCGTCCTCGTAGACGGCCTCGTCGAGTTCCTGCAGGCGGTCGACCACGTCGTCTGTCGACCCGTCGCGCATGAACCGCGTCTCCCGGACGAACTCGTCGAAGTGGGCGGGCAGTCGGTCGAGGGTCTCGGTCATCCCGTCGAGCACCTGGTCGACGACGCGCCCGACCCGCTCGTAGACAGCCTCCTCGCCCGCCTCCAGCCCCTGCATGATGGCCTCGATCTCGGCCTCGGCGGCCTCGACGTCTTCGGGGTCGACGTCCTCGCCCTCGGCGGCCTCGAGGTAGGCGTTGCCCTTGCGGTAGTAGCGGACGAGGTCGTAGTCGGACTTGTCCCGGTCGGGGTCGGGCAACTCTGACTCGTCGAAGGTCTCGTAGGCCCACGTGAAGACGGCCATCTGCCGGCCGGCGTCGTTGACGTAGTAGTGGGTTTCGACGTCGTAGCCGGCGAAATCCAGCACCCGGGCGAGGGCGTCACCGATGATGGGGTTGCGCGCACGGCCGACGTGGACCGGTCCCGTGGGATTCGCGGAGGTGTGCTCGACGACGACCGACGTGTCCTGGTCGGGGAGTCGGCCGAACGCCGCGTCGCGGGCGGTCTCGACGGTCTCACTGAAGTACCGGTCGCCGGGGAAGAAGTTGACGTAGGGGCCCTGCGTGCGGACGGCACCGACGTAGTCGTAGTCGTCTGGGTCGATCTCGCTCGCGACGTCGGTCGCGACTTCCGGTGGGGGTGCGCCGACCTCGCCTGCCAGCCGGAAGGCCACGCTCGAAGCGAACACGGCGTCGACGCCCTCGGGCGGGCGCTCGATGCCCAGGTCGTCGGTGGGCAGATCGAGCGCGGTCAGCGCGTCGGTCAGCGCCGCTTCGACCGACGTACGCATCGAACGGAACATACTCCCCGGTTTTCGACCGGCGGGTATAGGGGTGACGAACTACCGCGGCGCCGGTTCAACCGCCGACGCTTCGGTTGTCCACCGATACCGCGTCGATCCGGCCGCCGACGCTTCGGTTGTCCACCGATACCGCGTCGATCCGGCCGCCGACGCTTCGACCGCCGACGGACGTTCGGTCTCGCCGCGTCAGCCCACAGACGCCTCGAGTGCTCCGGTCACCCGAAGCGTCCGAAGAGGCCGCCGGACTCCTCGTCGTCGTCCTCCTGTTCGTCCTCGTCGAGGAACCACTCGGTCTCCATGATGGTCTCGACCTCGTCCAGGGAGTCGCCCTCGAAGAACACGCCGACGAGCAGGTCGCTCAGTTGCTCGAAGGCGTCGGCAGCGGGGCTGTCGGGCGTGTTGAGCACCAGCGGTTCGCTCTTGGTCGCGCCGACGTCGTCCGGTACCACCGCCAGGAGCGGTTCGTCGAAGCGGTCGGCGATCCCCTCGACGTCGGTCTCGGTGGTGACCCGATTCAACACCGTGCCGAGGACTTCGCCGCCGACGCGGTCGGCGAGTTCGGCCGTCTTGACGGCGTCGCCGACCGCCACGTCGTCGGGCGTCGTGATGAGGACGATCCCGTCCGCGAGTCCGAGGGGGACGGTCGTCTCGTGGCTGAGGCCGGCGCCGGTGTCGACGAGGACGACGTCGTAGGCGTTCCGGAGCGTGCGGACGACCGTCTTGAGTTTGGCGGGGTCAGCGTCGGCGAACGCTTCGAGGCTCTGCTCACCGGGGACGATAGTGATCCCGCCCTGGACGTCCGTGAGCGCGGCGCTGACCGCGTTGCCGCCCGCGAGAACCTCGTGGATGCTCGTGTCGGGGTCGACGTCCAGCATGGCCGCCAGGTTCGCCATCCCGAGGTCGGCGTCGACGACGACGACGTCGTAGCCCGCCGCCTCCATGGCCCCGGCGATGTTGACGGCTGTGGTCGTCTTCCCGACGCCGCCCTTGCCCCCTGCGACGGTGCAGACGTAGCCAGACATTGTGCGTACGAGTGACGGCGAACCCCATAAACCCGCCGCTGGTTCCGGAGGGTACTGGCGTCCCGGGTGTCGGTCGTGACCGTCGACACAGCGCCATCGCCACACCGACGAAGACGACGAACAGGCTGGTCACGGCGAGCGACCGGTGTGCTGTGGGTCCGACAGCGCGCCGCGGACGAGTTTCGCCTCGGCCTTCCGGAGGTGTTCGGCGGCCGTCGCGGTCGCACAGTCGAGTTCCGCAGCGACGTCTTCGGTCGTGGCCTCGCGTGGCTGGTCGTAGTAACCGAGGACGACGGCCGCCGCGAGCGCCTCACGCTGGCGAGCCGAGAGCCGGTCGAGGCCGCTATCGGATGCGACCCGCACCCGCGACCCGCCGACCGCCTCGACGGTCACTGACCCCCCTTCGGGCACCTCGTCGACGGCCGCCTGGATATCGTCGTCGGTCCCGACGATGGTGAACGTACTCGACCCGTCACCGTGACACTCGACCGGGGGCACGGTGATGAGACTCCCGCGGGTGAAGTTCTCGAACAGCGCCCGCGAGGCCGGGTCGACCTCGCCGGTCAGGTAGCAGTACGACGAGGCCTCGTCGACCGGGAAGAGTTCGAACTCCGCGACGGCGTCGTCCGCGGCGAGTTCGTCAGCGAAGCGCTCGTAGTCGCCCCGCAGTCGGAGGAGGAAGGTGGTCGGCGGCTCGGAGACGTTCCAGTTCTCGATGCGGACGGCGTCGAGGTCGGCACCGCGCGTCATCCGCCGGTAGATCGGCGGGAGCGCCACCTCCGGCGGGTCGAGCGTGATCCGGACGCGCTTCACGCGCTGACGTGGGAGTCGTGGCCTGAAAAAGTCCGCTGGCGTCACTCCCAGCCGGTCATCGCGACCAGCGACAGCCCGCCCAGCGCGAACCCGGGCACGAGTGCGAGGACACCGAGCGTCAGCTGTCGCGGGAGGCCGAACGAACTCAACAGTCCGAACTCCGTCTCGGCGAGGACGACCAGCGGGATCCCGACCAGCGAGCCGAGCACGAGCGCGAGAACGGCCCACGTTCGGAGCGTCGATCGCGTCGACTGCGTTGACCTCGTCGACCCCGCCAACTGCTCTGACTCTACCGCCCGTTCGTCCCGACCACCCGCGTTCCGTTCTGGGACGTCCCGTCTCGTCGGGTTCCGTCCCGCGTCGACTCCGTCGCGTCGTGTGCCATCGGTCGGTGTAGCGGCGGGCGAGCCCTGGGGCTACTGCGAGAGAATTGAGGCTGGTTTATACCGGGCGTCGATAGTTGGGACGAGACCGACGAATCAGACGTCGGGCCCGAACTCGTCTACCGCGGCGTCGACCAGTTTCGCCTCGGCTTTCCGGAGGTGGTCGCCGGCGGTCTGGGCCGAGCAGCCGAGTTCGCTTGCGACGTCCCCGTGGGTCGCCTCGCGGGGCGTCTCGTAGTAGCCCAGTTCCGTCGCCACGGCCAGCGCCTCCCGCTGTCTGTCACTGAGGGTCTCCCTGGTGGACCGCTCGGCGTCGGTCGGTCGCGAGGCGACCTCGTCGATCCGGACGCTGACGTCGTCGCCCTGTCGTTCGAACGCCGCCTGGAGCGGCGCGGGGTCGCCGATGATGCGAGCGTGTATCTCCCCGTCGCGAAAGACCAGCGGCGTGCGGACGATCAGTCCGCCGCTCTCCAGTGCGCTGGCGAGACAGCTGAAGATCGGCACCGACGACCGCCGCGCGTGGACGAGGACCTGTGTCTCGCCCCCGTCGCTGTCGACGGGCCGGTCGCCCGACGTGTCGACGCGCTCGACGCCGGGCAACTCCGGCGCGGCGTCGACGAGCGGTGCCGGGTCGCCCGCAACCTCGAACAGCACCAGGATCTCCTCGCCGACGAGGTTCCAGTCCAGCACGCTGGCCCGCTCGACGGCGTCGGCGTTCGCCAGTCGGTCGAAAAACGCCGGCGCCCGGTCGGGGTCGACGCAGGCGGTCACGCGGACGTGTTTCATCGAGCGGGGCGTCGCCCGACGACCTAATAAAGCCGGGTTCTATGCCCGCCAGAACGGCCTCCCGCGGCCCGCGGTATCACCGAGGTACATGACGGACACGTCATCGCGAACTGGAGCGACTGACTCGACGGGCGGGACCGACCCGACGACTCGAACTGACACGGCCGACCGGACCGACGCGACGACCCGGATCGAGGACACGGCCGACCGGACCGACGCGGCGACCCGGGCCGACGGCGGGGCCGACCCCGAACGCTCTGTCGCCGTCGCCGACCTCGAACTCACCTACTCGGACGGGACCGAAGCCGTCGAGGGCGTCTCACTCGCCATCCCGCGCGGCGAGTTCTTCGGTTTCCTCGGCCCGAACGGCGCGGGGAAGACGACGACGATAAAGGTGCTCGCGACGCTGCTGAATCCCACGGACGGCACCGTACAGGTCAACGGCTACGACGTGACCGAGCGCCGCACCGCCGTCCGCGCCACCGTCGGCTACATGGCCCAGGAGACCGCCATCGACGAGGAGTTGACCGCCCGCGAGAACCTCGATTTCGCCTGTGCGGCCTACGGCGTGCCCAGTGCCGAGCGCGACGACCGCATCGACGAGTTGCTCGACCTCGTGGATCTCTCCGACGTCGCCGACAGACCCGCGGGCGGGTTCTCCGGCGGGATGAAAAAGCGGCTGGACGCGGCGACCGCGCTGGTCCACGAGCCCCAGCTCGTCTTCCTCGACGAACCCACCACTGGCCTCGACCCGAAGGCGCGCAACCGCCTGTGGGACTACTTCCGGCGTATCAACGACGACGGGACGACGGTCTTTCTCACCACCCAGTACCTCGAAGAGGCCGACGCGCTCTGTGACCGCCTCGCAGTCATCCGTGACGGCGAGATCGTCGAACGCGGCTCCCCGGCAGCGCTGAAACGCAGGATCGGTGGCGAGATACTCGAAGTCGACGTCGGCGACACCGAAGCGACCAGCGACGCGGCCGTGGCCGACCCAGCGGCTGACGCGGCCGGGGCCGACGAACGGGACCCCATCGTGACGGCCGCCGACATCGCCCGCTCCCCGGAACAGTTCGGCGACGACGCGACCGTCGAGACGACCGACGACGGGGTCAGAGTGACGACCCGGCGGGCGAGCGAACGCGGGACCGACTTCGTCGTGGCGCTCCGGCAGGCCGGCGTCACGGTCGAACGCTTCGACGTCGAGGAGCCATCGCTCGACGACGTGTTCCTCGCCATCGCCGACGGTGAGACGCCGGACCTCGACGCCGCCGACGGCGACCCGGCAGACGACGAGCAGCGGGACGACCAACGCGACCCCGTCGAGTCGGAGGTGACGGTATGAGCACACCCGAGGTCGACAGCGGGTCGACAATCGAGTCGAGTCCCGCCGGACCGCCGACGGGCAACTCGTTTCTCGGGGACGTCCGGGTCAACTTCACCCGCTGGAACCGGAAGGCGATACGCAACCCGACCGCGTTCCTGCTGGAGATCGTGATCGGCCTCTTCTCACTCGTACTGTTTGCGGCCGTGTTCGGTGACGTCGGCGAGTTCGCACTCGCGGAGGCGGGTTACGGCGACGTCGGGTACGTCACGTTCCTGTTGCCCGCCGTGCTCATGCAGGCGACGATCGGGTCGTCGTTCAACTCCGGGATCGGCCTCGTGGGCGACCTGGACAGCGGGATGTTCGAGAAGACGACCGCCTCGCCGATGAGCTGGACCGCCGTCTTCGCCGGCAAGGCCGCTTCCGAGTTGCTGCGTATCGCCCTCCAGGTCGGTGCCGTCCTCGCGCTCGCGGTCGCGATGGGCGCGACTATCGAGACGGGACTCCCCGGCGCGGCCGCTATCGTGCTCGTCTGTCTCCCCGTCGGCGTGCTGTTCATGGCGATATCGAACGTCGTCGGACTGCTCGCTCGCGACGACGAGGTGCTCAACGCGGCGACGATGCTGTTCATGTTCTCCCTCCTGTTCCTCTCGCCGGCGTTCGTCCCCCTCTCCGACGATATCGAACTGCTCGCGACGGTCAACCCCGTCACCTACGGCGTCGACGCCGTCCGCGCGCTGGTGCTCGATGCGGACGTCGCGACGGTACTCGACGTGACGGCGTTCGGCAGCGTCTGGAACACGCTCGTCCCCGCCGTCGCGGTACTGGTCGCGCTCGACCTGGTCTTCGGTGCGCTCGCCGTCTGGCTCCTGGGCCGAGCCAGCAGCGCGAACGCGGACTGATCCACTACCCGAACGCGTACGCGAGGACGTACACCACCGACGAGCCGATCATCAGAAAGACCATGACCAGCGTGATGATCTGCTGGCGGTTCAGGTCCGTGACGTTCATAGAGCCGATTAACGCCCCACCGGATTTATGCGTTCCGTCCCGTTGACCCCGCAGGACGCCGTAGACGACGGTGCAACGCCGGCGGGATATCGCTCACGGAACAGCCGACCGGACGTCGCTCGAGCGACCCGCGACCCGCGAGCTGCGTCTCCGAGAAACCCGTCGTCCGTTTTCGAGCGTGCTGTGGGGATTTAACGGCGTGGAACCCGCACAACTGGTATGGTACACACTGACACGCCCGACGGTCCGACCCGCGACGTGTTTCTCCCCGTCGCCGCCCAGCCCTCGGTCGACACGCTGGTCGAGTTCGCCCAGCTCGCGGAAGCGCAGGGGTACGACCGCGTCTGGCTCCCAGAGACCTGGGGTCGCGACGCCGTGACGGTGCTCACGACCATCGCCGAGCGCACCGACGAGGTCGGGATCGGCACCTCCGTCGCGAACGTCTACTCGCGCTCGCCCGCACTGCTGGGTCAGACCGCCGCCACGCTCCAGGAGGTCTCGGACGGCCGGTTTCGACTCGGACTCGGACCGAGCGGCCCCGCGCTGGTCGCGGGCTGGCACGGCGTCGACTACGACCGGCCGCTCCGGCGCACCCGCGAGTATATCGATATCGTCCGGCAGGTGCTCTCGGGCGAACGCCTCGAATACGACGGCGAGGTCTTCCAGCTGTCGGGGTTCCGACTGCGCTGTGACCCGCCGGCCGACCCCCCGAAGGTCGACGCCGCGGGGATGGGGCCGAAGTCGGTCGAACTCGCCGGCCGCTTCGCCGACGGCTGGCACGCGCTGATGCTCACACAGGACGGACTGCGCGACCGCCTCGACGACCTCCGCCGGGGTGCCGAACTGGGTGACCGTGACCCCGACGACGTGCGGGTGACGCTTTCCTTGCCCTGTCTCGCACTCGACGACCGCGAGCGGGCGCGCAACTCGGCGCGCAACCACCTCGCCTTCTATCTCGGGGCAATGGGTACGTTCTACCGCGAGGCGCTGGCTCGCCAGGGCTACGAGGAGACGGCTCACGAGGTCGCCAGCGAGTGGGCAAACCGGAACCACGAGGCAGCGATGGCCGCCATCTCCGACGAGTTGCTCGACGATCTCGGAGTCCTCGGTACGCCCGCGGAGTGTCGGGACCGCTACGCCGAGTGGGAGGCGATCGACGGTGTCGACGCGGTGTCGGTCTCGTTCCCGCGAGACGCCACTGCCGAGGAGATCGAGTCGACGATACGGGCGCTGGCTCCCGAGTGACCTGGCGGTTTGCACCGGTGAACAGCAGAGCGAGGGTGTGCGCGTGCCGTCTGGCGGTAGAACCGCAGCCGCGACGGCGGTCGTGATCGTGACGACCGGCCCTGCGACGAGGACACGTCGTTCTCTGGTCCTGTCGCCACCGCCGATCTTATCGCCGCGGAGGGCGTACGCGGGGTATGTCCGAGTCAGAAGCCGGACCCGAAACCGGGGCCCCGTCGGTCGAAGTACTCGACGGCGAGGACGTGCCAGCGGAGGTCGACAACGCCGTCCTCCAGCGGATGGACGTGGCCGCGACGGTCCTCGACGACGGCTTCCGGGTGCCCGGGACCGACTTCCGGTTCGGTGTCGACCCGGTACTCGGCGTCCTGCCGGTGGCCGGTGACACCGTCGCGACTGCCCTCTCGCTGTACATCGTTCTCGAAGCGGTCTTCGCCGGTGTCTCCCTGTTCACGCTCGTTCGCATGGTCTTCAACATCGCCGTGGACTACGCCGCCGGGCTGGTCCCGGTCGTCGGCGACCTCTTCGACGCCTACTGGAAGGCCAACCGCCGCAACGTGAACCTCGCTGCCCGGGATCTGGCGAAGCAGGCGGAGTGACTCGATCGAGACAGCGACACGAACCCCTGTTTCAGGTCCGCCGTTCTCACTCCTCGTCGGGGAATATCTTCCCGGGATTGAGCGTCCCGTTCGGGTCGAGCGCGTCCTTGATCGAGCGCATCACCCCGACTGCGCCGGCGCCGTGTTCCCGTTCGAGAAACTCCCGCTTGCCGAGCCCGACGCCGTGTTCGCCCGTCGCCGTCCCGCCCATCTCGATCGCCTGTTCGACGATCTCGGCGTAGATTTTCTCGCCGCGCTCGACCATCGCCTCGTCGTCGGGGTCGACGAGGATCTCGTAGTGGAGGTTGCCGTCGCCGGCGTGACCGTAGCAGGCCATCGGCAGGTCGGCCGTCTCCGCTCGCTTGCGGGCGAACCGGATGATGTCGGGGAACGAGCTCATCGGGACGGTGACGTCGCCGGGGTGGAACGGGTGCAGGTCGGGGTCGTACTCCCGGAGGGCGTAGGCCATGTCCTTGCGCAGTTGCCAGAGCTCGGCCATCTCCTCGTCGGCGGCCAGCTCGAACTGCAGCACGCCGTGGGCGTCGAACACCGTCCGACAGAAGTCGATCTCCTCTTCTATCCCGTGGTCGGCGTGGAACTCGACGAAGACCATCGGGCTGTCGGGCAGGTTCGTCCCGGCGTAGGCGTTGCCAAGTTGCGCGGCGAAGGGTCCCACCAGTTCGATCTTCGCGACGTCGACGCCCGACCGGACGGCGTCGGCGATCGCGGCTCCCGCCGATTCGAGGTCCGGGAAGATGGCCCGGCCGCCCCGGATCTGCTGTGGGCGTCCCGCGAGCTCCAGCGTCGCCCGCGTCACGACCGCGAGCGTCCCCTCGCTGCCCACGAAGAGGTCTTTCAGGTTGTACCCCGCCGAAGTCTTGCGGGCCTTGCTCCCCGCTTTCACCACCGTCCCGTCGGCCAGCACGGCTTCGAGTTCGAGCACCCAGTCGGCAACCTCGCCGTATTTCACAGTTTGCATCCCGCTGGCGTCGGTCGCGATCATCCCGCCGACCGTCGAGATGTCCCCCGAGGAGGGCAGCGGGGGGAAGAAGAGACCGTGGCGTTCGACGGCCTCGTCGACGGCGCTGCCCAGGACGCCCGGTTCGACGTCGATCTGCAGGTCGTCCGGCCGCACTTCGAGGATCGCGTCCATCCGCGTCAGGTCCATGCTGATGCCGCGCTCGACCGGGACGGCGGCCCCCTCCAGTCCCGTGCCGGCGGCGTAGGGTGTGACTGGAACCCCGCGCTCGTCGGCGGCCGCCAGTACCGCCGCGACGTCCTCGGTCGATTCCGGCCAGACCACCGCGTCGGGCCTGACCTCCTCGTCGGGCTGGGTGCTCCAGTCGCCGGCCCGCTCGCCGCGGGCGTGCTCGCGCCGTGATACCTGCTCGTCGGCCAGCACGTCGTCGAGAAAGGCGTGGTCGGTCATTGTCTCACCGGCCGGGACGGCGGGACTTAGGTGCGTCGGCGGCGGCGAACCACTCCGAGGGTCGCGGGACGATATGCACTCACCTGGGTAGCATCGACTCGTCGATGGTGTCACGGCGGCCGTCGAGGAGGGTGAATTGCTCGCCGCGCAGTCGTTCCAGCCACCGGAGGAGGCGCTCGGCCCAGACGAGCTTTCGCCGCTTCGTCGGGTCGACGTCGGGGTCGTCGAAGTCCCAGCCGACGAAGACCAGTTCGGCGGCGCCACAGTGGTCGGCCAGGAACGCCGCCCGGTCGCCGTCGGTGAACCCGCCGGTGTTGTAGACGGGGCCGGCCGGCGCGGCCTGTGTCGTCGGCAAGACGGCGTCGAGCGCCAGATCGGGCACCCGCTCGCGCAGTGCCGGCTGATTGTCACCGTGAGCGTGGACAGCGACCGGTCTCCCCTCGCGGGTCAGTGTCCGCGCGATGTCGCCCCGCTCGTCCAGGTCGGTGACCATGCAGTCGACCGTGACCCCGTGCTCACGGAGGGTGGTCGCGGCGTCCGAGGCGGCGACGACGGCGTCCGCGCCCCGCACCGCGTCGAGTTCGTCACCCAGCGTGGGGGCGGCACCGGCGACGGCAACGTGCTGGCCAGCGAAATCGAACGCGTCGGGGCGCAGAGTGTCGGCGCCGACGACGAGGTCGGCCAGCAGGTCCCGCGCCCGTTCGTCAGACGCTCGCGCGAACCCGAAGTCGTCGAGGACCGCCTCGTAGACGGGTTCCCAGGTTGCGAATTTCATGGCTGTTGCTGGCCGTTAACGTCCCAATAAACCGGTATAGCCGAAATGGCACGTCTCGGTACCCCTACCCAGGTGCCCTTTCGGCCTTCACACCCCCGTTCTGGCGCAACCGGTATAAGCTTTCTTACCTCGGACCCCCCCGCAACCGGCATCTCAGGCCGCCCAGCCCACCGGCAGCGCAGTTCGCTCGGCCACACGCGCGAGTGCCGCTTCACTCCCGGAGAGGAGTACCCGCCATTCGGTTCCGGACGACCCGTCGCCCCCCACGAACAGTTCACAGCCAGTCGCCTCGCTCGCAGCCTGCAGATCGGTGAGGGTCTCCGTGTCGCTCCCGCTGACCTCGTAGACGCGGCTGACGGCCGTCGCGGGGTCGCCATCGACTCCGAGTCGGTCGGCGTGGCGGGCGAACTCGCCGGCGGTCGTCACGTCGAGTTCCGTCACGGTCACGCCGTCGGCGGTCGTTCGCGTCCGCTCGCGCGTGAACGCGTCGCCGATAGTCGCGGCGTCGACCGTCTCGGCGACGTCGTGGGTCCGGACGACGTGTGCCCCTCGCTCGACCGCCATCGACGTCGCCGCGAGACTCACCGGCAGCGCCGCCTCGGTCGAGCGGTCGGCCAGCGACCGCAGGAAGTTCTTCCGGTTGATCGAGACGAGCACCGGACAGCCGAGACCGCGGAACTCGCGCAACCGCCGGAAGGTCGCACAGTCGTCTTCCAGGGTCTTGGCTTCGGACCAGCCGCCGAAGGCGGGGTCGACGATGGTCTTGTCGGTCAGCCCGTGCTGTTTGAGCGCCTCGTAGACCTGGTCGACGTAATCGGCCTCGGCCGCCCACTCGGGAGAGCGGCGCTCGGCCCACGGCGTCTCCTCGACGGCCCCCGGTCGCCGGATATCGGGCGGACTGGCCATCTTCGCGACCGCGACGTCGTAGTCCCGGCAGACCGCGGGCATCTCGGGGTCGGCGAAGCCGGCGATGTCGTTGACCATGTCGAATCCCCGGTCTACCGCCTCGGCAGCGACTTCGGCGTAGCGCGTCTCGATGCTCCAGACGGCCGACCCGCTCGTCGAGTGCAGCGTCTCCACGGCGGTGTCGAGCCGGTCGAGTTCCTCCTCGGCCGAGAGCACCTCGAAGCGCTTGTTGGCCGACTCCAGGCCGACGTCGACGATGTCGGCGCCCTCGCCGACCAGTTCGTCGTCGACGTAGGCCGCCGCCTCGCCCGGGTCGTCGAAGACGCTCGGGTCGTAGGGCGACTCCTCGCTGACGTTGAGCACGCCCATGACCCGGGGCGGATAGTCGTCACCGATGCCCAGGCCCGCGGCGTCGACGGTGTGCATACCCGCTCTGAGGACTGGGGGGAAAAAAGCGGTCGGATACCCCACGGCGTTCGCGGGGCTCGGTCGGCTGTCAGACCTCGATGCGGTGCCAGCCCTCCGGCTGGTCGGACAGGCCCTCGACGCGGATGGCCGTTTCGCCGTTCTCGGCGCGGAGCGCGACGCGACCGTCGAACGCCTGGGCGAGCGACGACAGCGTCTCCGTCTCGACGGCGTCGGGGTCGATGGCACAGACCCCGAGGCCGTCCGCGGTACGGATACGTCCCGTCAGCGTGTGCAGGAACCGATAGACCGGCTTCACCGAACTGTAGACGACGAACGGCGAGAGCGTGTACACACCGGTGCGGACCCGCTCGGCCCCGTTCGCGTAGAGTGACTCGTACAGCGACGAGAACTCGATGCCGACGCCGGTCAGGTCGTTCGGGCTGCCGACGGCGTGGACGTTGTGGCCTGCGTCGTCGACGCCCGTCTCGGTACAGTCCACGACGCCGACCCGCATCGGGTCGTGCTCCCCGCCCACCGCCGCGTAGTCCGAAAGCGTCGTCGGGCCGTCCGTGTCGGCAGTGATGAACAGCGTCCCCTCGCGGCGGTCCCCGCGCAACAGCATCCGCAACAGCAGCGTCCGGATCCCGCCCAGGGCCGGCCCCGTGACGAGGAGGTTCGTCCCCGGCGAGACGTCCGCGAGCGGCAACCCCTCGAAGGTGTACCCGCCCCGCTGGACGCTCACGGTTGTTCACCTCCGTGGTCGTCTCGCGGACCTGTCGCCGACTCCGTCTCCGGATCGGGCTCCGACTCTGCCGGTCTGTCGGTGTCCGTCCCTGGCGACGGGGGGGTGGTCGGATCGCCCTCTTCGCCCGTCTCGTCCAGCTGTCGTCGCAGTTCGAGTTGCTCCATCGCCTCGTCGGCGAACCGCCGCAGGTCCGCGAGCTCCGACTCCGAAAACGAGCGTGGCTCGCCGTGTGTCAGGCAGAACGCGCCGATCGTCGCACCCCGCGGCGTCCGGAGCGGGACGCCGGCGTAGGCTTCGATGTCGAGTTCCTCGAGGCGTTCGTTGTCGGCGAACCGCGGGTCCGCGTGGACGTCTTCGACGACCATCACGTCCGTTTCCAGGATGGTGTGGGTACACATCGAGTTCTCCCGTGTGAGAGTCTCCCAGTCCTCCCCCGCGCAGGCGAGAAATCGTTCCTCGTGGGCGTCGACCACGCCGACGAACGCCACGTCGACGCCGAAGCGTGCCCGTGCGAGTTTCGTGAGCCGGTCGAACGTCTCGGCGGCGTCCAGCCCGGGCCGGTCGTACTGGGCGAGCGCGGCGAGGCGTTCGTCCTCGTCGGGCGGGAGTGGATAACCGACTTGCGTCCGCTGGGCGACCACGTTCTCGACGAGTCTGCCCAGCGACTCGCGGGCGTTGGGTGTGTCCCTGGGCAGGTACTCGACGACGACGTCCTCGTGGCGCGCGGAATCGATCCGGTCGGGCGTCGCGTCGGTAAACAGCACGCAGGGGGTGTCCGGCGAGCGTTCACGGATCAGTCCGGTCAGGTCCAGTCCCGTCCCGTCCGGGAGCGAGTACTCGGTGACGACGCAGTCGACGTCGCCGGTTCCTACCAGGTCGGCCGCCTCGGCGACGGTGCCGCAACTGACGACGTCGTGGCCGCCGTCGACGAGTGCGTCCCGTGTCTCGCGGCGCGCCTCGGGGTCACCGTCGACGCACGCGATCGTCAGTCCGACCATGCAGATACGGGCACTATCGACTCCACCTACATAACTCTCGGCGTGTGGTTCTCGGAAACTGAACTCGGGCGCCCTCGCTGTCGCCGGACGCCACGGTCGTCACCGGACTGCTCCGGCGGATTTCCGGCCAACGGGAAGGCTTTTGCCCGGTGCCACCCGACCACCCGACCGATGACCCCGAACGCTCGCCCGTCGAGCCGGAGTCGGTGGTGGTCGCAGTGAGCCGCGGTCTGACCGAGATCGTCGTCGTCGGCGAGGACGACACCGGACTCATCGCCAACGTGACCAGCCTGCTCTTCGAGCGCAACGTCAACATCGAGGACCTCGACCAGGCGGTCCGTGACGGACTCTTCCGGATGACCATGCGCGTCGACACCGACGAGATGGTCTGCAAGCAGTCGACGCTCCGCGAGGACCTGCACGATCTGGGCGAGGAACTCGGCGTAGACGTTCAGGTCCGCTTCCCCAGCGACCGCGACACCCAGAGCATCGCGGTCCTCGTCACCAAGGAATCCCACTGTCTCGAGGCGATCTTCGAGGCGTGGGCCAGCGGCGACCTGGGCGCCGACGTCGAGGTCGTGATCGGCAACCACTCCGACCTCGAACCGCTCGCCCGGAAGTACGACGTCCCCTTCCACGACATCGGCGACGAGAAGGGCACGCCCGACGAGGGCGAACTGCTCGAGTTGCTCGCCGAGTACGACGCCGACCTCGTCGTGCTCGCCCGCTACATGCGCATCCTCAGCCCGGACGTCGTCTTCCGCTACGAGAGCCGGATCATCAACGTCCATCCCTCGCTCCTGCCCGCGTTCCCGGGCGCGTCGGCGTACATGCAGGCCATCGAGGAGGGCGTCCGTATCGCCGGCGTCACCGCCCACTACGTGACGACCGACCTGGACCAGGGACCGATCATCACCCAGCGGGCGTTCAACGTCCCGGACGACGCCACCGAGGAGGAACTCCAGGCGATCGGCCAGCCCCTGGAGGCCGAGGCGCTACTGGAGGCCATCGACCTCCACCTCACCGACGAGGTCAGTGTCCACCGCGGGCGGACGCGGCTCCGCGACCCGGACGAGAGCGACGCGCAGCTGGGGGCCTCCGAGGACCTCGACTGCGCCAACCCCGACCGGCCCGTCGACGGACTGGGCGAGTACGTCGCCGAGCAGGACGACGAGGACTCCCCCGAAGTAGAAGCGAGCGACTAACACCCGTTCCTCGCCGGGTATAGGGTTCCTAACGAAGGTTCTGTGTGCCCGTGCCCTTCTCCATGGGTGGTGTGGCAGCGACCGATTCGCGGCGCGTAGCATCGACGACCGACCGAGCGGAGGCCGACCGATGACCGGGACGTACTCGACCGGGGTGGGACCACTCGACAGGGAGATCGGCGGCGGCATCCCGCCGGGAACGCTGGTCGCGCTCTTCGCCGACCCGGCGAGTCAGGCCGAGCTGTTCCTGCAGGAGTTCGCCGCGCGACAGGACACCCTCTACCTCTCGGCCGAGCGGGGCGCGACAGCGGTCACCAATACCTTGCGGGAGGGCAGTCGCGGGTGTGAGGACGTCGCGGTGGTCGCACTCGACAGCGACGCGCCGGTCGTCGACGCGGTCCAGCAGGTCGAACGACTCCCGGAGGGCGCGGTCGTGATCGTCGACCCCGTGGGGCCACTGGAGCGTGCCGACCCCGGCCGGTTCCGCACGCTCCTCTCGACGCTCCGGTCGCAACTGGCTGGGAACGACGGCGTCGCAGTCCTGCACGGGCTCAAACACGAAAACGAGCCCGACCAGCGCCACCGGACGGCCTACGCGGCCGACCTCGTGTTCGACCTCGTCACCGAGACGGACGAGAACACGATCGAAAACCGGCTCCTCGTGCCGAAGTTCCGCGGCGGGCGAGCACTCACCGACCCTGTCCGCGTCGACCTCACCGACCGCATCGCCGTGGACACGAGCCGGGACATCGCCTGATCCCGGGCTCCTTCCCGGTCGAGTCACGATATTCCGGATGGCGAACAGGCGACACTGCCGGGCGCTCGACGTGCCTCCGATGGCATTCGTCACCGTCCTCGCTGGCACTCGTCGACGCCCGCACCGCTCGCAGGGCGGTCGTGTCGCGCTCTCGCTGTCCGCCCCGCGCCGATAGTCAGCGCACGGCGGGTGTGGCCGCGGTATCGCTCTTGAATGTTCGTCTCGGTCGGCGTCGCGCGTCGGTCACGTCTCGACCGCGAAGTAGCGGTCACGGTGGTGTCGACACCCGGGATTGAACGACGCGCCACACGCGGGGCAAGTATCGTCACAGTCGAGATACGCCGCGGCGGACAGCGTCGTGTCACAGACGCCACACAGAACCGTAGGCTCGTCGAACCGCTCGCGGGGAACACGTGCTGGTTCGTGGTCGGTGACGGCCTCGTGGCAGCGAAAACAGGGATAGTAGACGCCACAGCAGGGAAAACGGAGCGCCACCACGTCCAGCTCTGTGTCGTAGTGGGCACAGCGGGTCTCGGCGTCGACATCGACACCGCGTAGCGGCACGTCGAAGCGGTCGTCCACGTTCGGGGCCACGACGGTTCGGCGTTCGGGGCTGCCGTCGCAGCTTTCCGTGTCGTCGTCGGTCACGCGCCGTCTCAGAGGTCCCGGACGGCCTCGACTGCCGCGTCGATCCCCGGCGCGTCGAAGGCGTCGCGGCCGACGTAGGTGTTCGTCCCGGCACAGTAGAGGTCGCGAGCGGCCGTGACGACGGACGAGTCGAGCGGTTCGGGGCTCCGGTCACACAGCGACTTCCAGTCGGCGACGCCGCGGTCGTCGGCTTCAGCCTTGGCCGCCGCGACGGCGTCGACCCACTCGGACTGGGTACGCTTGTGGTACTGGCGGACGACCTCTTTGGAGACCTGCTGGCCGTCGTAGGAGAAGCGGTTCTCGTCGAACGTTCCGACGACGTCCGCGACTCGGATCTGTCCCTCGTAGTAGAGACACTCGATCTTGCCGTCCTCGTGGACGAACCCGACGTCGTCGGCGCGTTCGGTGACGACCCGGTTGACGTCCCGAGCGACCGATTCGAGCGCCTCGACGTCTGCGTGGCCGGCGATGCGGTCGGCTTCCTCCCGGGTGAGATAGCGGTCCTGTTCCTCGTACTTCGTGGAGAACTCCACGACCGGTTCGTCGAGGTCGACCGCCTCGTCGGGCCAGGTCTCGACGTCGAGGCCGTGGTCGGCCGGGTCGGTCCGCTTCCGGAGCGAGGACCCGACTGGCACGCGATTCCGGAAGACGATCTCCAGGGGAACGAGGTAGTTCTCGCCCGCCGCCTCGTGGTAGGCGTCGTAATCGTAGCCGCTCGGGTCGGCCGAGTCCGTGCCCTCGAAGGGGAGGTCTGGCACCTGCGTGAGTTCGATGACCATCTCGCGGGGTGGCCCGCCAGCGTCGAGTGCGTCGTCGAGCCAGACGGCGTCGCTGGCTTCCTCGCTCGCGTCGAGCGCGCCACTGACGGGGGCCGCGTCACTGGCGGCCGCGTCGCCGGAGTCGTGATCGGCACCCCCGTCGGCGACGACACCCAGATAGTGAGTCGCGATCCCTTCGGCTTCGAGCAGTTCGAAGTTGAACGCGCCCATCGTACAGAGCGACGCGCCCTTGTCGGGGATCTCGTCGGGCATCGCCCCCCAGTCGAACACGGAGTAGTCGTCTGTGAAGACGAACGCGCCGCGTCCGAGCTCGTCGGCGGTGGCGGGTCGCTCCACGCGGAACTCCTTGACGGAGGTCATTGTCGGCCATACCCCGCCCGCGACAAAAGGGTTTGAGATTCGGAGCTCTCGCCCGTCGGGTGGGGCCTGGGTCGCTCACTGCCGGGGACGGTCGATGACGACGTCTCCATATTGTCGTCTCTGTACGAGTACGTCTCACACGTTCTGGCGGCCGGAACGGCTTTGTACGCGGCGAGTCACCCCTCGGTCGATGGCAACGGGCTCGCATCTGCTCGACGTGGGGATCATCCTCGTCACGACGGGCGTCATCTGGGTCGGGAGTAGCTGGCTGGAGAGCGCGAGCGAGCAACTCTCGGAGTACTACGGTCTCCCGCAGGTCGTCCAGGGGTCGGTGGTGGCGGCGATCGGGTCGAGTTTTCCCGAACTCGCGACGGTCGTGTTCGCGGCGATCGTGACCGGCTCGCTCGGCCTCGGCGTCGGCGCCATCGTCGGGTCGGCGATCTTCAACATCCTCGTCATCCCCGCACTCGCCGGGATCGCGACGGAAGACGACATCGAATCCAACCGGACGCTCGTCTACAAGGAAGCCCAGTTCTACATGCTCGCGGTGTCGGTGCTCGTGATCACCTTCGCGATGGGTGTGATCTACTACCCCGACGACTCCGTCGACTACCTCGCCGGCACCGTCACCTGGCAGCTGGCGCTCATTCCCCTGGGACTCTACGGGCTGTACGTCTTCATCCAGTTCCAGGACACCGCCGACCACGAGGTCGATCCGGGAACCGGCGACGACGTCGACGCCCGCCGGCAGTGGGGGTTCATGCTCGCCGGACTGGTGCTCATCCTCGTCGCAGTCCACGAACTCGTCGCCTCGGTCGAAGCCCTGGGCACCGCCTTCGGCGTCGACGAGTTCATTATGGGCGTGACCATCGCCGCGGGGGCGACGAGCCTCCCCGACGCGCTGGTGAGTGTCCGCGCCGCGCGCGACGACCGCGGCGTCGCCTCGCTCGCGAACGTCCTCGGTTCGAACACGTTCGACCTCCTGGTCGCCATCCCCGTCGGCGTCCTCATCCTCGGGGAGGCGACCTTCGACTTCGGCATGGCCGTCCCGATGTTCGCCGTCCTGACGCTCGCGACGATCATCCTCTTTACGTTCCTCCGGACCGGTCTACAGCTCTCTCGGCCGGAAGCCGCTGCCCTCCTGGTTGCGTACCTCGTGTTCGTCGTCTGGGTCGTCCTCGAGACGCTCACGACCATCGTCCCCTACCTCCCGAACAGAGTGTGATACGGCCGATGGTGAGTCGGCAGCACCGGTGAATCGGCGACGGCAGTGAGTCGTCGGCCGTCCCCACTCTCGGCAAGGCCGGCCGCTACCGCCGACCGCCCGCCAGTCCGGCCGATAACCCGCTATCCTTTTACGGTCGGTCGTGAAGGGGGGAGCATGTCCGACGCGGCCGAGCCCGGGACGAACGTTCCCCGGGGCGAGTTCGGGTTCAACCACCGGCCCGAGACCGACCAGTCGTTCGAGAACGCGCTGGCGAAGGCCCGCGACGGCGACCGACTGAGCGTCGACGACGGGATCGAACTCCTCACGACGGGGACCGACCGACCCGGCATCGACCCCGCACGCAAGGAACTCGTCCTCGAGGCCGCGGACCGCCGGCGCGCCGAGGTCGTCGGCGACGAGGTCACGTTCGTCGCGAACCTCAACAACAACGTCACCACCGCGTGTAACACCGGCTGTCTGTTCTGTAACTTCAAGGACCGCTCCGAGCAGTTCCGCGAGAGCCACGACGAACCCCACGACGGGTTCACGAAGACGCCCGCCCAGTCCCGCGAGATCGTCGAGAGCGCGCTCGACCGTGGCATCTACGAGGTCACGTCCGTCTCCGGACTCCATCCGGCGTTCGCACTCGACGACGAACACCGCGAGATCCTCGAAGCGAGCGAGCGGGGTGACCTGAACTACCGACCACCGGCGGAGTACGAGACAGACCCGGCGACCTACTGCGAGCAGATCCGCGCGATGAACGTGGGGGGTGTCCACGTCCACTCGATGACCCCCGAGGAGGCCTACCACGGCCGCCGCGGGACCGACTGGTCCTACGAGGAGGTCTTCTCGCGCCTGCAAGAGGCCGGGCTGGACTCGGTGCCGGGGACTGCCGCCGAGATCCTCGTCGACGAGGTGCGTGACGTCATCTGTCCCGGCAAGATCGACACCGGCGAGTGGCTCGAAGCGATGGAAGCCGCCGCGACCGTCGGCCTCGACACGACGGCGACCATCATGTACGGCCACGTCGAGAACGAGGCCCACCGGGTCGAGCACCTCGCCCGAGTACGGGAGCTGCAGGACCGCGCCGGCGCGATCACGGAGTTCGTTCCCCTCTCCTTCGTCCACCAGAACACGCCCCTCCACGAGCGCGGGATGGTCGATGCGGGTGCGACGACCGACGAGGACGAACTCATGATCGCCGTCTCGCGACTCTTCCTCGACAACGTCGACCACGTTCAGTCCTCGTGGGTGAAGTACGGCGACGAGCAGGGCCTGAAGATGCTCTCCTGTGGCGCCGACGACTTCATGGGCACCATCCTGAGCGAAGAGATCACGAAACGCGCCGGCGGCGAGTTCGGCCAGTACCGCTCCTTTTCGGAGTACGTCGAGATGATCGACGCTATCGGCCGCGTCCCGGTCGAGCGCTCGACCGACTACCGCCAGCGCCGACGCGTCGACCCCGACGACGCGCCTCACGGTCCCGAACTCGGTCCGCGGGCGGACGGGACGCCGCTCGTTGAGTGATGCTACTGTCCAGTCGGCGGTGGCGACCTGTTGTCCAGTCGGCGGTGGCGACCTGCTGTCCAGTCGGCGGTGGCGACCTGCTGTCCGGTCGTCGGGGACGACGATGCCTATCGAGTCGTCCGGTATCGGGGCCCTCACGCCCGGACGACGTACGTATCGGCGACGCGGTCGAAGAGCCGCTGGTTGTACTCTGTCGACGCTATCGAGACCAGCGCGACTGCAGCGGGGACCCAGCTGAAGACGACCAGGGCCGGGACGTTCCGGACCAGTGCCTGCAAGAGAGACGGGCTCGCCCCCCTGTGGTCGACGACGGCGAGCCCCGTGAACCACTTGCCGAGCGTCCGCCCGTCGAAGAACCCCTCGAGGACGGTGCCGTACAGCGGGACCGTCAGGAATCCGAGCGCGACGTACCCTTCGACCGTCCCGGCGCCGGGCGGCAGGAGCGACGAGAGCACGAGTGCGACCACGACCATCTGGCCGAACTGTACCCCGAAGTCGACGACTCCAGCGGCGACGCGGTCCCACACGACGTCCGTCGTCCACTCCGTCGGCTCGCGACTCTCTGGCATCGTCCGGGCCTGAGACAGCCATCGACAAGTGTTTTCCGTTCGAGGGGACGGGACAGAACGGGCTGTCGGTGCGGACAACCCGATGACCTGACGACCCGCCGACCACAATCCATTAGCCGGTCGGCTGTCGATCCCTCGCGTATGCCCTCCACCCTCCGTGAGGCCGTCCGCGAGCGACTGACGTTCCGGTCGGCCGTCTACTTCCTCGTCGCGATGGGGATACTGCGGGTCGCCGTCGACGCGTCGGTCCCGCAGCTGGCCGTCACGGCAGTCCTGTCGCTGGTCACCGGCGCCGCCGACGTCGTTCGCGACGTCTACGACGTCCGCCAGTCGGTGACGAGCGCGTGGGCGGGTGCGGTCGCAGTCGTCGGGAGCAGTGCCCTGCTCGGCCTCGGCGAAGGGCCGGTCTGGTTCTCAGTCACCTTCCTCCTCGTCGGCGCCTGGTTCCTCCTCGACGCGGTCCAGGTTGTGCGCCACGAGGGACTCACCGAGGACGAACCCACCGGCCGCGAGGTCTACCGGGACTACGTCGGTCGCCGGATCCACGAGACCCTCGACGAACGCCCACACACCCGCCGGGAACTGTTCGACGCGCTCGAAGCCGACGACGAGACCGTCGAGTCGGCGCTCGAACGACTGCAGGAACGCGGACTGGTCGTCCAGGAAGGGAGCGAGTTCCGCCTCGACGACTCGGACGAAGACGACGGGACGGTCGCCGGGATACGGGCCGGGCTCGTCGGCCTCGCACGGCGGATCGCCCGGCCGGTGACGCTCGAACTGGAGTCGAGGGACGACGAACCCGGCGATTCGACATCCCGGCGTGGAGTCGGTACACACGCGGGGACGAATCGCCCTGAGCGTGACACCGAGACGGACCACGAACGCGACGCCGACACGGGCCGCGAGTGGGACCACGAACGCGAACCCGAGCGAGAGTCGACCAGCGGGTGAACAGTAGTCAGAAGCGGTTCATCGTCGCCTGTTCCCAGCCGTCCGCGTCGACCTCGGAATCGACCGCCGTCGCGTACTCGTCGAGCAACCGGTCGAGGCTCGCGTCGTCACTCTCGCGCAGGTAGGCCAGTTCCGAGAGCGTCAGCGACCCGGTTCGGCGGAGTTTCCGCGCCAGCCGGTTCGCGTCGAGCGGCTGGTACTCGACGTCGAACGCGACGGTCGCCGCGCGGTCCCGGTCGGCCTCTGCGCGGCTGATCCCTTCCTCCAGGAGCGTCTCGAACGAGAGGTCGGCGTCCTCCGCGCCGCGATAGAGGAAGGCCACGGCGGCGATGAGCGCCCGCACGCCTTCAGGATCGTCGCCGACGTGCTTGTCGAAGACCAGCTCCCGGTCGCGCTCCTCCAGGGCGTCGGCCAGCAGGTCCGCGTCGTAGAGCGCCGCCTGCACCCGCTCGCGGATCCGCGCCCGCGCGTTGCGCTCGCTCTGTCCGCTCTCGAAGGCCGTTTCCCCGCGCAGGTACGCCCGGTCCGCGGGCGAGAGGATTCCGCGTGGTCTATCGTCGCCATCCATAATCTAATATCGGGTACGAAATGTGGCCATATAGAAGTTTATAATTCGATATAGGGTACACATTCTGACGGATCGGGGTAACGTTTATTCCGGTGTTGGAGATAGTGCGAGACGCCCGCGGCGCGAGCCGAGAGGTGGGGCGGCGGTGGTCAGTCGCCGACCGGTCCACGAGGAGAGACATGACTGCGAACCACACACCCGATAGCACCGCAACCGAAGCGAACGGAACGACCGAATCGAACGAAACGAGCGAAAGAGCAGACTCGAACGGAGCGATCGACGACCCGGACGACGGAGTCCCGGAGTCGGCACTCGACGTTCGGATCGACCCGGAGGGGTTGACGCGAGCGCTCGACGGTGCCGGAGCGCTGGTCGAGGAGTGTCTGCTGGCCTTCGAGGACGGACTCGTCGTCCGGGCGCGGGACCCGGCGGACGTCGCGATGGCCGAGTTACGCCTGCCCGAGCGCGCGTTCGAGTCCTATCGCGCCGACAGCCAGGAGTTCGGCGTCGCGCTCGACCGCCTGCGTGACGCCGTCTCGATGGCCGACGGGGAGACCGTCAGGATCCGACTGGGCGAGCGCGGTCGCCTCGAAGTGACGGCGGGCGAGTTCGAGTACGCGCTCGCGCCGATCGACCCGCGGGCGGTGCGACAGGTCGACTGGATCGACGACGACGCGACGGCCGCCCGCGTGGTGCTCGACGCCGCCGACCTCCGGCGGGCGGTCCGCGCGGCCGACCTCGTGGCCGACTACGCGACGCTGTCCGTCGAACCCGAGGAGGGCTCGTTCGTGGTGACCGCCAGCGGAGACACCGACGACGCCCGCCTCGAATTCGACAGCGACGACTGTTCCGAGTTCGAATCCAACGACGTCGAGTCGATCTACACGCTCGACTATCTCCAGCAGATCGTGCGGGCGGTTCCCCGTGACGTCGAAGTGACGCTACGGTTCGTCGACACTGGTGCGGCCGAGCGTCCGCTTGCTCTCCGGCATTCGGTGGTGGACGGTGAAGGGACTGGTCGGTGGTTGCTCGCGCCCCGCGTCAAACGGTAGGAGTCGTATCAGAGTGTGCGTGGAGCGGTTGTTGGGAAGCGAATCTCGATCGAAGAACCTACTCCACAGACCGCAACTCGATCGGTGTGAGAGGGAACTCGACCGCAACCGCACTCATCAGTGTGAGTTGAAAGCCCTCGGGCCGCTCGCGAGTCGCTGCGCTCCTCGCTCGCAATAGAGGCGCGTGGCGCCTCGCAGCTCGCGGTCGCTCAGCGACATATCCGCGTTCGGACACCCGCACCGCGCCGCACTCGCGCGGATAGGGGCCGCTGAGGCGACTAGACGAACGCGAGCGACCCTCGCCCTTTCAGTCCGCCAGGAAAATCTAGTTTCACAGGCCGTCTCGACGTAGATTGTTCAGTACTGGTGCCACAAACTTCGTCCCTGGTGGACTGGAAGGGCGAGGCGCGTGTGGCTCGACGCGCCACTGGCCGAACGGGGAGGAACGACCCGTGAGGCGGGGTCGCGGCGAACGCGAGCCGCCACGCGCCTCGAAAGCGAACGGGGAGGCACGACTCGTGAGCGAGCCCGCCGAGGGCTTCCATCGCAGGATTACGAAAGCAGTTGCAGCAAAACTGTACCAAGTCGAAATTCGGCTCCTGTACCTCCCGCCGACACTCCTCACTGAACGGAAGAAACACCGAGCGCGCCGATCAACCCGAACAGCGCGACGGCGAGCAACGGTACGGCGGTCCGATAGCCGTCGGCGAACAGTGGGATCGCGACCAGTGAGACGACGCCGAGTACACCACACCCAGCAGCAATCGCCCGTTCGTATTCGATACCCAGCACTTCGCGTCGTTCGTCCGCATTCGCTCCTGTGATGTCGGTCGACGGCATCGCTATCCCTCGTTTCGTGTCGACTTCCCAACATTCAGTCAAAAGCCTTCTGTGAGAAATAGGTTCGGACGCTACGTCAGTCAGCCAGACGGTCGACCCGCCACCCCGTCAGTCCGCCGCGCCGCCAGCGAGCACCGTCCGGTAGCGTTCGCCGGCGTCGTCGGGGGCGTCGATGGCCCGTTCGATCCGCTCGGAGACCCACCGGTCGACGCTGACGGGCGCGGGCGCCGGCTCGACGCCCGTCCGTCTGGTCTCGGCCGAGAGGAAGCGCTCGTAGACCGGCAATCGCTCGCGGAGCGGGACGCCAGCGTAGTCGGCCACGTCGCGTAACTCCTGCAGGGCGGGCCAGGCGTAGTCGGGGTTGATGTGGTCGTCCGTGACCGGCGACACGCCACCCAGGTCGTCGACGCCGCAGTCGATCACCTCGCGCACGTCGGTGAGGTTCGGCGGTACCTGGACGGACACCTCCTCGGGGAGGGCGGCACGGGCCATCGCGACGGCGTTCCGGAGCGTCTCCGTGTCGGGCGTCCCGCCGCGCCAGCGCTCGTTTTCCTTCACCGGCTGGACGATCACCTCCTGGACGTGCCCGTAGCGCTCGTGTAACTCCCGGATGGCGAGCAGGCTCTCGGCGCGATGTTCGGGCTCTTCGCCGATGCCCACGAGGATGCCCGTCGTAAAGGGGACGCCAAGTTCGCCCGCCGTCCGGATCGTGTGGAGGCGCTGGCCGGGTGACTTGGCGCGGGGACCGCCGTGAGCCTGCACGTCGGCGGTCGTTTCGAGCATCACGCCCATGCTCGCGTTGACGTCCGCGACCGTCTCCATCTGCTCGCGGGTCTGGTCGCCGGGATTGGAGTGGGGGAGTAACCCTTCGTCGAGGGCGATCTCACAGACCTCGCGGAGGTACTCGTGGATGGAGTCGTGCCCCCACTCGGCGAGCTGGTCGTGGACCTCGGTGTAGCGGTCGTCGGGGTCGTCGCCGAACGTGAACAGCGCCTCCGTACAGCCGGCGTCGGCGCCCATCGCGACGAGTTCTCTGACTGCGTCGGGGGACATGAGTGACGCCTGCCCGGGCGGGTCGTAGTAGGTGCAGTAGGTGCAGGTGTACCGGCAGGCGGTCGTGAGGGGGACGAAGACGTTTCGCGCGAAGGTCAACTCCGCGGCCGGGTCGACGTCGGCCGGGTCGACCGCCAGGAGGTCCTCGATATCTGCGTCGCTGACCGTCAGGTCGACGTCGTACTCGGCCGCGCCGGGTATCACGGTCGGCCGTCCGCGTTCGACCGGCAAAGGCGTGACGTTCCCGGCGAATCGGCGTGGCTCTCGGTGACGACGAGACGAGTACACCGCTGCCCGAAAACTGCGGGTCGTCGAAAGGGGGACGGATGGACCCGTCGTCACGAAGACGCCGAGTCGAGGACGGAAGCGGCGTCAGCTTGGCACGGTTCAGGTGCGCGGCGCGAGCCGTCTGCACGGGATATCCCGCGCATTCGTCGTTCCGGTGGGGACAGATAAAACGGTTGTCCGAATTCTCGCCCGGATCCGTCCAGTTTCCGGTCACAGTTCCGCTCGGGCCCGTACCGGAGAACTCGCTCGCTCCGTCGCCTCCAGGGGCCCCGGGTCGCCGTTACCGCGTCGCTTCGACGCGGCCGTCGGTCGCGGTCACCGTGAATCCGGCCTCGCGGAGCCAGGTGGCCGCTCGCCCCTCGGCGTGGAGGAGGACCTCGACCAGGTCGGCGGGTTCGTCGACGTCGGTCGCCAACCGGAAGGAGTCGACCGTCGCCGTCCCGGCGCCGACCGTGCGGGCGATTTCCCGGTGGTCGCGGATCGATGCCCCGTGGTAGTCGACGTGAAAGGCGGGGTGGCGAACCACGAGTGCGTTGGTCCCCCCGCCTCGACCCGGCGCGAACACCACGTCCGCGTCGGGGGCAAACAGCCGGTCCAGCGCCTCTGGGGTCGCGAGCGCGAGGTCGGCCATGACGACTGCAACCGGTTCGTCACCGACGTCGGGAAGGCGGTCGTCGACTGCGTCGGTGAGCGGCCGGTCGTCGACCTCGACGGGTGCGTCACACTCGACGGGTGCGGTGGCGACGACGGTGGGTTCGTGGCCGGCGCTCGCGAGCGCATCGAGCACGTCGTCGAGCATCGTACGGGCCAGGGCCTGTCGCTCCTCGGGATCGAGAACGGGAGAGAGGCGGGATTTCGGCCGGTCGGCGCCGAACGGCACGACGACACGCATCTACTGGAGTTTCGCGTCCGGCCCCTGGTTGGACCGCCAGTAGTAGATACCGCCGCCGACGAGCGCGAGCACGACGACCGCGACCACGCCGTAGATCAGCATCTGGGTCTGCTGCTGTGACTGCTGGGCCGACTCGGCCTGGTTCTGGGCGTCACTCGCCAGGTCGCGGGCGTTCTGGAAGTTGCCGTTGTTGTACGACGAGATGGAACTGTTCAGCGTGTCCTGGGCCTCGGCGTTCCCGCCGGACTCGTTTATCGCCGCCACGGCGTCGTCGATGTCGTTGCGCGCGTCGTCGCTGTCGTTGGTGTAGTGGTGGACCGTCGTCGTGTTCAGCGTCGACTCGCTGTTGCCCGTGATCGCGACCAGGTCCCAGAGGACGTAACTCTGGGGCGGGTCGTACGTGTAGCTCTCGACGGCCGGCGTGTCGCCGGTGAGGTCGATCCGGACCTCGTCGCCGTTGTTCTCCAGGGCCAGTGGCTCCTCGAAGGTCTGGTCGCTGTACTGGCTCTGGTTGACCTGGTTGCCCTGCTGGAGCACCGTCACGACCCAGCTGACGTTGTCCAGTTCGGTGGTGCCACGCAGCGTCCACTCGTCGGGCTGGTCGGTAAAGGGGTCCTCGATGACGACCGTCGTCGAGACCGTCTCACCGACGCGTGACTCCTCGAAGTCCGTCTGGTCCGTCAGCGTCAGCGCTCCTACTGGCCCGGCGGCGGCGAGCAGGAGCGCGAGCAGTGCCACCAGCGTCGCGCCCTCAGAAGAGCGGATCCAGCTCATCCTGATCATCTTCGACCAACTCCTCTAATTGCGCTTCGCTTTGCTGGCGGATGTCGTCGATGTTGTCCTGGGCCTCGATCGCGACCTGCTGGAGCTCCTTGATCCGCGGGACGTTGTGGACGCCCGACAGCAGGATGGACGCCGCGACGTTGTTCTCCGTGACGGGGTAGTCGCCGCCACGGACCTCCATGCTCCCGGTCTGCTCCTCGAGCCACTTGCGGCCGCGCTCGATGCCTTTCCGGTTCAGGTGCTTGGGTGGACCGCTCATCACGAGCAGCGCCCGCTCGGCACCGTCGATCTCACAGGGCAGCGTCAGCCGCCCCAGCGCCGCCTTCCGGACGAGCGACGTGATCCGGTTCGTCGTGTTGGCGGCGTCCATGCCGCCGTCGTCGATGCCGTCGTCGTCACCGCCGGTAAAGCGCGAGAGCAACCCGCTGTCGTTGGTCGGTTCGACGCTCTCTGCGGCGTAGCCGACCGTGGAGACGCCCCCGCCCGCGAGCGTGTTGATGATCTCCGAGGAGTCGACGACGCTCTCGGCGACCGCGTCGCCCGATTCGACCTCGCCGGCGCCGAAGAGGACGCCGAAGCGGCGGACGATCTCGTCGTTGATCTCCGCGTAGCCACTCTCCATCGACTCGCCCGACTGGCGCCAGGCGTCGTTGTCGAACACCAGCAGGTTGTCTACCTCGCGCACGAACGTCTGGAAGGAACGTGCGGCGTTGAGGGTGTAGATACCACCCTCGTCCGAACCGGGCAGGATGCCCAGGCCGTACACCGGTTCGGTGTAGATGCGCTTGAGGTGTTTCGCGAGCACGGGCGACCCGCCAGAGCCGGTCCCGCCGCCCAGTCCCGCGACGATCAGGAACGCGTCGATCTCGTGGACCGGGATGTTGTCGATCGCGCCCTGAACCTCGTCGATGTCCTCCTCGGCGATCTCCGCGCCGAGTTCGTTGTCCGCGCCCACGCCGTGACCCTTGACCCGGGCCTGGCCGATGAGCACGCGATTCTTCTTGGGTATCCGTTCTAGCCCGAGCAGGTCGGCTTTCGCCGTGTTGACCGCGACCGCGGAGCGGACGATCCCGCTCCCCGTGGCCTCGTCGTATTCGAGGAATTTGTCGACGACCTTCCCGCCGGCCTGCCCGAAGCCGATCATCGCCAGTTTCATTGGTACTGCTGCCTTGCAAAATAAAGAGTCCCATGGCGGGCATAAGCTTTTTGTCCAGCAATCGCATCTGATAATAATATTTATCTGATACGTGTTCGGCGAGCGGCCGACGCTCGGCGGACAGGCGTCAGACAGGGCCGATGAGGCCGGATTCCGGCTGGCGAGTGACGCTGTCGAGAGGGGTTCACGGCGGGCCCAGCGCGCGGGTGCCGGTTCTCAATCAGTGAGACCGAGGTACGACCGGAGGGAGGTGAGTTCGGACTCCTCGACGCCGAATGCACCGACGTCGTTGTGGGACGTGACGTTCGCGATGCGGAGCGAGCGGTACTGGTCCTGTCCCATCGAGAAGCCGACGCTGCCCAGCACCGTGAGTCCGACCTTCGCCATCGCCATCGGGAGCGGGACGATACTCACCGACCGCCCCTCGGACTCGTAGACGAGGTTCGTGATCTCCCGGAGTGTCAGCACGTCCGGGCCACCGAACTCGTAGGTCTGGCCGACGTGGTGGTCGTCCTCGACCGTGTCGGCGATCATCGGCACGAAGTCCCCGACCCAGATGGGCTGAAAGCGGATCGTCCGCCCGCCGCCGGGCAACGGATACACCGGCAGCCCCGGCGCGAACAGTTTCTTCAGGCGCTTTGTGAACCAGATGAACTCCCCACCTTCGCCGAAGACGACCGACGGCTGGAGGATCACGGAGTCAAGGTCCGAGTCGCGGACCGCCTCGTCGGCCCGTCCCTTCGCCCGGAGGAAGTGCGTCGGCGCGTCGGGGTCGGCGCTCAGCGCGCTCATCTGGACGAACCGCTCGACGTCGTGGGCCTCGGCGGCCCGCAACGCGTTTTCCGTTCCGCCCCGGTGGACGCGGTCGTGCATCTCGTCGCCGCCGTCGGGCCGGAACAGCGGCGACAGCGAGACGAGGAAGACGACCGCGTCCTGCCCCTCGAAAGCCCCCTCGATGGAGTCGTAGTCGGTGACGTCGCCCGTCGCCGTCTCGACGCCGTCGGGGAGGTCTTCGTCCCCGGGCGACCGCGAGAGGACCGTCACGTCGTGACCGCGACCGACCAGTTCCTCGCTCAGGTGTGTCCCGATGAACCCGCTCCCGCCGACGACCAGTACGTTCATATCAGATATGTTGAACTCCGGGCCCCTAAACGTTCGTGCCAAACCTGTCGGGTATTGCTGGTCGCCGGAGACGGTCCGGCCACGGGGAACGGTCGGGCCGGCGACCGCCGTCGTCCGCGTCGTTTACGTGGGGCGGCCGCGAGGTGGCGGTATGCTCGTCACGCTGGAGGGTCTCGACGGGAGCGGCAAGAGTTCCGCGGCGGCCCGACTCCGCGAGAGCGACGCCGTCCCCGACGATGCCGTCTTCACGCGCGAACCCACCGGGTCGTGGTACGGCGACGCCGTCCGGCGCTCCATCGACGCCGACGACGCCGACTCGCTCGCCGAACTGTTCCTCTACACCGCCGACCACGCCGCCCACCTCGCCGACACCGTCCGCCCCGCGCTCGCCGAGGGTCGCGTCGTCGTCTCGGACCGTTACTCCGACTCCCGGTACGCCTACCAGGGTGCGACGCTCGCTGCCCACCCCGACCTCGACGTCGCCGACCCGCTGCAGTTCGTCCGCGAGGTCCACGAACCCTGGACTCGACCGCCCGACGCGACGATATATCTCGACGTCGACCCGGCTATCGGTGCCGAGCGCGCCGGCACGACCAACAAGATGGAGCAGGCCGACTTCCTCGAACGGGTCCGGGACAACTACGAACAGCTCGTGGCCGACGAGCCCGACCGCTTCGTCCGCATCGACGCGACCCGCCCGCAGGACGACGTCGTCGCCGACGTCCGGGAGACGGTCGCGAACCTGCTCGACTGACCTGTCTCGATGCGTTTCGTCCCGTCTCGATACGTTTCGTCCCGTCTCGTTACGTCTCGTCCCACCCTGTCTCCTCACGCCTCGCTTGCGGGTCCTACTCGTCGAACGCGCTCCCGGCGGCGACGAAGAAGCCGACGACGGCGGTGATGAACGCGACCGTCCCGATGGCGACGAAGCCGACCTGGGCGAGGTCACCGCCGAGTCGGTTCGCCGTGAGCAACATGAACACCGCGGTGACGAACCCGACGAGTCCGAGCGTCCGCCCGAACCGCCCCATGTCGATGCCGGTCGAATCCTCGTCCGTGACCTCACCGACGTCGGTCTCACCCGACACGTTTGAGAACCTCCATCAGGGCGCCCTCGTAGTCGCTGTCCATCCCGGCGTTGCCCAGCGAGTGTATCGACTGGCAGATCCACATCCCGGCAGTGAAGTTGATGAACGCGACCATCGACACCAGACCGACCTGACCCTCGACGAACAGCCCCGAGACGACGGCACCGACGAACCCGAACGCCATGATGACGTGCGTGACGATCGACCGCGTGCCGAAGTCGGTCAGCGACCCTGTTACGCGCGAGGCAGTGGACATACCGACAGTAGGGCCAGAAACCGTAAATAACCTCGGCGCGGCCGGATCCATCGACCGCGAGAGGGGTTCCGATACCGGAGACGAGGCGAAAGCCGGGTGCTGGTCGGAGCAGGTCGCAACTATCGATCCATATCGTGGCCCGGAGTCGCTCCCATCCGAAGCCATCCCGAAAGAACGGTTAACCCGGTACAGCGGTCTTACCGGAACGTCCCCGAGAGAGATGCCCGGTCCACTCGCCTTACTGTCCCGTATCAGCCCACTGCCGACCGACGGACGCGACGCGGTCGCGACGTGTAAGCTCGCCGTATCGACGGCGACAACCCACGCGTTGACCGCGGTGCGGGCGGTCGCGTTCTGGACTGCTGTCCTCCTTCCACTGGCGTACCTGCCCCTGCTCCTCGCTGGCGTCGTCGGTGCCGTCGACCCACCCACCATCGCGGCAGTCGTCGTCCTCCACGCCGTCGCGGTCGTCGTCGGACACGTTCACGACGGCTCGCTCGCCGGCCGGTTCGGCCGGGTTTGATCTGTACTCTACCCCGGTTGCTCTCGCGGAACTGAACACTCGCTTCGCTCGTCAGGTCGCCACGACGATTTCCGTGGGGCCGGTTACCGTCGCATCCGGCGTCCCAGTAACGCCCCAGAGAGTACCGTGATGACCGCGACGACGAGACCGAATCCGGGGCCGTCGCCGCTGGTCGTTCCTCTACTCCCATCGGCCGGCACGGGTGACGACGTCGGCGTCGCGGTCGCCATCGCCGTCGCAGTCGGCGTGGGCTGGGTCGGTGTTGGGGGCGCGGTAACCGTCGACGTGGCTGTCTGGCCTGTCGCCGGGGTCGCCGCCGATGTCGGCGTCGATGTGTCCGCCGCGTCCGGGGTGGCAGTCGCGGTCGGCGTTCCGGCGGGAGGGCCGGACGTTTCGACGATGGCGAACGTCGAGAACCCGGTCGTGGTGGCCTCGTAGACGGCCCAGCCGTTCCGGAGCGTCGCGAACTCGGTGGGCAGGCGTTCCCACGTCTCGCGCTCGTCGTCGAAGCGATAGAGTGCGATATCGGCAGTGGCGGCGTCTCGCTCGTTGAGCGTGTCGGCCGAGACGGCGAAACGAACGGTCGCCGAATCGAGCGCGTCGGTGGCGTCGGTCCCGTCGCTCGTGACGGCGAGTTCGACGTGTGAGACCAGGTCATCGGCGGACCCACCGGCGACCTGCAACGTCGCCACTCCCGCCGGCGAGTTCGACAGGGGGGCGGCCTCGACGGTGACGGGATCGACTTCCTCGTCGAACTCCAGGTCGACCTGTCTGACTGCGATGCCGGCGGTGTCGTTCCGGACGAGGTCGCCGAAGTCGACCTGCACCGTGTCGCCAGCGTCGGCGGACGCGCTCGCGCTTGCGCCCTCGCCATCTGCGGCGGCGGTGACGTGGTCGTCGTCGCTTTCACCGCTGTCACCGCCACCGCCTCCATCGGCACCGCCGGAGTCGCCGGTCACGGTCACGGTCAGCGTGTCGGTTCCGAGGTTGCCCGCGGCGTCTTCGACGGTCAGCGTCACCGTGTAGGTGCCCGGCGTGAGGAACGTACGGGTGGGTGTCGCTCCGGTGGCAGTGGTCCCGTCGCCGAAGTCCCACTCGTAGGCGTCGATCGAGCTATCGTCGGTCGACGCCGAACCGTTCAGCGTGAGCGGAGTGGCCACGGTAATGGTCCGATTCGGGCCGGCCCTCGCGGTCGGCGGGTCTTCGACGCCGGTGACGGTGACGGTGACGGTGCCCTGCGCGGTGTCCCCGTCGGTGTCGGCCACGGTGTAGGTGAACGTCTCTATCACCGAGTCGCCGCCGCTGAGGCCGTCGTACTGGCCGTCGGGATCGTATCGACAACTGCCGTCGGCGGCGACGGTGACGGTCGCACCCGAGTCGAACGTGACGGGAGTCCCGACGCTGAAACTCTCTCCGTCTATCGACACGACCGACAGGGAGTCTCCCGCGTCGGGGTCGCTCGCCAGTTTCAGCAGGTCCGCACCGTCGCCGTCAGCGACAGAGATGGGGGTGTCCTCGTCGGTGGCCTGTGACCGGTCTGGTGCGATCGGCGATTCGTCCACGTCGGTCACCGAGACCGTGATCGTCCGGGTGTTGGTGTTGCCGACCCCGTCGGTCGCATCGACGGCGACGACGTACTCGTTGTTCGTGTCCGAATCCGTCGGATTCTCGTAGTCCGGCGGGCTGGCGAACGAGAGGACGCCCGTGCTGGCGTCGATATCGAACGCCGACTGGTCGGGACCGCCGACGAGCGCGTAGGTCACGCCCGTGTCGGCACCGCTCCCGTCGTCTGCGTCCACGTCGAGTGCGGTGGCGTCACTGTTCTCTGGGACCGACACTGTCGCGCTGGATGTGAACGACGGGCCAGTGGTGTCGATGGTCACCATCGCCGACCCGACGGCCTGGCTCCCGTCGTTGCCGACGGCGTCCGCGGCGGTGGAAAGCGCCACGTCGTAGCTGCCGTCGCTACTCCCGCTGTAGGTCGCCGTGTACGTGTACGGGCCACTGCCGGATTCGGTGAAGTCATTCGCCGAGAGCGTCTCCGACTCAACACCGCTGATGCCGACCGCTATCGTCGACAGTCGCTCGTCGGACTCGAAGGTGACCTGTACGTCCTGGCCGGCGGGGTTCGACACGTCGAACGAGGAGATGGTCGGTGCAACGCCGTCGGCCACCGAGACCGTTATCGTCTGTGTCCCGGATTCGGCGCCTTCGCTGGCCACGACGTCCAGCGAGAAACTACCCGTGCTGGACACGTCGACGTCGTCGGCGTCGTTGACGGTGATCTCTCCGGTCGACCCGTCGATGGCGAACGCATCGCCACCGTCGCCCGCGACGTCAGCGTTCCCGGCGGTGATCGAGTAGCTCACACCTTTGTCGGCATCGCCACCGACGTTGGCGTTCACGTCCTGCACGAGCGTGGTCTGTGGGTCGCTCCTGGCGACGGTTGCGGAGCTGTCCGAGGTGAACGACGGCGTTTCGTCCACGTCGTCGATGGTGACGGTGGCGGTCTGGGACTCGCTGTTGCCCACGTCGTCGGTCGCGGTGACCGTCAGTTCGGACGCTCCATCCGTGTTACCGTCACCCGGACTCTCGAAGTCCTGCGGGGCGTCGAGCGAAAGCTTCCCGGTGTTCGCGTCGATGCTGAACGGGACCGCATCGGCGCCACCGAGCGAGTAGTCGACGTTCGTGTCGTAGTCGCTGCCGCTGTCGTCGTCGGCGTCGACGTCGAGGACGACCCCGGTCGTGCCCTCGTCCTTCGAGACGGTGTTCGTGGCGCCTGCACTGAACGACGGCGCCGTGTTGTCGATGGTGTAGGTCTCGTCGGTTCCGGGTTCAGTCGTGGACAGCGCGTTTCCGTCCGTGTCCGTGACGTCGCCACTGCTGGCGAGATCCAGCCCCAGCGAGCCGTCACCCGAGACGGCGGTGACTGTGACCGTAATCACCGACCCGCTGGAACTACTGACGCTACCTATCGTGCCCGACGCGGCGCCGCTGAGGGTGAAATCGTCCGTCGAGACGCTCTCGACCGTTTCGGGGAACGTCACCTCGAAGGCGACGCTATCGGCGTTCGTCTCCCGACTGGCCGGACTGCTCCGGGTGATCGACGAAACCTCGATCTCCGACGTGTAGATCCCCTGTGCTTCCAACTGTGCCTTCCTGTCGAGCGTGCTCAGTATCGGGTAACCGTCGGCCGTTGCATCGGTGTCCCCGCTCGATACGGTCTCCCACGTACTCGTGAAATCGAGACCGTCCATGTTCGTTTCGGCGCTCGACCCCTGCATCTCGGGCGCGGGGGCGGTGTCGGCCGTCGCTCCGAAGCTAGCGACGTCCGAGAGCGTGCCTTCGGTGTTTCTGGCCTGGTCCTGGTTCGTCGTTCCTCTGTCCCAGTAGGAGTTCGAGACCGTCGTATAGGCGAGTCGGCCGACCAATCCGCCGCCGCTGTCGTCGTTCGCACTGACCGCACCGGTCGCGTACGACCGTCTGATCTCCGTGTAGGTGGAGCCGACCAACCCGCCGGCATACAGTGAGTCGATCGCCACGTCGCCAGTCGCATAGGTATCTGCGATCGTGCCGAAGTTGACGCCGACTAACCCGCCGGAGTGATAGCTGTCTCCCGTCGCGTCGCCAGTCGCGTAGCTATTTGCGACCGTGCCGTCGTTCTCGCCGACTAGCCCGCCGACATTGCCGGAGGCACTGGTAACGTCTCCTGTGGCGCTGGACGCTTCGACCGTCCCTCCATTGACGCCGACGAGTCCGCCGACGTCGCTAGTGCTCGCAGTAACGTCTCCGGTCGCCACAGACTGACTGACGGTGCCGTTGTTCGAGCCGACGAGCGCTCCGACGCGCTCCCCGCCTGCGACCGTGCCACCGTCGAGTCTGACGTTCGTGACCGTCCCACCCGGATCGACCTCTCTGAACACGCCGACGAAATCCGTACTCGCTCGGTCGATAGTCAGTCCCGAGACCGTGTAGCCGTTCCCGTCGAAGGTCCCCCCGAACCCGTTGCTGGTGTCACCGACCGGTTCGAACCCACTCCCACCGTTCCAGCTCGCCGTCCCGCTCGCGTCGATGTCCTGGGTCTGGACGTAGTCCGCGTCGAGTCCCTGATTCTCGACACACTGGAGTTGGGCCACGGTCCCGACCTGATACGGGTTGCCCGACGTTCCGCCCCCGCTGTAGCTGACACTGCTACAGTCCGGTGCGGTGTTCCCGGCCGCCGCTGTCGTCCCGGAGACGACCGTGACACCCCCGACCAGCGAGCACGCCACCAGCGTCGCCAGCACCACCGCTCTCAGTTCGCCCGACTCTCCCGTCACGCAATCACTCCACACGTCCCACCGCGTCGACTACCGTCGACGACCACGACCACAGCTATCTGTCCCATGACTCGTGAGATGGACAGTGTCGCGTTATAATCACGGACTGAGACGATGTTTCACGCCCCGAGATACCTACCGAAACACTTACAATTACCACTTGCCTGCGAAATGTATGAATCGAGACGGGGACGACCGCCGTCGGTTGTTGAACCGGGTTCCGTTACTCGCCGCCGCCCGCGACGGCCCGGTCGACCGGGCGACCCTCCAGGACGAACTCGGCGTCTCGCGCGCGACGGTCTATCGCCGGACGACGGCACTCACCGACGACGGCCTGCTCGAACGAACACCGAAAGGGTACCGGACGACCGGCGCCGGCTGTGCCGTCGTCGACGCCGCCGACCGGTTCGAGCGGTCGCTGTCGGCTATCGACCGGCTGGACCCGCTGCTCGGGGCGGTCTCCTCGCCCGAACTCACGCGCCACGTCGACCTGTTCGCCGACGCCGAACTCGCGGTCGCCACCCCACAGAACCCGAACGCACCAGCCGAGCTGTGGGTCGAACACTTCTCCTCGTTCGAGAGCTTCCGGAGCATGGTCGTCGCCGGCTGTCCCCCCGACGTGACCGAACAGGGCGTCGAGCACGCCGAGAACGGCGCGGAGTTCGAGGTGATCTGCACCCCGCTGGCGCTCGAAGCCGACCAAAACGCCGCCGCGGAGGCCTTCGAGACCATCGCCACCGCCGAGGGGCCGTCGCTGTACACTCACTCCAACCTGCCCTTCACTATGGCTATCGTCGACGAGACGGTCCTCGTCAGCGGATTCGACGACGAGACGGCACTTCCGGTGGCCTCCATCGCGACCGACGACCCCGACGCCCGCGAGTGGCCCGAGGACCTCTATCGTCGCTACCGAAACGAAGCCGACCCCCTCACCTCGGCGGCCACCGAACTCTCCGCGTGAGCGCTACTCTGTGACCCCGCGACCTCGCGACGCCCGCAACGCCCGCCGAAGTTTAGGCGACACGAAAAATTGTCTGTATCTTGAAAAGTCTTAAGAGGATAGCGACCCAACTGACGATTGCAATGAGCACCCAGAAAACCGTCCGACAGGAGGCAGGGACCGTCGAGGAGAACCCCGTGCGGCTCGACGAGGAGAAAGCCGAGCAGGTGATCGAGGCGCTGAACGCGGACCTGGCCGACGCGTACGTGCTGTACCACCAGCTCCACAAGCACCACTGGAACGTCGAGGGTGCGGAGTTCCTCGACATCCACGTCTTCCTCCAGGAGGCCTACGAGAACGTCGAGGCGGCCGCCGACGAGATCGCCGAGCGGCTGCAGTCGCTCGGTGGCGTCCCGCACGCGAGCATGGCCACGCTCTCGGAGGAGGCCACCGTCGAAGCGGAAGACGAGGACGTCTACGACATCCGCACGTCGCTTGCCAACGACATGGAGATGTACGGCGACATCATCGAGAGCTACCGCGAACACATCGAACTCGCGGAGGGGCTGGGCGACTACGCGACGGCCCAGATGCTGCGCGAACAGCTCGAAACCCTCGAAGACGACGCCCACCACTTCCACCACTACCTCGAAGACGACACGCTCGTCACCGAGGCCGCGATGGAGTGACTGGGAGCGAATCCGCTCTCGGTCGGTGACAGTGACTGGGCCGGCGCGTTTCGAAGTTCTTCGATCCGCTCGTTAGCTGTTTTCGATACGACATCGCCCTGACTCACCAGTGAGAGTCGCCCGTCCTTGACCCGCTCGCTAACTGGTAGCTCGACCGCTACTCGCGGTGATTGCTGAGAGCCCTCGGGCCGCTCGCGGTCGCTCAGCGACATATCCTCGTTCGGTCACCCGCACCGCGCCGCACTCGCTCGGATAGAGGTCGCTGAGGCGACTAAACAAGCGCGATCGGCCCTCCCCTTTCAGTCCGCCAGGGAGATGTCCGTCGCACAGGTTGTCCCAACCTGGAATGGTCGGTAGCTGACTCCACGGAAATCATCTTGGCGAACTGGAAGAGCGAGGCACGCGTGGCGCGACGCGCCACTGGCCGAACGGGGAGAAACGACCCGTGAGGTGGGCTCGCGAGCCTCCATCTCACGATCACGAGAGCGGTGGACGAACTCTCTGTCCGGTCGACCCCAACTTCGCGTTTCCAGAAGATTACTCGACAGACGGCGCCTGTTCGTCGGTACGGCCCGGGAGCTCCAGTTCGATCTCCAGTTCCGGGTCGCCGACGCCGTCGAAGTCGAGTTCGAGCTGGACCGGTTCGCCGAAGGCGAAGGGCAGTTCCCACTCGTCGGTCGCGATCGTCAGTTCGTCGCCCTCCTGGAGCTGTTCGCCCAGCGCGACCAGGAACGCACCCGCCTCGCTGGCGTCGAGACGGTACTCCTGTTCGAACTCGCGTCCGGTCCGGATGGTCGTGTGTTCGTCCTCGGGTTCGGATTCAGCGGAATCGTCTGTCTCGGACATCCCACTACTGCGTGACGGGCACGGTCGCGTCGCTGGCGATCCACCCGTCGGTGTTACCAGTTTCGAGGAACACTGCCTTACCCGGCGCACTCTCACAGACAGAAATCTCGGGGCGGTCGTCCGTCTCCGGTTCGGTTTCGCGTTTCGCGCGTGACTGCGTGCCAGCGGCCATTATCGGTGTTTAGGCACGCCTAAAACAAAAAGGGTGCGGTTTCGCTTCGACGGCGAGAGGGTTGGTTTCGGTCTGGCTTCGCTGACACAGCGAGCGCAGGTCACCGGGGTTCCGACTGTGACAGCGGTGCCTCTCGCATCTCGGCGGCATCGTCGTCGGCGAGAAGGGTCGAGGCGAGCCGGTCGGCGACGGTGGGGCTGACGGTCCCTGCGAGCTGGCGAGCCTCCGCCTCGCAGTCGTCGAGGTCGAGCACGTCCCTGAAAAACCGGGTGAGCGTCCGATAGGTTTCGTGGACGTCGGCGGCCCGCTCCCGTCCGTCGACCGTCAGCGTCGCGCCCTGATAGGGTTCGTAAGTGACGAGTCCGCGGCTCTCCAGTCGCTGTAACATCTCGGTCGTCGCCGCGGGCGAGCGGTCGAGTTCCTCGGCGACGTGCCCCGGCGCCACCGGCGGGCCGTCCGCCTGCTCGGCGACGTACAGCACGAGGAGGTACTCGGATTCGTCGGGCATGGCTGGCTCAGACTCGCTCGCGGATCGGCACGCTCGACAGGCCGTCCGGGTCGGCCTCGGCACCGAGTTCGACCGTGACGCGCCACTCGTCTTTCCGGTCGTCGGCGGTATCGGCGTCGGCGTCGGCAACCCGGATCGCCGTCGGCGACCACGCCGGCCGGTGTCGATAGAGTTCGACCGCGAGCGGCAGGACGGGTAGTCGCCCCTCGCGGGGCGAGAGCGCATATTCCGAGAGCGTCACGGCGACCGAGCGGGTCCCCGAAGAACGGTCGATCGCGGCCGGGGCGCACGTGAACGTACCGACCAGCCCGCGACGCTGAAGGACGGTCAGCGCCGATGCTACCGGTTCACTCGACGGCGTCGCCGGGACGAGCCCCGCCGCGGCGTCGGTGAGGAGGGCCGCCTGCCGGCGGGGACTCAGCCGCGCGCCGATCTCGGTCGCCGTGCTCTCGAGGAGGCACAGACAGAGGTCGTCGGGGTCCGCGACGCTCTCGGCGAGGTCGAAGTACACGTCCATGACGGCGGTCTCGACGCCGTCGAAGGGTCCGTCGGAGAGCGTCTCGAAGACCGCGGCGGCGACGCGGTGGCAGAACTCGATCCGGTCGGACCGTCCGGGCCCGGTCGGCCCGTCGAGCACCGGCGCCAAGAGCGTCCAGGCGCCCACCGCCGAGGTGGACCTGTTCTCCGGACTGTCCGCCGGAGTGAGCGGTCCGGTCTGCTCGCAGACGATCAGGTCGTAATACGGAAGTCGCGGGTCGTAGCGCCGGAGTGCCCGGCGATATCGCGCCGTCGCCCGCGCGGCCCGCGCCGCAGTGGCCCGGTCGGGGAAGCGCTTGCCCGCCACAGGGACGGGACGCTCCCCCGTTCGCCCGCAGACCACGTAGTAGGACCCACAGCTGCTCGCGAGGGCTTCGACGCGCGCTCGCAGTTCGACGAGTGTCGTTCCGACCATGGCTATCTCAGTGGTGTGTCGGCGGCGGAGTCTCGCGGTCAGATGTCGCCGTTTATGGCGTCGGCGACCCGCTCGCGGTCGAACAGCCGTTCGTCCCCGGGGAGTTCGGGATACGGTCCCTCTGTGTAGGTCGGCCACTCGCCGAAGACATCGGGATAGAGCTGTTTCGCGGTCATCTCGATCTGGAAGAGGTTCAGGACCGGTCCCTGGTAGCGCGCGCCCTGGGCGTAGATGCGGTCGTTCCGGACGGCAGTGACCTGGCTCCCGACCGAGTGGTCTGCCAGCGCGCTCCGGATCCCCGCCACGTCGGTCCCCGGGTGCATCCCGCCGAGCGCGAAGACGACGTCCGGGTCGGCCGCGAGCAGCCCCTCCATGTCGATCTGGCTGCCGGAATCGACGTCGTCGCCGAGGGCCTCGCGCGCCCCGAGCGGGCGGACGTGGGCCGCGAGAAAGCCGGGGATGTCGGTCCTGTAGACCCACGGGTTCTCGACGTCGCTCATGCCCGCCAGCAGCGCGGTGGGGCGCTCGCTCTCCGGGGGCAGGTCCGCCTCAATCGTCCCGAGCAGGTCCGCGCGGACCGCCGCGAGTGCCTCGTAGCGTTCGCCTTCGCGAAACACCTGTGCGACCTTCTCGAACATCTCCCAGAGGCCGTAGTACTCGTAGTCGTCCGCCCACTCCGAGGGTGGTTCGGCGTGGGTGTCGCTGAAGTGGTTCCCGAACCACGGCCCGATCCCCTCGCGGACCTCCTCGACGTCGGCCATGTTCCAGCTACCGAGCGCGAACACGCTCGCCGGGTCGGCCAGGTGGACGTCGCTGTCCAGTTCGTAGAGTTTCTCCTTGCTCGGCTCCCACGAGGAGTACAGTCCGCTCCAGTCCAGCGAGACGCCGGGCAGTCGCGGCGTGAACTGGTTCCACAGCGCGTCGTAGTAGTCGGGCGCGTGCATCGCGTTGACGTCGTTCCCGCGCCCGAGCGCGAACGCCATCCCCGCCAGGTGGGTCAGCCGCGTGAAGATGCTCCCGGGCACCGCCTCGAACTCGACTTCCCCCATCGGCGCCATCGACACGATGTAGGGTCCCGATTCCGCCGTCGGTGTCGCCGTCGCCGTCCCGCTGTCCGTCGATGTCGCCGTCTCACCTCCGGGTGGTGCGGTCGCCGTCGGCGTCTGTGCCGGGGTTCCGGTCGGGGTCTCGTCGCCGTCGGTCGCACCGTCGTCGCCGTTCGCGTCGCTCGGGGTCGACTCGCCGCCGCTACAGCCGGCGACGATACCGCTCGCGAGAACCGCACCGCCGTATTTCACGTAGTCTCGCCGCGTCGGTTCCCCTGCCGATCTCTCGTCGTCTGCCATGTTTTTAGGCTAGCCTAAAAGCATTTAACAGCTGCGGTATTTAGGCAAGCCTAAAAATCACTCCTGCGAGTCGGACGGAGAACCGGTCGGAGCGTCCTCGTGCAGCGGGCGGATCGGTCTGACGTCCGGGCCCCAGTCGGTCGCCTCGACGGTCGCCTCGATCTCGAAGACGTCGGCGAGCAACTCCTCGGTGACCACCTCCTCGGGCGGGCCGCGGGCGTAGATGGACCCGTCTTCGAGCGCGACCATGTAGTCGGCGTAGCGGGCCGCCTGGTCGATGTCGTGGAGGACGACGACGACGGTGATGTCGCTCTCGTCGCGCAGCGTCTCGACGATCTCCATCACTTCGAGCTGGTGGTGCAGATCGAGGAACGTCGTCGGCTCGTCGAGCAGGAGCACGTCCGTCTCCTGGGCGAGGACCATCGCGATCCAGACGAGCTGTTTCTGCCCGCCGCTGAGGCTCCCGACCTGGCGGTCGCGCAGGTGGTCGACGCCCGCGAGGTCGATCGCCCGCTCGATGGCGTCCCTGTCTTCCGCCGAGAGGCCGTCGAAGAACCCGCGGTGGGGGTAGCGGCCGTGCTCGACGAGTTTCTCGACGGAGAGGCTGTTGGGCGAGACGTTCTCCTGGGAGAGCAGGCCGAGTTTCCTGGCGAGTTCCTTCGTATCGAGCGTATGCACGTCGCGTCCGTCGAGGTGGACCGCCCCACCGTCGAGCGAGAGCTGGGTCGCCAGCCCCTTCAGGAGCGTGCTCTTGCCGCTGCCGTTCGGGCCGACGAGCGCCGTCACTGCGCCGGGTTCGACGCGGATGCGCTCGCCGTCGACGACCGGTTCCTCGGCCGACGGGTAGCCGATCACGAGGTCCTCGCCCTCGAACTCGCTGGCGTCGCCGGTCGTGGATACCGATACCGGTCGTCCCCGGTCCATCGACTCCGGGCCCTCGTGGCTCATCAGATCTCACCCATCCGTTCCTGTTTGCGCATCAGATAGAGGAAGTACGGCCCGCCGAGCAGGCCGGTGACGATGCCGACCGGCATCTGGCCGTCACTGCCCAGCAGCACCGACAGCCCGAGGCGAGCGCCCACGTCGGCGGCGACCATCAGCGCCGGGCCGGCGAACAGACAGCCGACGACGAGTTTCCGGTAGTCGCTGCCGACGACGTTGCGGACCATGTGCGGGACGATGAGGCCGACGAAGCCGACGATGCCGGCGACGGCGATCGACGCCGCGGCGGCCAGCACCGCGACCGCCGAGAGGAGAAACCGGACCTTCTCGACGTTCATCCCCAGCGACGACGCCGTGCTCTCGCCCAGCAACAGGACGTTGAGCTGTCGCGCGCTGACCAGCGAGAGAAACAGTGCGATGATCGTCCAGGGAAGCGCCGTCCGGACCTGTTCCCAGCCGGTGCCGGTGAGTGACCCGGTCGTCCAGGCGATGGCCGACTGCACGACGCCGATGTCGTCGGCGAAGAAAAACAGGCCCGTCTGGAGGCTCCCGAAGACGGTGCTGACGATCACGCCCGCCAGCACGAGTCGAACCGGCGAGGTGCCGTTCTTCCAGGCGATCGCGTAGACGATGAGGAACGCGGCCATGCCGCCCGCGGCGGCGATCAGCGGGAGCACCGCCGAGAGCATCGGGAAGACGACGAGCGTCAACAGGATCATCAATCCGGCACCCGAGGAGACCCCCAGGATGAACGGACTCGCGAGTTCGTTGCGGGTGACCGCCTGGAAGATAGCCCCCGAGACAGCGAGGTTCATCCCGACGAGGACGGCGACGACCACGCGCGGCATGCGGATGTTCCAGACGACGAGACTCCGGCGGTTCATCTCGGGCAGTTCCGTGCCGAGCACCGGGAACTCCGACCCGAAGACGAAGTGTCGCCAGGCCTGGGGGTCGAAGATAACGTCCGGGTTGAAGACCGCCTGCCAGGCTTCGACGAGGGTCATCGTGAACGCGCCGAAGCTGACCTGGGTGAGCCCGGCGACGAAGACGACGGCGAAGCTCCCGACGACGACCGTCCAGAGCGACTCCGACAGCCAGTCGAGGACGCGCCGGTGGCGCGTGACCGCGTCGGTCGCGCCGGCCGATTCGCTCGCCATCGTCAGTCACCCGCCTCCGCTGACTCCTCGAACTCGCGTTCGCCGTCTTCGCCGTCTATCTCCCGAGCGCGTTCGAGGATCCGCTCGTCGTCGAGGTGGTCGAGGACCTGTTCGTCGTCGACGTAGTCGAGAATCCGCTCGCTATCGAGGTGGTCGAGCAGGCGCCCGTGACCGCGTTCGCGCCGGCGGTCGATAATCTCGTCGTCGACGTAGCTGTCGAGGACGCGGTCGATTTCGGCCTCTCGGAGTGTGGCGAGTTCGTCCGGGTCGAAGTCGTGCTCGTCGGGGACTTTCGCGGCGAACCACTCCCGCCAGCGGTCGCGGTCCTGCCACTCCCCGGTCAGTTCGGCCTCCCGGCGGACCCAGTCGTAGTGGTCGGCGAACTCCGCGGGAATGCCGATATCGAGTCGGGCGTCCCGGATCACTGTCCGTCCCGTTTCCGCCCCGCGACCGGCGGCGATGACAGCCTGCTCGTCCGCGTCGGAGGGGGAGGCGACGTAGAGGCCGTCGATCGGCGTCGAACCGTCCGCCCCGGGATAGTCGTCGTCGAAGGTCTCCTCGACCTCGCCGTCGTGGTGTTCGTGGGTGGTCACCATCGCGTCGTCGCCGAGCGACCAGAGGTACTCGCCGTCGTAGCGCGTCGCGGCGACCACCCGCTCGGTCGTGACTGGCTCGCCCTCCTGAGGTTCGACGACGAATCCTGTACTATCAGCACCGTCGACTCGCTCGACGGATTCGACCATATCGGAGCGCAACTGGCAGCCGGCTTCCTCGACGTGGTCGTGTGCGAGGTCGTAGAACGTCCCGATGTCGATGCCCGCGGGGAAGCCGAGGTAGTTCTCGAGGTGGGCACACCGCTGGAGCGAGGAACGCCCGCGGTCGAAGACGACGGTGTCGAGCCCGTAGCGGGCGGTGAAGACGGCGGTCGACGCACCTGCGGGCCCACCGCCCACGACGACGACGTCGTACTCGTACTCGTGGTCGCGACCGAGCGCCGCCGCGCTGTCCCGGCTGACAGACGTCACACTTCGAACTCCCCGTCACCGGCACAGCCCGCCAGGGGACCGCCCACGACCAGCGCCACACCGCCTCTCATCCGGTCTCTCGGGGTCGGCCCACCCTCGGCGTCGAAATCGCGTGTCATGTATTTAGGCTAGCCTAAATCGTATAAAGAGCTTACGAACTTTAGGCTAACCAAAACCCTGACAATCAGCGCGGCGCGCCACAGCGTGGGCACATGGACGGCCCCTGTTCGGGGAGTACGAGCCCGCAGTGAGGACACTCACCGTCGGCGTCGGGAGTCGTGAGGTCCTCGGTGGCCGCCTCCGTTGTTTCGCGGACCGATTCGACCGTTCCGAGTGGCTCACTGGCGGTGGACGCGCCGGTCGAATCGTCGAACGGGTATTCGTCCGTCACGAATCGGGCACGTTCCGCGACGAACGACTCCTCGCTGTCGGCGAGTTCCGCCAGTTCGGAGATGGGAAGAGAATCGTCGTCGCCGTCGCTTTCGGCGGCACCGGCGAGGAGCCCGAGCGCCTCCGCGGCGCGTCCCCGGACGTAGGGGTTCGAGTCGTCCAGTCTCGCGGCGAGCGCCTCCGTCGCGTCGGCCAGGTTGCCGGGATGCACAGCGCCCACCGCGACCAGCGCCGTCGTGAGGTAATACCGGACGAGAACGTCCTCGTCGTCGAGGTGCTCGGCGAGGCGCCCGGTCTGGTGGCGGAGCCGTCCGGGGTCGCCCAGCGCGACGAACGCCAGCGCCTTGGCGAGTTTCTCCGCGACCTCCGGCTCGTCGAATTCGAGGCCGACCCGCAGGTCCGCGAGCAGTTCGGGTGTGGCGACGGTGTCGGGATGCTCCAGTGCGACGTAGCCCAGCGCCTCGGCCGAGCGGGCGCGGACGTAGTAGAACTCGTCCTCGTCGGCGAGGCGGGCCGCGAGCGATTCGACGGCCGGCGCGACGGCGTCCGGGTCGGCCTCGGCGACGGCGACGAACAGTTTCGCGGTCGTCAGCCTGACGGGGCGCTCGTCGTCGTCGAGAAACGGCGCGAGCGCCGCCACTCCCCGGAGATCCACGGCCGGGTCGGCCTCGACAGTCGAGTCCGCCTCGGCGGCCGAGTCGGCCTCGACGGCCGCCCGGAGCGAGCGGATCGCCTCTTTGCGCTTCTCGGGAGCGGCCGCGCGAAGTCGGTCGACCGCGGACGCGAGGTCTCCGTCGTCGGCCTGCGCTACGAGGTCGGGAACGCCCTCTTCGTCCGCGGGCGGGGGAGTCGATTCGTCCATCTGTGTCGCCGGTCTACTGCCGGTCTCAGGCTCCCCGACAAAAACGCTCGTGGATCCTCGGACGTTCCGTGCCACCGACCACCGTCACGGATTCGCGCAAGTCGTGTCGATCCCCCAACTATTAAAGCGAGGCCGCAGCAATCACCTGTCGATGGGGCTGTCGGACATCGCCGCGGGGGTCGAAGTCGTCGACGAGCAGCGTGACCGGGGGGTCGCGTCCGTCGACCGGACCGAGGATGACCTGGCCGAGCGACTGGAGCCCTACGCCGAGGACCTGCCGTGTTCGCCGGCCGAGGCGGCGACGCTCGTCGAGGCCTACGCAGGGGGGACGAGCGTCGGCGACGCGGCGCGGGCGGCCGGACTGTCCCCGACCGACGGCGCGAAGGCGCTCCACCGCTTCGGCGAGTCGGTGTCCCCGGTCGGCCCGATGGGACGCGAGATCGTCGGGGACTGGCTCGACGGGCAACTCGGGCGGAGCGAAGCGGTGCAACTGGCCGGCGTCTCCGAACGCGAGTTCGCCCTCGCGGCCTACGTCGAGACCCACGACCCGATCGACGGCGCTCGCGAGGCCGTCGAGGGCGCGCTCGCGCCCGGCGGTGACGCCGCCGTCGAGAAACGCGAGGCCCTCGGCGAGACCATGAGCGACGTCGGCGAGTTGCGATAGCGTGTTTCGTGGTTTTTGATCGGACGCTACTCTCAGTGAAGGCCGAAAGCCCTCGGCGCGCTCGCGGTCGCTCAGTGACCCGAGGGCTTTCATTTCACGACCTCTCTCCCGAAACCGCCGTTACCTACACACCCTACATCGGACACTGTCCGAGCAGTCTTCTGGCAGTCAGAAGTTTCGCCGAACACTCAGCTCTGACGAGCCTTCGTCCGCGCCGCTCACGAAGACCTCGCACCATAGGTCTCGCGGCCTCCGCGTTGCTCCGGCACGGTCGACAGCGCGCGCCACGGTGGCTGGTCGGTGACGGACTTCCCCGGTGGAGCCCGGCAATTCAAACCGACTGGACTCCTCCGGACGGGTATGACAGTCCTGGACCGGTTTCGACTCGACGGACAGACAGCCATCGTAACGGGCGGCAACCGCGGTATCGGACGGGCCATCGCGACCGGACTCGCGCAGGTCGGTGCGAACGTCGTCGTCGCGAACCGGAACGCCGAGAGCGGGCGTGTGGCGGCCGAGGAAATCGCAGACGAGACGGGCGCGAAGACGCTCGCAGTCGAGACGGACGTCACCGACGAGGCGGCCGTCGAGGCGATGGTGACGGCGACAGTCGAGGAGTTCGGTGATATCGACGTGCTGGTCAACAACGCGGGGATCGTCCACCACAACGCCGTCGAGGACAAGTCGGTCGCCGAGTGGGCCGAGACTATCGACGTGAACCTCACCGGCGCCTACCGCTGTGCGAAGTACGCCGGCGAGGTGATGAAAGCGAGCGACGGCGGAGCGATCGTCAACGTCTCCTCGATGTCGGCGTTCGTCGCCAACTACCCCCAGCGACAGGTCGACTACCAGGCTTCGAAGGGCGGGCTGGAGGCGTTCAAGACCCAACTCGCCGCCGAGTGGGCCGAGTACGGCATCCGGGTCAACAACGTCAATCCGGGCTACGTCGTGACCGACAACATCGTCCACGGCGAGGACGTCCTCGACACCTGGCGCGCCGAGATGCTCGTCGACGAGTTCGCGAGTCCGGAAGACATCGCGCCGCTTGCGGTCTATCTGGCGAGCGACGCCGCCTGGTACGTCACTGGCGAGTCGGTCGTCATCGACGGTGGCTACACCGTCACCTGAGCGAGCTGTGACCGCGCCGCGCGGATGCTTCGAGCGACGGAATCCGGGCCCGAGCCTACAGCACGCTGAACCCGAGCAACCCGAGGATGTAGATCGTCCCGACGACGATGATCCCGATGATGACCAGCCGCCAGGCCACCTTCAGGACGAAGCGGCCGACGAGGACGACCAGCGCCAGCGCGACCAGCACGGCCAGGAGCCCCACCGGCGACGTCAGGAACCCGCCGATCTGCAGCGGTCCGACCCCGAGCGCCTGCAGCGTCTGCGTCGAGAGCATACCCCACCTCACTCCCTCCTGGGGAATAAAGATACGGACACTACCCGGCAACTGACTGGGACGCTGTATCGTCAGTATCACCAGAATTTTTATATGATGGTTCGG
>ENA-ORCR01000138-ORCR01000138.1-marine-metagenome-genome-assembly--contig:-NODE-138-length-74912-cov-7.413643_pt1 | contig 74912 bp, 88 predicted proteins | sample MGYA00237782_ERZ508514 | MGnify/ENA primary metagenome ERZ508514 (study PRJEB26185, sample SAMN06268960) | marine metagenome | isolation source: Eden Landing Ponds, San Francisco, CA, USA | place...
TGTTTCAGTTTCATGGTTGGTTTGTGTTCTTGCACACGCCAGCGCGCTCCGGTGGATCGAACGACCGATCCACGTCGGCTTGCCCGACTGTGCCCGCTCGGCGTGCCTGTCACATCCTGTACCGGGGTCGTACATAAAGATTTGCCATCGTTCTGCTGAAACTGCCGCCCTCTGGCGTTTTTCTGAGGGTGAAAAGACCCAAACCGTATTCTCAGTCGGGAAAACGACCCGCTGAGTCGGCGTATCCCCATTATTGTTAATGATTTTTAAGGACAGGAGTTACTCGTGCGTAGCGAATCACAAACCCTACTATCGGGGGCAGGCGAGGTCCAGGCATGGAAATCGGTGTACTCGGACTCGGACGGATGGGACGAATCGTCGCCGACCGACTGCGCGAGGGCGGTCACGAGGTCGTCGGCTACGACGTCGACCCCGACACAGTCGCCGCGGCGGCCGAAGATGGTATCACGCCCGCGGAATCGATCCCGGATCTGGCACAGCAGTTGTCGGCTCCCAAGCGCATCTGGCTGGTCGTGCCCTCGGGGGACCCGGTCGACGCCGCCCTGGACGAATTGAAGCCGCACCTCGACGAGGATGACATCGTGATCGACGGCGGCAACTCCTACTTCGAGCACTCGATCCGGCGCGCCGAGTCGATCGGCGCGGCGTATCTCGACTGCGGGACCAGCGGCGGGCCTGCCAGCGCCGAGGCGGGCTTCTCGATGATGGTCGGCGGCCCGGAGTGGGCCTACGAGGCGCTCGTCCCCGTCTTCGACGCGGTCGCCACCGGGCCGGCCGGCCACGACCGCATGGGCGAGTCGGGGTCGGGCCACTACGTCAAGATGGTCCACAACGGCGTGGAGTACGCGCTGATGCAGGCGTACGGCGAGGGGTTCGAACTGCTCACCGAGGGCCGGTACGACCTCGACATGGAGTCGGTCGCGCGCACCTGGAACAACGGCGCGGTGATCCGGTCGTGGCTCCTCGAACTCTGCGAGGAGGCGTTCCGCGAGGAGGGGTCCGACCTGGGCGACGTCGCCGACCACGTCGCCGGCGGTTCGACCGGAACGTGGACCGTGCAGGAGGCGCTCGAACAGGAGGTCCCCGTGCCGATCATCTATCAGGCGCTCGCGGAGCGGTTCGACTCCCGGAACGAGGGGCGATTCTCGCGGCGACTCGCGAACCGGCTGCGGTACGGGTTCGGTCGCCACGAGGTCGCGCGTCGATCGGACCAAGAGTGAGGTTCCGGTAGGAGTGAGGTGCCAGCGGGAGTGAGTTCTGGGGGGAGTGAGATTCTGGAGGGAGTGACCGGTGCGGACAGTCGATCGTTCTCGTACCGACGCCGACCGTCTTTTCACCAGATTATCACGGTCGATCACCTCCGAGAAACACTTATGTACGACCATGGCAGAGAGTATCATGCACAGAATGTTCGAGCGATTCTCAAGCGGGTACTACCTGGGGGAACTGTACGTCGAACCCCACGACGGCGAGCGGGCCGTCATCCAGCGGGTCGACCACGAGCACGTCAACGAGCAGCTATACGCGGACGGTGAGGGGGTCGAGCGACTCGACGCCCCCCTCGTGATGAAGGTCGACGGCGGCCACATCCCGGTCGGCGGCGACGAAGACGTGCCGAGCGGGACGCTCGCGATCCCGCAGGAGATCGCGGACGACACCCTCCCCGATCGACGGAACGTGTTGCTCGCGGACGCGGACCGCGCCGAGACGCTGTTGCGCTGGGAGGGCTGGGAGCCGTACGTGAACGCGTGATACTCGGGTATTGAGGTGGGAATCTTCGGCGCCGACGCGTGCGGCGATCATTTATAAGTGACTGCGAACTCGGCGAACGCTTCCAAAGCCCCAGCCGCCCACTTATAAACGGTTGTCGATAGATCGACGGCGAGCACCTCCAAAGCCCCAGTCACGAGGACGGCGCACGCTCGCTGCGCGCTTCGGTCGCTCGCGCTGCTCGCTCCCTCCAGTGCTTGCGTCGCCTGCGCCGTCCTCGTCGGCTGCCCCTTTGAGTCCCACCCGACCGCACAGCACCGCACCTCACGCCTCCCCAACCTCGTCGCTCGCGCTTAAAAGCGCTCGCGACTCCCTCGCACCGTCGGTTCGCGGCCCTGCGGGCCGCTCACCGGGGCGCGCCACCGCCCGTCATTTATAAGCACATTCGTTGGGAAGCGGCCACAGACGCACCTTTTAGGTCGCGGGAGGTCGCCGTTCGGGTATGATCGACAGGCTGCTCGGGCGCGCCGGGCTGAAAGAGCGGATCGAGGAGCTGGAAGAGGAGAAGCGCCACCTCGAACGCCGCGCCGAGGCCGAAGAGGAGCGCCGGTCCGACGCTGTCGCCGACCGCCAGCGCGCCGAGGAGCGCGTCAACGAACTCGAACACCGGATCGAGTCGCTGGAGGAGCGCCTCGAACGCGCCGAGGGGACGGAGGAGTCGATCGAGTTCCGGCGCGTCAGCGACGCCCGCGGCTCGCGACTGGCCGACGCGCTCGGGCGCTTTCGAGCGGTCGAGAGCGACGATCCGGAGGGGCTCCTCACCGCCTTCGTCCCGGACGCCGACGCGGTACCGTCGAGCGTCGCGGAGTGGTTCGGCGACCGCACGGCGCTCGTCCGGCGAGCCGCGCCCGCGGTCGTCCTCGCCGACGACACCGGCGCCGTGAGCGCGGCGCTGACGCCCCCCATCGAACCGGAGCCGTTCGACCGGTGGGACGACGCGTTCCGACTCGACGAGTCGTGGTTCCGCCCGACCGGGCGGGTCGCCTTCGCGCTCGTCCGGTCGGACGTCTTCGCGCTCGGCGTCTACGAGGGCGACGAGCGAGTCGACTTCGAGGGGTTCACCTCCGACGTGAAGGAGGCCCACTCGAAGGGCGGCTTCTCGCAGGGCCGGTTCGAGCGCCGGCGCGAGGGCCAGATCGACGAGCACCTCAAGAAGGCGACCGCGGCGCTGGCGGGGCTCGACGACCGCGATCCCGACGCCGGCCCCCCGATCGACCGGACGGTCGTCGTCGGCGAGCGCAGCGTGCTCGGCGAGGTCCGCGAGCACGCCGACGTCACCGACGTCTCCGACGCGACCGGCAAGCCGCGGGACGCGCTCCACGACGCGTTCCGCGACTTCTGGACGACGCGGATCCGCGCGATCTGAAGCCCGAGGTCGCGAACGGGACGCCGTGTCGGAGGCGGTGGCGTTCTGGGAGCGCATCCCCGGCCCCTCGCCCCGGTCGATACCGACTCGTGTCAACGCGTCCACGAACAACCCTATCCCCGGCGCGTGCAGTATGATCACGCATGCATCGATCCGGGTCGTCCGCCGGCGTTCGAGCCGGCGTCGTCGCGCTCTCGCTCGTGGCGCTCCTGTTCGTCTCGCTGGCGGCCGCCGGGGCCGCCGGTGTCGCTCCCGCCTCCGTCGGCGAGACGGGGCTCGTCAGTGAAACGGGCCCCGCAGTCGAGTCGTTCTCGGGCAGCGCCGACGCGGATCGGGTAGCGCAGACCGGCGACGCCGACGTGATCCGACTGCGAAACGAGATGACGCAGACCGACGAGCGCGGGGCGGTCGGCGTCACGACGCGAGCAGAGATCCCCGACCGCGTCACGGCGTTCGAGGTGACCCTCTTCAGCGTCCGCGCCGACGTCGAGGTCGAGGCCGACGGGTTCGTCCCGGCCGACGACGCCGGGCCCGACGAGTCGGTCTGGGAGTGGGACGGCGCGACCGCCGACCCCTCGCTCACGTACGCGATCGACGCGAACGACACGGTCGGCGGGGAGGGCCCCCTCGCGACCGACGGCGCCTACCGCTTCGCTGACACGGGCGAGTGGGCGCTCGTGCAGACACCACGCGTCGGCGCCGGGTGGTCGTACACCGGGGAGTACGAGGGCCAGGTTCGGCTCGACCGCGAGACGGTCGTCGCCGGCGAGGGCGTCGCCTCGCAGACGATGGCGTTTCTCGGACCGCACGAGGAGTACGTCCGGGAGGCCGCCAGCCAGCGATACCGGCTGATCGTCCCCGACGCCGCGGAGCCGGTCGCGTCGCCGGACGAGGTGTTCGGGGTCTTCGCGGACGCGTCGACGGCGCTGCAGGTCGGCGCCCGCGACGAGGCGGTGGTCGCGTTCACCGCGCCCACGGGCGAGGTGTCGTGGGCGGTTCGCGGGCTCCAGACCGGCGACGCGGACCTGTGGGTCCGGGACTCGGAGCCCGCCGGCACGGCCGCGGACGTCTGGACCCACGAGTACGTCCACACCCGGCAGGCGTACCGCACCGAGGCGAGCGGCCGGTGGATCACGGAGGCGAGCGCGACGTACTACGCCGCGCTGTTCGCGCTCGACCGCGGCGACGCCGACTTCGACGCGTTCGAGCGCACGCTGGCACGGGGCGAGCGCGACCCCGACGCCTCGTCGGTGCTCTCCGCCCCGACGACGTGGGAGGGGAACCCAGACTACACGAAGGGTGCGCTCGTCGCCGGCGAGATCGACCGCCGACTCCGGACCCAGACCGATGGCGCCGCGTCGCTGGCGACGGTCCTCCGAGAACTGAACGAGGTCGACGGCCCGGTCACCAACGAGCACGTCCTCGGCGCGGTCGAGGCGGCCGCCGCCGAGGGCGCCGACGACGACACGGCGGCCGAGATCCGCGCCGAGGCCGAGCGCCTGACGACGACGCGGGCGACCACCGAAATGTGGGACGGAGAGCCGCACGCCGCGGCGTTCGGCGAGACCCCCGCGCAGGTCGGATACGGGCTCACGGACGACGCTGTCCGGGCGACCGGCGAGTACCGGAACCGGACCGTCGCCCGCGACCCCGTCGAGTTAGTCGCCGGCGAGTCGCTCGCGCTCGCCGTGGTCGCCTCCAACACCGGCGGCGCGGCGGGGAGCTACGACCTGTCGCTCTCGGTGGACGGCGAGTCGGTGGAAAACCGGTCCGGGACGCTCGAAGCCGGCGAGGAGGCGACCGAGCGCTTCGAGCATCGCTTCGAGGCGACCGGCGAGTACGAGGTCCGGATCGGCAGCGGGCGCCTGACCGTCGCCGTCTCCGAGCCCGCGCGACCGAGCGTCCGCGGCGTCTCGACCGACCCCGACCGCGTCGCCGCCGGCGAGTCGGTCGTCGCGACCGCGACCGTCGGCAACGACGCGAGCGTGCCAGCCGGGGGCGATGTCGAGTTCCGGGTCGACGGCGAGACCGTCGCGACCGCGACGGTACGACTGGACGCCAGTGAGGAGACGACGGTCGACCGGGAGATCACCGTCGACGGCGACGGGGGGTCGATCGCCGGTGGGGCCGAAGACGTGACCGTGAGCGTCGTCGGCCCGGTCGATGTGGCGTCGACGACGGTGACTGTCGAGGGCGACGGTACCGGTTCCGTCGACGGTGGCGATACGGATTCCGCCGACAGTGACGGTTCGGGTTCCGCCGACGGTGACGATCCAGCTTCCACCGGCGGTGATGCTCCGGTTCCGGTCGACGGGGCTCCCGGGTTCGGCCCCGCGGTCGCTCTCGTCTCGGTCGTCGTCGCCGGCGCGGCGCTCGCCCGTCGCGACCGGGAGAGCGAGTAACGGGGGTTTAAAAAGGCGCGTCCGGCCCTTCGTCGCTCTCTGCGGTCTGATCTGCCCCCTCGTCGGCGTCGGTCGGGACTAGTTCGCCCGCGTCGCGCTCCCACGCTTCGATGCCGCCGCGGAGGCTCTCGACGCGCGCGTCCTCGGTCCCCGCGTAGCTCCCGATCAGCGTGGCCGCCTGTTGGCTGGCGACTCCGTGGGGACAGACGGTGACGATCCGAGCGGCGGTCTCCAGTTCCGAGACGCGGGTCGTCAGCTCCGGGAAGGGGATACACTCGCTGCCGGGAATGTGCCCGTGGTCGAAGGCGCGCCGGTCGCGGATATCGACGATTCGGAGGTCGGGATCGGTGTCAGCGTCGGCGTCAGGATCGGAATCGACGTCAGGGCCGGAGTCGACGTCAGCGTCGGTGTCGGCGTCGGTCTCCGCGCCGCCGCCGAGCAGGCCCGCCAGGTCGTCCGGATCTATCTCGCCGTCCATCAGGGGAGCGGGCAGAGGCTGGCGGTGATGACGGCGCGCTCGTCGGTGTCGTTCCGGGCGCCGTGGACGGTTCCGCGCTCGTTCAGGACGACGGCGGGCGCCGCGAGCGACTCCTCCTCGCCGCCGCGGACGAGCGTCGGTTCGCCTTCGAGCACGTGGAAGACGTTGGTCGCGTCCCCGTGCTCGTGCGGCTCGACGGTCGCGCCGGGTCCGAGCGCGAACGCCTTGACGAGCACGTCGTCGGTGACGGCGAGTTCCGCCGTCTCGACCTCTCCGTCTCCGGGCGCGAGGGCCTCGACGGCGTCGGCGTATCGATCGAGCGTCATACCCTCTCGTCGCGGGCGTCGATATAAAAGGCGTTTGGCGGGTGGCGGGTGCGTTGCGGGTGGGCGCGTCCCACCGCCTTACTCCCGAGCGCCCGGCGGCAGCGGGTCGGCGTGGTCGGCTATCGCCTCGGCGACGCGGTGGGGCTCCTCGTGGACGACCCAGTGGGTCGCCGTGTCGAGGGTGAGGAGTCGGCCGTCGACGCAGCGTTCGACGCTCTCGCCGGCCAACCGCCTGGCGAGGAACCGGTCTTTCGCGCCCCAGATCACGAGCGTCGGGACCTCGACCGTCTCCGTTGTCGGCGTCGGCCGGTCGCGAACGATCGCCCGGTACCAGTTCACCATCGCCTCGAACGCGCCCTCGCGGTTCCACGCGCGCCGGTAGCGCCTGACGTCTTCGTCGCCGAACGTCCCCGGATCGCTCGACTCCCGGAGCCCGCGCACGGCGAGCCGCCAGTTGCCCGCGCTGGCGACCGCCTCGGGGAGCTTCGGGAGCTGGAACGCAAGCACGTACCAGCTCTTGAGCCGTTGGTCCCACGAGCCCCGGAGGGCGCGCTCGAAGACGGTCGGGTGCGGCACGTTGATCGCGACGAACTCCGAGACGCGGTCGGCGTGGTGGAGGGCGAGCCACCACCCGACCGCGGCGCCCCAGTCGTGACCCGCGACGGCGGCGCTCTCGCGGTCGTACGCGTCGATCAGTCCGACGACGTCCCGCGCCAGCGCGTCGATCCGGTAGTCGGTCACGGCGGGCGGCTTCTCGGAGAGGTTGTAGCCGCGCTGGTCGGGGACGACGACGCGGTAGCCCGCGTTGGCGAGCGGTGCGATCGCCTCGTGCCAGCCGTACCAGAACTCCGGGAAGCCGTGGAGCAGGACTAGCAGCTTCCCGTCTTCGGGGCCGGCCTCGACGACGTGGAGGCGAACGTCGCCGACGTCGATAGCCCGCGATTCGCCCGGGACCCCCTCCGGGATCTCGTCCGGCGGCACGCGCTCGTCGAGCGCCTCGACCCCGAGGCGTCGGTCGTCGCCCGGCCCCCTCCCGCTGCTCGCATCGCCCGACGCGTCGTGCATACCTCCCTCTCGGGCCGCGAGCGCCAAATAGCTACGTTCGATGAGAAGGACCCGACACGCCCTGCCGTCGCCCCCGGAACCGAAATCCTCAAGCCGTTGGCAGACCGCCGGCGAGTATACTAGTGATTCTGACGGTCGGCCCGGCGGGCCGGGAGGGACTCGCCGGCCGTTCCACTCGACGGTCGGGTACGTTCCGTCCTTCGCGGAAACGGAGCGGGGCGCGACCCGCCGGACTGGACCGCGGTTCGGCGGCGTCAGAATCCTCACTCGCATAACATGGCATCGGACACGTCGACCTCGGACACAGCGGAACCGGCCTCGTCCACTGATGAGGACATCTCCAACGTGCTCCTCGTCACGATCGACTCGCTCCGGGCGGACGCGATCGGTCCCTACGACGACGACCGGCACTCGCCGGTGCTCTCGGAACTCGCCGACGGCGGGACCGTCTTCGACCACTCGTTCGCGACCGGCAATTGGACGCCCTTCTCGTTTCCGTCGATCCTGGCCTCCGAGCCCGTCTTCTCCCGGAACGGCGACATCGGCGTGAAAGGGGCTCGCACGCTCGCGTCGGTGCTCTCCGAGGCCGGCATCGCGACCGGCGGCTTCAACGCCGCGAACGGGTTTCTCACCTCCCACTGGGGGTATCCCGATGGGTTCGACGAGTTCGAGCCGTTCGTCACGAGCGTCGGATCGAGCCGATACAGCCGGTATCTCGCGGCCCATCCGACGGTCGAAGCGTGGATCCAACTCGTCGCGTCGCCGTTCCGTCGCTTCGGATCCAAGCTGCGAGGCGATAGCGACGATCGACCCTTCCTCGACGCCTCGCGGATGTTCGACGTCGAGGACGCCGCCACCGACTTCGTCGACGACACTGACGACCCGTTCTTCCTGTGGGTCCACTACATGGACACGCACACCCCGTACGTCCCCGCGCCGCGGTACATCCGCGAGGTCTCGGACGGCCTCATCGGCACGCACCGGATGCTCCACGCCCACACGCGCACGAGCCTCGGGTGGGAGGTCGGCGAGCGGACCCTCCGCGAGCTCCGAACCCTGTATCAGGCGACGGTGCGACAGGTCGACGCCAGCGTCGGGCGCCTGCTGGAGAAGCTCGAAGCGGCCGGGATCGCCGACGAGACCGCGATCGTCGTCGCCGGCGACCACGGCGAGGAGTTTCAGGAGCACGGTCACCTCGCGCACTACCCGAAGCTGTACGACGAACTGATTCAGGTGCCGCTCATCGTGAACGTCCCCGGCGAAGACGGCGGGTGCCGCGTCTCCGAACACGTCGGGCTCGACGCGATCCCACCGACCGTCGCCGACCTGCTCGACGTCGAAGCGCCCCCGGAGTGGCACGGCGAGTCGCTCGCACCCGCGGTCAACGACGGCGAGTCGCCCGATCAGGACCCCGTCGTCTCCGTCACCGTTCGGGGCGAGGAGGTGACCGACCAGCCGATCCCGCGGTCGCTCGCCGACGGTGACCTGCTCGTGAGCGTCCGCGACGACGAGTGGACGTACATCGAGAACGCGGACACGGAGGAGACGGAGCTGTACCACCGCCCCTCGGACCCGACCCAGCAGGAGGACCTCTCGGCGGACCCGTCCGACGAGGCGCTCGCGGCCGTCGAGCGGTTCGCACCCATCGCCGCCGACCACGTCGCTGAGCTCCGCGACAGACAGGCGGAAGCCGAGGGGGGCGGCGACCGCGAGAGCGGTGACGGCGACGCGGTCGACGAGGACCTCGAAGCCCGTCTCGAAGCGCTCGGCTACCGGTGATGATCCGAGCCGTCCTCAGGGATCTCACAACCGGGCCAATCGCCGTGCAGATGCGTCGGTTCGTCGTCGTCGGCGCGGCCACCGCGGGGGTCCAAATGGTCCTGCTGTGGCTGTTCGTCGACACGGCGGGGCTGAACTACCTGATCGGCGCGACGATCGCGATCGAGATCACGATCGTCCTCTCGTACGTGCTCAACAACGCGTGGACGTTCAAGGCGAATCAGAACACCGGCGTGTCCGAGTACTTCCGCGGACTGCTCAAGACGAACCTGGTTCGCGGGACCGCGTGGCCGATCCAGATCGGCGTGCTCTACGCGCTCGTGGAGTGGGGGAGCCTCATGTACCTCGTCGCCAACGCGATCGCCATCTTCCTCAGCGGGCTCTACCGGTTCGTCCTCGATCGACGGTGGACGTGGGGGTGACCCGCGGAGGGGCGCCGAACGGCGCCGGGACACGACGAGTCGTTCAGAAGGGGAGCCGCGGCTCGATGCGGGCGACGAGGTCCCTCACCGCCTCCTGTTTGTAGTAGCCGACGATCGACGCGATGACGACGAGCGCGATGATCGCGAGTCCGGAGATGAACCGGCCGTCGGCGATCCTGCCGCCGGCGTAGACGGTGAACACGTACGCGGGGAGTCGCCCCACGCTGATCACGGCGATGAAGGTCGGGAGCTTCCACTTCGTGAGCCCGCTCAAAAAGCAGATCGCGTCGTCCGGGAGTCCCGGGATGATGACGAACGCGAACAGTCCCGGGATCCCGACCGTGTCGACGAAGCCGTCGAAGCGGGCGACCACGTCCTCGTGGAGTATGTCCTCGACGAACGACCGGCCGTACCGCTTCGCGAGCGAGAACGCGATCGCGCTGCCGATCAGCACGCCAGTGAGGCTGTAGACGGTGCCCCAGAAGGAGCCGAAGAGGAAGCCCGCGACGAGCGCGACGACCTGTCCGGGAATCGGCGCGACGATGACTTGGAGGGCCTGAATGGCGATGAACACGAGCGGGGCGAGGACGCCGAACTGCTGGAGCCACACGCGCAGGGCTTCGGCGTTCGTGAGGAACCCCGCGTACTCGCGAACGAGGAGGTAGAGGGCGACGAACCCGACCGCGACGGCAACGAGCGCGAGGATCCCCCGCCGCCGATCCGACGCCGAGGCAAAGAGTCTCATTCGTGTTACACCCGACCAGCGGTTGACTTGAAGCTTGTCAAAACCGAAATCCCGGGTCGGGGCTGGGAAGCCGCCACGGCGGCGCCGGTCCGGCTCACTCCACGTCGAACGTCTCGTCTTCGATCGAGTTCTCCAGCTTCGGCCCGTGGCTCTGGGCGATGGCGCTCCCGAGGTACCCCAGCCCGGTCGCGTCGGCGTCGAGCCAGGCGACGGTCCCGTCGGCTTCCAAGAACCCGTAGCGACCGCGCTCCTCGTCGATGACGAGCACGCCCGCGAAGAACCCGTTCTTCCCGTCCGCGATAGCCAGTTCGTACCCTTGATCCTCGAGTTGGTCCCTGTACTGCGCTAGTCGCTGCTCCAGTTCCTGTCGGTGGTCCTCGTCGAGAGGTTCGAAGTACCCGTTGAACTCATCACTCATCGTTGGTCACCTCGTCGTTGTCTCCGGTGAACTCGCGGATCCGATCTCTCGGGTCGATGACGGGGTTGTCGAACTCGGGCAGGTCGTCGAAGGGGCCGTCTCCGCTTTCGTTGCCACCCTCGCTGCCTTCGCTGCCGCCCCCGCTGCCGTCGTCACCGCCTTCGCTGCCGCCCCCGCTGCCGTCGTCGCCGGCCTCGGTCGCCTCGCCACTGTCGCCCGATCCATCGCTCTCGGAGTCGGCCGACCCGCCAACGCCTCCGTCGTCCTCACTACCGCCGTCTTCCCCGTCTCCGCCGTCGCCCGGGCTTCCGCCGTCCGCTTCGTCTCCCCCGTCGTCTCGCGTTCTTTCATCTCCCTGTCCTCCGTCCTCGCTCTCGTCTCCCCGTCCCCCGCCCTCGCTTCCCTCGTCTGTCGACTCCCGGGCGCTCTCACCGACGTCTTCGCCCGCCTGTTCCAGCAGCCGTGTCCGAAGGACCTCCTCGTTGACGTTCCACGGCGGGTCTGAGACGAAGCCGATATCGGGACGCGCGAACGGGAACCCGCCCCCACCGCCCCCGCTGCCCTCGCCACCCCCGCCGCCATCGCCGCCCTCTATCGGGAGGTCGCCCAGATCCGGCTGGTCGCTCGGCTCGATGAAGTCGTACACCTCGAGGTCGAACGAGATGGCGGTCTCGTCCTCCGGGCGGTCGGTGACGTACATCCTGGTGACGCCGTTCTCCTCCCGGGCCTCCAGACCGACGTCGAGGTCGATGGAGATGTTCGTCGCGTGATACACCGGGATCCGTGAGTCCCGCTGGGAGGGGGATGGAGAGGCCTGCAGCAGCGTGTACGCCGCCTGCCCGTGGCTCTGGGCGGTCACCTCCGCCTGCAGGACCGCGTCGTACAGCGAGGTGAGAAACTTCTCCAGTTCGGTCATTCCGTCTCGTCCTCCGCGTCCGAGATAGCGCCCTCGTCGGTCGTCACGACGGCGCTGTTCGCGGCCCGTTCGAGCGTCTCCATCCCCGTCGTCTGCGAGTCGACCTCGGCGCGCATTCGGATGTCGAGGTCGAACTTGGACTTGGTCCGCTCCGAGAACGTCGTCGATTCGGACGACGGGGCGACTTGCAGTTGCGTCGGCGACGGAAGGAACGGGGTAGCCCCACCGGAGCCACCGCCGCCGTTTCCGTCCTCCTCGTTCTCCTCGGTGCGTTCGCCGGTGATCCGCGCCGAGAACGTCTGTTCTATCTCGTGGACGACGAGTTCGGGGAACGAGAGGAACAGGACGATCGGGATCTCCAGTTCCTTCCGGATCCGGCTCTCCTCGCCGGTCTCGCCGTCGATACCCGTCGTAGCGTAGCTGAACGTGACCGTCCTGAGCGACCCGTCCTCGAACCCGATCTCCCGGAGGAGCCGGAGCGACTCCGTCTGCGCCTCGACGTTCGCCTCGATGGCCGCCACGAGCGGGGCGGAGAACAGCGAGGCGAGCGGGAGGTCGGAGAGGGTCTCTGTGGCTTTCACGGGTCAGTCCTCCTCTTAGCTTCCGCCGCCGTTGCCACCGTTGTCTTCCGGAACCTCGACGATCGTCTGTTCCAAGATGCCGAGGAGCTTTTTGACACCCTCCGGGGCCTCGATCGACCCCGCTTGGACGTGGACCTGCTGGTCGTACGTCCGCTCGACCTCCTGTGAGCGGCTGCTCTTGCGCTGATAGCTGGAGTTGACGGACCACTCGGTCCGGCCGGTGAACCACCCCTGTTTCCCCTTGTTTTCGACGTCCAGGTTGAACTCCTCCGACGACTCGTACGTCTGGATCGAGTTCAGTTTGACGTTGAAGTCCACGGTGACCTGTTCGATCTCGAAGTACGGTACGTGGGTCAAGAGTAGGAACGGCACCGTGATCGTGTGGCTCTTGATAGTGCTCTCACCGGTTTCGTCGTCGACGACCTCCTTCTTGTAGCCGAATTCGACCATCCGCGGCGACTTCTCGCCGTTCTCTCCCTTCGTGAAGCCCACCTCTTTGATGAACTGGGCCGCGGCTTCGGACGCGTCGGTATTGGCCTTCACCGCCGCGTTCAGCGGACCGCCGATGATCGACTGGTACGGGACGTTCCCCAACTCGGCCGGAAAGTTCGGATTGGGCATGGCACGAGTTGAATTCTTAATTGTTTCCTATTGAAACTACGGGGGTGAGTGAAAGTATAACAAGGCCCCGCGTATTCGGTCGCTTCACGGGGTACTAACCGCTGGAATCGTGAGACGGTGGCGAGTCTATTGCGGTCCGACGCGATCGACAATCACACAGCCGAACGCCACCGCTATGCGAGGTTCGGCTACGATTCCTCATCAGACGGCGGTCGCTTCGAGAGCCGATCGAACCGATCCTGTGCCGCCTCCGCTCGGCGCTCCGTCCGCTCGGGCTCGTACGAGGCGGACTCGACACGCCCGCCGCCGAGCGTCACCGAAAGGATAGCGTCGGCGTGCCGCCCGTCCGACGGGAGCCGCGAGGCGTCCAGCACCGCGTTGCCGACCTCCTCGCCGTCCCGCTCGAAGAACACGGTCGCGAGCCCGTCTTCGACGCCGTCGACGACCGCGGTGTACTCGCCGTCCGGAAGGCCGATAGCCGTCATTCGTAGCTCACCTCGAGGACGTGTTCCCCGTCGGCGTTCGAGAGTATCACCGTGTCGCCGGCGTTGTTCCAGATCGGCGACCCCGATCCCCAGTACAGTTCGGTGTCGGCATCGGTGCCGCTCCCAGTCCGAAGCGTGACCGTTGCGCCCGCGTCGAGCGTGACCCCCTGTGGGAACTCGTAGCTGTGTGCCGCCTCGTCTTCGACGGTCCACCCGGACAGGTCGATCGGTTCGTCGCCCGTGTTCTCGAAGGCGACGTACTCGTCGTTGAGGTTCTCGCCGTCGTCGCCCTCGGCGTTCGCGTTGATCGTGGCGACCGCCAGCGACGCGGCCGGATCGGTCGCCGTCGTTTCGTCCTCTCCGTCGCTGTCGTCCGTCCCGTCGGTGTCGTCGGTCTCGTCGTTGCCGTCCGCGGTCTCGTCACCCGTGACCGGCTCGCCGCCGAACCGCGCGCGTTCGACGACGTCGCCGCTCGTGCCCGGTTCGATCGGCTCGCCGTCGCGGAGCGCCAGCGGGTCGGTGGGCGCGTCACGCTGCGTCTGTACGGAAATCCCGCTCCCGTCGCTGACGAGGACGACATCGCCGTGCGTGGCGGTCCAGTACGTCGGGATCGACCGGTCCGAGAGCCGTCGGAGGACCTCGTCGTGCGGGTGGCCGTACTGCGAGTCGTACGCGCTCGACACGACGACCGCCCGCGGCCGCACCGCGTCGAGGAACGGCTCGCTCGACGAACTCGACGAGCCGTGGTGTCCGGCCTTCAGCACGGTCGATCCCAGCTCCGCGCCGTACGTGTCGATCAGGTACTCCTCCTGGTCGTCTTCGGCGTCGCCGGACAGCATGACGCTCGTCTCGCCGTGCGTGAGCCTGAGCACGATGCTGTTCTCGTTGCGCGCTTCGCTTTCGAGGTACGGATCGGGCGGCCCGAGCACGTCGACGTCGACCTCGCCGAAATCGATCGCGTCGCCCTCGCGAGTCTCGTACAGCGTCACGTCGTGTTCCTCGACGGCGTCGAGGTACTCGCCGTACGTCTGCGTGCTCGCCGCGATACCCGGATCGTAGACCGCGCCGATCCCGTCCGCGTCCGTCTCGTAGTAGTCGATGATCGCCGCGTTGCCGCCGATATGGTCCGCGTCGTTGTGCGAGGTCACGAGGTGGTCGATCCGAGTGATTTCGTGTCGTTGGAGGTACGCTAACACGTACTCGCCGTCGTCGTTGTAGTGCCCCGTATCGACGAGCATCGTCTCCCCATCGGGTCCGAGAACGAGCGTACTGACCGACTGCCCGACGTTGATGTAGTGGACTTCGACGGTGCCGTTCGCCGTGTCGACCACCTCTCCGTCGCCCGTGTCTGGGTCCGTCGGCCCCTGATCGCCGGGTGCTGCGCCCGCACAGCCCGCGAGGAAGACGATCCCCACAACCAGGAGGATCTGGAACGCACCTCCTGTTCGTTTCATGGTTCGGTAACATTCTACACAGACAAAGAGGTACGCATCTGTCACCGCCCGATAACCGAGTAGTTCGCGACCGCGTCTTCGAGGCTTCACGCCCACTACCACCTCGCCGGCGCGCCCGCCCGCCGCTCGACCGTGCGATCGTCGACGCCGGTGAGACCGACCGCGTTCAATGATGGACGATTCAAGGCAACAACCCCCATCTCTAGACCGGGGAGGATGTCAAGATTGCTAATTGTGAACAAACCTACCGGTTTGCAACGAACTTTACGGTGAGATCGTGACGGGCCAGTTGATGTCGATGTTACACACCGAATCGGTCGATCGGCTGCTTTCGCTCGCATCGACCGACCGTGACGCCGTCCTCGAAGAGATGGAAGCGCGCGCCGAGCGCGATGGATTCCCGACCGTCGGTCCGGAGGTCGGTTCGACACTCCGCCTCGCGGCCCGCCTCGCAGACGTGGACACCGTCTTCGAGTTGGGTTCGGGATACGGCTACTCCGCGTACTGGCTCGCGCCGGTCGTGGGGAGCGACGGAACCATCGTGCTCACCGAGGTCGACGCGGACGAACTCGACGCCGCCCGGACGTACTTCGAACGTGGCGGCTACGACGACCGCGCGGTCTTCGAACACGGCGACGCCCTAGAGACGGTCGAGCGCTACGACGGCCCCTTCGACATGGTACTTCTCGATCACGAGAACGATCGCTACGTCGAAGGCTTCGAGGCCGTCCGGGAGAAGGTCGCGCCGGGTGGCCTCGTCATCGCGGACAACGTGCTCCACTCGACCGGGATGGATCCGGACGACGTGGTCGCGTATCTCGAAGACGGGACGGAACCGGACACGGACTCCTCGCTGCCCGGCATCATGGCCTACTACGAGCGGGTTCGAGCCGATCCCGACTTCGAGACGACTGTCCTCCCCGTCGGTGAGGGACTGTTCGCCTCGGTCCGCGTCCGCTGATACCCGGTCCGACTTGTCGCCGGTATTGTTCCAGACTGGTGAGCCGAGCGCGTGCAACAATATCGAGGCTCATCGCACCGTCCGTCCCGTAGGGGGTGAGAGTGGGGAGGACTGGCGCACGCGAGAGCGCGTAATCTCGCACCTGCTCGGCGACGCTGGCGGCTCGATTGCCGTGATCGTCTCGACGGTTGTTATCGAGGTGACCGGCATCCGGATTGTCGACCCCATCACGGCCGCCCTCATCGCCGTCGTCGTGACGTGGTCGGCCCTGAAAGTGCTGCGCGGGAGCGGTGCCACCTTCTTCCACAGGATGCCGTTCGACACGGACGAAATCCGAACGCACCTCCTCGGTGTAGAGGGCGTTGAGGCTGTCGACGACCTGCATGCGTGGCAGATTTGCAGCCAGACTACCGTGGCCACCACACACGTCGAGACAGCCGTGGACACGATGGCGGAAGCAGGGGACGTGACGCGGTGCGTCCACGAGGAACTCGCCCACCATGGCGTCAACCACGCCACCGTCGAACTCTGTCCGGCATACGAAGACCGCAGCACCCACCTCAACCACCACACCCACTAACGATGATGCGAGTCACGGAGACTGACGGGAACATCGTCTACACGGAACTCACGACCGATGCGAGCACCGCGGACTCGGAACAGTCCTACGAGCGGTTGCTGGACGTCGCCAAGGAACACGACACGGTTCACGTCGACGAACGCGTCCGGCTCTCCGGCACGGACTACCTCTTGATGCACACGAGGGCTTCGGGAGATCTCAAGCATGGAGATATTGGTGATCTGGGACGAGTCGTCGCCGTCGGAGGCGGGGTCTGGATGAAGCTCTTCATGACGCTCTGGAAGATCCCAGTGTGGCCGCTGTCTCCCGACGAGATACGACACCTCCCGCCAGAACAGACGGAAGAGGCAGAGGAGTGGATCAGGTCTAGCGGGTAGCAAACAGTAATCATGACCGATAATTCTGCTACAGAGTTCACGGCTATAGAACAGACAGCCTCCCCCCTGTTTGAGATCCTTGAGACGACCCGCGACGACGTAGTCGCAGTTCGGATGGGGCACGGCACGCCCGCCGGGTATCGGGAGTTCTACGACCTCCTCGTCGAGAAGACCGACGAGTACGGAACGGTACATGTCTATGAAGACACAACAGGGTGGACGTTGGGGACGTATCTATCGCACCTGCACGGCATCGTCCCCGACCTGCGAACCGGGCCGATATTCGACATCGGCCGGTATGCCGCGGTCGGTGATTCCCGCTGGGCGAAGCTCCTCTACCACCAATGGCGGGCCATCACCCCTGTATGGCCGGTCGTCCCAGACGAGATGCGCTACTACGAACCGCAGGAACGCCGTCGGGCCCTCGATTGGGTAACGGCGGGAGATACCGATTCTTATTAGAAATAGACGGAATTTGAACAGATATGGCCGCTGACATCGTGATTTACGACGCGTACGTGCTCACGGTCGACGACCGTAATCGCCTCTACGAACGCGGGACGGTCCTCATCAACGATGGTCGCATCACCGAGGTGCGACCCTCCCAGGATGCCGATGCGGACATGGATGCGACTCGCGTCATCGACGGCGAAGGCAAACTCGTGATGCCGGGGCTGGTCAACGCCCACACCCACCTCGAGCTGACGCCGCTGATCGGTGCGTTCAGCGACCTCGACCTGCTGGAGATGATGAGTGGGATGACCGCCATTTTCGGCCACATCGCCGAAGGCGAGTACGACTACCTCACCGAGGCGGGATACGAACTTGCCGCGCTCAACTTCCTCGCGGGTGGCGTCACCACCGTCAACTCGATGGACGTCCGGCCGAGCGCGGGCGCAGAGACGTTCGGCGAGGCGGGCCTCCGTGGGTTCTTCGGGATGGCGCTCTCCGACCTCTTCTGGGACGTCCCCGTCGACGAGCAGTTGGAACGCGCTCGTGGGTTCATCGACGAGTACCACGACACCTACGACGGACGGATTCGAGCGACGATCAATCCCCACGATGACTGGTCGTGTAGCCGCGAGATGTGGGAGCGCATCGCTGCCCTCGCCACAGAGTATCCCGACCTGCTCGTCCACACGCACCTGCTCGAACTCGAAGCGAGCAACAAGATGGCCCGGTCGAACGGTGCTGAGGATTCGCTCGACCTCGTCGACGACGTCGGACTGCTTGACGACCGGTTGGTGGCCGCTCACTTCCGGCTGGCCGACGACGAGGACATCCAGCGGACTGCAGACGCGGATGCGTCGGTTGCGCACTGTCCGTCCATCTTCTGCTACTGGAACACGGACGGCGACGTGCAGTGGACGCCCGTGCCGGAGCTTCGAGATGCGGGTGTCGACGTCGGCCTCGGCGTCGACGACCACTACTGGCACGACTCCTACAACCTGTTCGGAGAGGCGCGACAGGCGCGACTTGCGGCCAATCTCAAGCGGTCGACCGGTCAGTACGACTCGATGGAACTGGTGCGAATGCTCACTATCGAAGGAGCGGAGGCACTCGGCGTCGGCGACGAGATTGGTAGTCTCGAACCCGACAAGCGCGCCGACGTCATCATGCTCGACGTTGAGAAGCCCAAGTTCACGCCCCTAACCAATATCCCGGCACAGGTCGCCAACAACGCGGCGCCCGCAGACGTGGAGACGGTTATCGTCGACGGCGACGTGCTGATGGAGGCTGGCAGAATCGAGACGATGGACGCCGGTGCAGTGCGCGAACGGGTCGAATCCGCGGTCGACCGCTTCGCATCGGAGACCGACTGGGAACTCAACATTGGCGGAAGTGACCCACCGAGCAAAATCGATGTCGCCCGCGATCTCCCGAAGCGCGGCCCCGCTCAGTTGCTCGGGCGACTCGCGTTTCAGTCGATCAAGGACAAATACCCGTTCTGAGACAAGCCGGTGAGTTCTCCCGAAAACAATCACAACCAATGCACAGATTCTGGCATTCGCAACTACAGACTACAGCAAATCCGACTACGCTAGCCGCGAGCACGTCGTCTTGCACCCCGCGTGGCGAAAAATAATGCGCCGTGATGCGATTCGAGCGCTGGACATCGACGACCGTGCTCGCGGCGTTCCCGTCAGCGTCGAGATCAACGTCGATCTGCCGCTCGACGCTGCTCATGACGCCACCTCCTGACGCGCCACGAGCGCGTCGCTACGTGTAAGAAAAAGGTGGAAAAGGTATATGTATCCTATGGGCCGGCGCGAATTCGAATCGCGTCGAGGAACCCCGGAACAAAGTTCCGGGAACCCTCGCCTTCCGCCGCTCGCTACGCTCGCGGCGACGCGGTGACGGCCCTTTCGCGGGTCGTGCCTGCCGGGCCACAGGCCGGGCGGGCGCGCTTCCACGACAGGGTTGGGATACCTACCGCTGCAAGGCCCATCGACGCCGCAACCGGAGCAAGACAGATGGGAACCCACGATCTCGAGCCTCTCGAACCCAGCACAGGCGTGCAAATGTACCTCGACGACAGGCGCAATGAGGTGTCCTCGGCGACCCTCCAGAGTCACGGGTACCGATTGGAACGCTTCTTGGAGTGGTGTCGCGACGAGCAGATCACGAATCTGAACGAACTCTCTGGACGCGACATTCAGACGTTCAAACTCCACCGGAAACAACAGGGTCTCGCCCCACCGACGTTGAAGTCCCAGATGGACACCTTGCGGGTGTTCTTGCGGTTCGCCGCATCGATCAACGCCGTCCACGACGAACTCCCAGAGAGCGTCAACTCGCCGTCTCTGAGTGCCGAAGACAAGCGCGGAACGGACGTGCTTGACGCCAACCACGCCGAGAAGATCCTCGCACACCGGAGCAAGTACGACTACGCCAGCCGCAAACACGTCGAGATTCGGGTCTTGTGGGCCACCGGGATGCGAATGGGCGCGCTCCGCAGCATCGATCTTTCGGACACCCACCTCCAGAACCAGTTCATCGAACTCAAACACCGCCCAGACACCGAGACACCGCTCAAAAACAACGTCCGCGGCGAACGCGAAGTCGCACTCGACACCACCACAACGCAGGTTCTCCGTGATTACGTCGAGGAGAACCGGGTGGAATCGACAGACGACTACGGGCGTAGACCGCTCCTGACCACCAAATTCGGTCGCGCATCCGATAACTCGGTGAGGGCGTGGATGTACCAACTCACGCGCCCCTGCGAGGCTGGGATGGGCTGCCCGCACAACCGCGACCCCGAGCGATGCGAGGCCGTCGACGGCCAGACGCGGATGTCGGCGGCGAAGTGTCCCGACTCAGTCGCCCCACACGCCGTCAGGCGGGGCGCGATCACCCACCACCTCAAACAGGACACGCCACCCCGTGTGGTGTCGGATCGGATGAACGTGGGGCGTGACACGCTCTCGGAGCACTACGACGCGCGGACGCCGAGGGAAAAGATGGAGCAGCGACGGAACCACCTACCAGACATCTGACCGCCCGAGCACGGATCCACGCCCTCGCGCGGCGCCTTACCCCTCCTCGTCGATCGGTGGCCGCAAGTCCCGCCACCGGACGTCCACGGTGTCGCCGCCATCCAGCCGGACGCGGTACAACTGCGAGTCGCGGGGGTCACCGGTCTCCTCGCCGACGTCGTCGGCGATCACCTCGACCACCTCACCGTGTTGGCCGTGCAGGCGGTCGTGGTCGGGATCCGACTCGTCGGCGATGTCGATCCGGATGCGGTCGCCGACATTGAACTCCCTCATACAGTCCCACTCATAAACGACGACGGGAATGGAGCTTATATATGATTGGTTGGGCAATAACACCGTAGATGGCCTCTGACCAGAAACGCCACGGGCAAACATACACACCTGAACCGATCTCGAGGGCACTTTCACGCTGGGCGATCCAATCCGCCGATGACTCGGTGTTGGAACCCTCGGTCGGCGAGGGTCGGTTCGTCTTCGACGCCTATCACAGACTCGAAGAGCTGGGGGCCGAAAGCGGGGATGCGCGGAATCGGATCCACGGACTCGACATTGACGCAGATGCGGTCGAGACGCTTCAACAGCGGGCACAGGAAGAGTTCGGGGGCGACTTCCCCAACGTCTCGGCTGGGAATCTGTTCGACTCGGACTTCCCCGATGTAGACGCACTCATCGGGAATCCGCCATACGTCATCCGCCACCGTTTCGAGGACGCCGAGGAGATCATCGAACGCTTCTCAGAATACGATTTCTCCGACCAGAGCGACCTCTACGTCTACTTCCTGCTTCAGGCGACCCAATTCCTCAAACCCGGTGGCCGGATGGCGATGATCGTCTCCAACTCGTGGATGAAACGGAAGTACGGAGAGGAGTTCAAGGAATTCCTCCTCAACGAGTTTCACATCCACGCCCTCATCGGCTTCCAAGAACGGGTGTTCGACGACCTCGCCAACAGCGTCTGCATCATCGCCGAGAAACGGCCGAACACGATCCGGATGCCGGCGAAGAACGACGTGCGGTTCATCCAAGCAGAGAGCGAGGACATCTTCAACGGCGGCGAGAAGTCACTCGACGAACTCGCGGACGCCGCAATCCAGTCCGCACGCGTTCCTCAACGCGCCCTTGACGCCGCCGACTACTGGGACATCTGGCTCCGAGCGCCGCTTGTCTTCGAGTCCATCAAGAACAGCGACGACTTCACCACACTCAGCGACTTCGCAACGCCTTCCATTGGCGTCCAGACCCTCCACAAGGATTTCTACATCCTTTCTGACTCCGATCCGGAAGTCGACGAAATTGAGGACGAGTTCCTCCGTCCCATCGCATACTCGTCGCGCGACCACCAAGACCCCACCATCCGGTCTTCGGACTGCAAGTACCACGTCTTCTGGTGTTCGCGGCCGAAGGACGAGTTGGAAGGAACGCGTGCCCTCGAGTACATCGAGGCCGCAGAGAACCGCACGATCGAGAAGCGGTACAGCGACGAGACGTACGACGGCCTCCACAACAAGACTCGGATTCGGAAGGCTAACCGCGAGCCGTGGTACGACCTCACCGACGAGGCAGAACGCCGGCTCCCATCCCAGATCCTGCTCCCACGCCGCGTCTATGAGAACTACACCGCCGTGTGGAACCCGGATGCGGTCATCCCCAACGAGAACTTTCTCGCCACGTCCGTCGAACGCGACGGGGACGTGAAGCCACTCCTCGCGTACCTGAACTCGCAACTCGGCGAGCTGAACCTCCGACTCGCTGGACAGGTGTATGGTGGTGGCGTGTGTGACCTCAACGTCTCCTCGTCGAAGACCATCCAGACACTCGACCTCGATGCGCTGACCGATACGGAACGCGACCGTCTGACCACCGCGTTCGATGAGTTTGCGGAAACGGCCGACCGGGACGTCCTCGATGAGGCGGTGTACACGATTCTCGGGTACTCCGACGAGGAACGGCAAGAGATTCAGGACGCCCTCGATCTCGCCATCGAGGAGTCCGTGAACAAGGATTAGGGTTCGATCTCGTACTCGTACAACACACCCACCTCTCTCGGCTGTCCCTCGTCCAGCCGGATGTTGCCGTGCGAGCGAAGGTCGCCGGGATGGTCAGACAGCCAGACGTGCGAGTCTGCCCCGACATCCATCAGGTGTTGGCGGTAGCGGCCAACGTCGGGGAACATAGTCACGAACACGACAGAGAAGTCCTCAATTGGCTCCTCTGGCTGGCTGAGGTCTTCCAACAAGGTCTCGATGCGCTGATTCGTAAACGGCCCGAGGCTCGTCACCGCTTCCAAGAGGATCAACGTCCGTTCCTCCTCGTCAAACGCGATTGCGTCCGGGTAGACGGACAATTGGAACCGCACGCCATCGAACTCGATGGGAAGCAACTTGGCCTCCACCGCCTCCCGCTCGTCCTTGGTCAGCCCCTCGTGGACGAGTACGGGAGATTCGGCGAGATCTGGGACGAGTTCACGGAGTCCGTCGCCGATCAACTCCGTGTGTTCCCCGGCAGCCCGTGGGAGTTCCTCGTCGTGGTACGGCAGTTCGACTGTCCGCTCCTCCCCCACCACTGGATCAGGCTCGCTGATGACCTCCTCGAGGTTCGCGTTGTCGAGGTACTCTCGGAACTCCTGTGCAACCCAGTAGTGCGTCTTCGGACTGTTCGGGGCGGGTTCCTCGTATCCAAGTACCCCCGCCTTGTCTCGTAGCGGCTTCAGAGCGTCCTTTCTGACCGGTTCACGGGAGTTCTCCGCGGTGTAGTTCGGGAGGAAGTCAACGAGGTTCGTGGTCTGGATGGCGTAGTCGGGGAGGTCGTTATATCGGAGTTCGATGGACTCGTAGTATTCACGGGAAGTGACCGCCTGCAACACGGTCAGCATCGTGTTGTTGATGTCGCTTTCCTGCAACCCGAACTCCTTCAACGCACGCTTGAGTTGCTCTCTAGTGAGGTCGTAGTCGAACTCGACCTCAGACTCATCTGACATACCCCCATCTGTCACTGCCGGATCCGTATTTGTTCCGATGGACGAAGCCGCGTGCGTGCGGTACTGCGCGATCGCGGCTAATCCCCGTCGTCCAGCATCCGGATCACCTTCGCCCGCCCCACCACTAACCGATTCTCACCAGTAGAGTGCAGTATCACGCCCTGCTCCCTGCCGCTCCCCGGCGCCACGTCCGGCTCCAGCTCCACCTCGGCGGTGTCGCTCCCGCCGGGCACGCCGATGGGGCCGTCCAGCTCGATGCGCGTCCAGTCTTCGCCTACCTCGGCCACCTCACCTGACTCGGCGTGCGTCGGGTCGTAGCGGCGCATCACGTCGATCTCCACGCGGTCGCCCGTCTCCATCGCTCGGAGCGCGTCCTCGGCATCCATACCCGCCTGATGCCGACTCGACCCCAGTAAAACCCGGTAGAACTAGTTCCCGAAGGGCGTCACGCCTCGGCTTCGTCACCGGACTCGTCGTCGGTGTCAGCCTCGTCTGACTGCCGGCGACGTTCGATCTCCTCTTCCAGCGCATCCACACCTTCGCGGATCAGGTGGACGTGGGGGTGGTCAGCGTGTTCTTCGAGAGCCGTTTCGCCGGCCTCCTTTCGCGGAACCAGCACGCCGTCAACCGGCAGTTCGTCGTTCGCGACCACCTCCTGCGTCTTCTCCAGCCATTCCTCAGCAGTGTCGGTGCGGCCCTTACTCCCGTCGTTGCCGAACATCGGATCCACACCGTCAGGAAGGTCGGAGACATCAGCGGACTGATTCTCTGCCATCTTGTCGATGGCGTCCATCCGTGGGCGGATTTCTTCGACATCGGCTCCAGCTTTGGCCATCTCCTGCCCCTGTCGACGCAGGAGGTCGGCCTCCTTGTCCCGCCACGAGTTCCAACCATACTCCTCGACGTTCCCCTCGAAGACATTCGTGGACGCGATCCACCTTGGGAGGTACTCCGTGGCCGTCAGGGCGTAGTACTCGTCATCATCGTCACGACTACCGAGGGTCTCGACGTCCCGCCACAGTCGGTTGAGCGCACGACCCGGGAGATTCGCGTTGTCCTTGTTGACGTAGTAGCCGTTGCCACCGCGGCCCCAGATGTCCTCAGTCAGATCCACAAGGTCGTTGCGAGTCACCTTCTCGTGCTCGTGTCGGGCCGCTGCCGCAACCACGGCGGCCTTCAGACCCGTCTTCTGCACGAAGTCGTCAACGTCGTCCGGCACGTGTGCGGGATTGATCTCGGGCACTCCCTCGCGGGCCAGTACCTCAAGTTCCTCAACGGTGAGTGGTGACGTGCGCAACTCGCTCGGGTCGTACGTCTCGGCGATGCTGGGCTGGTCGTCGTCACTCTCCTCGTCGTCGAGGATGTCGGCCACGTCGCCCTCGTCGATGCCGAACTCCTCGGCGTCCTCGCGGGCGTGCTGCATAATCCATTCACGCTGGCTGTCGGCGTTGCTCTCCTCAAGTACGGCGTCAAACAGTCGCTTCTCGTCTTCGCTCACCTCTGCGTTGATGCGTACCATCTGTCTGCACTCGGGTATTACCGGGTGGGGAACATAAGTGTTACTCAACTCAACCATTTTCTTTTTTCAGACAGTCTCGAAAAGCCGCCCGCAGAGTGACGAGAATCCGCTGGAGAGTGCCTGAAGACGCCGTTCACAAGACTTACTCAACTCATTTTTTCTTTTTGTTCGATGTTCGGTGAGGGGTAGGTAGAGAGACGCGGCTTGCACACGTCACCTTCCGACGCCCCTTACTCAACTCACGTTGGTTCTTTTTTGGCGCTCTCTCGTCAAGGACGGGTGGAGAGCGGGAGAGATCTCGTCGATGACGGTCGCGGCAGCCGCCGCTCCTCCATATAAACCCAACATCCACTCCCTGAAATCCCGTCGAACAACGCCCAACACAACAACAACTAACTAACATCGTAAGATTTATATTATTATTGTAATGGGAGGAGGAGGGTTGGGTGGGTGGGGTATGGCGTGTAGAAGGGCGGCTGTCGGCGTGTCGTGGCGTGGTTCTCTCGCTCCCCCTCCCCGCCCCTTCTCCAAACCCGTCGAAAAAAAGTCGTTGAGTTGAGTAAGATTTTGAGAAGCGGCGCGTCACGGCGTCTACCGCGTGTTCTCCAACGACCCCACGCGGCCTTCGTCAGAAAGCCCAAAAAAAAGAATCTGGTTGAGTTGAGTAAATCTCTCTAAGCCTCCACAGACGACGTTCGGCGGCAGCCGCCCAAGACGACAGCCGACGACCTCAACGCCGAGCGATCGTCCAGCAGCGGCCCGCACGGCGACAGGCGGCGTCCAGCCGCACGTGCGTGCGTCAGTAGGACGGCTCGCGCTCCCGACGTGGATGGATCCTGCCGCGTAGGAGCAGTTCCCGCATCCGTCCACCGTCGTCCAGCCGGGAGTCCCACCGGCGTTCAGCGGGTAGTCCGAGGCGCTCGCTAGGGACGGGGAGTGCCCTATTGCGGTCGAGATCGTCTGGTCGGATGAGTCTGACCTCCCATCGGCGCGCGATCTGGCGAGCGCGGCGGGTTAACTCCGCTGTGGTAACGAGGACAGGCCACGCCTCGACGGTGTGGGAGAGCGCGATCAGCCGCCAGAGTGCGGCCGGCGTCACCGGGTGGTCGGGGCGCCAGTCCTTGCATTGGGCGAGTACGCGCGAGCCGTGTTCCCGGTGGACGGCGAAGACGTCAACCTCGAAACCCCCATATCACGCCGCCACGCGCGGCGTCCCAGCCCCAGTCGTCGAACGCTTCGAGCGTCTGCTCCTCGAGCCACGACCCCGCGCCTTCGCCGCGTCCGGGCGTCGAGTCGCGGGGTGGCAAGTCAGTTTCCGACTGCATACAGGACGATGGTGGGGCGCTTGCCCCATGAAGGCGAGCCGCGGGGCGAAAGTGGTCTAATTCTGACATAAACCCAAGTATCAAGTAGGTGGTAGGGGGGTGTCTCACCTGTTGGGTGACTGGGGAGTTTGGGGATCCTACGAACAGCCCCCGCGAAAACCGCTACGATCAATCGTAACGACGGCCTACGAAGCAGGCCCGCCGTCAAGCCCAACGCGCGCGAGGCTGGTAAGCCTCTCCGCGAGTGGGCCTCAGCGTCCTGTCACTCAAGTGGGGAGAGGAGGTGTCCTCTCCCGTCGGGGTTCCCCTCTCCACGCGAAGAACAGGGGTTCCGGCTACTCTCGTGAAAACTGGGGTTCTGTGGTTACGCGGACAGGGTGGGGTTCCCGACTCCCGCGACACCGGGATCCTCGGCGAACATCGTGGCAACTCTGCCTCGAGGTCTCCCGTGAGAAAGCGGGTTCCCCCGACCCGCATCCGGGGTGGGGTTTCCACCCTGTTTCTGAAACACGGGTGGCCCGGTGTGGCTCGGCCTCTCGCTACGCCTCGTCAGTCCTCGTCGACCGTGGGCGTGCTGTCGGCCCAGTGCGTGTCCGAATAGTCTTCGGCCATCTCGGCGAGCACTTCGCGCGCCGTGTCGACGTCGACGCCGGCTTCCTCAGCGACCGTCTCGGCGTCCATCGTGCGGCGGTCGAGCGCGACGGTCTCAACGCGCTCTCTCATCGTCCAGCCAGAGGGCCAGTCTGTGGTGGTCTCGGTCATACGCGTCTGTTGGTGTTCCTCCCGTGTAGGTATTTCCGTATGGCTTGTTATGGGCGTTTTCGCGGCCTCTACACCGGGTTTTACGGATCCGGAGAACGATGGTGAAGGCGGGCCGAGATGGCCCACGGGTTAGGTGGAGTCATCTCCGCCGTGGTTCAGGGGGAGCCATTCCCCTCTTTCGGCGTGAGGTCAGTCGTCGCCGAGGTAGAGTTCCTCTCGGTCGAGGATGTTGCGGATGGTTGCGCGAGCGATGCCGGTGTGCCGGCTGGCCGAGCGGATGCTCTCACCGTCTTCCTCAACGAGTTCGATGGCGGCGAGAGCGCGGTCGTAGTCATCGTTCGGCACGAGATAGCCGTCCGAGTCGGTTTCGAACCCGTATGGCGGACGGCCCGTGTGCTTGCCGGCGTTCTTTGCAGCCTCGACGCCAGCCTTCGTCCGCTCCACCGTCAGCTTGTGTTCCAGTTCGGCGGCGATGCCGAGGATCTGCATCACGAGGCGGTCGTCGAACAACCCGTCGGTGTCATCGTCCTCGTTGACTTCGAGGCCGGAGTCGATGACGTGGAGTGCGGCGCCGTAGTCGTCGCAGAGCTTGCCGACCGTGCGGTTGAGGTCGCGCATATTCCGGGCGACGCGGGAGACCTCCTTGACGACGACGCGGTCGACGTCGCCGTTCTCGGCGGCGTGCATCAGTTCGTCGTAGCCGTCACGGGCGAGGTTGGCGCCGGTCGCCTTGTCGGTGTAGACCTCGATGTTGGAGGGTTCGACACCGAGTTCCTCGACACAGTAGTCCCAGCATCGCTGCTGTTGTCCGTCGAGTGACTGGTCTTCGGTCGAGACGCGTGCGTAGATTGCGGTCGTAGTTCCTGTCATACTGACCACCGTGAGGGGGTATTTGAAGCGGCGTACTTCTCGTCAGGCTGAAGAGAACCGTTCCCTTCTCACCGTCTCATAATGAGGTTGACACTCGTCTCGGATAAACGCCGGCCGAGTCCGACTGCTACCCACCAAAGCCTAAGTATGAAGTAGAGGGGCTAAGGGGCCGAGACAGTGGGGTTTTCCGATCGCCGGCCCTACGGATACACGTGGGATACGACAGCCCCACAGACAGCCGCGCAAAGGAAGTCAAGAAGCTCATCCGCGCCCACCAGCGCGTCCTCGCGCACTGGCCGGAGGAGGTCGTCAAGGAACTCGACCCGCTCGTCATCCACGACCCGATGGCGAAACCGGACGTCGTCGGCGACCTCGAACGCGAGTTCTACGAGGCGCGCCGCGAGGCGCTCGCCGACATCGAACTCGAACCGGTGTCGTGGGCGCGGCCACCCGTCCCCCACGAGGCCCGGCAGTTCGTCGACCCCCGCCCCGTCGAGTGGACGACAGTCGTCCGCAAGGCCGACTGACCCCACCTCTTTCTCCCGTTTTTCATCGGAACCGACGGGGGTGGTTGCTACTCTGCCTCGACGTGGAGAACCTCGCCAGTATCCGGATCCACGGCGATGCGTCTGCCGCAGTCGGGACACGTCCGCAGTTCCCCGTCGGGGTCGACGCCGGTGTAGGTGACACGTCCGCCACGCTCCCGCCGGTCGCACTCGGCTTCCACGACCGCCATCAGAGCATCTCCTCCTCCCACCCCCGGAGGTCGGCGAACTTCTCCTGCTTCTCCTCGGGGATCTGCCCGGTCGGCGACGCGCCGTTCGGCGTCACGCAGTGTTCTCGACCGCACTCCGGGCAGTCAAGGAAGTCGACGTCCTCGCTGGAGACGAACGACACGCGTTCGCCGCAACTGCCGCACGTGGTCTTGGCCACCGTCATTGCACGACGTCTGAGTCGAGGTTGTCGGAAAAGGGCCGGCGTGCTCACGCTGCTATCCGCGTGATCGGCAAGTCCTCGTCGTCGACGACGTGCCACACGCGTCCTTCGATCTGCTCCTCACCGACGATGCCGTGGCGGCCAGCGGCCTGATCGTAGCGCGGGTTCGCGTCGCCCTTGGTGATCCACCCCGCCTGCGGCGCGGGGCAGTTCGTCAGCTCCTCGCAGTTGGACGCGTCCCCCACCGCATCCGGGTGGCCGCGGTCGTACCAGTTCTCGCCGGCATCCACGTGGAACACCGCGCGGTGGGCGTAGTCCGTGTCGCCGGCGGAGTAGACGATCACGTCCCCTTCGGAGGTATCTCCGAATCCCGCATCGGTGAGGAGGCGGTCGCCGCCGTCGATGGTGGGCTGCATCGACCCCGTCGGGGCCGCGACCGCCATCGGAAGGACGCCGCCGAGGATCTGCATCCCCGCGAGTACGAGGGGCGCGCTCCACGCGGCGAAGTCCCACAGGCTGGCGAAGCCAACGCCGGCGGCGACGGAGAGAAGGGTTCGGTCGTTCATCGGTCTCGCGCGATTTCGAGTTGGCGGAGGTAGGCGTATTCGACGCGCTCGCGGCCCGCGTCATCGAGTTCGACGCCGGCGTGTGCGATGAGCGCGCTGCTGAACTCGACTGGCGACAGCGGCTCGCGTCCGCGGTGGCCGACGGAGACGAGCTGACCCGCGTAGCACTTGCGGAGGTAGGTCTCGTCTTCGACGTTGGAGGCGTAGTCGTGGACGGCCTCGGCGAACTCCGACGGAGAGAGCGGAGTCTCCGTCATCGGCCATCACCGGCGTCGTCGCCGATCTCGTAGAGACCGCGAGTGACCTTGGTGACGCGCCCGTTCGCCCGGAGGCGGTTAAGGACGCGATTGAGTCGTTGCTTGGAGAGATCTGTGCGCTCGCGCAGATGGAGAGGGTTTGCGCGACCTTCTTCGAGAACGTCGAGAACCTTCTCAGAAGCGGTCTTGTCGTCGTTCTGTGCTTCCATTTCCGCGTTTGTTATTCAGCTCCTGACACTCTTAGGGGCTGGGGTAGCGTAGGTGGTACGGCGTCATCACTCACTTCATACCTGTGTTTAAGCTGTTTACGGAGTAACCCCTACGCTCGAGGGGTTTATACATATCACCCACTGAACACGAGATGGATGCGTCACACCGACGACCCATCCGGTTCCGCGTCCCCCGTGGACGTGGACAGTATCGTCCCCGAACGAGCTCTCCAGCAGACTGCCGACCACTACGGTTACTCGGTCGACGCCCTCCGCGCCGCTGTCCGCGAGAATCTCGAGCGCAACCGGCAGATGGCCGACCGCATCTGCGACCGGCGGCCCATCGTCTACCGCGCCGACGACTACCTCGTTGTCCGCGCCAGCGACGGCGTGGCCGAGGAGACTCGGCTCCCCGTCCTCGGCGTCTACGAGCAGATGGATGGTAGCGACACCGACTACGCCGCTGGCTACCCGCTCGTCGTGCCCACCAGCGACGACGAGACCGACGACTACGCGGGCTTCGAGAATGCCGCCGAGAAGGCGGGTGATGTTCGTGACTGACGACGACGTCGGCCCCGACCTTCCGCCCATCGCCGACGCGCTCCGCGAGATCGAGGAGCGCGCCGGGATGCACGACGACGACCGTCCGGAGCATCTCGACGTAGACGCCACCGGGCAGACGTACGAGGAGTACGTCTCCGAGTCCGAGTACCCGGATGGAGAGACCGTTGATGGTGGCGGTCTCGGCGCGAAGATCGTCCCCGCCGACGACTAGCTCCACCAACCCACCCACCCCCAATGGTCGAAACCGGGCATCGTGCCCGGTCGCGGCGCGGAGTGGCCCCCGCCCGCCTGATGATGACCCCGGCCCACTGACGACTCGGATCCGGCCGACACCCTCCCCGACAATGAGTACGCAACACCCCACCACCGTTCCGCACTGGACGCACAACCACGAGGCCCGCCGCATCCGAGACGACGACGTGGAAGTCGCCGAGCTGATCACCGGCCAGCGCATCGAGTCCTACGCCGACGGTCGGACGCACGATGTCGTGCTGAAGGACGAACACGACAGTTGGGACGCGATGGAGATCGGCGTCCGAGCCGAACTCTCTGTCGCCGACGCGCTTGACCTTGAGCCGCTGGAAGTCCTCGACCTCCACGTCTCCGAGAAGGGCGACGATGGGAGCGATCTCGTGTTGCCGAACGGCTACGGCCACCGACTCGACATCAAGTCTCACGAGGCGATGCCGACCGGCACACCGCCGAAGCTCCTCGTCAAGACGGACGTGGTTCACTCCGACGACCCCGCCGATGCCTACGTCCTCACGCAGGTCTGGGGCGACGACCACGCCGTGATCCACGGCTGGACGACGCGCCGCGACCTCCTCAACGACGGGCGCGTCGAAGGGCCGCCGCACGGCTGGCGGAACTGGAACCGCGTGCTGGACGCCGAGGATCTCCGCCCCGTCGAAGAACTGCGAGAGTGGGTGGATGGTGGCGCGTTGTAGACCCCTCGACCGCGAGACACTTTTGACACCTCACCGACAACAGACGCGTGCCGCCATCGAAGCAGTGTGGCGGTCGTTGTCGGCATCGCCTCACAAGTCAGTCGCTGTCGCGCAGCGTGTGTCTAACCGCCCCGGGTTCCACTCCGGGCCCTCTTGCTTTCGCTCTTCGCCGGTGTTGCTCGCTCCGTGAGAAAGAGGAACTAGTCAGTCTGCCGTCTCCACGTCCTCGTCGTCAGCAGCATCTAGATCCGTCGTCTCCTCGAGAACCTTCTTGCTCTCCTCTGCGCCCTTCTTGAATTCGCCGATGGACTTGCCCGCCGACCGGGCGAGCTTCGGGATCTTGTTCGCGCCGAACAGCAGCACGGCAATCAGCAGTACGACCAGCAGCTCGACGCCGCCGGGAATGCCCAGTTGTGCAATTGCTGTCATACACGTGACAATCTGCGGCGAAGACGGTTAAGCCGCGGGCGCGACCGGGTACACCCCCTCCCCCTCCCACCGGGGACAAGGCGCCCGCGCATCGCACGCGAACGCGTGTCCGGCCTACTCCTCGTCGTCGGCGTCGTCGGGGTCGTGGTAGGGGCAGTACCCCGTGTCGGCGATCACCGGGTACTGCTCGCTGGTGGCCTTGCAGTCCTCGTGGCCGCACACGAGCGTTTCCTCGTCGTCTCCATCACCGTCGCCCCCTACGTCACCGTCGAACACGAAGTCGCCCTCGTCGGTCTTGTCGTCGTACTCGATGGACTTCTCCGGGATGCCCGAGAACCGCATCAGCACGTTCTTGATCTGCATCCAGCCGCTCTGGTCTTCCTCCAGCCCCGCGCCGATGGTCGCCTTCTTCTTGCTCTCCTTCTGGGCGAACATCACCATCCGGCGCACGTCCTTCGGGATGTCCTTGCCCGTGTGCCCCACCAGAATCAGGTGGCAGTTGTGCTTCCGCAGGAGCTTGATGAGTTGGCTCAGAGCCTTCCCCGAGTCCATATCGTCGAACTGGAGCGTCTGGGCCGCTTCGTCCCAGAAGAACACCTTCGGGCCGCTCGTGGCCTCCAGCCACTCCTCTAGCTCCGCCCACGAGTTCACGTCGGGGTAGGGATCCGTCGTGTTGTTCGACGCCGGCGTCAACTTGCCCCCATAGACCATCTCGGCGCCCTCGATGAGGGTGTAGCCGAAGTCCGACTTGCCGACGCCCGTGGGGCCGACCGGAGGTGGGGGCGCGTAGACGACGAGGTTGAGCATATGGTCGCGATCGTCCGGCTTGAACAGCTCCCGAACCTTGTCTGTGAACGAGAACGAGGAGGCGTCGATACGCGAGTCAGACAGCCCCGCCGCGTGCGCCATCGCCGAGAGGTGGTCTTTCTCAACGCTCTCCCGGACGCGGTGGCTGGTGGCGCGTTCGAGGATCCGCTCGTAGATGTCGGCCTCCTGTCCCTCCGGGTGATGCTGCTTGATGGACAGCAGGATGTCTAGTTCGTCCTCGCCGATCAGACCGGCGTGCTCCAGCGCGGGAAGGTCGACCTCGCCGCGCTTGAGGAGTTCGCGGAGTTCCGCGGCGGTGTAGGTGTCGTTGCTCATTGCGCATCACCGGCATCGTCGCCGATCTCGAGGTCGTCGTCACCATCCACGTCAGCGAGTTCGTCGGCCTCGGGCAGCTCGCCGTCGCGGAGATCCTCGGCCGTCACGGGTTCGGGTGTCTCGATGGACTCAACGAGTTCCTCAACGTCCGCCGTCACCTCGGAGCGCACGATGTCGGGTTCGGTCGTGGACGCGTCCATCGTCTCGTCGGAGAGGTACCGCCAGTAGGCGCTCTCGACGGCTTGGACGATGGAGGGGAGCTTGCTGTAGAGCCCCTGACCGACGCGCGCCCAGTGACGGAGCTGGCCACGGTTCGCGCGGATGGCCTCCTTCTCTGTCATCACCTCCACGTCGTTCATCTCGCCCATCCAGACGCCCCAGACGCGGAGTTGTTCCTCGTCGGCGTCCCAGTCCAGCTTGCGCACGAAGTAGTCAGCAGCCCCGCTCTCGGCGACGTACGGCTGGCCGTCGACGAACTCCGCCGCGTCCCATACCTCGGGCGGGATATGTACGGGGTCGCCGTGGATCATCCCGTCGCGGTAGGCGTCCACCTCCATCACGTCGACTGACGAGGGGCCGTCCGACAGCCACTCGGCGATCTTGCCGCCGACGAGGTATCCGCCGGGGCCGACGACGATCCCCGCGACGAGGACGTCCATCGCCCACCGCGGCACTTCGATCTGACCGGAGAGGATGGCCGCCGCTCCCGCGCCCGCAACGAGCGCGAGGAGCGTGCTGGTGGACGGGAGGCTGTCGTTCAGCTCACCGAGATTCATCTGTTATCACCGCCTCGGAAGGCGTTCTCGGGTTCGTCGAGGTCGTCGCGGAGCTTCTGGCGGTAGCCGGCGACGATCGCGCCGGCGAGCGCGATGGCCGCCCCGACGAGCAGAGCCTGATTCGCCGAGAGGTACGCGACGAGCGAGCGGTCGATCGTGTTCTCGCCGGAGAGAACGACCGTGGCGCCGTCCACGGTGAAGAACGCGTCACCGTTGGCCATCTCGACCCGAATCGTCGTCTCGCCACGAGGGATGCGCTCCGTCGTCGTGATGACCTCCCGGGCCTCGTTCTGGTCGAGTTCACCCGTGCCCTGCGTCGGGTACGTCACCGACACAGGCTGGGTCGTGCGGATCGTCACGAGCGCGTAGCCGTCGCGAAACTGGATGTCGTGGACGGCCGCGAAGTCCGACTGTTCCAGCGCCACCTCGGGATCCTCGCTCGTCGTCAGCGGCTCCCCCTCGGTCTCGTTCGACTCCCCGTCGCCGGCGTCATCCTCACCCGCATCCGGGGTAGTGGATTCGTTGCCGCCGGCGTCGGTCTCGGTGTCGTGTTCGTCGGCGACAGCCACCGGCGCGACGAGCGGGGACAGCACGAGAACGGCGGCCAGCACGACCGCCAGCACGCCCCGGGTCATACGCCGATCACCCCGCGGAGCCAGTCCGCGAGCATCTGTTCGACGGTGGAGAGCAGTTCCTGAGCGGTCACTACAACGAAGTCGATGACGGCGCCAGCGGCCCCGACGCCCATCATCTCAAGCCCCAACACAAACAGGGATAGCAGCAGAAGCGGCTTCAGAGCCGGTTGGATGAGCCTGTACAGCAGGTACAGCATCTACGTATGTAAGAAAGTTGTCAGAAGGGAAAGGCGGAACGGGAGGCCGGGTCAGATGTCGAACCCGTCCTCGTCACCGAGCACGTAGTACACGATGAGGGTGACGATGCCGCCACCGAGCAGCCAGCCCGGCACAGGCATCCCGCTACCGCCGCCGGAACCGCCGCCACCGCCGCCGGTCTTCTCGTCGATCTCCTGCTGGTTCTCCTTCTGACGGTTGATCGTCTGGATGATGTCCGTGTTGTCCACGGTGTAGCGACCGGAGTTCTGGAGCGTCAGGCCGCCCATCGAGTTGCCGTCGGCGTCTGTCAGGCTCTGGATGGTGAACTCGTCACCGCTCTCGACGGTGACGAGACTGGCGCCGCTCTCGGCACGCTCGACGACGTAGGCGGACTGGCCAGAGGGCACGGTGTAGGTCGTGCCGGTCTTCGCGTCGAACTCGGCGAGGGTGATGTCGACGCTCCCGGAGCCGCTGGCCGAACTCGTCTGGGCGGTCACGGAGAGAGTCACCGTGTCGCCCCACGTGTAGCCGGCGTCGCTCACGAACGTCTCGAGGTCTCCCTCGGCGACTTCGACGCTACTGCCGGTCACGTCGGCGAGCGTGTACGTGGATCCGCCGTAGTTCGCCTCGACCGTCACCGAGGTGATGGAGGCGGACGCGTGCGAGACGTCGACGCTCGTTCCCTGTGGCACGGCCACGGTGTCGCCACCGCTCACGTCGAAGTTGAACGTGAAGTCGCCGTCGGAGACGGAACTAGACGACGTGGAGTGCTCGGGACTCCAGCCGTCGAGGAACAGGCTGGTGTCCTTGTACGTGATCGTCTCCTCGTCCGACGTACCCGGCGCGAACGTCACCTGCACGTCCATTCCAGCATCGAGGTCGGACTCGTAGCCGGCAGAGAGCGCGATGGCCTGAGCGTAACCGAACGTGCCGGTCTCGCGCCAGTCACCCGCGACGTTCTCCGTGTAGACCACCGGGTCGGTGATCATATCGGTCGCGATCTTGTCCGGGTCGATGTTGGTGGAGTAGGCGTCCGTGACGATCTGTTCGGCGTCCGAAGCAGCGGTGATGATCCGGTTGTGAACCCTCATACTGATGTGTTCGGACGCGGCCGTGGCAGTGTTCTCTGGACTGAGGCCCAACTCATTCGAGTACCAACTGGACGTCAGATAGGCGAACGCAGGGTTGTTGGAATCGAGTTGGGTCACGCCGACCTGCGCTGAGCCGCTGTCGACGTCCAGCAGCGTACCACTCCAACTGAATGGAACCACGTTTGAACTAGAGGTGGCCGCATCAACGCGGGAGACAATCCTGTCTTGCAGTTCGGACTCGGACTCCACGATGTAGCTCCACGGCTGCTTGCTGTTATTGTCCGACAGTTGTGAGTTACCGTCACTAACCGCGTACGGATGGACGAGGTAGTACGTGTCAGTGTTCGAGGCGCTTGCGATCGCCATCCCCCACGTCGCCACCTGTTCACCGTTGAAGAGTTCGACGTGGAACGGAATCAGCCCAAGCGACGGCGCAGTGAGGACGTCGCCCACGGAGAGGCTGCTGTGTGCCCGGACAGTTTCCGAGAACTGGTGATGGCGCAGGACGACCGCCTCGTACGCCTTGATGATATTTCGCTGCAGGTTCGCCGCGGCATCGTACACCGCATTGCGAGCGGCCTGCACGGCCTCGGATTCGGTAGCTCCGTTCTTCAGCTTCTTCGCCACCTCGTACTTTGCATCGGCAATCCACCGATGCTGTGCCCCGTCGAGGTGGTTGTCGATCACGCCCAGCATATCCCGCGTGGACTGCTGGACGGTCTTGCCGTGGTAGTACGTGTCCGACTGGAGTTGGCTGTCGCTGTTGTCGAACACGTCGAAGAGGGCGTCGGCGACCTTCTCGCCGACATCGTACTCCTCGACGGCCTTGAGGCCGAAGGCGCCTGCTGGCCCGGCCAGCGTGGCTGCCACCCCGTACGTCGTCGGGTTGTCGAGGAAGCTGCCCTCGGTGTCCGTACTGGTATCTGAACCGTCGGCGAGGGGATCCGATCCACCGTGGTCGGCGTAGGCCGTGCCCGCGCCACCGACGGTCGCGGCTGCACCCGCGCCGAGGCCCTTCAGCACGTCGCGGCGGCTGACCCCTGCATCGGGGCCGACTGTCTCGTAAAGTTCCTGTTCCGCATCGGAGTCATCACCGGTGGCGTCGTTCTCGTCGTCGTTCTCGTAGTCGTGTTCAGCACTCATTGTTCTGAAAGATGGGTGAGATGGTCGTCAGTAGTGAGCGACGAGCGCGTACGCCCCGATCAGGACGAGTGCGACGAAGGTCGCCACGTAGGTGTTGCCGGTCACGAAGTCCGAGACTGCGGGGACGAACTCGTGGACGGCCATCAGCACGGGAGCGCCGAGGACGAGGAGTCGCTCGGGATCCGTGTCGTTGCCGCGCGTCTCGAAGTCGTCGAGGGAGCGGGAGTTGGTGATCCACGCGATCCCGAACGCGACGATGTAGAGCACGGCGGCGAGGCTGACGCCCACGTCCGTGCTGACCGCGCTCGCAAGGTCGTTTCCGTAAAGACTGACACTACCGATACCAGTCGCCACAACAGCGCCGACGGCGGCGAGGGGGAACCCCGCCGCGTCGTTGATCGACACACTTTCTGGCAGGTCGAGTACCGACATCTGCATCCGCGGCTAACCTGTCAACTGGTAAAAACATCACGCGCCAGAGGGGTTCGGTCAGCAGCATCCCACGCCGGCATTCAAGACCGAACCTCTCCCCAGAAGGAAGTGTGTCCCGCCGGGACACGGGACGCGCCAGAGCCACCCTCGGATGCGGTGGTCGCGCATCGTGTTCGCCGCCGAGGAGGGGAGGTAGGACGGTCGCGCGGAGGGTGAGACGATGATGCCTCTGCGCGCGTCGGATTCTAAAAACCGTCAGAAGGGACGGATGTGGTTGTCACTTGGAGTCGAATCACCGCCGCAAGAACCCCTGAGAACTGCCGGAACCCAGAGCTATCTTGCGGTTAGGTTCGAACCCAGAATGGTTGCGGGTTGAAGTGGGCCGGCGCGAATTCGAATCGCGGTTACGGCCACCCGAAGGCCGAAGGATACCAAGCTACCCCACCGGCCCGCACTCGACAGAAGGCTGTTCGTTCTTTTAACCTTTCCGAAAACGGGGGCGTTCGAGGAAACTCGGTTGGGCGATGAGTGGGAGTCACTGATAAACGACCAGCGATCAACCGGTGACGAACACCGCCAAATCCTCAGCCTCGTCGCTGGCAGCTTATAAGTCGTCAGTGACTCTAGCGAGGGAGCAGGTCTCTCTGGCAGTCGGGCGTAGACGACCTCACGGGCTCTCGCCGCCGGCGACAGCGAGACGCGACGCGTCTCTGGCAGCCGGTGCTACGCGCCGGCAACGCCACCGCACCGCGAAGCTACTTATAAATCGTTCTCGTTGTCGTCCGACTCGGACGCCTCGAAGTACCGATCGCGATGCGCCCGACAGCCGGGGTTGAACGCGGCGCCGCACCGGGGACAGGCGTCGTCGGGCGTCGCCCGGCTGTCACCCGTCGACGCCCGGCTGCCGGAGGGGCTCTGTCCCTCGCTGCCAGCGGCGCGGAGCGCCTCCCCGTCTCCGTCGAGGTACTCGCGGGCGGTGAGCGTCGCGCCGCAGACCCCGCACAGCACCGCCGGCTCGTCGAACCGGTCGCGGGGCCAGGGTTCGGCCTCGTGCTCGGTCGCGGCGTCGTGGCACGCGTCGCACGGGAAGTACGTCTCACAGCAGCCGAACCGGAGCGCGACCACGTCGACGGCGCTGTCCCAGTGGGCGCAGCGCGTCTCGGAGTCGACGCCGACGCCGCGGAGCGGGACCGCGAACCGGTCGTCGGTCGCTGGCGCGGTCGTCGTGCGCCGGTCGTCAGTAGGCGGCGTAGCCATCGGTGTCGAGCCAGTTGTGGACGACCGAGACGGTGTGGTCGGCGTGGAGCAGTTCGGGACCGACCCGCACGCGCCGGTCGGCGCGGTCGCCGAGCAGGTCGCGCTCGGCGTCGGTGAAGTCGTTGTGGTCGGAGAGTACGAACACGGGGTCGGTCGGCGGCGCGGCCTCCACGAGGGGGTCACCCTCCTCGTGGAGTTGGACGAGCGTCGGGTCGGTGGCCGCACCCGCGCCGTCGAGCAGCCGGTCGAGGGTCGCCTCCAGCCCCATCCGCCGGAGTTCGACGCCGGGCGAGACGTCGGCGGGCATGTGCCCGATGGCGTCGTCTTGCGCGTCGAGCGCGTCCCGGATCCGCGCGGCGACGTTGCGCTCGTCGGGGTGGAGATGCCGGAGGCTGTCCGCGTCGAACGTGACCGTGAACTCGTCCGCGAGGATAAGGTGGACCCGAACGCCCTCGCGGATCCCGTGCGAGAGGAAGACGCCGGCGGAGACGCACCGACAGAGGAGGTCGAGCCGGCCCGCACCGGGGATGTCCGATAACGAGACCGCGTCCGGATCGGTCGGCACGTCGTGGCCGATGACGACGAACTGGCGCATACGCGGGGGTCGCCCCCGACACTCATAAGCGACCCGACCGGAGGGGGCCCATGAGCGTCACCGGGATCTGTCAGGTCTGCGAGTCGGCGCCGGCGCGGCACGCGTGTCCGCGGTGCGGTCGCGCCGTCTGTGACGACCACTGGCGCGACGTCGTCGAGGCCTGCACGGCGTGCGCGCAGGGCCGCCAGCAGTGAACCGGCTCCGCGTCCGACTCCGACAGCGTCGACGCCCTACCGATGCCGATTCAGCCGCTTTTTTAAGCGCTTCGCGGCGTCGCCCGCGGCGCCGAAGTAGGTCGCCTCGTCGCCCGGTCGGCTCGACTCCTCGCCGGCGAAGATGATCCCGCGCGAGGAGTTGACGAGCCCCACGTCGACGTCGCTTCCCGCCCGGTCGGCGAGTCCGTGCTCGACCGCGGCCTCCGCGTCGCCGCCCTGCGCGCCGACACCAGGGACGAGGAAGGGGATATCGGGGACGATCTCGCGGACCTCGGCCAGCTCCTCAGGCGCAGTCGCGCCGACCACGAGTCCGACGTTGTCGTTCCCGTTCCACACGTCTGCGAGCGCGGCGACGCGCTCGTAGAGGGGCTCGCCGGAGGCGAGTTCGAGGTCCTGCAGGTCGCTCCCGCCCGGGTTCGAGGTGCGACAGAGGACGAACACGCCCTTCTCCTCGCGGTCGAGGAACGGCTGGAGCGAGTCGCGGCCGAGGTACGGGTTCACGGTGATCGCGTCCGCGCGGTCGAGCGCCTCGGCGTAGCGTCGGGTCGTGTTGCCGATGTCGGCGCGCTTGGCGTCTAAGAGGACCGGTACGTCCTTCCCGTGGGCGTAGGCGATCGTCTCCTCCAGCGCGCGCCAGCCGTCGGCGTCCTCGTAGAAGGCCGCGTTCGGCTTGTAGCAGGCGGCGTGCTCGTGGGTCGCGTCGATGATCCGGCGGTTGAACGCCCACCGCGGCAGGTCGGCGTCGGCGACGGCGTCGGGCAGGCGGCTCGGGTCCGGGTCGAGGCCGACCGAGACGACGCTGTCGGTCGACTCGATCCGGTCCGCGAGCGTCTCGAAGAAGCTCATGGGCGGTCGTGGGGACGGGGGCGCGCTAAACGTTGCGTTCCAGCCGAGAAGCGCCCGAGGCGATCTCCTGGGACGTGTCGCACCGGAGCCCAGTCGCGGTCAGCGTCCTCGGAGCCGTCGTTTCAGCCGCCGCACGCCGCGACGTGCCCGTCGCCCGAGCGAGAGCGCCGCGAACGCGCCGCGGACGAACCAGTCGGTCGGGATCCGGTCCGGGAACCCGAGCGGGCCGACGCGCGAGACGCCGATCGTCCGCGACTCGACGTACCGCCGGATCCCCTCGGGGCCGTGGCGCCGCCCCAGCCCGGAGTCGCCGAAGCCGCCCATCGGCGCGTCCGTGGCCCCCCACGTCGCGAGGAACGCGTCGTTGACGTTGACGGTGCCACAGTCGATCTCGCGGGCGATCTCGACGCCTCGGTCTCGGTCTCCCGTCCACACGCTCGCGTTGAGCCCGTACGGCGAGTCGTTGGCGGCCGCGACGGCGGCGTCGGCGTCGGGGACGGACGCCACCGAGACCACCGGCCCGAACGTCTCCTCGCACGCGACGGTCGCGTCGGGATCGACGTCGCTCAAGACCGTCGGCTCGTAACAGTAGGGCGCCACGTCGGGGCGAGCGCGACCGCCCGTCAGCACGGTCGCGCCGCGGTCCCGAGCGTCCTCAACGTGGCTCCGGACGCGGTCGAGTTGGGCGCCGTCGACGAGCGAGCCGACCTCGGCGTCGTAGTCGTAGCCGGTCCCCACGGTGAGCCGCTCCGTCTCGCGGACGAACGCGTCGAGGAACGCGTCGTGGACCGACTCCTCGACGTAGATCCGCTCGGCAGACAGGCAGAGCTGCCCCGCGTTCGAGAAGCAGGCCTGCACCGCGCCGCGGGCCGCCTCGTCGACGTCGGCGTCGTCGAGCACTACGAGCGGGTTGTTGCCGCCGAGCTCCAGCGAGCAGTCGATGAGGTTCCGCCCCGCGCGCTCGGCCACGGTCCGGCCGGTCTCGGTGCTCCCGGTGAACGCGACGTAGTCGACCGCGTCGATCAGCGCGGGACCGACCGTCGGCCCCTCGCCCGTGACGACCTGAAACAGGCCGTCGGGGAGGCCGGCGACCTCCAGCAGCTCCCCGAGCGCGAGCGCGCCGTACGGCGTCTTCTCGTCCGGTTTGAGGACGACTGCGTTGCCCGCGGCCAGCGCGGGGAGCGCGTCCGCCATCGACAGCGTCAGCGGGTAGTTCCACGGCGAGATCACGCCGACGACGCCGACCGGCTCGTAGGTGACGGTGGCGGTCGTGAGCCCGGGAGCGACCCCGCTCCGCCGCTCGTCGGCGAGGACGTCGGGCGCCATCTCGGCGAGGTAGCCGCAGCCCGTCGGCACGTCGAACAGCTCCTCGACCGCGGTCCGGCGCGACTTCCCGGTCTCGGCCTGGAGGAGGTCGAGCAGTTCCGCGCGGCGGTCGAGCACGAGGTCGCCGAACCGGTCGATGACCGCCGCGCGCTCGGCCGCGGGCGTCGCCGACCACGCCGCCTGCGCCTCCCGGGCGCGCTCGACGGCGTCGTCGACGTCTGCCGCGTCGTAGGCGGGCACCGACCCGATCCGCTCGGCGGTCGCCGGGGCGAACACGTCGATCGCGCCGCCACCGGTGGCTGGGTCTCCGGCGGCGCCCGCGGGACCCGAGCGCGCCACGCGGCGGGCGAGGTCGTCGAGTCGCCGCGCCGCGAGGGTCGGCGCGTCGTCGATCGCAGTGGGGGGATCAGTCGAGGACATCGAATACCGAACACACGGGCGGGCGGGGGAAAGCCGTGCTGGTGGATCCGGCGGAAAGACGGCCCCACCGCCGAGAGTCACTCCGTCGAACCCCCGGCGTCTCCGCCGCGATCCGGCGGGACGATCTCCGTTCGACGAGGGACTGACGGACCGGATACAGGACGTACGCGACGGTGACGGCGAAGACGACGGTCCGGAGCACCTCCGCCAACACCACCGCCGCGAGCACGGCCAACGCGACGAGCAGCGTGCCCAGCAGTCGCCGCCGATTGAGAACCATGCCAGTCCCTCACATCCCCCGACGAAAGCCGTTGCGATGGTGGCGTTCCGGCGGTCGAGGCGTCGGCGACGATGCTCGCTTTCGAGCCCCGATTCCCCCGATTCGTCGCGAGGGACCGCAGCACATAACCTCGCGCCACACTCACATTCGGTATGCGCATCGATCCGTTCGGCCTCGAACGCTGGTTCGCGGAGTACGAGCACGAGGCCGACATCATGTTGGTCGAGAGCGGGAGCGTCATCGGGGGCGGGCCCGCGAGCGGGGGCGCGACCGGAATCGACGCCGAGGGAGGTGCCTAACGATGGGCTTCTTCAGCGAGATCAAAGACGACGTGGTCGGCTTCGTCCGCGACCCGACCGACGAGCAGAAGGCGCTGCTCGTCGCGTTCGTCGCGATGGTGATCACCGACCGGACCCTCTTTTGGATAGACACGCTCGTTCCGTTCGTCGTCAGGACGACAGTGTCAGTCGGCGTCGGCTTCGCCGGGCTCTTCGTCGCCAGCTACCTCCTCACCGGGCAGTTCGTCCCGCCGGACGGCGACGCGGACGACGGTGACGAGCCCGAGGAGTACGTCGACGAGATGGACCCCTAGAGTCGTCGACGACTCCCTTCTCGGCTGCTCGCTCCGATTCAGACGCCGGCCCCGGCGGTCGCCGCGGCCGTGGCGCCCACCGCCTCGTCGGCCCCGTAGGTGACCGGTTCGCCCCAGTCGACGGGCGGTGTTCCGGGGTCGCCGTCGTCGCCGTCGGCGACGTCGCTCCGGAGGTCGCGGTGGTCGTAGTCGGGGTCGGCGAGCCGGTCCGCGAGTTCCGGGGTCACGGCGACGCGCCGGACCGTCCGTCCGATGCCGCCGACCGTCGCGTCGTCCAGCCCGAACTCCACGTCGTACCCGCGGACGTGCGCGTCGGCGAACGCGTCGTGCAGGGCGTCGACCGCGGCGGCGACGTGGCGGGACACGGCGTCTCGCCCGGGATCCTCGGTCGCGAGCGGCACCCGAACGACCGGCACCACGACGGGGTCGCCGTCGTCGTGTTCGGCGACCTCGTGAACGCCGGTCACCTCGGGCGTGTCGCGTAGCGGGGCGCCGGTCGGCGCGGGCAAGCCGTCCGCGAGCGCCGCTTCCACCTCGGCGGCGCGGTCGTCGCCGCCGTCGTAGTAGTACGCGAGGGCTGTCCCGCCGAGCGCGATCAGTCCGCCGCCGACGGCGGCGATGGGGAGGGCTGCCATACCCGGCGTTGATTCGCGAGCGCTATTCAACGTTCCGTCGACGTACCCGGGTTCCGTCGACGTACTCGGGCAGGGAACTCGGCTAGTCGACTCGGCCAGTGCGTTCGGTCGCTCTGGGGTGTTGCGGAGCGGTCGATCCCCCGCGACGGCGTTCCAAACCGTTTATACCCGCGCCACCGGAAGTAGCTGGCATGCCGCGAGAGCAGAAGCAGGTTCGCGAACTACAGGAGGGCAGCTACGTCATGATGGACAGCTCGCCTTGCAAGATCAACCACTACAGCACAGCGAAACCCGGCAAACACGGGAGCGCAAAGGCGCGCGTCGAGGGCAAGGGCGTCTTCGACGACAAGAAGCGCTCGCTCTCGCAGCCGGTCGACGCCAAGGTCTGGGTCCCGATCATCCAGCGGAAGCAGGGCCAGGTCGTCTCCGTCTCCGGAAACGACGCCCAGATCATGGACCTGGACACCTACGAGACGTTCACCATGCGCATCCCCGAGGACGAGGAGTTCGCCTCGGACGACAACATCGAGTACCTGGAGTACGAGGGACAGCGCAAGGTCGTCGGGTAATCGAGGCCGATGTTCCCGGGAGCGACGACGGACCGCGAGGCTGCTTCGTACGTGGTCGTCGGCGCCCCCTTAGACGCCACGACCACCTTTCAGCCGGGCACCCGGTTCGGACCGGACCGGATCCGGCGTTTCGCCGAGACCTACGACGACTACGACCGCAGAACGGACAGCCGCTTCTCCGCGCTCGGCGTCTGTGACGCCGGCGACGTGCGCCCCTGGGACGACGTGGCCGAGTACCTCGACCACCTCGCCGCCGAACTGCGGAGCGTCACGTACGACGACGCCGTCCCGCTGACCCTCGGCGGCGAACACACCGTTACCTATGCCGGCGTCGAGGCGGTCGACCCGGACGCCCTCGTCGTCTGCGACGCCCACCTCGACTTACGCGACGCCTACGACGGGAACCCGCTGAGCCACGCCTGCGTCACCCGACGCGCCCTCGACGACCTCGGCGTCGACCGGGCCGTGATCGTCGGCGCGCGCACCGGCTCCGAGGCCGAGTGGGACCGCGCCGCCGACGCCGACGTGACGGTCGTCCCACCCGAGGACGCCCGGGCGTGGATCGACGGTATCGACGCGGACACCTTTAAAAGCGAACGCGTTTACTGCTCGGTCGACATCGACGGGCTCGATCCCGGATTCGCGCCGGGAACCGGGACGAAAGAGCCGTTCGGACTCGATCCACGGGAGGTCCGTGACCTCGTCCGCGCGGTCGCGCCCGCCGCGGACGGGTTCGACGTGGTCGAAGTGAACGACCGCGACGACGGGCAGGCGGCGGCGCTGGCCGGCAAGCTCCTCCGGGAGTTCGCGCGGTCGCACGCGGCGGCGCGAACCGATTGACCCCTTTTACCTAGGACAACTCCGAGAGCCGTTTCCGGGCCGCGGTCACCGCCTCGACGGCGTCGATCCACTCCCGGGGGTCCGTACACCAGATACGGTCGCCCTCGACGCTGACACAGAACACGGACTCGCTGGAGGGCGCGAGGGTGACCCGGTCGACGTCGGGGCGGTCGCCGAGGTAGGAGTCGATCAGGCGTCGCGCCGTCTCCGCCTCCGACCGGAGGCGGCTGCCGGAGGCGTACTCGATGGCTATCTCTGCCATGCGCTCGCGTAGGTTCTGCACGATTAATAACTACTGTTCCCTGGCAGCGCTTGCGAGGATTCGGGACGGAGGGCGATCGGGATCCGTTCTCACCGCCCGTCGTACACGACCGCGCCGTCGACGACCGTCATCGCGACGTCGATCTCCCGGACCGCGTCCGACTCCTCCCACGGCGACGCGTCGAGGACGGCGAAATCGGCGCGCTTGCCGGGTTCGACCGTGCCGAGTCGGTCCTCGTCGAAGCCCGCGTACGCCGCGCCTCGGGTGTACGCGCGCAGGGCCTCGGTCACCGTGAGCCGCTGCGCCTCGGCGGGCGCGTTGACGGCGTGATGAACGCCGAGCAGGGGGTCCATCGGCATCCCGTCGGAGCCGAACGCGAGGCGAACGCCCGCGTCGAGCATGTCGCGGTAGCGGTTCGACGCGGCGGTGCGTTCCGATCCGAGACGCGCCTCGTAGAGCCCGTCGTCGCCCGCCCACTTGAGGAAGTTCGGCTGGACGCTGGCGACGACGCCCATCTCCGCGAGCCGCTCGATCGCGGCGTCGTCGGCGAGTTCGACGTGTTCGATCCGGTGGCGCGCCTCGCCGGGATCGGTCTCGGAGGCCTCCCCGTAGGCGTCGAGGACGGCGTCGACCGCCTCGTCGCCGACGGCGTGAGCGGTGAACTGGTAGCCGGCGTCGGTCGCGGCCGCAACGGTCTCCGCCAGTTCGTCGGGACCGACGACCCACTGGCCGGTCTCCTCGGGGGCGTCGGCGTACGGCTCGGAGAGCCGCGCGGTCCGCCCGCCGAGGCTCCCGTCGGTGTACGACTTGATCGCCCCCGCCTCGACCATGTCGCTGCCGGCGTTCGTGGACAGGCCGACTTCGCGGAGCGCGTCGAGGTGGTCGCTCCAGTAGTTGATCCGGACGCGCGCGGTTAGTTCGCCGTCGGCGTCGAGGTCGCGGTAGACGCGCGGGGCGTGCGAGTGTCGCACCATGTCGTGGAGGCCCGTGATCCCCTTCGCGGCGCAGTCGTCGAGCGCCGCGGTGACGAGGTCGCGAGTCGCCGCCGGTCCCGGCTCGACTGCCTCGTAGATCGGATCGATCGCGCTCTCGAAGAGGACACCGGTCGGCTCGCCGGCGTCGTCGGTCGGCACCGTCTCGTCGGGAACGTCCGCCAACTCGTCCGCGAACCGGTCGAGGACGACCCCGTTGACCGCGGCGACGTGCATGTCCTCGCGGAACGCGGCCACGGGGCGCGCCGTCGAGACGCGGTCGAGGTCCGCGCGCGTCAGATAGCGGTCCTCGTCCCACGTCGACTCGTCGTAGCCGTAACCGAGCACCCAGTCGGTCGGGGAGTCCGATTCCCGATTTACGGTCTCCGTCGCCCGCTCCGCCAGCAGATCGACCGCCTCGTCGGGCGAGTCGGCGGCGGAGCAGTCGGCGTGGACGAGGTAGCGTCCGACCGTCGTCAGGTGGGTGTGCGCGTCGATGAACCCCGGAAGGAGCACGCGTCCGTCGAGGTCGATCACCTCGGTGTCGACGCCCCCGAGGAACCGCACCTCGTGGCTCCGGCCGAGGCGGACGACGTCGCCGTCCCGCACGGCGACGGCCTCGTGGGTCTCGTCGGGGCTCGTGAGCGTGTGTATCTCCCCGTTTACGAACAGGCGATCCGCGGCGTCGGTCATGGGCGGTTCCGGGAGTGGCAGCGTGTTAACCGTTCGGGAAACGACGACCGATTTATTGGATGGCGGAGCGAATCTCTGCGTATGTACGACCGGATACTCCTCCCAACTGACGGTAGCAAGGGCGTCGACCGCGCGATCGAGCACGCTATCGACGCCGCCGAGCGCTACGGCGCGACCCTCCACGTGCTGTACGTCGTCGACAGCGACGTGGTCAACGCGTACTCCGGCGACGAGTTCGTCGACGGCTCGGAGGGCGCCTCCGAGACGCTGGAGGAGCGCGGCCGCGAGGCGCTCGACGAGGTGGCCTCGCACGCCGCCGAACGGGGCGTCGACACGGTGACCGATCTGGTGTACGGCGTTCCCCACGAAGCGATCCTCGAATACATCGAGGACGAGAACGTCGACCTGACGGTGATGGGATCGAAGACCCGGTCCGGGGATTACCGACGGATGCTCGGCTCGGTCACCGAGCGCGTCTCGCGGCAGTCGACCGCGCCGGTGAGCATCGTGAAGACGACCGTCTCGGAGTGAGGGTGAACCGGCGACGGGCACGGTAGCGTCCGTCGCCGGCGATCACCGCCGATATGTGTCTCGGGACTCAAGACCGCGTATGGCGCCATCGCACGTCCTCGTCCCGCTCGACGGCTCGCCGCTGGCGGACGAGGCACTCACGCAGGCGCTCGACCTGTTCGACTGTCGGGTGACGGTCCTGAACGTCGTGACGCCGATCGACGGGGCGATGAGCGAGGGCGGCGTCCTCGAACCCGGCGAAGATCGTCGCGAGGCCGCCCGCGACCGCGCCGCCCGCGTCGTCGACCGGGCGAAGACGCGGGCGGCCGAGGCCGACCGAGCGGTCGAGACGGCGGTGGAGACCGGTGATCCGGCCGAGGCGGTCCTCGGATACGTCGACGCCCACGACGTCGACCACGTCGTCATGGGCGGGCACGGCGGCGAGCGGGGGAGTGTCGCTCGCCGGTTGCTCGGAACGGTCGCGACGAGCGTCGTCAGCGAGGCTCCCGTGAGCGTGACCGTCGTCCGCTGATCCGGCCTTTTTAGATCGCCTCGTCTCACCTCACCCGCCGAGCACCGCGGCGAAGGCCCTGTAGAGCCCGAAGCCGATCGCGATCGAGGCGACGAGCGTGATGAGCCAGAAGGCGAGCGTGACGCCGATCTTCCGCCGAGAGACGCCCGCCGAGCCGCCGGCGAGCCCCCCGCCGATGACGCCGGAGATGATGATGTTGTTGAACGAGATCGGGATTCCGAGCGCGATGGCCAACTGGGCGATGATGAACCCGGGGACCAGCGCGGCGATGGAGCGTCTGACCCCCAACTGCGCGTACTCGCGGGAGGTCGCTTGGAGCAGTTTCGGCGCCCCCATCCACGCGCCCGCGAGGATGCCGACCGCGCCGAGCGCGAGCAGGACGATGCTCGGGAACCCGAGTTCGGCCCCGTAGAGGTTTTCGAGCGGGCCGGTCGCCAACCCGACCTGACTGCCGCCGCTGGAGAAGGCGACGACGCTCCCGAGGACGATGAGGAACGTCCGGATTCCCCCCTCGACCGACGCCTGCGTCCGACGGCGAATGACCAGGAACCACGCCGCGGCGGCCGCCAGCGTCACGAGCACCGCTATGGGGTCGACGTCTGCGACCGTCGGCGTCTCGACCCGTCGCGCGATGAACCCCGCGACGGAGCTCTGAGCCGCGTCGGGCGGCGAGGGGATGACGCCCAGTCGGACGTTGGCGATGATACCGCCGACGACCGCCGCGAGCAACGGGACGCCGACCGTCTCAGGGATGTCGTCGCGTCGGAGGACGGTGGCGGTGAGATAGGCGAGTCCGCCCGAGACGGGAGGGACGAGCAGCCAGAAGATCGCGATCCGGCGGTAGGTGTCGACGGCGGGGTCGCCACCGAGGGAGAGCCCGACGCCGACCATCGCTCCCGTCGTCGCGAACGCTGCCGGGACCGGATAGCCGGTGTAGACGCCGAAGGCCATGAACCCGGTCGCGGTCAGCAGCCCCGCCGTCGCCGCCAGCGACGTTATCTGGACGCCGTTTATGAGCCCCGCGCCGACCGTCTCGGAGATCGCGCCGCCCTGCGTGAGCGCGCCGAGCGCGGCGAGGATGCCGATGAGAAAGGCCGCTCGCATCGTCGAGATGGCGTTGGCGCCGATCGCCGGGGCGAACGGCGGCGAGTTGCTGTTGGCGCCGAGCGTCCACGCCGTGGCGAGGCTGGTGAGCGTCGCCAACACCACGAGCGCCCAGAAGACAACTCCCGCCACGCTTACCGGCCTCCACTGACGGGGGTTCGAACCATACCTCCCACTTCGACGGAGGCGGCGGTTAAACGTTCCCTCGCCGAGTCCGAGGCGGAACCGACGAGCCGACTTCTCGCCCTCCCGCTCTCCTCGACCTCCCCGCTCTCCCCGCCCGCCAGTTCGCCGATCAGATCGCGTTGAGCGACCGGACGAACGGCACGCCGACCGCGTCGACACCCGCGAGTGGGAGCACCGCAAGCACCAGCACCGCCGACGCCCACGCGACGAATCCGATGATCCCCGCGTGGACCCAGGAGGCATCGTAGCGTCCCCGAATGACCCAGACCCACGCGAGAAGCGGCAGGAACTCGCCGATCAACGGGACCCAGGAGAGGAAGAAGGCGGTGAGCCCCCAGACGATCGCACCGACGAGCGCCGTGAACACGGCGTGGCCGTAGTCGCGCGTGCCGGTGACGACCCCGGCGGCGATGAAGATGGCCAGCCCCCCGACGAGCAGGCTGATGCCGAATGTGATAGCCGATCCGATGAGACTCATGCTCCCCGGTTTCGAGGCGAGCCACTTGGGGGCGTCGCCGTCGCAGGACGGAGCGGAACCGGCCGGGTGCATGGCAGATTGCGCGCACGGTAGAACCGTCGGCGCGCACGGCGGCCGGAGGCGGTGGCCCTTTGTAAGTCGGCCGGCAACGGCCGCCGATGGACGTCCGGCTGACCTACGAGGACGGGACGATCCGGGTCGCCGCCCGGGGGGGGTCCCTCACCGACGGCGACGCCCCGGAGTCGCTCCCGCCGCTCCCCGGCGTCGAGAGCGATCCGCGGTCGGGGACCGGACGCGCGCCGGCCCACCGCTACGGCGAGATTCGACGGGCCCTGGCTGTCGCCGGGGTGAACGTCGAGGACCGCGTGCTGGACGCGAGCGACCGCGCGGGGACGGAGGGAGGGCTCGATGCCGGCCTCACGACCGACTACGACCTCCGGGAGTACCAGCGCGAGGCGCTCGACGCGTGGCGCGACGCCGGGGACCGCGGCGTGATCGAACTCCCGACCGGGGCCGGCAAGACCGTGATCGCGATCCGCGCGATGGTCGAACTGGGCGTGCCGACGCTCGTCGTGGTGCCCACGGTCGACTTACTTGATCAGTGGCAGCGCGAGCTAGAGACCGAGTTCGACGTCCCGATCGGCCGGTTCGGCGGCGGCGAGCAGCGCCGGGAGGCGATCACGGTGTCGACGTACGACTCGGCGTATCTGAAGGCCGAGGACGTCGGCGACGCCTTCGAGTTCGTCGTCTTCGACGAGGTCCACCACCTCGGCGGCGAGGGGTACCGCGACGTGGCGCGGCTGCTCGCGGCGCCCGCGCGACTCGGACTCACCGCCACCTTCGAGCGCCCCGACGGCGCCCACGAGACCGTCGCGGAGCTGATCGGCGACCGCGCCTACTCGCTCGACGCCGACGACCTGGCGGGCGACCACCTCGCGCCCTACGACATCCGCCGGATCGAGGTGGAACTGACGCCCGACGAGCGCGAGCGCTACGACGCCAAGCAGGGCACGTTCGTCGAGTACGTCCGCGACGCGGGGATCACGTTCACGAGCGGGAGCGACTACCGGGAACTCGTCAAGCGCTCCGGCAACGACCCGGCCGCGAGGGAGGCGCTGTTGGCGAAAAACGAGGCCCGCGAGATCATGATGAACGCGAGCCGGAAGGTCGACCGCCTGGAGTCGATCCTCGACCGCCACCGCGACGACCGAGTGATCGTCTTCACCGCCCACACCGACCTCGTCTACCGGCTCTCTGAGCGGTTCCTATTACCCGCGATCACCGCCGAGACGGGCGCGAAAGAGCGCCGCGAGATTCTGAAGCGCTTCCGCGAGGGGACCTACGGCCGGGTCGTCGCCGCCAACGTCCTCGACGAGGGGGTCGACGTGCCCGACGCGAACGTCGCGGTCGTGCTGTCGGGGTCGGGCAGCGAGCGGGAGTTCACGCAGCGACTTGGCCGCGTCCTCCGCCCCAAGGAAGACGGGGGCCGGGCGATCCTCTACGAAGTCGTCAGCGCGGAGACCGCGGAAGAGCGGGTGGCGAGCCGACGGCGGTAGGGGACGGTGAGCGACGAACTCACTCTCCGCGCCGGCGTCGTCGGAGCGCTCGGATCCCAAACAGCACGTACACCGCGCCGACGAGTCGGAAGACGGAATCGAACCCCTCGTTCCACTCGACCGCGTCCGGGTCGTCGTAGAGGAACCGCGCCGCGATCGCGCGGTACGACCGCGGGAGGGCGAACAGGAGGGCGCCGAACGCCCCGGTGAGGTACATGGTCCACGCGTAGGCTCGCCCGCCGACCAGAGCGATCGCGACGACGGCCACCCCTTCGGCCCGAACCGCCGCGGCGATCCCCGACCTCGGTTCGACCTCGTCCGGGTTGTCGACCGCGAGACCCTCGAACGCGTCGACGATTCGGTCCGGGACCAGCGCCGTGAGTCCGCCGAGGACGCCGATGATCGCTCTGAGCATACCGGAGATACGCGTCGAGGGCAGTTAGCCCTACCCTCGGTTCTCCCGATGTGAGAAGGGTCTCGTCAGTCGTCGCCGTCCATGTCGAGCGACCGCTTCTCGCCGAGTTCTCCCTCCAGGCTCCCGCGCTCCCAGCTCCGGACGGCGTCGCCCTCGACCTCGGCGCGGAGCTTCTCCTCTAGGAGGTTCACGGCGACGCTGTTCGCCCCTTCGGGAATGATCAGGTCGGCGTGTTTCTTCGAGGGCTCGATGAACTGCTCGTGCATCGGCTTCACCGTCGAGAGGTACTGATCGATGACGCCCTCCAAGTCGCGGCCGCGGTCGATCACGTCCCGACGGATCCGGCGGAGGATGCGGACGTCGGCGTCGGTCTCGACGAACAGCCGGAGGTCCATCATGTCGTTCACCTCCTCGTCGTACAGCGCCAGGATCCCTTCGAGCACGATGACGTCGGTCGGCTCGACGGTGACGCGCTCGTCTTTCCGGTTGTGAATCTCGAAGTCGTACTGCGGCATCTCCACCGACTGTCCCTCCAGTAAGGCTTCGAGGTGATCGCGGAGCAGTTCCCACTCGAACGCCGAGGGGTGGTCGTAGTTGACCGACTGGCGCTCCTCGAAGTCGAGGTGCGAGAGGTCCTCGTAGTAGTTGTCCAGCGGGATGCGGGTGACGCTGTCGCCGAGGTCGCGGGTGACGAGCCGGGAGACGGTCGTCTTCCCGGCGCCGGTCCCCCCCGCGATCCCGATCACGAACGAGGGTATGGTCATACCTCTCGCTCGGCGCCGGAGGGTTTGAAGCCTCCTTTTCGTCGCCGTCGCCGTCGCAGTCGCCGGCGCTGTGAGGGTTTCGTCCCGAAAGCGGTTTCGAGAGCGGTTCCGACCCCTGTCTGCGTTCCTCGCCGTTTTCGGGGGTCTTCCCGCCGATCGCCGCTATACGTTCGGAACGCGTATAACGATACCGGGGGCAGCTTTTAGCCGCTTGCTGTGGATTCATGAGTCATGCGAACAGACACCACGGTTCGCGACGTGATGCATCGTGAGTTCCTCGGCGTGAGCGAGTCGGACTCGTTGCGCGACGCGGCAGCGCTGTTGGCCGACGAGGGAACGAACTGTCTCGTCGTCCTCCGGGGCGGCGAGCCCGTCGGTCGGTTGGGCTGTCGAGACGCGCTCAGCGCACTTCTCGACGCGGAGCCCGGAGTCGGGGACGACGGCGATCTCACGGTCGGATCGGTGATGCGGCCACCGCTCGTGACGGTGTCGCCCGACGACGCGCTGGCTACCGTCGAGGAACGGCTCATCTCGGAGGGGGGTGACCGGGTCGTCGTCGTCGAGGACGACCAGGCGGTCGGCGTCGTCACCGCGAGCGACGTGCTCGCCGCGGGCGCGCCCCGGACCGGGACCGGCGCCCGCGACCCCCTCGACGACGAGGCCGCGACCGGAGAACCGCGGCGTGACGACGCAGCGATGATGGGGTCAGACGGCGGCGTCGATCGCGCCGCGGAGGCGTCCTCCACCGACGCGTCCGGCTCGCCGACGCAGGGCGTCTGCGAGAGCTGCGGGGCGCTCGTCCCCGACCTCGTGAGCGCGAACGGGCAGGCCGTTTGCCCTGAGTGCCGCGAGGTGTGACTCGACGCCGCTCGATGCTCGGTTGCTCTGTCGCTCGCTGCTCCGTCGCTCGGATCGCTCCTCTCCAGTTCTCTGTCGCTCGCACTCATCCACACCGCCCAGGGAGCCGCCGGTAGGCTCAAACGCCCGGCGCGCCGAACGCCGATCGGATGGCCGACAGCGACAGGGTACGAATCACGCCCGCCACAGCCGACGACGTCGATCCGATCACCGACCTGTGGATCGCGCTCGCTGCGGGCCAGCGGGCGCACGGGTCGACGCTGCTCGCAGAGGGGAACCGCGGTGCGGTCAGCGAGTGGGTCGCCCGCTCGGTAGTCACCGGCGAACTCCTCGTCGCCCGCGACGGCGACGGGAAGGCGGTCGGGTTCGTCGGGTTCGCGCTCGATCACGGCGGCTACGAGCGCGACCGAACCCGGGGAATCGTGAGTAACCTGTTCGTCGTCCCCGAGCGCCGCGGCGAGGGGATCGGTACCGACCTGCTGGACGCGGCCGAGCGAGCCCTCCGCGAGTCGGGTGCCGAAACCGTCGCCTTGGAGGCGCTCACCGCCAACGAGCGGGCTCGCGAGTTCTACGCCGCACGGGGGTACGAGCCGCACCGCGTGGAACTGACCAAGTCGCTGTCGGCGGCCGCGGGCGGCGAAGAAGACGCTGGCGGAGAAGGAGAGGACACGCGAGAAGAAGAGAACACGCGAGAAGACGGCGACGGCGGAACGGAACAGAACGGTGCCGATGGTGACGACCAGAGCGGCTGATCGAGGGACGACACCGCCGCCGATATCGCCGTCACCTTCGCGGAAAGCGACACGCACTCATACGAGGACCGAGTACGCCCGCTTGCGCCAGGGGAGCATGGGCGGTTCATGCACTCGACTTGTAATCGAGACTTCCGGGGTTCAAATCCCTGCCCTGGCTTGATACGATTCGTTCTAATTCCTTGGTAACAGCGTCTGTCGTACGTGAATCGGATATTAGTGACCGTATCGGTTTGGGTGGTATGGCAACCTTCACGCGCCGCTTCGGGCGGCGCGTGAGTCGTGGGGGCGGTCGCAGTGACCGGCGCTGACGATGTGTTCGGCCCGCCCGACGATGCCAAGCCGGTCACTGACGACCAACGCGACTCTGTTCAGTCCTCGGCAAACCACCGCCTCGCTTCGCTCGGCAGATTACAACGGAAACGCAGGAGGTCAGCGCGCCTGACTCGGTGCGCCTTTCAGTAACCAATTTCCGTCACCGCGAGCATGTTGAAATCCAATCACGTACCAGTTGAGACAAGAATGACTGATCCAACCAGATAAGACGGCGGAGCCGCTGTCCGTCATCTATCGACTCGCGGTGATTTGTGGATAGAATCTCATGTGAGTCAAGCGGCGATTGGAACCGGTGCCTGTCGGGTTTTTATCGCTATTCAGTCGTGGAACAATCCATCCACAACTGTCTCGATGAGTGCTTCCTCTACCTGAGCATAGTCGACTTCACCGTTTGTTCCGACGGGCACATTCTGTGATCGGACTGTGAACACAAGCGACGTAAACAGCCGATCGATTAGTTCCGGGTCGTCGTATCGGAACGTCTCAAGTTGTGCCCAGCGTTTCGTAAACGGGAGGTCCGAACTACCTGACTGGGGTTCGGTGAACGTCTCTTCCATGTCTAGCTCCTCCAGTTGATCCTGTAGCCTTCGCAACTCACCGTCGACGATTAACGCCGAGATGAGCGGGTTCGATTGCACCTCTTCGAGTGTCGTTTTCAGCAGTAATCGAACTTCATCACGTGGCGTTTCTCCCGTTGTAACGGCATCGACGATCTTCTCTTCGAGTTGCTGCCGTTCGACGAGAAGCACCTTGACGTACAGTTCTTCTTTGGAGTCGAAAAACTGATAGAATGTGCTCGTTCCAATCCCGACCGATTCCGTTAGATCGCTAATACGAGTCCGCTCGAATCCAAACTGCATGAATAGCTCCCGGCCAACTTCAATCAACCGTGAGCGTATCCGCTCTCTGTCTCGGTCAGTAAATCGGCTCATTTCCGTTCTATTTCAACCCAGTTTGTTGGTCGGTTTGGCTTCATCGATCACCACATAGGACTCCAGGAACAATACGTTTATGTATTCGTGACCGCCTATCTCAGGGCACACCGAATGAAGCATTCTGACGAAAAGCTAGTTACACTGCACTCTGTAACGCACACATCGACGGGTCGTAGAACAGCGGAGGCGTGCTCATGAACCGGCAATCGATTTTCACTGTTGTCGTGACTGCGCTGATGCTTACGAGCGGTACTGTGGGGGCCGTCGGTGGCTTATCACCATCGAATTCACCAGTTGGCGATGCTGCCACTGCTGACCTTTCGGCGGCATCGCCGACAGGGCCCTCTGCGCAGGCGCAAACGACGGGTCTCGTCCGTGGTTCCCCGGACCTGTCTGTCGCACTCGCACAGCCAGAGGTAACCCCAGGGCGAACCAACCAAGTGACACTCCAAGTCATCAACGACGGCGATGTATCTATCGGAACTCCGGAATCGCGCGAGATCGTCACGACCGCGCGAAACGTTCGCCTGAGTGCTGAAGCTGAGGACTCATCGCTCACCGTTGAGACCGGAACGCTCGCACTGGGTGCGGTGACAGAGACGCAACCTCGAGAGGTGCCGATCGGGGTGACCGTACCGAACGGGACGGAGCCGGGCAACTACGAGCTCGAAGTCGAACTGGAGTACTCGTACACGTCTCAACTCTCCGGCGGCGTGAGCTACGACCGGACGAAGACGGTCACCGCCGACGTTGACGTCGAAGTGAGCGACGACGCCCGGTTCAGGATCGTCGACGTTACCACCGACGCCCAAGTCGGCGACCGAGGTACGCTCGACGCGACGATCAAAAACGTCGGCGCGACCGCCGCGTACGACGCCACCGTGGCGCTCGAATCGTCGAGTTCCGGTCTCTCGCTCGGACAGCGCGCCTCGGACGCGGCCCTGGTCGAGTCGATTGCGCCGGGTGAAGTGGTTACCGTCCCGTACGATGTCTCATTCACGCCGACGGCCCCGGTCCGCGAGTACGCTCTCTCCGGACAAGTGTCGTTCGAGACGCCTGACGGCATTTCGCTGGCTGATCAGGGACTCACCGCGGGCGTGACGCCCCTTACCGAACAGACGTTCGAAATCGAAGACGTGGAGTCGACGCTTCGCGTCGGCGAAGACGGGGAACTCACCGGGACCGTGGTGAACTCCGGGCCGGTCGCGGCAGAGAACGTTGTCATCCAATACGCCGACACCGCCGGCAATCTGATTCCCATCGAACAGTCCGCGGCAGTCGGATCGATTGATTCCGGCGAGTCGACATCGTTCACGCTGCCGCTCTCCGTCGGCGGCGAGGCCGAGCCGGGACTTCGCACCATTGACGTTGCCGTCCAGTATCGCAACGACGAGGGCGCGGCTCGCGCCTACAGCGATGTGGTCGTCAACGCCGAGGTCGCGGCGGAGCGTGACAGTTTCAGCGTCGCCGTCGAAAACCGCAGCATCGACGCCGGCGGGACGCGGACCGTCGAGGTGACCGTGACGAACGAGCTCGGCGAGCCGGCAAACGATCTCGAAGCGCGACTGTTCGCGAACGACCCGCTCGAGACCGGCGACACCGACACCGGGTACGTCCAGTCGCTCGGCGCCGGTGAGTCGACGACGATGACGTTCGAACTCTCCACGACGGACTCGGCCACGCCCGGGAGCACCTACCCGATCTCGCTCGACTTCCGGTACGATGACGTCGACGGTGAGAGCCAACTCTCGGATACCTACCGGGTTCCGATCGACGTGACTGCGAGTGAGGACGGCGGGCTTCCACTCCCGATCATATTCCTCGCCATACTCGTAGTGGGTACTGGCGGGCTGGTCGTCTACCGGAGGCAGCAGTAACTAATGTCGCTCAGTGATCGGATCAATGCGGGCGTCCGGCGGCTCAACGACGCCATCGTAGACCGACCGCGACAGGTGATTGTCGCGTTTATGTTGCTTACTGTGGTGTTCGCCGGTGGGATCGGACTCGTCAGCACCGACACCGGAGGGACCGATACGTTCACTGAGGGGCTTGCCGAGCAGGAAGCGCTTGACGCGGTCAACCAGGAGTTCGACGACCCGTTTGAAGCCGACAGTAAGGATACCCAACTTATTCACACTGGCGGAAACGTCCTCACGAAGGAGGAACTCACGCGCGAGTTGCGACTACTCGAAGATCTCTCACAGCGGGACGATCTACGAGTCGAATCGGTGACCGGTCCTGCGACGGTCGTCGCGAGCGCGATCGACCCGTCCGCAGGGACGGTCGCTGAGCAGCGACGCGCACTTGAGGCAACGAGCCCGACTGTGGTTCGCCGAACGATCCAGAAACTGTCTCAGAATCCAGATTTCAGTCGGTCGATGTCGGACGACTTTAATCCGACCACCGTCAGCGCCTCCGCGTCGATCACCGTCGTAAGACACGACGTACCTGCTGGGTTCTCGGGCCTTCAAGAACTCCAGACGACTGTTCAATCAATCGCGAACGACCACCCGAGTGACATCCGCGCCTTCGGCACCGGCGTGACGAACGCCGAAACGGCGAGCGTCATCGGCGACTCGCTCACGATCGTGATGCCAGTCGTCGTTTTGCTCCTGTTAATCTTCCTCGTCGTCGCCTATCGGGATCCGATCGACTTGTCACTGGGGCTTTTGTCCCTACTGATGACCGTCGTGTGGACATTTGGCTTCCTCGGCTACTCTGGGATTCCGTTCAGCCAACAGCTAATCGCTGTCCCGGTCCTACTGCTTGCCGTCGGCGTCGACTTCGGCATCCACATCATCAACCGATACCGTGAGGAGACAGTCAAAGGGTACAATGCTGTCGAGGCCATGCGGGAAGCGAACAATCAGCTGATGATCGCGTTCATCATCGTCACGGCCACAACAGTGTTCGGATTCGGTGCCAACGTGATCTCTGACCTTGGTCCGATCCGCGACCTCGGCATTAGCTCGGCGATCGGAATCATCTTTACCTTCCTGATCTTCGGACTGTTCCTGCCAGCGGCGAAACTTGAGGTCGATAAACTTCGCGATGCGTACGGCGTGCCGGAGTTCAACTCCGCACCTATCTCCTCGAGTGACTCGACGCTCGGCAAGTTACTTAGCCTCCCAACACAGGCCAGCCAGTACGCGCCGATTGCGCTCGTCGTCTTGTTACTCATCTCAGGGGGGATGGCCACGGCTTACGGAAGTGGTGTCGACACATCCTTCGAAACTGAAGACTTCCTTCCTCCCGAAGAACTGCCTGAGTACGTCACTGCGCTGCCCGAGCCGTTCGCACCCAGTGAGTACACCGTTTCAGAAACGATTTCGGTGCTGGATCGCTTCCCGACCAGTCAAGACCAATCCGTGACAATATACGTCGAGGGGAACTTCGAAGATGCACACGCACTTGAGGCCATTACTGCTCCGAACGCGGATCCGCCTGGTACCCTCGGAGTTGGTGAAGGTGGCCGCGCTCGCCCGACGAGCATTGTCACAGAGATTCAGGACCGGGCCGAGCGAGATCCGGAATTCGCCCGACTCGTTGCTCGTAGCGACGTCGATGGTAACGGCGTTCCTGACCGTAACCTGGAGCGCATCTACGACGAGCTGTTCGCGTCATCAGCCGGTGATGACGCGGCGCAGTATCTTACCCCCGATCGGCGGAAGGCACAGATAGAGTACGCCATCGACTCAAGCGCGACTCAGAGCGAAGCGGCCTCCGACGCCCGCCAGTTCGCTGAGGACTTCCGTCTCGAAGCGACCGCAACCGGCCAACTGGTGGTGTTTGCTGCGGTCACGGATATCATCTTCAACTCCGCAATCCAAGGGCTGATCCTCGCGATGGGGCTCACCGGGGTCTTCCTCGTCATCGCCTACGGCGTGTTAGAGGGGAAGCCGCTGCTCGGGATCGTCAACCTGTTCCCGATCGCGATCGCGATCGCGTTCCTCCTCGGAACGATGCGCGCGCTCGGGCTCTCGCTCAACGCGTTGACAGCGACGATTCTGTCGATCTCGATCGGACTCGGGATTGCGTACTCCGTTCACGCGACCCACCGGTTCATCGACGAGTACAACGAGAACGGGGACGCACTCACGTCGATGGTCATCACCTTCTCGGGAACCGGTGGTGCGCTCCTCGGCAGTATGCTCACCACGTCGCTTGGCACCGGTGCGCTCGCGCTCGCGATCACGCCCGTGCTCGGAGACTTCGGGCTGCTCATGGCTCTGAGCGTGATTTACTCGTTCATATTCACGATCGTTGCGCTTCCACCGGCTGTTCTCCTCTGGGAACGCTATCAACCCGGTGGAACGGATGTCGGGCTGTCGTCAACTCCGTCCCGCCGGTAAACCGGAGACACACTTTCCGGTGATCTGGGGCCGTCCCTGTTTTTACGCGCGTCCGAGACCCCTCCGACCTCCTCTGCCGTGATCGTACAATGTCTGGGGATCGTGTTCCCGTCGCGCAACTCGCACGTTCCGGAGATCCGTTTATACGTTCTCCTCCCGGATCCGGAATATGGACCGGACCGACACACTTCTACTCGGCGTGTCAGGTGTCGTCGCCGCGCTCGTGTTCGCGGGGGCGCTGTCGGCCGGGGCGCTGTTCGGCTTCGACGAGTCTCCTGCCCGGCCGATCCGACTGCTCGCCGCGGAGCCGCTCGCGTGGATCGTCGTCGCCGCGCTGCTCGTCGCGGTCGCCGGACACGCGTATCTCGACTGATCGGGAGTCGCGATCGTGATCGGGGGTCGCGATCGGGGACGCCGCGCGCCACGCGATACTTCATTCTCCGCCGTCGACCTCGCGGATCGTCCGGACGAGCGTCTCCAGCGCGGCGTCGACCGCCTTCCGTTTCACCGCCCCGCGGTCGCCGTCAAGGACGAGGCGCTCCGTGCGGACGAACGACGCCTCGGTCCCCCACGGTGCGGCGTAGGCCACGCCCACGTACACGAGTCCGACCGGCTTCTCCGCCGTGCCGCCGTCCGGTCCGGCGATCCCGGTCGTGGCGACCGCCCACGTCGTGTCGGCGCGGTCGCGCGCCCCCGCCGCCATCTGCTCGGCGACCGGCGAACTCACGGCGCCCTCGGCGTCGAGCGCCTCGCGGGACACCCCGAGCAGTTCGCGTTTGGCGTCGTACGCGTAGGTCACGAACCCCCGGTCGAAGTAGGCGCTCGCGCCCGGCACGTCGGTCACCCGGGACCCGACGAGTCCGCCCGTCAGCGACTCCGCGGTCGCGAGCGTCTCCTCGCGGTCGGTCAGCAGGCCGCCGAGCGTCTCCTCGATCGGCGCCGACTCGTCGATCGCCTCCCCGTTCCCGCTTGCGTCCATACCCTCGCTGTGACCCCCACGCCCGTGGGGTTTACGCTCGCCGCGACGCAACCGCCGCCATGACCGACTGGGACGACCGCTTCGCGTCCGGCGAGTACCCCCGCGCGCCGGAGCCGTCAGCCGTCCTGCGCTCGTACGAGCCCGCGATCCCCGACGGGCACGCGCTCGACGTGGCCGCCGGCACCGGTCGCAACGCCGTGTATCTCGCGGAGGCGGGCTACGCGGTCGACGCCCTCGACGCCTCACGCGAGGGGCTTGCGATCGTCCGCGAGCGCGCCGCCGAGCGCGGGAGCGGGGTCGCCGACAGGATCGAGACGATTCAGGCCGACGCCTCGACGTACGGTTTCCCGGCGGAGACGTACGAGCTGATCACGATGAGCTTCTTCCACGCGCTCGACCGGTTCGCCGACCTGACCGAGGCGCTGGCGCCCGGCGGGTACCTGTTCGTCGAGGGGCACCTGCGGTCCGCCGGCGCGACCCCGTCCGGTCCGAACGACGACCGCTATCGCTTCGCCGCCAACGAACTACTCCGCGCGGGCCTCGGGCTGACCGTGCTGTACTACGACGAGACGACCGAGGAGCGTCCCGACGATCATCGGCGCGCGACCGCCCGACTGCTCGCGCGGCGGTCGAGCGGCGGGCGGCAGACGTATCCGCCCCGTCCGGATGAGGGGGGAGAGTGACGTGATCGATGGAATGGGTGACGTGAGCGACGGAATGAGTGACGGAGAGCGAACGAATGGGTGACGGCGACACGCCCGGAGCGATCCTTCGAGAACTGGTTGCGGAGGCGGTCGACGCCGAGAGTGCCCACCTTCGCGCCGACGATGGCGACGTCGTCGAGCGCGGCGACGATCCGGACCCGACGGCTCGGCTCCGCGCGCTCGTCGCCTCGGGTGACACCGTCGTCGGAGTCGTTCCTCGCGCCGACCCCCAACTCGTGCGACGGTTGCTCGGAGACGCCGACGGCGGATCGATCGGCGGTCTCGACCTCGGAGAGGCCGACAGCGCCACGGTCCGAGTCGTCTTCACCGGGCGGGCCGCGAGCCGACTCACCGGGACCTCGGGACCGGTTGTCCGGTCGATTCTCGCCGGGCGCGGGATCGACGCGTACCGTCACGACGGCGACTCACCGGTCGGGGTGCTCCTCGTCGACGACCGGGCCGTCGTCGGCCTCTTCGACGAGGAGGGGCTCGCCGCGCTGCTGTGGTCGGACGCGCCGGCGGTCTGCGAGTGGGCGGCCGCGACCTGCCGGCGCTACCTCTCGGCGGCGGAGCCGGCGTGATCCGCCCGGGGGCGAGGGCACGCGAGCGTGACCCCGCGTCGCATCGTAACCCCGCGCCGCATCGTTTTTGCACGCACCCCGCGAAGGGGAGGTATGAAGGCCCTGCTACTGTTGGTCGCTGGAATCGGTGGACTGGTCGAAACGCTCGTCCCGCGAACGGTCGTGCGCGTGTGGACGAAGGCGGTGTACCGGAACGCGGGCGAGGCGGAGCCCCGCGAGTGGGTGCCGGTCGCCGTGCGCGCCGAAGGCGCGGTCATCGTCCTCGGCGCGCTCGTCGGACTATACCGGATCGCGACTGCGGGAGACGACGCGTCGTCCGACGAAGCGCTCGACGATGGCGACACCGTCGCCCCGCTCGGCGAATAGACGCCGATCTTTGCCGTCTCTGTCGGACGCTCGACCGCTTTCGGTCTGGCTCTGCAACGATCCGTCCAGCGACGGCAGCGAGCGATCGCGGGTGGGGGTGTTGCAGGGTAGCGGCCGGAGGAGCGTATTTAAAAGAAGTTTAGCGATAGCAGCGATCACTTATAAATGAACGGTGCGCGTCGTCGGCGGCCTTGCCGCCGGCGGCGAGGTTGTGGAGGCGTGAGGTGTTCGGCACAGAGTCGCTAATCAGTTATAAACAGCCGACAGCAACATCACTCGGTCACGCATAAATAACCGGCTCTGTTGAAATCTTCAGGAGGTGATACATTCTGACCGGCTGTGGTCAGTACAGATGGTTACTCTAACACTCGTTCGCGCTTGGTCGTCTGCTGTTCCAGTTCTTCCGTTGTGACGAGTTGGTCAAGACGCCGCTCAAACTCTTCCTCATCAAGTTCTCCCTCCGCATACCGTCTCCGAAGCGTTTCAATTGGCGTTTCGTCCGCTTCGTTTGCCTGCTGGTCGTTCTCCGGACTGGCCATGGGGGCCGCATTCGCCTGACGAACAACCCCTCGTATCAATTGTCCGGCGGCACCGAGTGTGACTGTACTGAGTAAGAGAAACAGGAGTCCTGACGCGATGTTTCCACCCAGTCCAATGACTCCTAATACGAGCGCTGGCACACCAATCAAGCAGGCGACGATAGCGGTGGCAGTTCGTCCGGCTGGACTTTGGGGGGCATACCGGTGGACTAATTCAAACATGGATAACTCCGTGGGGAGTTGACAACTTAAAAACCCAGAAATCAACTCAGCATCCCACAAAAAGACTGGTGTAGAGAGCAGGAAATTGGCCAGTTCGTTCTGTTCAGCGACCGGCTGTGTCAACCCCGCTGTCTGAGAAACGCGGCCCTCGACGGGACCGAAACCGAAGCACGGGTTGTCTACGAGCGCGCTCCCGGCCTCAGTGCTCGCCGCCCGTCCCGCGACGGTCGGAGTCCAGATCGATGTCGAGGTCAGCCAGCAGCTCCTCGGCCTCGTCGCGCTTCTCCTGGTGGTCTTCGAGGAACTCGCGCATGAGTTCGGCGGCTTGCTCCTTACAGCCCCCACAGAGGCGCTCGCCGTTGACGCACTCGGAGTAGACGGTCTTGGTGAGTTCGTCGTCGTCACCCGCGAGCAGATAGGCGTACAGCTCGTAGACGGGGCACTCGTCGGCCTCGCCGCCGAGTTCGCGCTGCTCGTCGGCGGTGTCGCGTCCGCCGGTGGTCGCCGCCCGGACCTTGTCGTAGCCGTCCTCGGGGTCGTCGAGCAGGGAGATGTGGCTCGCCGGGATCGACGAGGACATCTTCCCGCCGGTGAGCCCGGTCATGAACCGGTGGTAGATCGAGGAGGGCTGGCGGAAGCCGAACCCGTCGTGGTCGATTTCGACCTCCCGCGCCAGCGACTCGGCCTCGTCGCGGGTGAGGTCGAACGCGTCGACGTGGCCCTCGAACACGCGCTTTTCCCCCTCCACGGCCTCGATCAGCGCCTCGAACGCCTCGTCGGTGGCGCTGCGGTCGAAGAAGCGCACGCGGGGGCGGAGCGGCTCCTTGCCGCCCGCGCGGAGCTTGTCGAGGGCGCCGGCTTTCGCCTCGGAGACCGATTCGGGCGGCTCGTAGTCCGCGAGCCACTCGGCGGCGTCCTCACAGCGCACGTCGGTCTCGGCGTCGTCGACCTCGCCGTTGTCGACCTCGCCGTTGTCGACCTCGCCGTCGTCGTCGCTTCCCGCCGCGAGCGCGTCGTAGGCGGCTCGGACGAGATGGCGCTCGTCGTCGTCGAGTTCGAAGGAGGCGAACGCCTCGGTCACCTTGAAGTAGCGCACGCGGGTCGCCAAGTCGCGAGTCAGGCGGACGTGGGGGTCTTGGTCGGGGCCGACCGGAATGACGGTGGGTTTCGGCTCGTCGACGAGTTGGGGGTAGAGGATGTCCGCGGTCTGAGTGATCACGCTCTGCATGTGCGAGATGTTGGTCTCGCCGTCGAAGCCGTAGATCGCCTCGAACTCCGAGAAGTTCGCCTTCGACCCCAACTCGAACCCCAGGTCCTGCACCTCGCGGTTGTCGGACTGGCGGTAGATCTCTCCCGACTCGGCGTCGAAGCCCAGCGCGAGGAGGCTCAGGAGGTAGTTGCGCGCGTGCTCGTCGATTTCGTCCCACGACATGCCTCGGGCGGAGTGGGCCTCCAGGTCGGCGATCAGCCCGAACGCGTCGCCGCCCTGCCGTTGGTGCCAGATGATCTCGTCGAACACGAGCTTGTGGCCGATGTGGGGGTCGCCGGTGGGCATGAACCCGGAGAGCGCGGCGAACGGTTCGTCGTTCGCCATCGCCTCGGCGACCGCGTCGTACTCGCGGTGGCCGAAGATGACGCCGCGGCGCATCAGGTAGTGCGGGTCCGTCACGTCGTCGGCGACGTCGTCGAACGCCTCGATGCCGAACTCCTCGAACAGGTCCGCGTAGTCGCCGACCGACGCCGACCCCCACGGGTCGAGCGCGACGTCCTCGGTCGGCTCGCCGTCGGCGCGCTCGGTCCCGCCGTCCGTTCGGGGGGTGTCCTCGTCCATACGTCTCCTCCAGTCGGTCGACGCAAAAACCGTTCGCTTGCGCGAGAGGGGTTGCCACGCCGCCGAGCGGCGGCGACGAGCCGGCGGTTCGCGTTGTCGGCGTCCGGAGACGAGGGCGTACCGTTATTTGACGTCGGACCGAACGGTCGACCATGTACGACGACCTACTGGTGCCGACCGACGGAAGCGAGGCGGTCGACCGCGCGCTCGATCACGCGGTTCGGCTGGCGACCGACCACGACGCGACGATCCACGCGCTGTACGTCGTCGACCGGCGTATCGCCACCGCGAACTCCGGCGACCTCCACGACGAGGTCGTCGCCGACCTCGAATCGCAGGGCGAGGACGCCGTCGCCGCGGTCGCCGACCGCGCCGAGGCGGAGGGGATCGACGTCGAGAGCCACGTGGCGGAGGGAACGCCGGACACCGAGATCGTCGACTACGCCGACGAGCACGGGATCGACGTGATCGTGATGAGTCCCGAAGGGAAGTCGCCCCGCGAGCGGATCCGGTCGCTCGGGAGCGTCTCCGACCGCGTGGCCGACGACGCGAGCGTCTCGGTGTTCCTGATCAAGTAGCCGGCCTGAGACGCCCCCGGCGGTGGCGTCCTACTCCGTCAGTTTCGACGCTGAGTCGGCGATATCCTCGACGCGCTCGCGTTGTCGGTCCGTCGCGGCGGCGATCTCGCTCGCGCTCTCGGCGATCGTGTCCGCCGAGTCCGCCGAGTCGTCGACCATGGCGGCCACCTCCTCGACGGAACTCGCCTGCGAGTCCATCGCGTCCGACACCTCGGCGATCCCGTCGGAGGCGTCGACGACCGCGCTCTCGATCGCCTCTAACCGCTCGACCGCCTCGTCGACCTGTCCCGTCCCCTCCGCGACCCGGTCGGCGACGCGTTCGAGTTCGTCGAGCGTCGACTCACCGCTGTCGGCCACCTCCTCGACCGTCTCCTCGATGTCAGCGGCGTGGTCGCTGGCGTCCTGCGCGAGCGACTTCACCTCGTCGGCGACGACTTCGAACCCAGACCCGGCCTCGCCGGCGCGGGCGGCCTCGATGGAGGCGTTCAGCGCGAGCAGGTTCGTCTGCTCCGCCACGTCGCCGATCACGTCGGTAACGCCGCGGATCTCGTCGACCTGCTCTTGCAGCTCGGTCATCTCCTCGCGGACGGACTCGGTGGCCTCCCGGATCTCCGCCATCGCCTCGGCGGCGTCGCCGGCGGCGTCGACGCCCCCGGCGGCGAGGTCGGCGGCGTCGTCGCTGGTCGCGGCCACCTCGTCGGCGGTCGCGGCGACCTCCTCGACGGTCGCGGTCATCTCGTTGGCCTCCCGCGAGAGCTCGTCCATGCGCTCCGACTGCCCGCCGGCGAGGTCGTCGATCCGGTCGCTCTCCTCGGCGACCTCCACGGTGGTCTCGCGGAGCGCCGCCGCCGGCTCGCCGATCTGCGCGGCGACTCGCTGCGAGAGCTCTCGCTGGCGGCGAGTCTCGCGTTCCGCCTCCGCGACGTACGAAGCGACGTACGTGTCGATCGCGAGCTGTTGGTCGAGGAGGAACGCCTTGAGCACCGACAGCGCTTCCTCCCGGAACTGCTTGACCGCCGCGGCGGCGTCGTCGCTCGCTCCGTTCTCCGTACCGTCGGCGGCGGTGGACTCCCCGCCGATCGCCCGCTCGGCCAGCACGTCGAAGAGCCCCTCGTAGTACACCGCGTACTGCCCGAGGTACGCGTCGGGCTCCAGCCCGAGCAGGTCGTGGAGCCGCCCCACGCGCGCCCGGTCGGCGAAGTAGTCCCGCCCGTACTCGCCGTCCACGAGCCCGGTGAGATACCGGCGCTGGCCGGCGACGAGCGCCGGCATGGGGAGCGAGGACCGATCGAGCACCTCCCGGACCTCCGGGTCGGAGTCGATGTGGTCGTAGAAGTCGTCGACGATGTCGTCCGCGACGGCGTCGACGTCGTCCGCGATCGACGAGAGCCGAGTGGCGTCGCCCTCGTCGAACCGAGTGTACTCCTTCCGTCGGTCGATCTCCGCCGCGTCGATTCCTAAATCGTTCAGCAGCTCGTCGCCGTCGACGGTCGCGCGGACGTCGTCGTCGACGCCGCGCTCGCCGTTTCGGTGAGTTCCCTGACTACTCATGCCCGAGTTATCCGGATCCGGTTTATGAGCCCTCCTCTCCAATTATCAGGGCGAAAATCTCCGGGACTGCGACGCCCCAGTCACGGTCGAGGGCGCCGCGATCGATTCGGTCGCGGTCCCGGTGTGTTGTCTCGCGGTCCGATAAAACGGCCTCACGGTCCGACAAAACTGCCTCGCGGTCCGACCGAGTTAGGTGGCTGGGCGCACGGGCACACCCATGGAACTCACCGTGCTCGGGTCCGGCAGCGCGATGCCGGTCCCGGCCCGCGCGCAGGCGGGCTACCTCCTCGACGACGGCGACCGCTCCCTGCTCGTCGACTGCGGCAGCGGCGTCCTCCAGCGACTGGCCGGCACCGAGACCGGCTACGAGGGAGTCTCGACCGTCCTCCTGACGCACCACCACCTCGACCACGTCGCGGCGCTGCTCCCCCTGATAAAGGCCCGATGGCTCGCCGGCGAGGAACACCTGGAGGTCGTGGGGCCCGCGGGGACCAAGTCGCTTCTCGACGGACTCCTCGACGTCCACGAGTACCTCGACGGGCGGATCGACCTGGCGGTCCGAGAGATATCTGGTTCTAGAGACTTCGACGCGGCCGGGTTCGGCGTGACCGCCCGCGAGACGCGCCACTCGATGGCGGGGTTCGCCTACCGGTTCTCGCCGCCGAGCGCCGACGCCGACCCCGCGGACGGCCCGCTCACGCTCTCCGGGGACACCGAGGCGTTCGCGGGCATGGCGTCGTTCGCCGACGGGAGCGACCTGTTGGTCCACGACTGCTCGTTCCCGGACGACGTCGACGTGTCGAACCACCCGACTCCGACGACGCTCGGCGAGTCGCTCGCGGGCGTCGACGTCGACACGCTGCTCCTCTCGCACCTGTACCCGCACACCGGGGGCCGCGAGCGCGAGATGGCCCGAAGCGTCCGAGAGGCGGGGTTCGACGGCGACGTCGAGGTCGCCAGCGACGGGCTCCGGATCGCTATCGCCGAGCGCGCCGAGTCCCCGGGCCAGGGTGCGACCACGGGCGGAGACGAGACCGGAAACACGGACGAAACGGACGAAACGTAACCGATCTACGTCACGTACACGCACGATCGACCCAGATATTTAAGCGAACGCGGCGGCTCCGTTCGGGCATGGCCGGTCCACTCGCGGACGACTTCGGACGGGAGGTGACGGGGGTGCGGATCTCGCTCACCGACCGGTGTAACTTCGACTGCGTCTACTGTCACAACGAGGGGTTAGGCGACACGCGGGGACCGATGGAGCCGAGCGACGACGAGATGAGCGCCGACGACGTGGTCCGCTTCCTGGAGGTCGTCGAGGGGTACGGCGTCGACTCGGTGAAGTTCACCGGCGGCGAGCCCATGCTCCGCCAGGATCTGGAGGAGATCATCGAGCGCACGCCCGACTCGATGGAGGTGTCGATGACGACGAACGGGACCTTCCTCCCCGGCCGCGCCGCGGACCTGAAGGCCGCCGGGCTCGACCGCGTGAACGTCTCGCAGGACGCGCTCGACCCCGACGACTTCGCGGAAGTCACCAAGTCCGGCGCCTACGATCAGGTTTTAAAAGGCGTTATGGCCGCCGTCGACGCCGGGCTCTCCCCCGTGAAGCTCAACATGGTCGTGTTCACGCACACCGCGGGCTACGTCGAGGAGATGGTCGAGCACGTCGCCGACAACGAGGGGCTCCAGCTCCAACTCATCCAGTACATGCCGGAGCTGACCGGGAAGCCGGAGTGGAACGTCGACATCGGGCGCGTCCACGACTGGCTCACCGAGAAGGCCGACCGCGTCGAGCGCCGCGAGATGCACGACCGGAAGCGGTACTTCGTGGGCGGGACGGGCGAGGGCGGCGATGGCGAGGGCGGGGCCGTCGACGCCGACGCCACCGGTGGCATGGTCGAAATCGTCGACCCCGTCGAGAACGAGAACTTCTGTGCCAACTGCGGCCGCGTCCGCGTCACCCACGAGGGATACTTAAAGGGCTGTCTCAACCGCAACGACGACCTCCGATCCATGGGCGAGATGACCCGCGACGAAATCGCCGAGACGTTCGAAGAGGTGGTGGCCAATCGGGTGCCCTACTACGGCGAGTACCTGATCGAGAACGACGACGGCGAGTACGAGGTCAACGAGGAGTATCTCGGGACGCCGAGTATGGCGGACTGAGGCAGTTTCTTCGATCGCTCCGCAGCGACGCCTCAGGCGGACTCGGTGACGAGCGTTTCCCTGACCGACTCGGCCGGCGCCTCGCTTTCGAGCGTCATCCGGAACGCGACGTCCAACGTCTTGTGAGGGGCACCGCCGGCCACACTGAGAACGAACGGGCACAGTGGGGTCTAGCGATTCGGGTAGTCGCGGCGTAGGGTTCCGGGTTCATAGGTCGGGAAGGAAGTCGCTGCGTTGCTCTGCCTGTTCTCGGTCGGAACGGCGATCGTAGTGGCGGCTCAGAATGTCCTCACTCGCGTTCAGCCGGTCCTCGACGATGCGCCGCGGAACGTCCTCGCGGCGGTAGTAGGTCACCCGACCGCTCCGCACGTCGTGAGGAGATCTCGACGACGGGCACTTGCTCGCGTGGTCGGTCTGCGTCGCTTCGCACGAGTCAATATCCCGATCGTGGGGACAGCCCTCGCCCCGCCAGCACGGTCGAGTGACCCGATAGAGCACCTTCCGAAACGTGTTGCCAGCCGGTCGACCGTACCTGGTCGTGATCAACGGCTGCCGATCGTGCTCGTCGGTCACCTCGTCGCGGTGATACTCGATGTAGTCCTCGATGTAGCGAGCCGCCTTCTCGCTGATCCGGTTCCAGCGAGTGCCTGCCTCGTGGTTCTTCAAGGGAGTTCCCGTCTCCGGACGATGGACGAAGTGAACCGCCGGACCAGAGAATCGTGGATGCGTCCCGTCGAGGTCGCAGTCTTCGAGGTCGAGGCTCCGGATCGCGCCGCTTCGCGCACCCGTCTCCCACAGGAGCAGGAGAACGATGTGCTCGCGCGACGCCGGTTGCGCGTTTTCGAGGTAATCCAGAATCTCGATCGCGCGCTCGGGTTTGAGCGTGGTATCAGACACGTCCTCCCCGTTCTTCATCGTCGGAAGGCTGAGCTGTTCGTACAACTCGGGGTCGACAGCGTCGATATCGCCAGCGAATCGGAGGAAGCGGCGAAGCGTAGCCAGTTGACTCTTGAGGGTGACGAGCTTGATCGGATCGCGTCCGTCGCCCTTCCCCTCTCTCCGCCAGGTCCGGTATTGGTAGAGGTCCCGACCAGAGAGTTCGTTCAGGTCCTCGATCCCGTCCTCGTCGCAGAACTGGATGAACGACTGGAGCCGGTGGTATTCGCTCCGCCGGGTTGACTCCGAGTGCTCATCCTCCATCGCGCTGTGGAACATCTCCACCGCGTCGACCGGAGAGATCGGTTCGAGGTCGTCGCTCACAGGAATCCCTCCGGAGTGTCGAGCAGCTCGTGATCCGGATGCTCCTGCGTAAAGTGGTCGACGTACCCGGCGACCTGTCGAGCATACTCGGTGAACCCGTCCGGTGGGTCCGGCTCGATCGGGGCCTCGCAGACCGGGCAAGTGGAGAGGTCCCGACCGGAACTGGTCTTCAAACCGGCTCACCCCAGGTTTCCGTGAGGTCGTCCCAGCAGTCGGGACACATCGCGTAGTCTTCGAGCCGGTTGCGATCGTCGACGGACCGCCGCTCGCCTTGGATCCAGACGTGCGAGTCATCCGGTTCGAACCGGGACCGGCAATCAGCGCAGTAGAGCGTCGTCATCGCGCACCACCGTCGAGATCGTCGTCGTAGGGTCCGGACTGCGTGAGCAGTTGGACCTGGTGGCGTTCGAGAAGCGCGTCGGTCTTCTGGTCGCGCAGCTCGTGGAACACGCCGTCGGCATCGTCGCGGCGCGCGCAGAGTTGACACTAGAAATGGTGATTCGTCGGTTCCCACGTTCGGTGGCCGCGGGGACAGAGGAACCGCCACCGATCAGCGTCATCTTCGATCCGTACAACTTCTCTTGGAGGCATCACCTCACGCCGACGAGGTGGTGTATAAAAGGAGAAATCCATGTACGGGGAGCGGAAGTGAAACTGAAGCAGAGCAAGTCCGCTGGTTGTCGTGCGATCACGTCCGTCGTGGGGGGATTGAATACCCCCGGTCGTCATTGCTGACATGGCTTTCGTGCCTCAGTCACGGAAGTCCACACGAACCCGAGGGCCTATCTCGGGGTTCGCTTTTGAGCCGTGTTCTCGTCGCGTAGCTTCCGTTGAGTCTATTCTATTCGGGCTAGTATTTAGTTATTGCTCAATAATTAGTTATTGACTAGCTCTTAATCTCGGACTCCTGATAGTTATAGGGGTGGTGATAGTACGGAGAGGTATGGCCGGACGACCGGAGGATACGACTGATAAGGAGATTCTCGACTTTTTCAGGGAATCTGAGGATCTTGTGTTCTCTACGAGTGAAGTCGCTGATGCACTCTCCTACAGTCAACCGGGGATGTTCAAGCGGTTGAGCAAGCTCGAAAAAGACGGGAAAGTCGATTCAAAAAAGCTCGGTGGCACGAAAGCGTGGTGGCTCGCTGATAGCGAGCGGGAGAAATAGATGTACACCTTCGAACCAGACGATATTGATACGCAACGCGCTGCACATCAGGCATTGCTACAAGGATGCGAGGGTGAGGAACAGAAACAGAAGCGAATCGGGAATCTTGGGGAGATCGCCTTTGAGAGGTTTTGTCGGGAGTACCTGCCTGTTGAGATGTGGACGTGGAAGAATGAGGAGGCAATTCGACGCTGTAACCCTGAAAGCTTCAGCAGCTACGACTTCGAGGTGTTTGGATACGAAGTCGACGTGAAGACCTCTCGGGACATTTCTGCGTTCAAGCCCCAGGCACTCGTTGAGGCGGATTCAGACGACGATATCATTGTGATGGTTTGGCATCGGGACAACGAAGACGAACTGATCCTCGTCGGATGGGAGTGGGTCAAGAGTCTCATAACGAAAGTCGAGATGGACGAAGAATACACAGGTGATACTCCCGCCAAGTTAGAACCGATTTCGATGAACCAGATGAACGAGCTAATCGACCTCGGCCCGAACACAGCCCACCTGAATCAGATCCCCGAAAATCCGTTCACACCGGGAGATCGAGTTGAAAAAATTGAGGATCATCGAGGCGATCCAGCAGTTGTCATCGAAGTATTGCCCCCAGAGACGGAGGCGAGTATTTACGGAAATACGATGACGGAGGAAGGTGTAAATGTCGCTTTTCAACCCCACCTCGATAAGGGGCCAGGAGATTGGAAGACGATTGATGCGGGCAAGTTAGCCTCATACTGCGACGACCAAAATATTCGAATGTATACATATAAGCACTCAAACTTGAAGTTCGCTGAAGAGTAGGTGGGCAGCGCGACCCCCCACGAGGAGGGGTCGCGCTGCTGAATCGGAGGATGGAAACCACCACAAGAGAAGGGTGGGGCGGTGGGCGGGGCCGACAGGGTGAGTGTGTGCTGGACCAGGTGACCAGCCTAGCCAGAGTATCGAACGCAGCCTACCAGCAGCAACGTCACTCAGCCGGACCACGATCGCGAAATTCGTTCACTCCAAGCGGGCTCACGAATCGCTCAATACAAGCTATCTACACCGCAATGGATTTCCACTCAAGCAACCGCTCAGAGCGGTAGAGAAATATATTTACAACTGTTGTAACAGCGATTGTCAGACGTGGAACAGGTCAGCAACTGCGCTCCTAACATAGAATTTGTCGTGTAATCGACTATGGATATACCTCCTCGGCAATCGCAATTTCACCATCGGAATAATACACCCATCCACAAATAAGGATGATACCGACTGCTGCCCGCACAATCCAGAGTTCAACGGATTGTGTAAGCGAGATATTTGTAATTCCTTCTACAACAAATACCGAGGGGAGCGTCAACTCTGGACTCTGCGAGACAGGCTCTTGAAGCAGTGTGATTATCGCTACCCCTCCAAAGTGGACGCCAATTGGCAACGACAGCTGTCCACTCAGTATGTAGGCTGTTCCGAACAGAAAACCCCCGACAAGGCTAGTGAGTACGTCAGCCAATCCACTGTTACCTAATAAATGTAGTATCCCGAATATCGGAGTGCTTGTAACGAGTACAATTATAACTGCAGTTGTTTTCTCTACGGACCGTTTTTCGAGGCCCTCAGTGGCATTCTGAATGAATATTGCCCTAAATACAATCTCTTCGAATACGTTGTTTGAGAGAAAGAACACCAACAGGACAACAACGACAAGAACTCCGAGGAGCATCGAATCGACTCCAACGCCAGTCAGGTCTGGGCGAAGGGTCGCGTATCCTCTCAGTACCTGATAGAGAACTGCACCAATCGAAGCGCTCACGCCGATTACTGTTCCGACGAGGAAGTCAACACCCCACTGTGTAGACAAGACGAATCCATAACTGGTAGGTGGACGGTTATCAAGCCGTGAGGCAATGGTGAGTGCAACGAGTCCGCTTACAGTGATGACTGTAGCTAACAGGATGAACAGAGTCAGTGTCTGAAGGACGGCACTCGTTCCAGAAACATCCCCAATAACTGATTGGAGTGCCATCGGGATTACAATCTGACCGCCCAGATAGGGTACAAGAGCAGCGAATAACGGGATAAAGACTCTCCAAGTTGCCCGTAGCCGTTTATCTCTCGAGCCATACAGAAGTCGATGGATGAAGTCTCTCATCCCCGAACTTCCATCCTTAGTTTCTGACATATTCGCCCAATTTCCTGCTTATACGTTAATAATTTGACGGTTTTGATATAATGCGGCCGACACGGCGTTGCTTCAGGCCCATCAGCGAGTGTGTGTCAAATCTCTTCCACTAATCTCACAACATACTCAACTCGCAGTCTTTAGCGAACAGCTGTTTCAGAGGAGAATACGTCTAAAAACCATCCAGACGCATTTGAATTCCTAAGTCGGACCACGATCGCGGAGTTCGGCAAGCAGCTCGGGCCAGTCGAGGTCGAGCGCGAAGAGGTCCGGTTCGAGGTTCCAGTTCCACGGAGCAGCGTCGTCCGGGTCGGGTTCCCCGGTCGCGGGTTCGAGGTTTTCGACGGTACCGCCGAAAAGCTGGTCGGTCGGCTTGTCAGCGTCAGCCGGCCAGTCGGCGAAGAAGTCGACGTCTTTCTTCGAGTGCTTGAAGAACGCCGTCGTGAACAGCCGCTTCAGCTCCGGGTGGCAGTCCTTCCCGGTGTGAAACACCGTTCCGAAAACGTCGACATTCACCTTCGCCATCCGCTTGGCGAGGGGGGAGAACTGCGCGGCGACCTCGTAGCTGTTCGTTCTCGCGTCGAAGTGGGTCGAGCCCTCGTCGATGAACACGAACTTCGGTCGGTCGCGGTGCTCGATGCAGGTGACAGCGAGGTCGTGCGCGCTCGTGACGACGAGATCAGTTCGGTCCCAGGTGCGGGAGTTCGAGATCACCAGGAGATCGTCGACGGTCGCCGATCGAAGTTCCGCCAGCAGCGCCATCAGGTTGGTCTTCCCCGTGTTCGGGTTCCCGGCACCGCCGATGAACGCCGTCGCGTCGTTGTTGGTCATCACTTCGTTGAGCCGCAGCGGGAGCCGGAGCGCGGAGCCGTCGAGGTCCTGTTCAGTGATCCCGACCAGGTGCGAGAGCAGCATCGAGTTCCCCGAGCGAATCGTCTCTGACGCCTGGCGGGATTGCTGGGTTCGGTCGACGAGCGACAGCAGCTCGGAGCCGCCGTCGAGGTCGGCGCGGAGATCGTCGAGGAACACGGACGCCGACATGTCGTCGGGGTCGAGCGCACCAGCACCAGAGGCGGGGTCGCGTTCGGTGTCGATGTTCCCGGCAAGCTGCTCGGCGAGCTTCGCCGCTGTCAGCATCCCTTCGTCAACGTCGGTCAAGATACAACACCCCCAGTAGAACAGGGAGAACGAAAGACAGAGCAGGCCAGTCCTGGTTAAGCAAGACAGTAGCAGGGACCAATAGCACGAGGGCCATAAAGTAGAACTCAGATGGGCGGAGGGGTTTTCGGTTAGTCACCCGCGGTCACCTCCGTTTTCTCTGCGTGACCGTTGCGCTCGGTCGGGGGCTCGGGCTCGGAGAAGTCGAATCCGGACTTGTGTTCGAGGTCGTCGATCGCGTCGTCGTCGACGAGGTCGGAGAGGTCCGAATCGGACGCGTCGTCGAGCCCGAAGTCTTCAAGCTCCTGGTCGATCGC